>ERZ1023865.554-NODE-554-length-10620-cov-8.601041_pt1 | contig 10620 bp, 8 predicted proteins | sample MGYA00380389_ERZ1023865 | MGnify/ENA primary metagenome ERZ1023865 (study PRJEB33179, sample SAMN07449008) | human gut metagenome | biome: Human-gut; feature: Human associated habitat; material: Faeces | host: Homo sapiens | place: India: Bhopal | collected... | reverse complement strand
GCCATGCACAGTACGCATCAAAGAGCGGCTTTTTCATCACGCAGATGTTGCCAAAATACGTGTGATTTTCATGGACAAGCTTTTCAAACAGCGGATAATCCTCCGGATATTTTTCACGGATAACTTCACCTGTCACGTCCAAATCCCGCACATTGTGATTGTCGGAAAATCCGTAATGATATGAAAAATCCAGTGTCAGCAGGCGGCTGGTCAGACAGTCATATTCGGAAAGCAGTTTTTCAATCTCCTCTTTACGGAACATCACACCTTTTTCATTTAACAGATACCGTCTGTAATGGCAGACACCGACAATATCCGATTCAGTATCGTTTTTCCATATCCAGTATACCCCGGTCAATTCGCTGTAATAACAATTTAATGCGGAAATATTTTCCCCGGTGTTATCCCTCACATAGCCGAGCGGTTCTTTTCCTTCTGCGCCGACCTGTAACGGAACATACATCGGGTCGTTTGGCACATCGAATTTTTTGTGGGTCATTGTATATATTTTTACTGACATTTGTATACTCCTTTTAGTCGTTATTGCGGCTGCCGCATTTCGGGCAGATATTGCCGCCCTCATAGACATAACCGCAGCGGTAACAGCATTTTACCGGATGCTTTTCTTCGGCAAGGTATTCCACGCTGCGGGACTCCGGCTTTTCCTGCAAATACTGGATAAAGCGGTTTAATTTAGCAAGAAAATGTTCCATTTTTTCTTTATCTGCCTTGTAGTTTCCGGTAATTTTCATTTCTCCGTTATTCATGGTACGGATATAAATGCCCTTGTGGAACAATCCGCTCTCTGCGTAAAATTCCTTGATATTACGCACCTTTACCGTTCCCGCCATCATACTGCCGTTGTAGTAGACATGATCCGGTGTCAGCACAAAGCCTTTTTTACCGTTTTCACCTTTTGTTGAATCAAATATCAGAAGCGGATACTCAAATGCTTCTCCGCCCGCATAGGTATTGAGTGCATTATTTGCAATAATGGCATCGATATCTTCACAGGCTTCATTGCTCATGCGGCGGATATCATACGGATAAAAGCCTTCCATGGTCTGCTCCGAAATACCGGTATCGCGAATCATTTTATTGACAAGACTTCTGCATTCATCCTTTTTCATGGCTTCAAGCCGCTTGCGGATTCTGCCTAACATATCCGTCTTTAGCTCCGGCAGAAAATCTCCTGTCGCAATTCTTTGATAGGCTTCTTTCCCCTCGTCAAAGGACATCTCAAAAATGTCCGGACAGATTTGTTCGATTGCTTTCCTGTCAATATCTTTTACGCGGTCTTTTAGCTGGTCAATGATGATTTGTTTATTCTTTTCTTCATATTCCATAGGACGGATTGCTTCTGCCAGTGACAACAGCTTTTTTCTATCCCCCGGACGGATTTTCTGCTGGTTGACAAATGCTTTCAACGCGCTCTGCTCTGCCATATCACGCTTTTCCTCAAGCTGCTTCATATATTTTGTATTATCAATATCGTTATATTCCTCAAATTTTTGACGAAACTGCTGATAGACTTTCTTTTGATACTGCTGTGGAAAATGCTCTGCCAGCACCTGCAGTTCTTTCTCACCGCGCTTCTGCATCCAGTCTTTGACATTTTCTGTCACACTATCTTTGACCGACTGCGGACAGTCTTTTTCAAGAATCGTATGATAGGCCTTTTTTAATTCCGCATAGCTTTTGTTTTTTGCTGCCAGTGCGATAGACAACACTTCCTTCTGGGAAGCCGCAATTTCTTCTTCGGAAGTTCTGCGTGACTGCGGTGCGTCTGCCCCGCCGGTCTGTAGCTGTACATGTGTACCCTGCTTTTGTGTCCGGGTGTCGGCTGTAGACGGTGCAGCTTTGTTCTGTGATGCCACGCAATCATCTGCTGCTCTGTCCGGTCGGTTCGTTCCGTCTTGCGGCGCAGTCTGACTGTCCGTAAATGTCCTGTCTTTGACTTGTCCGCTATCCCACTGTTCCTGCGGATTCTGCGTACTGTATCCTGCTGACGGTTCTTTCTCATCAGACCGTCCCTGCGCAGATTCTGACCGTTCTTTTTCCTTTTGTGCCTTTTCGTTCTTTTGTTTTTCTTTCTGCACTTTTTCCCCGTGCTTCTGCCAGTTTTTCGGCGGAACGTTACGATCCATGCCTTTATCTGCCGCCGCTTTGTCTACCTGTTCTTCAATTGCTTCCCGCCGGGACAGCGGATAGAATTCCGAATCCAGCATGTCGGCAATATCAAAAATTTCTTCTACAGACATTTCAGGCATATTGTTATAGAGTTCTTCCAGACGGTCATCCGCTTCATTTTCAAAATCGGACTGTGGCGCACTGCTCTCATAACGGTTAAACCGGCTGTTGGATATACGCTGTCCGTCTGCGCCGAGCAGTTCCTGATAATCCTCATACGCCGTGTTATCGTCCTCAAAATCCATCATATAAATACTGCCTTCCATCAGCAGTTTGTAGGGCTTTGGCGTATAAAAACGATGACAGTCCATACAGGTATATGCCCTTGCAAGAATAACCCTGCCCTCGTCCGTGTCGATATGAAACTCTTTATTTTTCGGATAAACAACCATGTACATTGGCTTTTTACATTCCGGGCACTGATAGCCCGTGATGTAAAAGTCATTTCCAATTCGCCCTGCCGCCCGCTCTTTGGCGGATAACTTCTTTTTGCTAATACCGGTTTCATAGGATTTCCAGACAATTTTATGCCACAATCCGAGCTGATACTTTTTCTCCCAGTCGGAAACATCGTGAATCTCCGTATCGTCTTGTTCTTCTTCCTCCTCATTTAGATAATCCGGCTTCATGTATTCTAAAATCCGCTCAATCACTTCTTCATAGGTAATGCGTATTCCCTCATGATAGAAACGGCACTGCGTGGCATCTAAGGATGCCTGTACTTCTACTTCCCGCAGGATGTCATTCATCTGTTGTTCTAACTGTCTGTAATCCTTTTCAACGGTTAGCCCTTTAATTTTTCCCCACTTACCAAATATGTAAAGAACTAAATTAATGGTATTTTCAAGCAGGGCATTTCCAAGCATTAACCGTGGTTCTTCTTTAATGGGTTCTTCTATGACATTTCCAAGCACTTTTTTATTATCAAAACTGAAAAACAACGATTTTAATGTACCGGGCAGAATCAGCGTGTTATTATTAATTGCAAATGTTTCATTCCACTCTACATTCTGTTCCATGACTTTTATTGTTTTATGAAAGACTGCCGCAAGTGTGCCTTCCGCTTTTAAAATAATCATATCGCTCTCCATTCACATTTATCTATTCGCCTATTTACCGTCAGTATACCACAAAGTCAAAAGACAAGTGAATATTTATCTTGAAAATGATTGATTTTTGCGGTATGCTAGGCAACAGAAATTCACAGACTGCTTTCAAAGCAGTTTTGTATCAAAAGGAGATTGTATGACTATGGCTCAGTTACCAAAAGATCCCGTTATGCTGCTTTCATTTACAAATACACAGCTTCGCGACTTTTATCCGAATCTTTCAGAATTCTGCAAAGCCTTTATGGTAGATGAAACGGAACTCGTACAGACTTTAAAAGGAATTGATTACGAATACGATACTACACGCAATCAGTTTATCTGATGTTTGGCACACGTAAAAAGCGGGTGGCACTGAAATATAACAGTACCACCCGCCTTTTCTTTGCTTTTTATAATCTTATGCTCTTTACTGCTGTTTTATTTTTCTTCGATGGCTTTTCTGCCCTCGGCTCTTGCCGTAAGTTCACCGTTTACAACATCAATCACAATGTCATCACCCGTATTGATGTCACCCTTTAAGATTAACTTTGCCGCCAGTGTTTCTACCGTCTTTTGAACGTAACGCTTTAACGGTCTTGCGCCGTACATCGGGTCAAAGCCGTGTTCTGTAATATAGCTTTCTGCCGCATCTGTCAGACATACCTGCAATTCCTTGTCTGCCAGACGTCTGTTGACGTCTGCAATCAGCAGATGAATGATATTGCCGATATTGTCTTTTGTGAGCGGCTTGAACAGAATAATCTCGTCCAGACGGTTTAAAAATTCCGGTCTGAAATGTCCGCGCAAATCGTTCATAACGAGTTCTTCTGTTTCCTGCTTAATGCCGCCGTTTTCATCAATACCGTCCAGCAGATAGGTTGAGCCGATATTACTTGTCATAATAATAATTGTATTCTTAAAGTCTACCGTTCTGCCCTGCGAATCGGTGATTCGTCCGTCATCAAGTACCTGTAACAATACATTGAATACATCCGGGTGCGCCTTTTCAATTTCATCAAAAAGAACAACAGAATACGGTTTTCTTCTGACTGCCTCAGTCAGCTGACCGCCTTCATCGTATCCGACATATCCCGGAGGCGCTCCGATTAATCTCGAAACAGAATATTTCTCCATGTACTCTGACATATCAAGACGGACAATATTGCTTTCATCATCAAACAGGCTCTCTGCCAGTGTCTTTGCAAGCTCTGTCTTACCGACACCGGTAGGTCCTAAGAACAGAAATGAACCAATCGGTTTGGTCGGGTCTTTAATGCCTGCCTTTGAACGGATAATTGCCTCTGTTACTTTCGTAACAGCCTCGTCCTGTCCAACAACTCTCTTATGCAGAAGTGTGTCCAGATTCAGGGTCTTTTCCCGTTCAGATTCGCTTAACTTGGCAACCGGGATTCCTGTCCATCTGGAAATAATCTTTGCAATTTCTTCTTCGGTAACACTCTCATGTACCAAATCCAGATTTTTATTCTGTACCTTCTTTTCGGCCTCTTCCAGACGTTTCTGAACCTCCGGCAGTCTGCCGTACTGTAACTGAGCCGCCTTTTCCAAATCGTAATTTCTCTTGGCTTCGTCAATCTCATGGTTGACCTGTTCTAATTCTTCTTTAATCTTGCTAATCTGGTCAACACTGGACTTTTCATTGTCCCACTTTGCCTTCTGCTGTTTAAATTCAGAACGCATTTCCGATAATTCCTTCTGCAAGGCTTCCAGACGTTCCTTACTGAGATTGTCGGTTTCTTTCTTCAATGCAGCTTCTTCAATTTCTAACTGCATGACCTTACGCTGTAATTCATCAAGCTCAGCCGGCATAGAATCCAGTTCGGTCTTAATCATTGCGCAGGCTTCATCGACAAGGTCGATTGCTTTATCCGGCAGGAATCTGTCGGAAATGTAACGGTCTGAAAGGGTTGCCGCAGATACCAGTGCGCCGTCTGTAATTTTTACACCGTGATATACTTCATAACGGTCTTTTAAACCACGTAAGATAGAAATGGTATCTTCAACGGTCGGTTCATCAACCATAACCGGCTGGAACCGTCTTTCCAGTGCCGCATCTTTTTCAATGTACTGACGGTGTTCATCCAGTGTTGTTGCACCGATACAGTGGAGTTCACCACGCGCAAGCATTGGCTTTAACATATTGCCTGCATCCATAGAGCCTTCTGTCTTACCGGCTCCGACAATTGTATGAATTTCATCGATAAACAGAATAATCTGCCCTTCGCTTTTCTTGACTTCATCAAGCACCGCTTTCAAACGTTCCTCAAATTCGCCACGATACTTCGCACCGGCTACCAGTGCGCCCATATCCAGCGCAAAGATTTTCTTATCCTTTAAGCCCTCCGGTACATCGCCACGGACAATCCGTTCTGCCAGACCTTCGACAACGGCTGTTTTACCAACACCCGGTTCACCAATCAGCACCGGATTGTTTTTTGTTTTTCTTGAAAGAATCCGGATAACATTACGGATTTCATTATCCCTGCCGATAACCGGGTCTAACTTACCGGACTTTGCCTTTTCAACTAAATCCTGTCCGTATTTTGCCAATGTGTCATACGTTGCTTCCGGGTTATCACTTGTTACGGACTGATTACCACGGACCGTTGCCAGTACGGAAAGGAACGAATCTCTTGTAATACCGTATGTCTTAAAGAGCTGCTTAATCTGCTTATTGGGTGATGCAATCATTGCCAGCATCAGATGTTCAACAGATACATACGCATCTCCCATGCGCTTTGCCTCGTCTTCGGCATTGATTAATACTTTGTTTAAGTCATTGCTCACGTAAAGCTGTACGTTGCCGGATACTTTTGTTTTTTGTGAAAGCAGTGTTTCAATATTGGAAATAAATGCTTCTTTATTAATCTGCATTTTTTCAATCAGGTTTGCAATCAGACTATCGTCTATTGTCATTAAGCTGTAAAGAAAATGTTCCTGGTCAATTTCCTGATTGCCATAATCGTAAGCAATCTTTTCACACTGGTTCACCGCTTCAATGGACTTCTGTGTAAACTTGTTAATGTTCATAGTTTCTGCCTCCTTTTTCTCATTCTCTATTGTATACAATCACTTTGAAACCATTCCTGCCAGCCTTTTTCTTCTTCGATTCATGCAGGATTTTTGTTTTTATGATTGCTGCTTTATTGTTCTATTTGTTATGTAACACCCAAGGCTTAATTGTGTTATATCACATGTTGTTAGCACTGTCAAGAGGTGAGTGCTAATTTTTTTATTTAATTTTTGCAACCCTTGATTTTACTGGGGTTGCGTGCATTTAATTTTTTGAAAATCTGTCATTTTTGCTGTTTGACACCAATTTGACACCAATTTTTATTTTTTTTCATGCGTTTACTGCTTCATCCATCTTCACAACTTCATTTTTAACACGTGACATATCCGTAATGTGGTTATACACCTGCATTGTAATATCAATGGAAGAATGTCCCATCAAATATTGAAGCACCTTTATATCCATTCCCTTTTCAGCCATTCTTGTACAGGCTGTGTGTCTTAAAACATGGGCTGAAAACTTTGGAAGCAGTTCTGCCTTACGGTGTTCTTTTTTCGCTTTCTTCAATTCATCCTTATTATATGCTTTTACAATATTATACAAAATATTGTTAACTGCTGACGGCTGTAATGGTCTTCCAGTCTTTGCCGTAAATATAAATCCGTCATATCCTTCCACTGTAATATTTCTGTCAATTCCCATCATAAAATTAACCTGTCTCTGTCTCTGAAAAGCCGATTTTACTTCATTTGTCATGGGAATAGTGCGTATACCTGAATCTGTCTTAGGTAAACATACATGAAACTTACACTAAGGGACTGCTACTCTAACAATTAAAAAAGTGCAAGAGCAACAGCCCCTTTGTATTTTTACAAGTTTCGACCTAAAAAACAATTATTTCACATTCGCATTATACAAGTCCATAAAATAAGAATCTGTATGTAGTAGTTCTTCAAAAGTACCTTGTCCAACAATCCTCCCTTCTTTAAAGAGAATAATTCTGTCAAAACCTGCAATGGAATTTAATCTATGTGCAATGGCAATGACAGTTTTATCTTTCATTTTTTGCATAACTGATTTCATTACATTTTCTTCTGTTAAATTATCCATTGCAGATGTTGCTTCATCCAAAATGACAAGTTCGGAGTCTTCAAACCACAAGCGAGCTAATGCAAGTCTTTGTTTTTCTCCACCCGATAAACAAGTACCTTTCTCACCAATTTCAGTATTTAAACCTTCCGCAAGATTTTCAACTAAATGAGATAGTTGCACTTCACTCAATACCCCTAGCATTTGTTCTACTGACACTTGTTTCTCAAATACCAGATTTTCTTTTATTGTTCCGTCAAAAACAGGGGCATCCTGTGATAGATAGCTAACTCTATCATACAGATTATTAAGACAAATTTCTTTTAACTCCATGTCTCCTAAGCGAACTTCTCCCTGATTATATTTTAGCAACCCTAATAAAATCTTAATCAAGGTCGATTTTCCAGAACCACTTTTTCCTACAAAAGCTATTTTTTCTCCCTTTTGTATTGACAGGCTCAAGCCATCAATAATTTTTCGTTCCTCATATTGGAATGATAAATTTCTTATTGCAATTTTTCCAACATTTGTATTTATTGCGTTACCGTTTCTTAATTGAACATCGTCTTTTAAGCCTAAAAATTCCTCAAATCTCTTATACGACGCCTTGTCCAATTTATATTGGACATAAAGTACATTAAAAATGGCAATTGGTGTATAAGCATTTTCAATCAGTGCAATTAGTGCAACCACAGAACCTACTGTAAGGTTTTTCGTTTTCCATGCATAAAAAAGAATACCAATGTCTAACATTGCCACAAGTAGTGCAAATATTGTGAAGAATGCTTCATGAATCATATTCATTTTTACTTTTGACGAAACAATATCCTCTTTTGCATTACAAGTCTTCTTTATTTCATTCGGGAACTGTTTACTCATACGAAATACCAACATTTCCATATAGCCTCTGACCAAATAGTGATTTAATAGTTCTTCACTATTCAAAATCTTTTCTTTTATTTTGTAAAGAAACTTTAATAGAATGTTGGTTATTATAAAAATAAACGCATAGCCTACAAACAGTACATAAGTGACTTTTTCATCTATTTTCCAAATAAAGTATATACTAAAACCAATGGTAGGAAGTAAGTCACGAATCAAACGCAACCAGAAATTGAATAATACATTTCTTCCTGCTGTTGAACCATTCTCAATCCTTTGAACAAGTTTGCCTGTACCTATTTTCTGGTATTCTGTATAATCAATTGTACTTATTTTTCTAAAGGACAAAAGCTTAAAATCCAGATAAATACCATGTTCCAATTTCTTTTCAGGATAATTATCCAAATAATTCATACAATAATTTACCAGCAAAATAAAACCATATGTTGCAACTCCTGCAAATGCAAGTGTTCTATCAGCCAATCCATCAATGACCTTTTGGAAATAGTCAGCCTTGTAATTAGCCATAAATGCATTAAATATACCTAGCCCAATGTAGACTAATACCCATATTCTGTTTTTCTTTAATATTTCTTTTATATAACGCATAACTGTACTCCTTTATAGATTGTATTTCAAGCATTAGGACAGTACAGTCAACGACTGCTAGCAAGTTTCTTTTAACCTCAGCACAATCTGCCAACAGTTTACATCAACTGTACTGAGTAGTTATCTCGGATAATTTTCATATCGTTCTCACCTCTTCCTAAAAATTTTCTATTATTATATCATGCTAAGTTCCAATATTCTATCGTAATTCCGTCAAAAGAATATAAAACAAAGGGCATATTATCTTGCCCCTCTGTTCTTTGTCTGCCTGCTGATACTGTTCTGGTTTTCAGCGGCTTTCCTTTGTAGTCTTGCAAGTTTATCCGACAGTTTTTCATCCTTATGCGTAGGTGTATCCGGTTTTCTGCAGGCATTCTTCCAGCTTTCGTATTGTCTCTGATAATCCGTATAAGCATTCCTGCATTCTCTGAATGTCAGCAGGAACTCGTTCATGTTTTCAAAACCGCTATTACGAACCATGTTTGAGAGTCCTACCTTTAATCGGTTGATATAATCCGTCTTTTCGTCAATCTTTCTCTGTAAATCACCTTTTCTGGTGAGCTTCGCCAGTCCCTTTAAGTTTGACATTTCTATTTCAAGACTGCCCCTTATCCTTATCACCGGTAATAAGAATATCCACATTTTCTATAATAGCCGTATATAATACGGGATAGTCTTTTATATCCCTGATATTAAAAAGACCTTCTTCTAAGGTATCTGGAGTATAGACATATTCAAAGCTCATAACCATTAATAACTTATCAATTACCAATTCTTTTTGAGGAAATTTTCTTTTTATAACACTCTTTAACTCATTTACAACATAAGATGATAACACAAGTTCATGCTGTGTAAATATGCAATTCATCATTGCATTCATCTTTGCACCGGGAAACAGTAATGCGGATATTAATACATTTGTATCAAGCATAATTCTCATTTACTTCACCACACTTTCTTCCCGAAACTCCTTTATCATATCCATAACATCTTCATCATTTTTTAACCCAAGTCTTTCTGCTTCTCCCGCAAATTCTTGCTGCGCTTCACGAAGAGCGTCCATGGAAGAGTTCATTATATAGATTCTGCCGGATTCTTCAATAAACAGTACCTTATCTCCATTTTTAATTCCCAATTTTTTACGAATTTCTATAGGTATAGTAACCTGACCTTTTGATGTAACTTTTGCTAATTCCATATAAAAACTCCTTTCAACAGTAATGTATTCCTTACTTTCCTTACATATTAAGTATATCCCTTTTTATAAAAACATCAACCCTTTATGTGTAATTTGACACCAATTTTGACACCATTTTTTTGATTTTTGTCGATTTTTAATAAAATCAGATGAAATCTTAAAATCCCGCCATCCCAGTCAAAATGGGCATTCACGGCACTCCATGCAACTAGATAAATTTCACATCATGAAAACAATAGGTGAGTGCTAATTTTTTGAAAATCCCTGCGTTTCACTTATCGGGTAACCGTCCAAATACGTTCCTGTCTTAGAAGCGGGAGTTGTACCACTGATTGCCAACCATTAGCTTTAGTAAATATCTCATGGTGATTGGATACGTTTCCATAAAAATCTGTGGTGTCGTAATCTCTAATTACTGCATACCATTCTATTATAAAACAAGTGGCTCATTGTGACCGGAATGATGGCTCACGGCAAAGGTTCTTCCGCAATTATCCGTTATTATTGTTATATCCCATGTACCTCAACTTTGC
>ERZ1023865.553-NODE-553-length-10626-cov-11.404692_pt1 | contig 10626 bp, 11 predicted proteins | sample MGYA00380389_ERZ1023865 | MGnify/ENA primary metagenome ERZ1023865 (study PRJEB33179, sample SAMN07449008) | human gut metagenome | biome: Human-gut; feature: Human associated habitat; material: Faeces | host: Homo sapiens | place: India: Bhopal | collected... | reverse complement strand
TAGATCTAAATATCTAGCTTCGTCGGCAGCGTCATATGTGAATTAGAGGCCTGTGACCGACACATTAAAAATCTTCTGCTGAGTAAAAACTTCCAGCTCACCGAGGATCAGATTGTCGGCCTGATGGTGTGCCAGCAACCAACGTCCTGGGAGAAGCGCTTTAAAGACCCGTTCTATCAAGCACTGTCGAAAATGTCCGGCCTTCCTTACTTTGGTCATGTCGGCGGTTGCCCGGCTCTGTTCGGGCAGATCACCTCTCGCTGGGTGTACGGTGTAGCACTTCCTGATTATGTCTATCAGGCAGCCAAACAAGCCGCCGGGGACAGCAAGGAGAAGATTCACCAACATCTTAAGCCTGATGCACTGGAGAAGGTCGAGCAGCAACTGATCGCCGTTACCAACATTGCCAGTTGCAGCATTGACCAGAAGGACTTCGAAGCCCGCTGCATGGCTGCGTTCCCCGTTAAGGGACAAATGAAGTTGCTGTATGCGGCGGCGTGACCATGAATAACCGTATTGTTGAATGCGCCTCCAGAGCGGGGCGCGACTTCTCGGAGTTCATGAAAGGCGAGAAGAACATGATGGAGGCGCTGCGATCGGCTGAAGAGTTCACCGAGCAGTTACGCATTCACGGCTGCGTTAATCACCACTTCGTCAATTTCATGATGATGAAAGCGATCGTAAAGGTGTTTGATGATTTACGCCGAGAGGAGTTGCGGGAAGAGCGACGACGCAAACGTGAAGAGAAGAAGAAATGAGCCAACCACGGTGGGCTTTTTACTCCCTCATATCCCTGCTAATCTGTCCAAAACTAACCAGTGGGGATAGGGATATGAGGAAGATTGTATTGTTGTTTCTATTAAGCGGATTCTTTAGCTACGCATATGCAGATGAGTGCGTTGGATCAGATGGTTACAGTGTTTGCACGAGTACTAGCGAGGCGGCTAACGGGGACACAACCATCTCATCTTACGATACTGAAGGTAATAATTACTCTGTAACATCTGGAACAAGGAATCATTCTGATGGTTCGACGGAGGTGTTTTCTAGTGACTCTGATGGGAATCAGTATTCAGTGAAAAGTTGGTGTGATTCCTCAGGCTGCCATAGTTCCGACAGTGATGGAAATACGTGCACAATAACAAATTCAGGCGAAACTATTGGTTGCTGAGGTTGCTATGTGGAAAAAAACAATATCTGTGATCGTTGTTATCCTTATCGCTTTTTCAATTTTTGTATACACAAGCATTTCGTTTTTTGCTGTGCAGCCAATTGGCGCGATCCCTGAAGGTGCAACGTTTATAATGTGGAAGAAGGGGAAAATGAGTACATTCGAAAGCCCTGATGGATTATGCATCAAAGTAACCGGCGGGGTAAGCCTTATGTGTCGTAGTATGATGCTTAGAACAGCTATGGATGATAGGGCTGTGCTCTTTAAAATGCCATACATTAAGTCTATATACTTAAAGTCGACTGGTGGTAAAGAGTTTGACAGATAGTCAGATACACCCCGAAACGACAGAGAAGAAGCCCACCGAACGGTGGGTTTTCTATTTCAAGTTGATGAACAAAACAAACAAGACCAAAACGACGACTATGGCACCTATGACAGAGCCAATATTTGCAAGGTCCATTTCTTTTTGAGCGACAGTAGCATTCAACCTTTCAGTTTCAGCATTAATCTTTGCGATTTCTTCGTTTTTGGCGCTCGTAATTGCTTCAAGTTCTTGCGAAAGCACGTTGTAAATGGCGATTTTCGCTTCTTCGGGTATCCCATGAAGGCTTTCTATCGCTGCGCGTGTGCCTCTTGAGGGTGAATTCCTTGGCAAGCAGGAAACGCTACCAGCACCTAAGTTTGATGTAAACATTCCGCTTCAATGGTGGATCGATAACAACCCGTTGGTTCGCAGTGGCAACCTGTCATTTGGGAAGTCTCTAACCGCCCCGTCTTTTGACGTGACGATGGAGATGCTTTGTGGTGACAACTCGACATCTGCAGCCATTCGCCTGATTAACGTTCTGGAAGAGGCAGGCTTTGATGTATCAGCGCCGAAGGCTGAAATTGTGGCGATGCGCAAACATCTGGGTAATGTCGAGTACGGCATGAAGGCTATAGCTGACGCTTGCCGTCGGGCTGGGAACAAAACAATCTCGTTTCGAGGCGCAAAGGCTGAGTTTGTGATCGGCTAAGAGATCCGCCTTGATAACCAAACCCGCTTAACTGCGGGTTTTGTCGTTCCCATTCATACCTGATAGGATTGTTCTGAACATTCAAAACGGACACATCCTAAAATGAAAAAGACGATCTTGGCTTTGTGTGTAGCTGCTATCCCTCTGGTATCAACCGGCGCTGAATATGTAACGGAAGGCTCTTGGCAGGTTAAGAAAGAAGAAAACAAGATGACCGATATGACTGATGTTGTAGCCATTAATAGGTCACCAGATGTCTATATGAGACAAGGAATTGAAAGAACTACTTCCATTATCTTGCGATGCCGTGAGGGAAAAACGGAAGCATATCTTTCCGTAGATGAGTATATGGGAATTGATGACCCGTTAATAACCATCAGGTTTGATGGAGGAAAGCCGCAGAAACGGAGATGGAGTGCTGCAGAGGGGGGAGAGGCGGCGTTCAGCCCCAAGGCCATACCCTTCATAAAGGATATTTCCTCTCATAAAAAAATGATCCTTGGGTTCGAGCCATATGGTTCAACGATGCAAGTAGTTGAGTTTGACCTCACTGGAGCAGATTCAATAGCAAAAGAAATTTCCTCTTCATGTAAGTGGAAAATGTGATTTCTGCCGTGCTATCCATGATCAGCAAGTGAAATAACTAATCACATATATAACCTCGCTCCGGCGGGGTTTTTTATTGCCCGGAGAAAAGTAAATGGCTGGAACGTTTGATGCTGGCAGCGTTATCTACGAAGTCGACATGGATACTTCGCGTTTACTGGCAGCGCGAAGAGAAGTTGATGCGGCACTGAACGGTCTTAATGGGAGCATGGGCCGCCTTGAAGCCAGCGTTAACCGCACTGAGCGCTCTATTGGATCGATGGAACGAACAATGTCCAGCCTTTCTGGCGTTGCTAAAGGCTTGCTGGCCGCGCTTTCTGTGCAACAGGTTGCGAGTTATGCCGATGCCTGGACTGAACTGAATAACAAAGTCGCTAACTCGGTTCGTACTGGAGAGACGCAGGCCGAAGTTATGCAGCGGATCTTTGATGTTTCACAAGCAACCCAGTCATCCCTGAACGGCACGGCGACTCTTTACGCCCGGCTTGAGCGCGGAACCAGAACATACAACACCAGCGCAGAAGATTTAACCCGCCTTACCACCATTATCAACCAGGGATTTGCGGTATCCGGCGCAACTGCTCAGGAAGCTGAGAACGCAATCATTCAGCTATCACAGGGTATAGCTTCCGGCGTTCTGCGCGGCGAAGAGTTTAACTCAGTGTCAGAGCAAGGCAGCCGCCTCATGGTCGCTCTGGCTGATTCGATGGGTGTTTCTATTGGTCAGTTAAGGGCTATGGCCGCTCAAGGGCAACTGACAACAGACGTTGTAGTTAAGGGGCTTCTGTCACAAGGGGATGCAATCGGCAAAGAATTTGCCAACACCACCGTCTCAATCGCCAAGGGATTGCAGGTGGCCGGTAACAACGTAACGAAGTTCTTTGGCGAAAACTCGACGGTTAAATCATTCGCAGCAGGGTTCCGAGACTCTGTTATTACAATAAGCGAAAACCTTGAGACACTGGGGACAGCTTTAATTGGCGCTGCTGCAATAATGGGCGGTAGGTTTGCTGGCGCGTTAGCAATGGCAACAGCCGCTCAAGCCTCAAGAGTGAAGGCAACAATTCAGGGAATAGTTGCGACAAGGCAATCGGCGCAGCAGGAAGCTGCAGCGGCATCAGTAACAGCCAGAAAAGCAGTAGCAGATAAAGATGCTGCCCTTTCCGCTCTAAATCTGGCAACTGCGGAGTATAATGTAGCAAAAGGATCTGCCGCTGAAGCCTTTGCACTTGAGAACGTTATACGGCTAAGGGGGATTTATGTCGCAACATCCGCTGAAGCTGCATTGGCTAATAATGCACTAGCGGCATCACAAGCCAAAGTGGCCGCTACGGGTATAACTTTTGCAAACACAATGAAGGTAGTGAATTCGGTTACTGCTCCTTTGGGTGGGCCCATTGGCGTAATAGCCATTGTTGCCGCTGGCTGGTATCTGTATTCACAGCGACAGGCTGAGGCCAGAAAAGAGGCAATAGCTTTTGCTGACACCGTACCTGACGTTATTAAGCGCCTCAAGGACATGAATCTTGCTCAAGCTCAGGGCGTTAGGGCTGATACGGTCACCTCAATTGAGGCGCAAAAGGAAGCTATTAGCGATCTGAAAGATACCATTTCAGGTCTGCAATCCGATTACGAGAAATATACAACGCTTGCAAGGCAATATGGAGTTACCGAAGATCAAAATAATGGTTTCGTGATTAAGGCAAGGGATGCCGCAAACGAGTTGGCCAAAAAGCGCAGGGATCTGGATGGAGCGACAGCCACTCTTAAGCAAACTGAAGACGCATTACACCTAATTAACATTCAAGTTAATCAGGGCATTGTTGATCAGATGAGGGCTGCCAGAGATAACGCTATCGCTATCGCTGAAGCAGAAAAGCAAGCGTCATTCCTCGGTGGAACCCAGGCATTCCTGGCTGAAAAACTCGGCCAATCAACGCAGGCCCTGAAAGCCTTCAACTCAGAAAGTCTGAAAATAAACTGGGGCGGGAAAGAAGGCGAGAAGCTAATTAAGCAGGCTGAGCGCCGACTTGCCTTGTCAAAGCTGGAGGGGGAAGCAAAAGCCAGGCAGCAGGCGGCCTATGATGCTGAGGATGCAGGCGTTACAGATGAGCTAGCAATCAAAAGGCTTCAGGATAATTATGCTGCAACAGAGAGAAACACTCAGGCAAGAAAGGATCAGAAGAAGGAAGATAAGGCGGCGGAATCTGAGGCTAAGAAACTTGCTAACCAGCAGGAGTCAGTAGCCCAAAAACTAGCCAACTTGAAGCAGCAATCAGAACTCGCTGCTGGCTCAACGCAGGAGTTAAGCCGGGAGCAGGCAGTATTACAGGCTCAGCAATCACTAGGTAAGGGAGCCACCCAAGAGCAAATTGCTCTTGCCGGTAAATACCGTGGAGAAATATGGGATACGGCTAATGCCCTCAAAGCCCAGGCTGTGGCAGAAAAACTGCTCCCTGAAGCCAGAGAGAATGCGTCTTACCAGCAGGATGTTAAAGATCTGCAAACTGCACTGGCCGCCAAAAAAATCACTCAGCAGCAGTACAATCAGACCAGTGAGCAACTGGAGGCTCAGCACCAGGTTAATCTGGCTAAGATACGCGCTCAGCAAACTGTAAGCCCCATGCAGGAAGCTCGGGGGCAGATTGACCCTGTCCAACAGCTGGCTAATCAGCATGCTCAGGAGTTGGCTCTCATCCAGCAGTTCGAAACGCAGAAGGGGCAGATAACCCAGCGCGGTCTTGAACTGATGAATGCCGCTAACACTCAGTACGAACAACAGCGCATAGCGGCGCAGTGGGAGATATGGAGGCAACAAAACGCAGGATATGAGGTAGCTGCTGCGGCATTTGATTCATTTGCAGGAAACGCCTCTAATGCCCTCACCGGCATACTCACTGGCAGTATGTCTGTCAGCGAAGCCATGAGCTCACTCGGATCAACTGTCCTAAACAGCGTTATCAACTCCTTTGTCCAGATGGGAGTTGAGTGGTTGAAGTCTGTAATTATGGGGCAGGCTGGAATGACCGCCGCTTCTGGAATGGCTATTGCGCAAGGGCAACTAATAGCCGCATCCATGGCTCCGGCTGCTGCAATGACCTCCCTTGCCACGGCTGGCGCCAACGCTATCCCCGCTCAGGCAGGAATAGCTTCAACAGTTGGCATGGCGCAGGCCCTTTCAATAGCCGGCGCTCGCTACAACGGCGGACCGGTATCAGCCGGCGGCCTGTACCAAGTCGGCGAGAAAGGCAAACCAGAGATTTACCAGGCCAGCACCGGCAAGCAGTACATGATCCCCGGCGATAACGGCAAGGTCATCAGCAATAAGGATATGCAGTCAGGAGGAGGGATTAGCGTGCAGGTAAACGTCATCAACCAGTCTACCGGTGCCACCGTACAGAGTGCCGACGGGTATATGCAGGACGGTAGCGCAGTTGTGGACTTGCTGATCACCGACATGGAAAGAGGCGGCCCGGTATCCTCTCAGATGCAGCAGACATTTGGACTAAGCCGCAAAGCGCAAGCCACTTACTAAACCAAACCCGCTCCGGCGGGTTTTTTAATGGGTGAACATAATGAAAGTAGCAATCGAAGTTAATGGCGAGGTTATCTGGTACCGCGACAGCGATAAACAGGAGGGGATGGCATCGGTAGGTTATTTAAGGGACGGCACACAGCAGAAGATCATTGCCGCCCTTGAAGAAGCCCTATTTCAGGCAAAAGGTCAGCTAAATTTACCGGATGATATTGATTGAGTACTGGATATTAGCTCGATGGCCGGGAGGAAGGGCCAGCACGACATTCCAGTAGCCAGAGTGAGGAACAGCTATATTAGCGGGAAATCTAGTGTAAAACCCTCCGTAATATGTGCATTGCCGACCCGAACGATACTTAGAGTAATTGGCATCATCCAGAACCAGTACGTTAATTTGATGAGAGCAATGAACGCTGATGACATCGCCATGATCAGCATGTTCTCTGCTGTGAATGTAAGACATATGACCTCTCTTGCTGTGTGTGAAAAATACACAGTATCAGCGAGATATATTTAGTAACATCCTGATAAAAGATCAGTGCCGCAGCCGCGGCTTTTTTTATGCCCGGAGGAAACGTGGCAACAGTTCAATACCCTCCGTTCCTGCCGCTTCCCCAGCGTGCCGATCAGAACATGACGCAGGATACAGCCTGGCAGACGACGCAGACGGCAGTCGGTCCATTGATAATCACGCCGATCACCACGGACTTGAAAGCAACCTGGACGCTGCAGTGGATATTCACGCTCGCGCAGGCCGAGAGGTTTAAGTCGTGGCTTCGCTCGCCGACGTACTGCGACCGGGGTCGTAACTGGTTCCAGATGCCGATCGACCTGGGTGATACGCAGGGCGTTCAGCAGCAGACTCTGCATTTCGTCGACATGCCGGTGCAGACCAGCAAAAACGGCAACATTGTCACCTGGACCGCAACGGTTATCAGCAACGGGATCGAGGACATTACCGAGGACTATGACGACTGGATTGTTGAGGCTCAGCCTGGCTATGGATACTGGCTGGATTACCTGATCACCGAAGTGATGCCGAGGGCCGACTGATGCCGACATTGAGAGAGTGGAAGGAGCGGCGGCCAGCCAGCGATATCAAACAGACGGTGGAGTTTTATCATCCGGCTTTCGGCTATTACCGGGTGGTCAATAACCTGTTTCGCCCGGCGACGTTTGGCGGAAATGCCTTCGAGCCTGCGCGGTTCAGCGTGACCGAGCCGGCGCAGGACGGAACGGCGGTCATATCCATGACGATAACCTTTGTCGCCGCGACGGAGCATGTTCGGCAGACACTGAAAAGCTGGCGCGGGGCGGCGCGCATGACGCCGATAAAGTGCCTGTATCAGCAGTGGAATGCGATCGGTGACACTACATCCCTGAAAGACTGGACGCTTTACGTGAACGACATTTCCGCCGATGCCAGCAACGTCACTGTGACCGCAGGGAAAACTAACCCGCTGACGCTGGCCAACTCCATCATTTACACCACGAAAGACTATCCCGGGCTAATCACCGTATGACACAGAGCGACTTTATCGGGCTTGTTAACGGCAAGCCCTGGGCTAACCGCGCCTGCAGTTTTGAGCATATGGACTGCTGGGGCCTGGTGGTTCTCTATTACCGGCATGTGCTCGGCCTGGAGCTGCATCACATCGCCGGCTACGAATCGGGCGCGGATTTCATCACCTGCTACGAACAGGAGCACGCGCACTGGCGGCGTGTTCCTGTGGCGGTCACCGGCTGCATCGCCGTTTTTTACCGCGGTGATGTGCCGGCGCATATCGGTGTGATGATCAGCCCGGTGAAATGCCTGCACGCCCGTGGGGAGTTTGGTTTTGTGCGCTGCGATAGCCCGCTGGCATTACTGAAGGTTTACAGCCGCGTGGAGTACATGATCCATGGTTCGATATGAGTTACAGAGGTTGCCAGGCGCGCCGCTGCAGCGAGGGGCGGTAGATGCCGGCACCACACTGGTGAGCCTGCTGGATTCTCTGCAGCTGCACCGCGATGTTATCGTGAAACTGAATGGCCGAGCGCTGCCTGACGATTACGATATCAGCCGGCCACTGCGTTCTGGCGACGTCGTGGCTGTCTTCGACCAGCCAGAGGGCGGGGTGGGAAAGCTCATCACCACGATATTGCGTCCGGTCACGAAAATCCTCTCCGGCGCGCTGAAGGTGTTCGGCCTGTCAAATAAGCCCAGCGCGTCAGTATCGGTGGCGACAGGCGAATCCCCCAATAACGACCTGACCGGCCAGACGAACCGCGCGCGGCTCTACAAGGGGCGCCCGAACATTTACGGCCAGTGCCGCGTCTTCCCTGACCTGATCCAGGAGGCTCTGTTCGAGTTCGTCGATAACAACAAACAGCTTACTGAATGGTTTGAGGTCGGTTACGGCCGGTACACCATCTCATCGATCCGCTACTCTGAATCGAATCTCGGCAGCCTGGCGGGCGCCAGTTCTGCGATTTATAACCCAGGTGACGTGATCGGCACGATTGAGGTGGGGTATCAGTTCGATGACGTCGATAACGAAACTGTCCCCGGGTTAAACGAATCCCAGGACTTCCCGGCCCAGACCGCGACCACGACGGCGCCGACATCGGTGGCGATCGAGAGTAATCAGCTCAAAGCCATTGTGCTGTCGAACGATGACAACTTTGCCTACTTCGCTGCGCTGGCGGTGCCGCATCCAGTTTCATTCGTCATCAATGCCACCTGGAACGATGGCGGCACAAGCGTCACGCGGAATGTCACCGGTGCCGGGAACATCATCTCCTCGGAGAGCTTTATTGGCGACGACACGCTGTCGTACACGACGTTCTATATTGGCGAACTCTCGGGAGAAATTACGTCTCTGCCGGGCAATGCGGTTATCAACGCGACGCTTTTCACGCTGAATGACCAGACCCCTCTGGTTATCGGACCGTCAGTGTCGCCGATCGTCTCCACTCAGGTCTGGGTGCATGTGCTGGTTCAGCTCGGCGCGACGGCCGGCACAACGCAATACCGGATCAAGTTCTGGCAGGTCGATGACGACAACAATCAGGTGCCGGGGACATCCGAGCAGCACGATTATTTCTTCGATAACGACTTTCAGGTGACAACCCGGTATTTCCGCACAACGCATAAATTCACCCCGGCAGCCGGGGCGGGGCGCTATGCGGTCACTATCGAGCGCCTCGACAACAGCAATGACGCCAACGTAGTGACACTGATGGCGATCCATGCGGTTAACGTGCGCGAAAACGTTGTTTATCCGGAAGACACGATTGCCCGCATCACGATTAAGGGGTCGAATGACAGCAATAGCAACCGTGAGCAGAAGTACAACATGCTGGCGCAGCGGCATACCATCAGCTACGACCGGACTACTGGCATGGTCGATTACACGCCGCGGCCGAGTCGCTCGTTTGCAGACGCCATCCTTCACGAATGGGTGGTTGTGGGTAAGCAGGACGTGGCCAGCATTGACGTCGCCGCTCTTTATGCCATTGCCGATTCGCTGCCGGATGCTCAGCTTGGGTATTTCGATTACACCTTCTCGGATGAGAAACAGCCTCTTGGTGAGCGTATAGCGACGATCGCCAATGTGGCCCGCGTTGACGGCAATAACATCGGCGATGTGCTGACGTTCTGGCGTGATGAGAAAGTGACAAATCCCGATGCGGTTTTTGCGCGCTCAAACATGTTCTGGGACGAGTACAAAGTGGCATGGCAAATGTCTCTCCCCGGTGGTTGCGACGGCGTGGCGCTGGACTACGTTGACCCGCTGACGAACAAGAAGGCGTATATCTACCTTCAAATTGACAGCAGCGGCATCACTGAGGTTGAAGATGCCACTGTTAACGCGATGCAGATAAGCCTGGACGGCTGCCGAAACGCCACTCAGGCAACCGATCGGGCCTGGCTTGAGGCGAGAAAAATTCTCTACTCACGCCTCACTATGACTGTGAAAGTGCTGGAAGAAACACAGGTTGTGCGCGGTACGGTGGTTCAGTGTCCGGACATGTACGACAACGCGCAGCAGACCGGATACATCACCGGGCGCTCCGGGGATGTGTTCTCGACGTCAGAGCGTATCGACTTCTCACTCGGGGATATGTGGGTGGTGATGACCGACAGCCTCGGCAATTACCGCGGGCGCTGGCGAGCTTATCCGGTAAGCGGCAAAGCCAAGGCATTTCAGGCTGCAGCCGATACCTTCGACCTGGCCATTTATGACCGCAGTACGGTACAAAACCCCAGCCGGTATTTCATCGCTACCGACTCGGAACTGAACTCCACAATC
>ERZ1023865.547-NODE-547-length-10773-cov-8.105897_pt1 | contig 10773 bp, 7 predicted proteins | sample MGYA00380389_ERZ1023865 | MGnify/ENA primary metagenome ERZ1023865 (study PRJEB33179, sample SAMN07449008) | human gut metagenome | biome: Human-gut; feature: Human associated habitat; material: Faeces | host: Homo sapiens | place: India: Bhopal | collected... | reverse complement strand
TGCATATCGGAATGCTGCGGACTACTGCATTGCGCGCTGATGGGACTGCGTAATTGTAAAACAGATCATCCGCATCATATCTGCCATATGCACACTCCACGGCACTTCAAAAACCGGAAAATCGTGTGCATTGCCAAAATCAATAACCTCCTGCGGAATTTCAGCCACATAAGGTCCGATGTTTACTACCATTGCACTGGCATGATTTTTATAGACCCGATCCACCAGCGCAAGCAAAGACATTTTTTCACTGACACCGATTCCTGTTGTAAATGCAATTTCCCCACCGGACAAAAAATCGGCAATTTCTGTTGTATCTACCATATGCACCCATTCGACCGCATTGGTCAGACCGTTTTTTCCGGCGACCAGCTTAATATCTGCACAGCCCGCCTGCCGGATGGCTTCTTTTAAAACTACACTCATATCCTGCCCTCCTTTATTTATACAATCGCCATGACTCCTGACAGCAGTAATAAAATGTATGTCATTTTCATAAAAATTTCCTGTGGCAGCTTCTTTACCAGCTTTGTGCCAATCCATGTACCTGCAAAAACAGGAATAATTCCTGCTATAAACAAAAACCACACATGGCTGTTAAAATGTCCCGCCTGAAACTGGAATCCTGTAATGTAACAGCCAATCGTCAACCAGATTAACGCAATAGTTGCCCTGATTTCCTCCTTATATTTTAATGCCCCTGCCGCATAAATGACAAGCAAAGCCCCGCCGGATACAAACATTCCGTGAATAATACCCGCGGCAAAGATGACAAACAACATAAGTACAGCCGGAAGTCTGAGCTGTTTTTTCACAAACAGCTTATCCAGCGCAATCACAATAATCATAATGCCGTAAAATGTCAGAAGCTGCTGCATCGGAAATACTTCAAATATTTTCATTCCCACAACCATACCGGCTGCCATCAGCACAAACATCTTAAAAAATTCCTTCCAGTTAATATGCCGGAATCCGGTAATTACAATCATCAGACTGGAAATCTGTGCAATTGCATTTAGCAGTGCCTTTGCTTCGTCCACACCGATTAATTTCATAGTCGGCGGCATGGAAATCAATGTCCCCGCAAAGCCTGTAATTGCCTGTAAAAGATTGGCACCAAATAAAATCAAAAACACTAAAATTTCTTTTATGCCCATCGCTTTTCCTCCTTACAATGCAAAAAGGAGACAGCTGCTGCAATCTGCACACGGCTGCCTCCTTTGGCATTTTTTTATATTTTTATCATCTTCTGCAGGCTTGTGTTTCTGCCCAGCAGGACGACACATCAATTAATGTGTCATAAAGAACATAATCGCAAATAACGCGCCGACAACCCATGTGAACGGCTTAATTTCCTTTACTCTGCCTGTAAAAATACAGATAAATACATACGTAATCAGACCGAATGCAATACCGTAGCTGATATTATAGGCAAATGGCATCATCGCGATTGTCATAAATGACGGTACGGCTACTTCCGGCTTATGCCATTCAATATCTGCAACGCCACCCATCATCAATACGCCGACATAAATCAGTGCTGCTGATGTCGCACAAGTCGGAATCAGTACTGCAACCGGGCTTAAAAACATTGCAACGAAGAATAACACCCCTGTTGTAAATGCCGCAAGACCTGTTCTTGCACCTTCTGCAACACCGGCAGAGGATTCTACGAAGGTTGTAACCGTAGAAGTACCGCAGATAGCACCTGTTACTGTTGCAATCGCATCGGATAACATCGCCTTTTCAAAGTTCGGTACTTCGCCTTCTTCTGTGAGCATATTTCCTCTTGAACATGCACCGTAGAGTGTACCAAGTGTATCAAACATATCTACCATGCAGAAAGCAAGTGCTGTTGTAATCATCAGAATCACTAAATCTGCTGTAGAATGGGTTGCCAGATAGCCTGAAAAATCGAAGCCGTCTGTAAATACCTTTAAAAATGCCTGTGAACCCCAGTCACCGAATGCAGTAAACGGATTGAAGTTCATATTTTCCGCAAATCCTTTGTAAAATCCCGGAATGGTGCAGCCAAGGATATAATAAAGACCTGTTCCGCCGAGAATTCCCCATAAAACAGAACCCTTTACTTTTTTGTAAGATAATACGGCAATAATAATCAGCGCCGCAATTGTAACAAGCTTTGGCATAATTTCTGCCCAGGTTGCATTCCCGTTAAACAGGTTAAAGCTTGTCAGGTTGACACAGGTAGAGCTTGAAGGAACAATAATTCCCGCATCCTGTAATCCCAAAAATGCAATAAACAGACCGATACCGGCTGAAATTGCCATTCTGACACACTGTGGGATAGCATCAAATAACATCTTACGGACACCGGTCAGTGTCAGGATGATAAATACTACACCATCTAACAATACAAGAATCAGTGCATTTGCATAAGATAATCCGAATGTAAAGCAGACTGTGTACACAAAAAATGCATTCAGTCCCATACCGGATGCCAATCCTAAAGGAAGATTTGCGAGGAATGCAATTAAAAATGTACCGACAACGGCTGAAATTGCTGTTGCGATATAAATGGCATTATATGATACAACGCCAAGTTCTGAAAACATATTTGCATTAACCATGAGAATATACGCCATCGCCATGAAAGTTGTAATTCCGGCAAGCACTTCTGTTTTCACTGTCGAGCCATGCTCTTTGACCTTAAAAAATTTTTCCATGAGTCTTTCTCCTATTTTTTTCATTTATCCAAACACAGTCTGATTCTGTGCTGAATTCTTTGTATTCCCCAACTCCCTCAGACAGGCATTATAACACACTTTTTTCTTTATATCCACCCCATACCGCGCGAAACTGCATAAATCATATACAAAATATACGCACCAATCATGGCAATGCCCTCTTTCCGCTCTATTTTGTCACCTGTTGCGGCAAAAATATAAATAATAATACTCAGGCCGATTAAAATAACCGTGTCATACAACGACTCCGTTATCACCGGAATCGGATGAATAAAAGCTGACACGCCTAAAATCAGCAGAATATTAAAGATATTGGAACCGATAATATTACCTGCCGCCATACCGTTTTGTCCTTTTTTTGCCGCAACCACAGATGTGACCAGTTCAGGAAGTGATGTTCCCATGGCTACAATCGTAAGCCCCACCAGCGTTTCTGTCATATGACAGGCAAGTGCAATGGTTTTTGCACTGTTTACAACAAGCTGTCCGCCGATAATAATCGCAGCTGCACCACCAAGAATGTACACTGCGCACTTCCACGCCGGAAGTTCCGCAATTTCTTCATCCTCCACTTTATTTTTAAGCGCCATCAGAACCGTAAAGGCAAGATACGCAATAAACAGCAGAATCAAAATCACCGCATCCAATCTGCCAATTGTTCCTGAAAGCAGTATACCATCCGCAGTAAAGACCTTCTGCCCTGTAAATACATAATCTGCAATCATGACTGCCAGTATCACGGAAACAATAATTGAAAACGGAAAATCCCGCTTCATAATGCCCCTATCCACTGTCACCGGTGTAATCACGGCGCAGATTGCAAATATCAGCACCAGGTTAAAAATATCTGACCCGATAATGTTACTGATTGCGATTTCATTAGAACCCGCTATTGCCGCAGATACACTGACTGCCAGCTCCGGCGCACTCGTCCCCATTGCTACAATTGTAAGACCGATGACCACACCCGGAATTTTCAACTTCCCCGCAACGGCCGAACTGCCTTCCACAAAAAAGTCTGCCCCTTTTACAAGTGCGGCAAACCCGATTACCAGTAATACCAACTGTATAATAATTGTCATATTTCCCTCTTTTCTTTCAGCCTTTCGTTGACAAATAACCGGAACAGTGCATAACACACCGAACATATCGGAATAAAGGTCAGCATTCCCACGATACCAAACAAACTTCCGCCGACTGTTACTGCCATTAATACCCACATTCCCGGCAGTCCCACTGAGCTGCCGACTACATGCGGATATATGAGATTTCCTTCAATCTGCTGTAAAACGAAAAACATAATCACAAATATCACTGCCTTGACCGGATTTACCAGCCCTATCAGTATAATTCCCACAACACAACCGATAAAAGCACCTACAATCGGTATCAGCGCTGTAATGGCAATAACAATACCGATTAACAGCGCATACGGGAGACGGATAACCAGCATGGTTACACAGAACATCGTTCCAAGAATACACGCTTCCAGACACTGTCCTGACAAAAAGCTTGCAAATGTCGTATTGGCAAGCCGTACCACACGAAGTACTTTTTGGGCTGTTTTTTCTTTTGTAAATGCATACAGAATTTTCTTCGTCTGCCTTGCAAGTGTTTCTTTCTGAAACAAAACATAAATAGAAAAAATAAATCCAATAAAGAAATTCGTCACACCCGATACAATACTTGTCACTGCACCGATTCCGCCGCTGATAATTCCCTTTGTACCGGCAGTTACAAAATCCATTGCTGATTTTAACAGCGATTCCCAGTCAATCTGCACCGAAGCCAGCTGCTGTTCAATCTGCGGATAGGCTTTGGCCTGCTCCATCAAAAACTGCTGCACATTTTGAAACTGTCCCGGAATCAGCTTTACAATATCTGCAATTGTAGATACCAGCTGCGGAATCACAATAACCATAGCTGCTGCCAGAATTACAATAATTGCCAGTAATGTCAGGACATATGCACATGTTCTTCTAAGTGCCGCAAATTTTTCAGTCTGATACTGTTCTTTCTGAAAAAGATGCCGTTCAATCTGCTTCATTGGCACATTCATAATAAATGCAATGACCCCGCCGATTAAAAAAGGCATAAACAGTGTCAGAATCTTTGACATCACTGAAAAAATCAGCTGTAAATTCTGTAATGCCCAATATAGAATAATCAGCACTGCCCCAATTGTAATATACTTTTTAACTTCCTCGTTTTTTAAATTCCGATTCATTCTTTCCTCCTTTTTCTGCCTGCAATAAAGAAAAACGAGACTTTATTGCAACACAATCGTTACAATAAAAGTCTCACTTCCTACAACGTGCTCCGGAGAAATTTATTTTCCCGTACTGACGAAATCACGTTACATATACTGCCCGTATATGCAAGCTACTCCCTTTTATCTGTAAACATCATAACATAAAGAAAATCCGGCAGTCAACCTTAAATTTTTTAAGCCAGTGTGCTATACTGTGTATACATGCATTATTACAGAAGGAGTGATTTTGTGAATCCAACAGCTGAAAACGATTTTTCAACCGGAAGCATTCCCGCACACATTCTGCGTCTTGCGCTTCCTATGACACTGGCACAGTTAATCAATGTCTTATACAATATTATTGACCGTATTTTTATCGGAAGAATCCCCTTTGATTCTACCAATGCGCTCACCGGTCTCGGGGTTGCCTTTCCAATCTGTACGATTACCATTGCTTTTGCCAACCTTGTCGGCATGGGCGGCGCACCGCTTTTTTCCATTGAACGCGGGAAACGAAATGATGCCGAAGCCGAAAAAATCCTCGGTAACAGCTTTGTCCTTTTACTGTTGTTCGGCCTGTTTATTACAATAACGGGGCTGCTTTTGAAACGTCCGCTTTTATATCTGCTCGGCGCAAGCGAAGCCACCTTCCGTTATGCCGATTCATACATTACCATCTACCTGTGCGGTTCTGTTTTTGTAATGTTAAGCCTTGGCTTAAATTCATTTATTAATGCGCAGGGCTTTGCAAAAACCGGCATGCTGACCGTTTCCATTGGTGCGGTCTGCAACCTGCTGTTAGACCCTGTTTTTATCTTTTTACTGGGACTGGGTGTACAGGGTGCAGCTCTTGCAACTGTTATCTCACAGTTTATTGCCGCCTTGTGGACATTCACTTTTCTGACCGGGAAAAAGACGATGATACGGCTCTCTCCAAAACAATTTGCATTGGGCAGAAAACGTGTCTGCAAAATCCTTGCACTGGGGCTTTCCGGTTTTACCATGTCCATAACCAACAGTGCCGTCCAGATGGCGGGCAATGCCAGCCTGTCCATACACGGCGGGGACTTATACATCGCCGCCATGACCGTTATTAACTCCGTGCGCGAAGTGATTCAAATGCCGGTCAGCGGTATTTCCAACAGTGCCCAGCCGATTCTCAGCTTTAACTACGGTGCTGATAAAAACAGCCGGGTAAAGCAGACCATCCGCTATATGTCTGTGGCTTTGCTTATCTATACCGTAGCGGCATGGATTTTAACCATGATTTTTGCCAGACAATTTATCCTGCTTTTTGATTCGACACCGGAACTGCTCTCACTGGGTGCCTCCTGTATGCACATTTACTTTTTCGGATTTTTTATGATGTCCTTTCAATTTGCGGGGCAATCCGTTTTTACGGCACTTGGCAGATCCAAAAATGCCATTTTCTTTTCGCTTTTAAGAAAGGTAATTATTGTGATTCCGTTAATCTATCTGCTTCCGCTCACGCCGCTTGGTGTAAACGGCGTATTCTGGGCAGAACCGGTTTCCAATTTTATCGGCGGAGCCGCCTGCTTTATCACTATGTATTTTACGGTTTATAAGAAGCTGTAAAATACACAGCTGTTCTTAGTTGTCCGTAACAATCCTGGCATGGCTTCCGCCGTCCGGTGTCTTGGTAACAACAATCTGCCGCCCGATACGCTCCTTTAATTCGCCGACGTGGGAGATAATTCCCACAAGGCGGTTGCTCTCCGATAACCGCAGTAAAACATCAATCGCCTGTTCCAGTGAATTTTCATCCAATGAGCCAAACCCTTCATCAATAAACATTGTATCAATCTGGATACCACCCGTCTGCGACTGGATTTCATCGGATAATCCCAGTGCCATTGCAAGAGATGCCTTAAAGGACTCTCCACCCGATAAGGACTTGACACTACGGATACTGCCGTTATAGTGGTCAATCACGTTTAATTCCAGTCCGCTCTGCGCTCTTAGATTATCTGCCGTCTTTGCGCGCACCAGTTCAAACTGTCCCGATGTCATCTGCATAAAGCGGGTATTGGCCCGGATAATAATACGGTCAAAAAATGCTGTCTGAACATATGTTTCAAGCATAATTCTGTCCTGACCGCTCAATGCACCGTTTGCCGTATTGCTGAGTGCCCGTACCCACTGATACTGCTTTTCTTTTTCGCTGCTCTTTGCCGCAATCTTTTTTACTGCACCTGCCGCCCGCTCATTGACCGCAATCCGCAAATCCAGTTCCTTCTTTTCGTTCTGATACTGCTTCTGACAGACTTCCTTTTCCTGCCGCAGGGTCAGTAATTCCCCGTACTTTTTCCCACTCTCATTACTTTCATTGTTTTCTTTATCTTCTTCACCGCTTTTTAGCTGTGCGGTTAAATCAAGCACCCTTCTCTGCTCTGCTTCAAGCTTGATTTTACAATCCTGATACTGCTGCCCTGCCTGCTTTGCCCGCTGTTGTATTTCCTCTTTCTGCCGGACTTTCTGCGCAATGCTTTGTCTTGCCGCTTCTGCATTTTCAAACTTTAAAGTCTGTTTTAATTCATCCGCCTGCTTTTTTAAAGCTTCACCTTCTGTCTTTAATACAGAAATACGGCTGGTACGCTCTGCCACCTCTTCTTCCAGTTCTTTCTGGCGCTTTTCGCACTCCGGTAACTGCCCGGAAATCTTCTGCTCTAATGCGACATCGGCTTCCAGTCTGGCTTTCTGCACCATCAGCTGCTGCTTCTCATCTGCCAGTGCTTCTGCTGCCTGCTGTGTCCGGTAACTCACCTGCTTTATCACGTCAATCATCTGTTCCTGTGATGCTTCTTCCGAATCTGATAAATGCGATAAATCTGATACATTTGACATATCCTGTAACCCGGCAACGATCGTTGGATGTGTATCACTTATCAATGCCGCATACTGCGCAAGCATTTCTTTATATGCGCTCTGTACCCGTCCTTTTGCAAGTCCTGCCTCTGAACTGAGTTCAGAACGTATTTTCGTCTTTTTGTCATAATCGTCTTTTTGACTTTTTAACTGCTGTTGTGTCGGCGCATTTTCATGAAGCACTGCTTTCTTTGGGTGGTGCAGTGAACCGCATACCGGGCAGGCTTCATCTTCACGCAGGTTCTGTGCCAGTATGCCCGCCTGCTCGTCAAAATAACGTTTTTCCATTTCTTCGTAAATGCTTCCTGCCTGTGCCAATTGCTCTGCCGCCATAATATACCGCTTCTGTATGCGGTACATTTCATTGACAAGATTTTTATTCTGTACAACCTTTTCCTGTAAGACTTCTGTTTTCCGACACTGCTGTTCATTTACGGCAATCTGTGCCGCTGTCCGCTCAAATGCCGCACTGCTGTCCTTTAATCCGCCAAGCTGCTGTTGATACTGCTCTCTTTGCTGTTTCATTTTCTGCGCTTCCTGCCTGCTTTTTTCCAGTAAACGTTCTTCCTTTTCAAGCTGCTGTTTTTTCTGTCCTGTTTCATTCAAAATAAATTCCAGCTTTTCATAGCCCGGAAGTGCGAGCTGCTCCGCTTCAATTTGTGCAGTCAGGGTGTTGTTGTTTTCCTGCAGTTTTTCTGCCTGTTCGTATTCTATCTTTAACCGGCTCGCAAGCGTACCCAGTTCTGCCGTCTTCTGCTTTGCCTCTTCAAGTGCTTTTTCTACTACTTCCCGCTGCTGCTGTTTTCCAAGTGCTCTGTCAAGCTGTGCCATTTCCGCCGACAGGTCATCTGATTTTTGGACAACGGATTCCTGTATCTTTATATCTTCTGCCATAATATTTGCAATCAGTTCCAGACAGTAATCCGTATCCAGTATAACTTCTTCTTTTTGCAGATTTTCCAAAGAATCGGCATAAGCACTTTCTTTTTTACAGCGCACTTCTGCCAGATACTGCCGGATACTTTTTTCATCGTCTTTAATCGCGTTATAAAGTGTTCCGGCTTCCTTTTTTAACTGTTCCTGCAGCTGCAGATACGGTCTGGTATTAAATATTTCACGGAAAATCGCAGCGCGCTCCTTCGTTCCCGACAATAACAGCTTTAAAAAATCCCCCTGTGGAATCATCGCAATCTGCGTAAACTGCTCTTTGCGGATACCGAGCAGTTCTGTCATTTTCTCATTTACCGCACTGATCCCGCTGATAACACCGCCGTCCGGCATTGTAAGCTCTGCTTTGGCGGTTTCCTTCGTTTCTTTTCCCGCACCGCGTTTTGACGGACGCATATATTCAGGATTTCTGCAAATCACATACGTCTTTCCTTTTAATAAAAACGTCAGTTCGACGAATGTCGGTGTCGCGGCATCGGCATATTTACTGCGAAGCATTTCCGTCGTTCTGCTGCCGCCGCTTGCTTCTCCGTAAAGAGCATACGTAATGGCATCAAACAGTGTCGTCTTTCCTGCGCCGGTATCCCCGGTAATCAGATAAATGCCGCCGGTTCCAAGCTGTGTCATATCCAGTTGTGTTTTTTCGCTGTACGGTCCAAATGCGGACAGAATTAATTTTAACGGTCTCATACTACTCCTTATTCCTAAGCAACTTGTTGCGAAGATGCGATGAGAAATTCGCGCAGGCGATTTCTCATCTGCCATTATAGATGTTTGCTTTCGTCCGGAAGCAAACATCCGTGTGAAAAATCAGCACATCCGTGTGATTTTTCACACTGCTCCTTATTCCCAAATAGACTCTATCAGCCCGCAGATAAACTGTTTTTGTTCTTCACTCATCGGTTTGTGGTTCTGCTGTTCATAAAAATCTTCAAACAGTTCCAGCGGTGTGCGTTGCACCACCGCTTCACCAATCTCTAAGCTACCACTGTTACGTGTTCTTATATTATCATAATCAAGACGCATAATATTCGGATAGATACTGCGCAGTCTGCTGATGGCATCCGGAATATCTTCCTCATCCGTCAGTGTAATATGCAGATAATCATTGACTGCCGTATTCATATAATTTTTTCTAAACGTCAGTTCTTCATAACTTCCCTTAATTTCCCTCATATCATGAAGCGGTGTCACCGGCACGGTGTGAATCTGTGGATTTTGTCCTTTTTCTTTTAATTCAACAACTGTAATGCTCTTAATATGATTCACCTCAGAAAATGAATATTTAAGCAGTGTCCCGCAGTAGCGCACACTTTCCCTGCTACAGTGCTGTGCATTGTGAATATGTCCCAGTGCCACATAATCAAACGGTTCAAACACCGATGCATCCACATTATCCAGCCCTCCGACAGATACTTCTTCCGAATCACATCTGCCAGCCCCTGTTACAAACTGGTGTGCCACCAGTACATTTCTTTTGGACGTATCAACCGGCGTATGCTCAATTATCGTCTGTACAGTCTTTGTATAGTCCGTTAAATCTTCTTCATAAAACCGTCGCACCGTAGACGGCTTGATAAATGGAAGCAGATAGACACACACTTCTCCCGCATCGTCCCAAAGTGATACTTTCTCCATGTTTCCCTCAAATACCGGCGCAATATGAATCCCCTCCGCCGTAAACAGACTGCTTCCAAATGAGAGCCGCTCGGCGCTGTCGTGATTGCCGCTGATGATAAAAACTTCCTTTTTCATCTGCGAAAGACGCGTAAGAAATGTATCAAACAGCACAACTGCTTCTGCGGGCGGCACCGGCTTATCGTAAATATCTCCCGCAATCAGCACCGCATCTACCGCCTCATTCTGTACGGTGTCCAACACCTGCTGTAAAATATATTTTTGTTCTTCCAGCATTGAAAATTCGTTGACACGCTTTCCCAGATGCAGATCCGAAATATGTATAAACTTCATGTCACTCCC
>ERZ1023865.509-NODE-509-length-11674-cov-37.339788_pt1 | contig 11674 bp, 10 predicted proteins | sample MGYA00380389_ERZ1023865 | MGnify/ENA primary metagenome ERZ1023865 (study PRJEB33179, sample SAMN07449008) | human gut metagenome | biome: Human-gut; feature: Human associated habitat; material: Faeces | host: Homo sapiens | place: India: Bhopal | collected... | reverse complement strand
GCCCTGGTTGGCGGGATATGGTTCCTGTACTGGCAGGGCTTCCATATGTCAGTGGCGACCGGAACCGGGTTTATCGCCCTGGCCGGGGTGGCAGCAGAGTTTGGCGTGGTCATGCTGATGTATCTGCGTCATGCCATTGAAGCGCACCCGGAATTGTCCCGTAAAGAGACGTTCACACCGGAAGGCCTTGATGAAGCCCTCTATCATGGTGCCGTACTGCGTGTCCGGCCGAAAGCCATGACCGTGGCGGTGATCATTGCGGGTCTGCTGCCAATACTCTGGGGAACCGGTGCAGGTTCAGAAGTCATGAGCCGTATCGCGGCACCCATGATTGGTGGGATGATCACGGCTCCGCTGCTGTCCCTGTTCATTATTCCTGCCGCCTACAAATTAATCTGGCTGCGCAGACATAAAAAAAGCGTGTCCTGAACCTGAAAGGGCACCCCCTGTGGGTGTCCTTCTTTACTGATTCACCCTGACGTCAGGGTTTAAATCGATAATATACAGAGGTGAGTATGAAAAAAGTGGTTCTGATGGCGCTGGCTCTCGGCCTTTCACTGCCCGCGATGGCGAGTGAAAAAGTGATTGATATGTACAAATCTGAAAACTGTGGCTGTTGTTCCCTGTGGGGCAAAGCGATGGAAAAAGACGGGTTTGAAGTACGAACTCACGTCATGAATGATCAGGCGCTGTCAGCCCTGAAAGAAAAGCATGCTATTCCTGCAGGACTACGAAGTTGTCATACCGCGGTTGCCGGTAATTTGATCATTGAAGGCCATGTGCCTGCGACAACGATACATAAGGCAATGCAGTCTGGTTCAGGTATATACGGTCTCGCCACCCCCGGTATGCCAGCAGGAAGTCCTGGAATGGAGATGGGAGCCCGAAAAGAGGCTTACGATGTTATCGCATTCTCACCGGATGGAAGTAAAAAAGTCTTCCAGCGAATCGAATAGTCAGCGGAACGGCTGATAACGGGACGCCGGTAGCAGGCACTCCTGTGCCGGCGATATTCGTGGTAATCGCATCCATGACATACCCTGAAGACAGAAGATGCTTCGGTATGCATAAGGAGAGTTACTGTGAAAAATGACAATGCAGTGCAACACAACAACCAGACTGCTTCTGAGCAGACATTATCCCCGGACGAGGGCCACGTATTGCATAAGGTGAGAGATCCCGTGTGCGGGATGGCCATCCTGCCCGACAGGGCGCACAGCAGCATTCGATACCAGGACCATCAACTTTATTTCTGCTCCGCCAGCTGTGAGAGTAAATTTAAAGCCCATCCCGATCGTTATCTTACCGAAGATGCCAGTGAACATTCCCATCACCATCACCACGATCATCACGAAGTCAGCCCTGATCAGATAAAACAGCCTCACCACCAGGCGGAAAAAGAGAATTCTGAAGGTGTGTGGACATGTCCGATGCACCCGGAGATACGCCGCAGTGGTCCCGGAAGCTGTCCTGTCTGTGGAATGGCACTGGAGCCGCTCGTAGCTACGGCATCCACGGGGCCGAGTGATGAACTTCACGACATGACAAGACGCTTCTGGCTGGGGTTGTTGCTGGCGTTTCCGGTTCTGGTACTCGAAATGGGATCTCATCTGTTTCCCGAGTTGAGGAATACAGTACCGCCACAGTACAACACATGGCTGCAGCTGCTTCTGGCCTCCCCTGTCGTGTTGTGGTGTGGCTGGCCATTCTTCGCCCGGGCCGGAATGTCGTTACGTAACCGCTCCCTGAATATGTTTACCCTTGTTGCAATGGGGACCGGCGTAGCCTGGGTTTACAGCGTCATTGCAACCGTCTTCCCCTCCTGGTTTCCTGCATCGTTCAGAAACATGGATGGCCTGGTGGCCGTTTATTTTGAAGCCGCAGCAGTTATTACGGTGCTTGTTCTGCTGGGACAGGTTCTTGAGCTGCGGGCACGGGAACAAACCTCAGGCGCCATTACTGCGCTTCTGAACCTTGCCCCCAAAACCGCCAGACGGCTGGATCATGACGGTCATGAAACGGATATTAATGCGGAAGATGTCCTGCCTGGCGATAAGCTCCGCATCAGACCTGGAGAGAGTATTCCGGTCGACGGTATCGTGATCGAAGGCAAAACAACCGTTGATGAATCGATGGTGACCGGGGAATCTATGCCGGTTACCAAAACGGAGGGTGACCCTGTCATCGGGGGGACCATTAATCAGACAGGGAGTCTCATCATCCGTGCAGAGAAAGTCGGTGATGAAACAATGCTCTCACGAATTGTTCAGATGGTCGCTGATGCACAGCGTTCGCGTGCCCCCATCCAGAGAATGGCTGACAGCGTTTCAGGCTGGTTTGTTCCTCTGGTGATACTTATCGCGGTTGTTGCTTTCGTGATCTGGTCTGTCTGGGGGCCCGAGCCCAGGATGGCGCACGGTCTCATTGCGGCTGTGTCGGTCCTGATTATTGCCTGTCCCTGCGCGCTGGGGCTGGCCACGCCGATGTCGATAATGGTGGGGGTGGGCAAAGGAGCCCAGGCCGGGGTGTTAATCAGGAATGCCGAAGCCCTTGAGCGTCTTGAAAAAGTGGACACGCTGGTTGTCGACAAAACAGGCACGCTCACGGAAGGTTCGCCTACGGTGACAGGGATTATCAGTCTCAATCCGGGTGGGGAAACATCTCTTTTGCGTGTAACAGCCGCAGTGGAAAAAGGCTCGCAGCATCCGCTGGGTATGGCAGTAGTTAAAGCAGCACAGGAAAAGGGGATCGCAATACCCGCAGTCACTCATTTCGATGCACCGTCGGGTAAAGGTGTCTCAGGCGATGTCGAAGGTCAACGGGTTGTTATTGGTAATGAACTGGCTATGCAGGAAAACAGTATCGTTATTGATAATCAAAAGGCCGTTGCGGATACGTTGCGGATGGAAGGCGCTACCGTTATCTATGTGGCCACAGACGGGAACCTTGCAGGCCTGATAGCTATCTCGGATCCCGTGAAAGCAACCACGCCGGATGCGCTTAAAGCTTTGCGTCAGGCGGGGATCCGCATCGTTATGCTCACCGGGGATAACCAGCTTACTGCTGAAGCAGTCGCACGGAAACTGGGAATAGATGAGGTTGAAGCCGGGATTCTGCCGGATGGCAAAAAAGCAGTGATAACCCGACTGAAAGCGTCTGGCCATGTGGTTGCGATGGCCGGAGACGGTGTGAATGATGCCCCGGCGCTGGCAGCGGCTGACGTGGGTATAGCCATGGGAACGGGTACAGATGTGGCAATTGAAAGTGCCGGAGTCACCCTTCTCAAAGGCGACTTGATGATACTGAACAGGGCCCGTCATCTGTCAGAAATCACCATGAAAAATATCCGACAGAATCTGTTTTTTGCATTTATCTACAACGCACTTGGCGTGCCTGTGGCTGCAGGTCTGCTTTATCCTGTGTATGGAATACTGCTGTCGCCAGTTATTGCGGCGGCGGCCATGGCTCTTTCCTCCGTCAGCGTCATTGTGAATGCGTTGCGTCTGAAAAGTGTCAGGCTCGGGAAATAACACTGAGTGAAGGGGCTGTTACGAACAGAAGGAGTCCAGTATGAAAAGTACCACCTATGCGCTTATTGCTGTCGCCGCGATCGCGGCATTTGCCCTCCTGCGCGAACACTGGTCACATGTGGCAGGTTACTGGCCATATCTGTTATTGCTGGTCTGCCCGCTAATGCATCTTTTCCACGGCCACGGAGGGCATGGAGATCATCAACATCACGGAAGTGAAAACGATAAAAAAAATTAATCCGGCAGACGGGGCCGCGTCGCGGTCCCGTTATCAGTCCAGGTATCGTTCGTAGTCTCTGGCATGCGCAAAGGCATGCTGTTCGAGTTTGTTATCAGCGGGTGCCGCCGCCCGGAACGCCAGTGAGTTAACAGGATTGTTATTGATGACCAGCTCGTAATGCAGATGAGGACCGGATGAACGTCCGCTGTTACCGGATAACGCAATAGCACCTCCCCGTGTAACCCTGGCCCCTTTAGTAACGAGTATTTTATTGAGGTGGAGATAGCGAGTTTTAACACCGGCTTTTCCCGTTACTTCAACAAAATATCCCATGGTACTGTTGTATTCGGCCCGGGTGATTTTTCCGTCGATGACGCTGACTATTTTCGTGTTCATGGGCATGGAATAATCAATGCCATTATGGGGACTCACTTTTCCCGATACCGGGTTAAGTCTTGCAGGATTGAAAGGCGAACTGAGTCTTGCTGTGGCCGGTAACGGATAATCGAGACTGCCTTTCCCGGAAGTATCGGAAAGGTTATAGAACTTTTTATCTGATATACGATACGCCGTGTAATTAAATGAACCGGACGTAAATTTATAGGCCACGACACGTGATTTTCCCGCTTTCTTTTGCAGTACGAGTTTTAATGATTCATTTTTTTTCAAATGCCGCAGATTAAACCGGGAAGGCAAGGAGCGCTGAAGAGTAGCGATCTCGTTCGATTCCAGCCCCGAGCGGGTGGCTGAAAGGTAGGCATTTTCTTTTACGACATCGGTAGAATACATTTACTGGAATTCGCCGTTAGCATGAACACTGCGGCGTATGCTAGGGGTTTTCAGGAGGCGTGTCATCTGTCAGTTAATCGGGAGCACCGTTGATGGTCGTCATTTTTGTAACATATCTTGTTTCCCGTTTGCTCCTGAAGCTCTGGGAACTGTATGACCAGCCCGACGGTGATGATTAACGGGACTGAAACAGGTTACGGCAGAGCAATATGGGGCTCATGTCCTGCTACGTAACCCGTCAGTAAAGCCCTGCTGCGCACCTGACGCTAAGCACTAACCCGCCTGCAGTTACCTGGTCGAATACAGCCCGCGAAGCTTTCTTGCCTGCGTCTGATGTGCTTCCGCACCGGCATTATTGACCTGCTCATGCACGAGAGCGGCTTTTTCTCCGGCATTCAGTTCGTTAAAAGAAGAAGACGAGGTCTTTGAATTTGCATCACTGCCGGACAGCATTTTTTTATGTTCCTCAATCATTTTCTGATGCGCATAGGACGCGCTGTTGTTCATAAATGAATGAGCAACAATGGCCCTTTCATGTTCATTCATTTCAGAGAATGAGGGCGTGTTGTTTTTATTAACCCTGTCCGGTAAGTTTTCATGCGTCGAGGAATTCACATGACTGACGGCTGAGGCATTATTAACAAATCGATGTGCTTCATGGGCAATATCACTGGACTGAGCAAAAGCTGCCCCACAAAATAAAGCTGTAAACGCAGTGGTCGTGATTAATATATTCATGTGTAATTACCTTCTGAGGTACATAAAAGATGTCCTTATGATCATATATAAAAATAATCAACCTGTGGGGAAGATGACGTAAATGTAATACAGCTATGTACATTACACGATTGTAATGAATTTGTTTCTTAAGGTGTGCTAGATTCATTTCATTGTAAGTGGATGAACCAGTAATTTAATTTAAATCGGTTCTCGAATTCTGTCAGTAACCATACTTTAAATAAGGGAATGCGCATGCTGTTGAAAACGTCTCGACGAACTTTCCTGAAGGGGTTAACCCTCTCTGGCGTAGCCGGAAGTCTTGGCGTATGGAGTTTCAATGCGCGTTCCAGTCTGAGCCTGCCAGTTGCCGCATCCCTGCAGGGTACTCAGTTTGACCTGACCATTGGTGAAACGGCCGTCAATATCACGGGCAGTGAGCGTCAGGCCAAAACAATCAATGGAGGCCTGCCGGGGCCCGTTCTTCGCTGGAAAGAAGGTGACACCATTACCCTGAAGGTCAAAAACCGTCTTAATGAACAGACGTCCATTCACTGGCACGGCATTATTCTTCCGGCCAATATGGATGGTGTTCCGGGGCTGAGTTTTATGGGCATAGAGCCTGATGATACCTACGTTTACACCTTTAAGGTTAAGCAGAACGGGACTTACTGGTACCACAGCCATTCCGGTCTGCAGGAACAGGAGGGGGTATACGGTGCCATTATCATCGATGCCAGGGAGCCAGAACCGTTTGCTTACGATCGTGAGCATGTGGTCATGTTGTCTGACTGGACCGATGAAAATCCTCACAGCCTGCTGAAAAAATTAAAAAAACAGTCGGATTACTACAATTTCAATAAACCAACCGTTGGCTCTTTTTTCCGCGACGTGAATACCAGGGGGCTGTCAGCCACCATTGCCGATCGGAAAATGTGGGCTGAAATGAAAATGAATCCGACTGACCTCGCGGATGTCAGTGGCTACACCTACACCTATCTCATGAACGGGCAGGCCCCGCTGAAAAACTGGACCGGACTGTTCCGTCCCGGTGAAAAGATACGCTTACGGTTTATCAACGGCTCGGCAATGACCTATTTCGATATCCGTATCCCCGGGCTGAAAATGACGGTCGTGGCTGCAGATGGCCAGTATGTAAACCCGGTTACCGTTGACGAATTCAGGATTGCCGTTGCCGAAACCTATGATGTCATTGTGGAGCCTCAGGGTGAGGCCTATACCATCTTCGCACAATCCATGGACAGGACCGGTTACGCTCGAGGGACACTGGCCACGAGAGAGGGGTTAAGTGCTGCCGTTCCCCCCCTCGATCCCCGTCCTCTGTTGACCATGGAAGATATGGGTATGGGGGGAATGGGACATGATATGGCAGGAATGGACCACAGCCAGATGGGAGGCATGGATAACAGCGGAGAGATGATGTCTATGGACGGTGCTGACCTTCCGGATAGCGGGACATCCTCCGCGCCCATGGATCACAGCAGCATGGCCGGTATGGATCATTCCCGGATGGCCGGAATGCCGGGTATGCAAAGTCATCCTGCGTCAGAAACGGATAACCCACTGGTTGATATGCAGGCGATGAGCGTCTCTCCGAAATTAAATGATCCGGGTATTGGTCTTCGAAATAACGGAAGAAAGGTTCTCACGTACGCGGATTTGAAAAGCCGCTTTGAGGATCCTGACGGACGTGAACCTGGCCGTACCATAGAACTGCATTTAACCGGCCACATGGAAAAGTTTGCCTGGTCATTTAACGGAATCAAGTTTTCAGATGCCGCACCGGTGCTGCTGAAATACGGTGAGCGGCTCAGGATCACGCTGATCAACGATACCATGATGACTCACCCCATTCACCTGCATGGTATGTGGAGCGATCTGGAAGATGAAAACGGTAATTTCATGGTTCGTAAACACACAATAGATGTTCCCCCTGGTACAAAACGCAGTTACAGAGTGACAGCAGATGCGCTTGGCCGCTGGGCGTATCACTGCCATTTGCTCTATCACATGGAAATGGGAATGTTTCGTGAAGTCCGGGTGGAGGAATGATGCGAATGAAGAGAAATTTGAAGGCCATACCTGTTCTGGTCGCCGGTTTGTTTACCTCACAGCTTTCTATTGCGGCGGGCTCCGTCTCTGCAGATCCCCACGCCGGGCACGACATGTCTGCCATGCAGATGCCAGCAGATGAGAATTTCACTGAGATGACGTCAATGGAGCCCATTGTAACTGAGAGCAGAACGCCAATTCCGCCTGTTACCGATGCCGACCGGAAGGCTGCATTCGGCAATTTACAGGGGCATGCGATTCACGACAGTGCGATTAATTATCTGGTTCTGCTGGATCAACTGGAATGGCAACGGTCGGATAACACCAACAATTTCAGCTGGAGTGTTAACAGCTGGATTGGAGGCGACACAGATCGGATTTGGCTAAAGAGTGAAGGTGAACGAAGCAATGGGGAAACGGAGGCGGCTGAAGCGCAGTTACTCTGGGGACATGCGGTTGGCCCATGGTGGGATTTGGTTGCGGGTGTCAGGCAGGATTTCAGACCTGCTTCTGCCCGGACCTGGGCTGCTGTCGGTTTTCAGGGGCTGGCACTCTATAATTTTGAGTCTGAAATTACGGGTTTTGTCAGTAATGGCGGAAAAGCAGCCCTTCGTCTGGGAGGAGAATACGACGTTTTACTGACTAACCGGCTCATACTCCAGCCATCCTATGAGGTGAATTTCTACAGTCAGGATGATGAATCGCGGGGTCGCGGCAGGGGACTGACTGACACAGAGCTGGGGCTCCGGCTGCGCTATGAAATACGCCGTGAGTTTGCACCCTATATAGGCGTTTCCTGGAATCAACTTTACGGGAAAACATCCGATATGGCGAAAAGAGAAGGTGAGAAAGACCATCAGGTAGTATTCCTGGCGGGAGCCAGAATCTGGTTTTAACGCACTGATATAAAACACTCAACTAAACAGGTAAATAAAATGTCGATTTTAAATAAAGCCATTCTTACAGGTGGCCTCGTTATGGGCGTTGCTTTCTCTGCTATGGCCCATCCGGAATTAAAAAGCTCTGTGCCACAGGCTGATTCAGCCGTAGCGGCCCCGGAAAAGATTCAGCTTAATTTCTCGGAAAATCTGACCGTGAAATTCTCAGGTGCAAAATTAACGATGACGGGTATGAAAGGCATGTCATCACATTCTCCGATGCCGGTCGCGGCAAAAGTGGCGCCAGGCGCTGACCCTAAATCGATGGTCATTATTCCGCGAGAGCCTTTACCCGCTGGCACTTATCGTGTTGACTGGCGCGCGGTTTCTTCAGATACGCACCCTATTACCGGTAATTACACCTTTACAGTGAAGTAATATTATGAACGACCTGATTATGATTGTTATTCGTTTTCTTCTTTATCTGGATTTGATGGTAATATTTGGATTGCCATTTTTTCAGATATATGGAATAAGCGGTGTCAGACATGAAACCTATAACCTGACTAATTTCAGGTCGTTTATAACCTTTGCTGTTGTTACAGGCATCATTCTTACTGGCATTAATATGCTCCTGGTATCTAATGCCATGAGTGGAGTAACTGACCTCAGAGAATTATCCATCCATGTTATCGAGATGGTGATAGAAGAAACTGATGTGGGTATTAGCTGGATTGTCAGGCTCTGTGCCCTGTTTACCACACTCGGTGCTTTGTTCCTTTACACTAATAAGAGAGTATTGTCCTGCCTGCTGATGACGATGAGTGGGGGCGTGGCGCTGGCTACACTTGCCTGGGGAGGACACGCCGTTATGCATGACGGTCTGCATTACTATCTCCATTTACTGAGCGATCTGACCCATCTCGGCGCTGCAGGTGCCTGGACAGGTGCTCTGGTTGCATTTGCTATCCTGCTGATGCGCAGAAACGAGCATAATGCACAGAGCGTCATTGTGATATCTGACTCCCTGGCAAAATTTGCCACGGCAGGAACGGTGATTGTTGTAGCCCTGATCCTGAGTGCGCTGGTCAACTATCTGTATATTGCTGAGGGTAACTTAACTCCCTTATTCAACAGTTCCTGGGGGAGGATATTGCTTGCCAAGACGGCTCTGTTTGTTCTGATGCTTCTTCTGGCTGCAGCAAACCGGTTTCACCTGGGTCCCCGGCTTGAAGTTATGGTCAGGGAAGGGAATTATGATCGCAGCGTTGCCCTGATGCGAAACAGCATCCTGACAGAATTCGTTGTTGCGATTATCATTCTGGGCGCCGTAGCGTGGCTCGGAATGCTTGCTCCGTCTCAGGTCAGCTAGGGGACAGCCAAAGCTCATGCGTGAGATTTTTACTTTCATATCAGCGAGTTGACCATGCAGCGTATTTTAATCGTTGAAGACGAACAAAAAACAGGTCGTTACCTGCAGCAGGGACTGGTTGAGGAAGGCTATCAGGCCGATCTCTTTAATAATGGCCGCGATGGTCTCGGGGCCGCGTCGAAGGGACAGTATGATTTGATAATACTGGACGTGATGCTGCCTTTCCTCGACGGGTGGCAAATCATCAGCGCACTGAGGGAGTCCGGGCACGAAGAACCGGTCCTGTTTTTAACCGCAAAGGACAACGTGCGGGACAAAGTGAAAGGACTGGAGCTTGGCGCAGATGACTACCTGATTAAGCCCTTTGATTTTACGGAGCTGGTTGCACGTGTAAGAACCCTACTGCGCCGGGCACGCTCGCAGGCCGCAACAGTCTGCACCATCGCCGATATGACCGTTGATATGGTGCGCCGGACCGTGATCCGTTCGGGGAAGAAGATCCATCTCACCGGTAAAGAATACGTTCTGCTTGAGTTGCTGCTGCAACGCACCGGAGAAGTGTTACCCAGGAGTCTTATCTCGTCCCTGGTCTGGAACATGAATTTTGACAGTGATACGAATGTGATTGATGTCGCCGTGAGACGTCTGAGAAGTAAAATTGATGATGACTTTGAGCCAAAACTGATCCATACCGTTCGCGGTGCCGGATATGTCCTGGAGATCAGAGAAGAGTGAGGTTCAAAATTTCCCTGACCACACGCCTGAGCCTGATTTTTTCTGCGGTGATGCTTACGGTATGGTGGTTATCAAGTTTTATCCTGATTAGCACCCTTAATGGCTATTTCGATAATCAGGACCGCGATTTTCTGACAGGTAAACTTCAGCTCACCGAAGAGTTTCTTAAAACAGAGACGTTCAGGAACAAAACGGATATTAAGTCATTATCAGAAAAAATAAACGATGCGATGGTGGGGCACAATGGCTTATTCATTTCTATAAAAAACATGGAAAATGAAAAAATTGTTGAACTCTATGCCAAAAATTCTGTTGTTCCAGCGGTCCTGCTTAATAAGTCGGGTGATATTCTCGACTATATGATCCAGACGGAAGAAAATAACACCGTGTACCGCAGTATCTCGCGGCGGGTTGCCGTGACGCCGGAACAGGGTAAAAGCAAACATGTCATCATTACGGTTGCCACGGATACTGGGTATCACACCCTGTTTATGGACAAACTCAGTACCTGGCTGTTCTGGTTCAATATCGGTCTGGTCTTTATTTCTGTTTTTCTGGGCTGGCTGACCACACGTATTGGTCTGAAACCGCTACGGGAAATGACCAGTCTGGCTTCCTCCATGACCGTACACAGCCTGGATCAGCGTCTAAATCCCGATCTGGCTCCGCCGGAAATCTCTGAGACCATGCAGGAGTTCAATAATATGTTTGATCGCCTGGAGGGGGCATTCCGGAAACTGTCAGATTTCTCGTCTGACATCGCGCATGAGCTGCGCACACCAGTCAGTAATCTGATGATGCAGACGCAGTTTGCACTGGCTAAGGAAAGGGATGTTTCGCATTACCGCGAAATTTTATTCGCTAACCTGGAAGAACTGAAAAGGTTGTCACGAATGACCAGTGACATGCTTTTTCTGGCACGTTCAGAGCATGGTCTGCTGCGGCTGGATAAACATGATGTGGATCTGGCAGCCGAACTGAATGAATTACGTGAGTTGTTCGAGCCCCTGGCAGACGAAACAGGAAAGACAATCACGGTTGAAGGAGAGGGCGTTGTTGCCGGAGACAGCGATATGCTCCGACGTGCTTTCAGTAACCTGCTTTCCAATGCAATCAAGTATTCTCCCGATAACACCTGTACAGCGATACACCTTGAGCGTGACAGTGACTGTGTGAACGTGATGATTACGAATACGATGTCCGGCCAGGTTCCCGCTAATCTGGAACGTTTGTTTGACCGGTTCTATCGCGCAGACTCATCAAGGTTCTACAACACGGAAGGCGCGGGGCTGGGATTATCAATTACAAGGTCGATCATTCATGCTCACGGCGGCGAGCTGTCAGCAGAACAGCAGGGGCG
>ERZ1023865.504-NODE-504-length-11817-cov-9.670804_pt1 | contig 11817 bp, 10 predicted proteins | sample MGYA00380389_ERZ1023865 | MGnify/ENA primary metagenome ERZ1023865 (study PRJEB33179, sample SAMN07449008) | human gut metagenome | biome: Human-gut; feature: Human associated habitat; material: Faeces | host: Homo sapiens | place: India: Bhopal | collected... | reverse complement strand
TTTGTTAAATGAAATCTTTTCGAGTTCTTTTTGAAGCTGTTCTCCCGCGCCGTACAGCATCGGGGAAAGAAACGGTCCGCTGACCCTTAACGGCACCACTCTTTTTGCGCCTGCCTGCTTTAAAACTTCTGCCGCCCGTTCCACTTCGCCTTTTTCACCGGAAATGACAATCTGCCCCGGACAATTATAATTGGCAATGCCGATTTTTGCAGTGTCCAGTGATGTTTTTAATACTTCTTCCGTCTGTTTGGCACTAAGTCCCAACACTGCCGCCATACTGCCCTGACCTTCCGGTACTGCCTGTTCCATATAAATGCCGCGTCTGCGGATTACGTAACAACCGTCCTTAAAAGACAAAGCTCCTGCTGCCGTCAGTGCCGCATATTCTCCCAGTGAAAGTCCTGCCGCCGCTTCGTACGGAATCCCTTTTTCCTGTAAAACGTTCAGTATCGCACATTCTGTTGTATACATGGCAATCTGCGTATATTCGGTCTGATTTAAAGCTTCATTTTCTTCAAAACAAAGTGACGCAACATCAATGCCTGTCACTTCCTGTGCCGTTTTAAAATATTGTCTGACGGCATCATATTTTTCATAAAAAGAACGTCCCATTCCGACATTCTGTGCGCCCTGTCCCGGAAAGAGAAATGCTGTTTTACGCATGTTCTGCCTCATTTCCGCACGAATCTTCCGCAAAGATACTGCATTTTTTTATCGTTTCTTTTGCTTCCTGTACAATTTCCTGAATAATTTCTGCACAGTTCTGTTCTTTTTTTATCATGCCTGCAATCTGACCAGCCATGACCGTTCCCATGGCAACATCACCGTCTACAACAGCTTTGCGCAGTGCACCCAGTGTCAGGTGTTCCAATTCTTCAAAGGATACATTGTTTTTTTCCATTTCAAGATACTGGCGTGTCATTGTATTTCTAAGGGAGCGCACCGGATGTCCCGTGCTTCTTCCCGTAACAACGGAATCAATATCCTTTGCGCCAATCACACGGTCTTTGTACGCCTGACTGACGGTGGATTCCTTTGCAACGATAAAACGCGTTCCTAGCTGTACCGCTTCCGCACCCAGCATCAATGCCGCTGCCATGCCTCTGCCGTCACCAATGCCGCCTGCACCGATAACCGGAACCGATACCGCATCGACAACCTGTGGGAGCAGGGACATTGTTGTCTGCTCACCGATATGACCGCCGGACTCCATGCCCTCTGCAACAATCGCATCTGCGCCCGCACGTTCCATCATTCTTGCCATTGCAACAGAAGCAACCACAGGAATCACACGAATTCCCGCTTCTTTCCACTGTTTCATGTATTTTGCAGGATTACCGGCTCCTGTCGTTACGGCTTTTACACCTTCTTCGGCTACAACCTGTGCCACTTCGTCTACATGCTCACTTAACAGCATAACATTCACGCCGATTGGCTTATCTGTAATCTCTTTTGCCCTGCGGATTTCACTCCGTACCCATTCTGCCGGTGCATTTGCCGCCCCGATAAATCCGATGCCGCCCGCTTTTGAAACATTTGCCGCAAGCGCCGCATTTGCGACCCATGCCATACCACCCTGAATGACCGGGTATTCAATTTCAAGCAGTTTTGTAATTCTTGTCTGCATATTTTCTCATCTCCGAACATCTTTATAAACGTTGTCTGCCTTTTTACCTCACTGCTTTTTAAGCTTCTACACCGTGATTTTTTAAATAATCACAGACATCCTGTACCGTTAATAACTTTTCAAGTTCTTCTGACGGAATTTCTACGGAATATTCGTCTTCCAGTGCCATTACCAGTTCAAATAAATCCAGTGAATCTGCATTTAAGTCTTCCTTGAAGCGTGATTCCGGCTTTACATCCTCTGCGTTTACATTTAACTGTCCTGCGATAATTTCTTTCATTTTTTCTAACATCTTTTTAATCTCCATTCTACTACAATATATTTTTGATATTCTCTTGTAATCTACGCATATTCTGCCTGTCATTTGTGCCATTCCAGCAATGCACTGCCCCAGCTTAATCCGCCGCCAAAGCCGGACAGGATCAACACATCGCCCGGTATCAGGCGGTTTTGTCTGTTTAATTCGTCTAAAAGAACCGGTATGCTTGCCGCTGAAGTATTTCCGTGGGTTTCCAGATTCATCGGAAATTTTTCAACCGGTACATCCAGCCGCTTTGCAATACTTTCAATCATTCTTGCATTTGCCTGATGTAAAATAAAATATTTTACCTGTTCCTTTGCCGTTTCCGATTCTTCTAGCACTTCTTTAACAGACTCCGGTACTTTCCGAACTGCAAAAGAGAAAATTTCCCGTCCGTTCATATGCACCGCATTTTCTTTTCCCAGTGTCAAAGCCTGTGCACTACCGCTGTCGCTGTGCAGTCTGAAAATGCTTTTTCCGCTGCTGTCTTCACCTAAAACAACCGCACCTGCGCCGTCACCAAACAGCACACAGACACTTCTGTCTTTCCAGTCCACCACCTGCGACATCACTTCCGCACCGATAACCAGTACCTTTTTGTACATGCCCACTTTAATATAGGCATCTGCCACACTCATTGCATACAAAAATCCTGTACAGGCGGCGCTTAAATCAAAACATGCCGCGCGCTCTGCCCCAATCTCCTGTTGGACAAGATTTGCCGTACTCGGAAATATGTAATCAGGCGTTGAAGTCGCAACGATAATGGCTTCTATCTGCTCTGCCGCTATCCCGGCATCTGCTATCGCCTTTTTCGCGGCTTGTGCCGCAAGCGCTGATGCAGTCTGACCTTCCTGTGCGATATGACGGCTTCGGATTCCGGTTCTGGTGCGAATCCACTCATCACTGGTATCCAAAAATGTTGAAAGTTCTGCATTGTCAAGCACCCTTGACGGAACAGCACTTCCCGTTCCTATTATTTTCGTATTCATATCTGCCTCTGTGCCGCGTTTTCTTTTTCCCGGAAAATGTCCCGCAGCTTTGACATTTTCCTTCTTTAAAATTCTGTTTCGTTTCTTCAGATTTTCGTTTTGAATATCTTACTTTTTGATAATCAAAATATTAATCTAAAAATTTAAGAGTCAAACGAAATCCGTAAAAGCTTTTTGTTTGACTCTCAAAATAGTTGTTACTATACAGGAAAACTTTTCCTTTGTCAATAGTATTTTGATATTCAAATTATTTTTTAGAAATTAAAATCAATTTTAATTCCCTTTAAGTCTTCTGCCAGCAGATTATTATCCTCAAGAATATTGCGGATATTCTGTTGTGCAGCTTCGACATTGTTTGTTGTCTTGCGCTGGAGGGATAAATCCTGCTCGGCACTGTCTGCCTCCGCCTGACCCTTGATGAGTTCTTCCTGCTCTTTCCTCTCCTGCTTTGCCTCATCAATGCGCTCCTGCTGTTCGTCACGCTTCTCTTTCTGCTCCTCGGCTTTCTTCTGCGCTTCTTCCTGCTCTTTGTCGATATGCTCTTTTCCGTCCTGAATGAGCAGCCCCATGATTTCTTTGTTGGAAGCTTCCAAAATATCATCTGCTGCACTGCCTGCTTTTAACATATCCTGTGACTTTGCCTGATCGGTCTTTGCCTTTGCGATTGTATCTGTCAGCTCAATCAGCTTATCATTCGCATTGGAAGCAGTTACTTTCATTGAACCGGCAATCTGGTTTAACCGGAGTGCCTTTTCCTGATATTCTGTACGCGGAAGATTCTGCAATTCCTTTAACCGGTCAACGTCTTCTTTTGTAAAGCTTTCATCATGTGAGCCGTTCTTATAATTCTGGAATTTTTCGAGTAATTCCAAATCCTTCTGCTCCTGTGAATCATCAGCTACACCGTATTGCTCCTGAAGCTCCTTTTTGCTCTTTTCAAAGGTTTTCTCATGCTCTTTGGCTTCCTGCATCTGCTCTACATAGTCTGCTTTCTGCTGTTCCATATCTTTTATGCTCTGGGAAGCCAATTCATCCCTGCCCCACGCATCTGTAATCAGTTTCATTGCCTGACGTCTTGCGGTCTGCTTTTTCTGCTCAATCTGATTTCCCTGTCCGAGCATTAAATCGCCAGCAAATACAGTGCTTCTCGTCTTGGTATCCTGTGTTTTGTTTCGTCCCGCTGTTGTACCGCTCATCTGGATTCCGGTATTGTCCTGATTCATCTTAATCGTTATAGACATTTTTCAACTCCTTTTACTTTCCCCTTAGCTTTTGTTTAAATGTTAAATACTGATATCGACACTCACACCTGCGAAAGCCGCTGTTTTTCCTGCCATCTTTACCGTGCCTGTATGACCGCTGTTACCGCTGTCTGCAATCCCCGTGACTGTTCCGGCTTTTGTTTTTTCTTCCTGTGCTTCTGTATCCGACCCGTCTGCCGCGTTCTGCTTAGGTGCTTCAAGTACGGTTCCGTTTGCCGCGATTGCCTGACGGATTGTTTCTAACGGGTCTTCATCGTCTGTCGTTACCTCTCCCTTTGTCCTGCTGTTATCCTCTGAGGATATGGTATCTGTGCTGTTATCGGTCTTTTTGGACTTTGTATCTTCATCTTCATCCGGCAGAATTGCATACTGGGCTGATTCCACAAATTCCTGATGTTCTTCCTGTATGCCCATTACTTCCCGCAGCAGCTTTTTTAACATTGCACATTTCTGGTCTTTTGGAATATAAGGACTGGAGGCAATGCTTTTGCAAGAAGACAAAAACTCGCCCATTTTGGCTGTCTTAACACGTTCCACTTCTTCCTTTGAGCGGCAGTTTCTAAGCTGCCTTTTATAGTTTTCGCGCTCTCTTTGTTCTTCCTCGTAATCCTTTAAAGCCTGCGGATTATGCTTTTTTAAATATTCGATTTCCTCAGCGTTTAATCTGCTGCCCGAAGCCAGCTTAATGTCGATTGCCGCCGGTTTCTGACCTTCACGGATATCGTCTGCCTGCGACTGATACATCTGCAATTCACGTTGTTCAGAGGTCAGCTCGCTTGTCTTTCCGGCATTGATATCATTTTTCTTTTTCTGCCACTGGTTCTGCATTGCCGACAGCGCCACCATGCTTTGAATTGTACCTGTTCCCATATGCCGCTCCTAACCGCAGAAGTCGATGTTCTGTCCAACCTTCTTTTCGGCTTCCGTAAGAACCGTATCGCTTTTTGCCAGCTGCATATAATCCTGTATCTTTTGCAGCAATTCTTCCACAGAAGATGCCGTAATCGTCACTGTACCGCTGTCTGTATCCGTCTTATCTGACACATCTGTTTTTTCCGTCTTTTCGCTTCTTGCTTCTTCAAGCTTTTCTTTCTGGTGCTTTTTTTCGGCTTTCTTTTCGGCAGCTTTTTTCTCTGCCTTTTTCTCTGCTGCTTTCTTTTCTATGCGTTCCCGCTGTGCCGCAGAGGATTCTTCCAATACCGCAAAATAAGTTGCCGTTCCGCCGTCATTGACCTGCATGCCGAATCCCTTGACGTTGGCACCGCTGGATTGCAGACTGCTCTTTAACTGGGAAATACCGCTTGCTGCATTGGCAATAATAGCTTCATACTGCTTGCGGTAATTCTCGTCTTCTGCCATCCGCTCCACTTTGTCCTCGTCAATTAAAACAACCATTTTGCTGGCATTGGCATAACTGGAAGCCTGCGCCTTTGCCTGCTCCTTCTTGTCTTCACTGACAAGAATAAAATCCATGTTGGAATATTTTTTCTTTAAAGATTCATAATAATCCGCCGCTTTTTTACTGAGCTTCGGACTGCCTATGGTTTTTCCTGAAACACTGCCGCTCTTTTCATTTTGTGTCTGCTCTGTCTTCTTTTTTGCTTCCACTGCGGCAGCACTTGTAGATGCTGCGTTTTCTACTACACCGGTATAACTTGATATCATATTCATTTCCTCCCTGACTACTGCTAAATACACCGGTCAAAATCCGTTTCGACCGTTTTTCCTTTTGTTTAATAGATATATCGGAAGGTTTTGTATATATTTTAACTTTTTATGATATATCTCAATAAGCTTTGCTATTTTCCGGCGGTTTTCCTCTTTGTCGTCTGCCGCATTTTATAAAATATCCGGCTTGTGCTTCTGTCACTGTCTTTCTTGTGCGTGAAAAATTGTGTGAAAACAACAAGATTTCATTTATTTAATCGAATAGATATGTAATCTCATTACCATATTTATTAATGACTGCCTTTTTTTCTGCATCTGAAAATGCAGAGAGTATATTCACCCCCAGCTCCTGATGCAAAAGGGAAAAGAAATTTATAAACCGTTCTGGAGCCGTACTGCTTTCTGTTTCATTGAAAGAATCGTGTGCATTTGAAAAAACAGCCTGTAAACTGTTCCAGTAATCCGGCTGTACCTCCCGCAGTCTGCATATCAAAAGGTATAAGAAACCGTCTGAACTGTAAATGCCGTTTTTTAAGGTATTGCCGGCCGAATATTTTAAATATGCATCTGCTCCTTTTTCACTGCTATCCTGAAAGGATAATCCGTTGTTCTCCATTACATAAAGCATTTTTAAATTTGCAAAAAGCTCAGAATCAAAATTCCATGTATTCCCGATGTATGAACCTTCAATCCCGTCAAATGTATGGCTCATTTCATGGATATATTTCCATATACATACACTTTTATCTGTAGACAAATCTTTTGTAAGATTGCTGTTGTTCATAAAAATCGGATTGCCTGCCAGACCATAATAGTCTATTTGTTCTGTAAAATCAAAAATTGTCTTTCCGTCATACGGCTGCCGCTCACCGGTTAATTGATACAGCTGCTGTCTGTAAAGCTGTAAGTTCTCTGACCACGTAGAAAGTTTGTCTGTTTCTTCTTTGGAAAAATCATCTGCTTTTATAATAAATTCAACCGTTTTATCCGGGCTTGTCACAAGCTTATATTCTTTTGACTTACTGACTGGGATGACTTTTATGGAAGAATATCCGATAAAACCGCTGACATTTTCTTTATACTGCGTTGTGACCGAAAAATGAAGCTGCCGGTTCTGCGGATACACGACCCTTTTCATTACCGAATCGTCTGCGTTATATTTTACCGCCGTCTGCGCTGTATTCATTGCCACATTCTCATCTTTAATTTCCCTGTATTCCGGCAGCTGTGAATCACGGACTGTCAATTCTATGATATAGGGTTCATCTGTGGACACCTCTGCGGTAAACGCTGTATCTATGACCGCCGTATCTGTAAATGAAACACTACATTTCTTCTTATCCTGTTCAACCGTATACGTATCCACAGAATGATTTCTGCTGTCTGCTGCTGAAACACCGGTTATTTTACATTCATTTGATGTACCATGAAAAAGGACCGGTAAAGCCATACATAAAACCGCAATTACTGCAATACCGCATACAATGAGTTTTGACCGCTTATTCATTTTCGCCCGCCTTTTTCATAAATACCAGCATCATAATTCCAAAAAAAGCAAAGAAAACAGCACCCGCTTTTGCAGTTTGTATTTTAAATTCATCTCTGACTTGGTTGGGATTTAAAGAAGAATAATAGATGGTTTTATGGCTTCCGATTTTAGGTTGAAATAAGACGTACGTTCTATATTGACATGTGTATTCCTGCTGATTGACCTGATATTGATACACTTTATATCTGATTATATCTGTCTTAGAATTATTTTGTAAACCCAAATCTATACTCCTGTCAATTGATACCAGGGTTCCATCTGCCTTGGAATAATCTGCTGTGGCACGAATTTCCGATACGCAGTCTGCGATACAGATTGCAACCGCCAGTACACAGATTGAAAATATTATTTTAAGTGTTTTTTTATCTACCGATACTGTCATGCATACTCCCTCCAATTATATTTTAAAAAACAATCAGGAAAAATGAGCCGTTACAGCCCATTTTCCCCGCAAGTAACTACGAACTAGTTTGAATAGCTCATTGCATTAACCGGTGTTAATGCATCCGTTGCCGGATCATAGTCAAATACATGCCACCATGTACCACCTTCATTTGGTACATTAAAAGTAAAGTAGCATACATTTCCTGCATACACCTGAACCTTTGCGCCGGATGCAGCCATTGCCGTACTGCTTGATGAATATCCGTTGGTGAAATCATGAACATAATAACTATACTTCATGTCATCATTTAATTCATAAATCGTTGTTGTTTCCGGACCATAGCTTGTTGTATCATCAACATCCAGTTTTGCAATTGCTGTTGAACCTTGATAATAATTCTTTGCCCAGTAACAGGTATGGAATACACTTGAATCTGTCAGCTTATCTTTTCCGTACAAGTGTGAATCCAGATCCCATGGGTATTCGCCCCATGTTAATACAATTCTTAAATTGTCGGTATCAATTGAACTGTTCTCCGGTGACAATGTCACATTATATGTCTTTGTTTCATCTAAAACGACCGCAATATTAATGTGGTTTGTGATGTAGTTTTCCTTGATAATCTCTAATGTATAGTTACCAGGGTTTAAAGACAATTCGTAAGTTGAAGCATCAAATGTACCTGTTTCAAGAACTGCTCCGGTTGTATTGTTCCAGTCTTTGCGGATATTGTATGTCATATCCTGAATCGGTAAACCGGTAAGCGCATCTTTTAATTCACCGGTAACTGTTCCGACACCGTCTTCACCGTTTCTGCCGATCATTAACAGGGTTTCATTGTATACCGTTGCATTTTCAGTGATTTCTACCTGCATATCATACTTCTTATAACCTGTTGCAGCGATTTCAATACTGTATGTTCCTGCTGTTAAATTATCAACTGAATAATTACCTGTTTCATCCGTATAAATTGTTCTGACTAAGTTCTCACCAAGTGTTTCACCGCTGTATATACGGATTCTGGCACCTGCTATCGGTTCATTTCCATCAGCTGATGCGATAAGACCTTTCAGTTCTCCTGTTCCAAATGTACATTCCGGTACAACACGGCCGTTTTCCACATGGAATTTTGCTTTAAACGGATTACTTGAATCATCGTCTAAGTGTTGGAATTCTAATGTGTAATGGCATACATCATTTAAGAATTTACCAACGACTGTTTCCTGATCAATTCCCGATTTTGCATATGCATATAAGGTCATATCCCCACAGTATAAAGTATCTGTTGCAAGAATGTGCGGTGTAAATGAACCGTTAAAACCGATACCGGCTTCTCCTGCATATCCTGCTAAATCAATCAGGTTGAATGCACAAAGAACACCTGACAAACCAAGACCGGCTGTTCCGCTAGCCTTAATTTCCATGAAATCTAATGAATCATAAAAATCAAAGATTGCGCGGGAAGCCCCGTTCTTATACTGGTATCCCTGTGTGCTGTTAATGGTGTATGTAATGCTTGCTGTACCCTTTGCTGATACATTGCAGAAGAATACAATATCAAATGAAAGTCCTGTCGCACCGATACGGATTGGCAGACGTCCGATTTCGATTCTTCCTGATTCAAAACGGGTTGCACCGTTGCTGTTGGTTAATTCATAACCGGATTCTGCAAGTGTCAGTTCTAACTGACTCGCAATCTTAATCTTTTCTGATATTGATAATGTAAATTCATCAACATCAACACCTCTCCAACCGACATTTGCCTTTGCGATACAGGTTATGTCCGGGATTTCAACTTCAACAGAACCGGAAACCTTCAGATTATCTGTAATTTCCTTTTCTGCAATTGTAAATTCCAGTGTTCCCGGTATCTGTGTACTTCCGCCTGCATTGATAGAAAGCGGATACAAGCCGGAATCATCTGCTGTAATTGAACCATTGCTGTTATATTCGCAGGTTACGCCTTCTGCTGCCACAAAACTGTCAACTGACGGCAAACCAAGCTCTGCAAGGTCTAATTTTGAATAAATCTCTGCCAGTTCAGGAACTGTGCAGACTAATTTTACTGAATCGCCGGACTGGCTGATTTGTGCAACTTTTAACATTAAACCGGTTGCATATTCAGTACTCTCCGGTAAACGGATGACATCATCAACTTTTATGCCGTCTGTTGTCTTCTTGTTTGGCAGTGTTACTTCGTAAACATCACCATTTTTTACAACGGAATAATCCGCTGCCTGATCTGCTGCCACATTTACAACAGAATCCAGAATTTCTGAATGGTCATAAGTCTGGTCTTTGCTCAGCTTAATGGAATCATTCAAATCATCAATTGCATAGAAAATACTCTTTACATCCGCCCCGGTAATGGTTTTCTGCGGATAGAATGTGTTATCTGTTAAGTATAAGAAGTTATTTACAAGTGCAATTTTAATTTCATCTTTATACTTCACCTGATTTACATCAGACCAGTCATCCATTGCAATTGTATTCTCGCCGTTAAAGCCCATTGCATGAACCGCCGTGTAAGCTGCAAATTCTCTTGTACACGGTTCATCCGGGTAAAACAGAGGAATATCCTGCTCTAAATCTTCAACATCAGGAACCGGTAAAAATCCGTATGCATTCGCTGTTTCTACTGCTGTTCCTGTTGCTGAGTTTAAGCTGTCTAAATAGTAATAATCAATCTGATCTGCTGACATCAGCGGAGCATTTAATTTATCCAGAAGAAGTGTAACCCATTCACCTCTTGTATAGGTCTTGCTTTCATCAAATACAGTATTTGTGTCCTCATTAACTGCATTAAAACGAATCTGTGCATTTAATTCCAGTTCATTGCCATCAACTGTAATCGTCCGGTTAAGATTCATCGTGGATTCTGCAACGGTGTCTGCTTTGACGTTTACCGCTGATAAATCCAGCATTGAGAATACCATGAAAAAGCAGAAGAAAACAGATAATACCTTTCTGAGCTTTTTATTCTTTACAGCACCAACTGCCAGGACAGAACCACTCAGTATAAATAACACCATGAATAATACATACATATGGCTGTCAAATGTATTGGCTGCTGTGCCGTTATCCTGTGTTACATCTATATTTTCAACCGTTTCCGTATTCTGAGCCGGCTGGGAATTGTCCGGAGCCGGAGTCACTGTTACAACATTTGAATTCTTAATCTGACCGGTTAATTTCACCGTATCACCGTGTGCAACGGATTCAAATGTATCTTCATTTTTTGAACCGTTTGCCAGTTCATATTTTTCCGGAATATCGTATTGAATATGAACATTTTTCAAAACATTTGTTCCATTATTTGTTACTGTAACTGTTGTTGTAATGGTTTCGTCTGCTTCATAGCTGGTTTTATCCGTCACTAAATTCGCAACAACACCCTGCTGGTTCTGGCTGACCGCAAAGACAGGAATTGCAAAAAAAGAAACCAGGAATACAGACAGTAACAAAAGCCTTAATGCTTTCGCTTCTTTTAGTACCTTTTTCATCTTTCCTCCTAATAGTTTATCAATTCTATTACTATTTTATAGTATCATAATAAATTATTAATATCAATTTAATATATGTGCAAAATTCTATACATTGTGAAAAGTAAGCTTTTTTAACAGTTCAACAATCATCAGCAGCGTTAGAATATATACACTCATAACAGAATTTATTAACAATGTGTTAGTATGGCTACTTCAAGTATTACTCATAATTTTGTCGTATCCAATCCAAATAGCGTAAAGCGTTTTGTCGCAGCAATTGACGAAGCTGACCGTGACCGCACACCAAAGCAGACACTTCCCGGACGTCAGTTAACGAACCCACAGGAAATCTTAGCTTTAATGTCAAAAAGGAAGAAAAAACATGTCTGATAAATATTTTACCGTTAATATTCGGACATATTTGGATAAAGATGAACCGACATATATCGGAGAGGAAAGTCTTTACGACTTACTCTCCGATTTTTCTTGTCCCGGATGACTGGTCAGGCTAAAATCAGTCCTAAAATATCCGCTTACTATTCCAAGCC
>ERZ1023865.499-NODE-499-length-12018-cov-20.140684_pt1 | contig 12018 bp, 10 predicted proteins | sample MGYA00380389_ERZ1023865 | MGnify/ENA primary metagenome ERZ1023865 (study PRJEB33179, sample SAMN07449008) | human gut metagenome | biome: Human-gut; feature: Human associated habitat; material: Faeces | host: Homo sapiens | place: India: Bhopal | collected... | reverse complement strand
GGGCTTTTCTCTATCTGCCGTTCAGCTAATGCCTGAGACAGATAGCCTCAAGCACCCGCCGCTATTATATCGCTCTCTTTAACCCATTCTGTTTTATCGATTCTAATCCTGAAGACGCCTCGCATTTTTGTGGCGTAATTTTTTAATGATTTAATTATTTAACTTTAATTTATCTCTTCATCGCAATTATTGACGACAAGCTGGATTATTTTTGAAATATTGGCCTAACAAACATCGCCGACTGACAACAAATTAATTATTACTTTTCCTAATTAATCTCTCAGAAATCCTCACCTTAAGCTATGATTATCTGGGCTTAGGGTCACTCGTGAGCGCTTACAGCCGTCAAAAACTCATCTCACCGCTGATGGCGCAAATTCTTCAATGGATCGTAAAAAACGAGTTATTCCTACACTATAATCTGATTTTAACGATGATTTGTGCGGGGTAAAATAGTAAAAACGATCTATTCACCTGAAAGAGAAATAAAAAGTGAAACATCTGCATCGATTCTTTAGCAGTGATGCCTCGGGAGGCATTATTCTTATCATTGCCGCTATCCTGGCGATGATGATGGCCAACAGCGGCGCAACCAGTGGATGGTATCACGACTTTCTGGAGACGCCGGTTCAGCTCCGGGTTGGTTCACTCGAAATCAACAAAAACATGCTGTTATGGATAAATGACGCGCTGATGGCGGTATTTTTCCTGTTAGTCGGTCTGGAAGTTAAACGTGAACTGATGCAAGGATCGCTAGCCAGCTTACGCCAGGCCGCATTTCCAGTTATCGCCGCTATTGGTGGGATGATTGTGCCGGCATTACTCTATCTGGCCTTTAACTATGCCGATCCGATTACCCGCGAAGGGTGGGCGATCCCGGCGGCTACTGACATTGCCTTTGCACTTGGTGTGCTGGCGCTGTTGGGAAGTCGTGTTCCGTTAGCGCTGAAGATCTTTTTGATGGCTCTGGCTATTATCGACGATCTTGGGGCCATCATTATCATCGCATTGTTCTACACTAATGACTTATCGATGGCCTCTCTTGGCGTCGCGGCTGTAGCAATTGCGGTACTCGCGGTATTGAATCTGTGTGGTGTACGCCGCACGGGCGTCTATATTCTGGTTGGCGTAGTGTTGTGGACTGCGGTGTTGAAATCGGGGGTTCACGCAACCCTGGCGGGGGTAATTGTCGGCTTCTTTATTCCTTTGAAAGAGAAGCATGGGCGTTCTCCAGCGAAGCGACTGGAGCATGTGTTACACCCGTGGGTGGCGTATCTGATTTTGCCGCTGTTTGCATTTGCTAATGCTGGCGTTTCACTGCAAGGTGTCACGCTGGATGGCTTGACCTCCATTCTGCCATTGGGGATCATCGCTGGCTTGCTGATTGGCAAACCGCTGGGGATTAGTCTGTTCTGCTGGTTGGCGCTGCGTTTGAAACTGGCGCATCTGCCTGAGGGAACGACTTATCAGCAAATTATGGCGGTGGGGATCCTGTGCGGTATCGGTTTTACTATGTCTATCTTTATTGCCAGCCTGGCCTTTGGTAGCGTAGATCCAGAACTGATTAACTGGGCGAAACTCGGTATCCTGGTCGGTTCTATCTCTTCGGCGGTAATTGGATACAGCTGGTTACGCGTTCGTTTGCGTCCATCAGTTTGACAGGACGGTTTACCGGGGAGCCATAAACGGCTCCCTTTTCATTGTTATCAGGGAGAGAAATGAGCATGTCTCATATCAATTACAACCACTTGTATTACTTCTGGCATGTCTATAAAGAAGGTTCCGTGGTTGGCGCAGCGGAGGCGCTTTATTTAACTCCACAAACCATTACCGGACAGATTCGAGCGCTGGAAGAGCGCCTGCAAGGCAAATTATTTAAACGCAAGGGACGTGGTCTCGAACCCAGCGAGCTGGGAGAACTGGTCTATCGCTATGCCGATAAAATGTTCACCTTAAGCCAGGAAATGCTGGATATTGTGAACTATCGCAAAGAATCCAATTTATTGTTTGACGTTGGTGTGGCTGATGCACTTTCCAAACGCCTGGTCAGTAGCGTACTTAACGCCGCAGTGGTAGAAGGCGAGCCCATTCATCTTCGCTGCTTCGAATCCACCCACGAAATGCTGCTGGAGCAATTAAGTCAGCATAAACTGGATATGATCATTTCTGACTGTCCGATAGACTCTACGCAGCAGGAAGGCCTGTTCTCCGTGAGAATTGGCGAATGTGGCGTGAGTTTCTGGTGTACAAATCCACCACCAGAAAAACCGTTCCCGGCTTGTCTGGAAGAACGGCGACTTTTGATTCCTGGGCGACGTTCAATGTTAGGGCGCAAATTGCTTAACTGGTTTAACTCCCAGGGATTAAACGTAGAAATCCTCGGCGAGTTTGATGATGCCGCGTTGATGAAAGCTTTTGGTGCGATGCACAATGCAATCTTCGTTGCCCCAACGCTTTATGCATATGACTTTTATGCCGATAAAACTGTCGTAGAAATTGGTCGCGTCGAGAATGTGATGGAAGAGTACCATGCTATTTTTGCTGAGCGGATGATTCAGCACCCGGCGGTACAGCGAATCTGCAATACGGATTATTCTGCGCTTTTTAGTCCAGCGGCGCGTTAATCGGCACCTCCCCCCAAAGTTAAGGTGGGGGAGATAGATTAGTTGTACATAACCACGATTTTGACTCGGCTCATTATTTGCCCGCTTGAGACATTATTTCCATATGTACGCGGGCGAATAAATAGAGGAATCTGATTACTTCCTTCATGGGGATGCTGAAAAGAGTAGTAATTGCTTTTACCATACTGGATTTCATTCGTACCATCATTGGAGAGTTGAAAGCCTACTTGACCCGCACCGTCCTCACTGTTTTCTAACTCATTTTTTAATATGCTGGTTCCTGACTCCTGTATCGTCACTGGTTCAAAGTAATATTCAACATCACTGGGTTCAAAAACTAATTCACCTTGCTCGCCCTGGATGCAGTCAAATCTTATATGATGAAACTGATAATTTTCATTATTGATACGAGACAGTACAAATCGTCCAGTGTCGATGGATTGATCTTCAAAACCACAGGTCATTAAATTTACCTGTAAAATAGTATTTAAATTATAATTAAAGCGGACGCTATTACAATTAGTATTATTCCCTGTACATGAACTCACTTCAATTTCGAACAACAAAGGAAAAGGAGTTCCTGGAAAAATGTCTGCGGTGTTAGAACTATCTGATACAGATGCGATAGAATATGGAATGGTGAAATTTATCGCAGATAGCATTTCTTCTAAATTATAAGATGACTTCCCTGGAAGCTCTATTTTTTTACCGTCAGATTCAAAGGGGAAATTAATAATATAATGACGACTTCCGACTTTAAACCTTAAAGCGTTCTGTGTTAAAAAATGAACTTTAATGGCGTTGGTTGTCTCTTGCAAGTCTGTACACTCAATGATATTTCCGGTGTTTTCAATTTTTCGGCGGTTAGATTACCTTTCATACTCAGTGGCTTGAGTATATATGTTCCACGTTGTTCACCGACATTGGTCAATGCACAGGGAGCACTTTGCACAATAAAAGAATATAGACTCAAGGTGATTAATAAAAGCCACTTCATAGTAAACTCCTTTTACTGGCATATATATGTTTTGTTTTCATCGATAACGTGTTGAAAAGTAATAGTACAGAATAAGTTCTGTTCATCATTGAGAGCAACTTTTATTCCAGTGGGAATTTCATCTACGCGAATAAAAAGGCGACTACCCTGGCCAACGACTCCAATATTATTTTCCTGGAGATCCAGTACGTCATAGCCAAAGGTTAATGGCGAACCATCGGGACGCAGTGCCTGTATATACCAGGGCTTACGTTGGTCAGTTGTAAACTGCACATAAGAAACTGCTCCACGGTAAGGTGCAATAATTTGACGATTGCCCTGCAATTCTGTTTCACTTTCACTGTTTGCTATATCAAGTACCAGATGGTTTTCACGATGAGGTATTATCAGGTCGTAAACAACCTGGCCTTTGCTGTTTGTTCGATTGTATTTTTGTCCATTAATATGTGCACCTTCTAACCCAGGCGCATCCAGAATTGCAAATGTATCGGATAACTGGTTAGTGATATTAATACCACCGGGCCAGACAACTAATCCACTACTAATACTTCCACCACTTTGCCAGGCGTTTTTAGAATGACTATAGCTGCCATCTATTATGGCGATGGGAGTTCTCCAGCTTAAATTCGTACCAAGCGAGGTATCATTATTTTGTTGTTGCTGATTAACATATATACCATAATTTAACTGATCATGTTCACCGGCTATGCCAGTAATTCCAGTATTGTTGGAGGAATAGCCATCTTTGGAAAATGAGGTCGAATTCGATAAGTTAATTTGGTGACGTGTTTTGGCAATATCATCCCCCCAGTAGAAAGGAATGGAGATAAACAGATTAAAACGCTCCTCTTCTTTATTATTTTCATCATAAGATTGGCTGGCAGAGAAAGTATAACTAATGTGTTGCCAGTTATTGGAGTAACTGAATTGGTAATCTTTAGCATTTCCACTTCGCCCCCAGTAATTCCGCCAAAGCGCACTTAATGATACATTTCCCAGATTATTGGATAAAGGTTGCATAATATTGGCAGAAAGGCTATTTTTTCTGCCAATATCATAAAAATCATTATAATCACTCTGATGATAGTGTTTATCATTTTCGTAAAGATGGTCGCTGAATGTCCTGTAATCCTGCGAAGCATAACGCCAGGCGGCCACGCTAAATCGAGTGGCTGTTTGTACTAGATATTTATTATAGGCGACCTGATAGCTCGTACCTTCGTGTCTGGTATCATTATTTAACTTACTACTCGATCGGGCAGCGTAAAAAGAGATGGCACCCAGCGGTGTATTCCAACCATTTCCCAGAGTTATAGCATTATAGTTATCGGATAAAATCGTACCCGATTATGTGATCAGGTTGTTATTATTTAGATTAATGTTTAAATTTTTTAATTTCTTGATGTGAAGTTGATGAAAGTTTAATATTCTTAATTATTCCCTTCTTTATAAGAAGAGCAAGGTGCCATTATTAGAGTGAGAGAGTAGGATGTTTCAGAGTATGCTTCAGATTATTTTTTATTCCTCTGTAGTGAATTAATAATCATCACAGTTAATTTCATTCTGAAATTACTTCTTTTTTGAGATTTTTTAATTTTGATGAGCTATGTTTTTCATAAGGAACATACACTCGTTGATGCTTTTAAGGTATTTTCTCATTTCTGGGGATGTTTTGTCGTAATCGTGCATAAACTTTTTCAGTTCTTTATACACATCATTATTTAGCTTTACATTGTCGCGAACTAAAGTTTGTACCAATGGTATCAAAATTTCGAAACGGGACGGTTTGTCATCAATACTTGCCAGGGTTTTGAATACTCCTGTGTATCTGTAACCTAAGTGCTTATTGACAAGTTGAGTGGTCCATCGACCAGGCATAATATCTTCACAGAGCAAATTTTTTATTCTGGTATTAGTGAATGATGCTCCAAATATGTTGCTTTTTTTAATGAAGAGATTATTAATTTCTCCATTTGAAAAGATGGTGTTTGATAAGTCGCTTTCAAAACATAATATATTGGATAATACACAACCAAAATAATACCCATATGAAAGGTCGCTCTTTTCTATTGTTATATTTGATAGCAACATTTTATGTATATTAATATTAAGGGCAGTCAAATACTGGATGTTTTGCTCGTTAAGTTCATGCATCTCCAGAGATTTATTATAGGGTAATAAAAGTATAAATTCCTTTACATTATTTCCGCAGTAAGAAAAGACAACATCAAATTTATTGGTGATTGTGTTTTCAGTTGAGCAGTAAGCTGATTTTTTTATTAATCGACTGGGTATGCTTTTAAATAAAGATAATTTTTTACATAGTTGTGAATATGCAATATTGCTAGTTTTAAAGTTCTGCCACATTATTCCCTGGTTATCATCTATCGATGAGGAGGGGATTTTATTGCATTGCTCATTGTATAGCTCAGGGAAAATATTTTTTTTAATAAGCTTTTTGATTTCCTGGTTAAGATGACTTTTTTTCTTGTCTATTGCACTGTATTTTGCGTTTTGTGACGTTTCCTGATGATCATAAAATGACTGGAGATTTCTGCAGGCCTCATAAAATATTTCAGGAGTATATAGCTGTGGGTATATTTCTTGGTTGAAGTTTGCCTTTAAAAAATTAACGAATTTTTCATGGCATTCTTGGTATATCTTAATCTCTTCAGAAAGACATTCGCTTGTTCTGTCATCAAAAACATCCAATCTAAGTAATGTGATACCTTTGTGTTTAAAAAAATAAAATTGAACTGTATGTTCTATGAGTTTACATCTATAAAAATATGCATCTCTCAGATGAGTATATTGAAAAAAATGATGAAGGACTGGAGATGGTTTAGGCAAGTTATGGCTTCTAAAAAAGTCATCAAACAAAATTAAGAACTCTGTTTTATACTCGCAAAATACTTTTACTAACTCATTTTGTCTTGTTTTATTTATTATTACATCATCTACTATATTTGATTTATAAAGACAATGTGGCGAAGTTGAGATACCATTTGTCATTATCAGTCCTTGAAGTTGATGAATTTTTATGAATTTAATTTATGAGTGAATGTGACTACTATCAAAAATAGCTCATTAATTTTATGAAGTAGAATATAAATAGGTATTTAACCTGTGTTGATTGTTGTTAATTATTTACAAGATCTAATAAGGAGATATTTATGAATGGTTAAAGTGTATAGGAATTTAATTCAAAAATAGAGTGGTCTTAAGTTTAATACCTCAATGTGTATCACAATATCCACATTCTTTGTAGGGGAGTCTGGAGATTGAGTAGATATTCTTGTTCAGAATGTATCAGCCGATGGTTCTACGATTCTTAAGCCACGAAGAGTTCAGAAAGTGTAACGGCATGTCTGCAAAAGCCAGCATCTTTTGACTATCTGGCAACCGGTAGTGTGTTCTCTCACGCATCATAAAAGCAGCAGGCATAAAAAAACCCGCTTGCGCGGGCTTTTTCACAAAGCTTCAGCAAATTGGCGATTAAGCCAGTTTGTTGATCTGTGCAGTCAGGTTAGCCTTATGACGTGCAGCTTTGTTTTTGTGGATCAGACCTTTAGCAGCCTGACGGTCCACGATCGGTTGCATTTCGTTAAATGCTTTCTGTGCAGCAGCTTTGTCGCCAGCTTCGATAGCTGCGTATACTTTCTTGATGAAAGTACGCATCATAGAGCGACGGCTTGCGTTGTGCTTGCGAGCCTTTTCAGACTGAACGGCGCGCTTCTTAGCTGATTTGATATTAGCCAAGGTCCAACTCCCAAATGTGTTCTATATGGACAATTCAAAGGCCGAGGAATATGCCCTTTTAGCCTTCTTTTGTCAATGGATTTGTGCAAATAAGCGCCGTTAATGTGCCGGCACTCGTTACGTAGTGATGGCGCAGGATTCTACCAGCTTGCGGGGTGTGAATACAGCTTTTCCGCGATAAAAATTGCAGCAGGCGGTCACTTTCTTCCCGTGATTTGCGCCATGGCAATGAAAAGCCACTTCTTTCTGATTTCGGTACTCAATCGCCGGTTAACCTTGACCGCTGTACAAGGTATACTCGGACGATTTTCACTGTTTTGAGCCAGACATGAAGCTGATACGCGGCATACATAATCTCAGCCAGGCCCCGCAAGAAGGGTGTGTGCTGACTATTGGTAATTTCGACGGCGTGCATCGCGGTCATCGCGCGCTGTTACAGGGCTTGCAGGAAGAAGGGCGCAAGCGCAACTTACCGGTGATGGTGATGCTTTTTGAACCTCAACCACTGGAACTGTTTGCTACCGATAAAGCCCCGGCACGGCTGACCCGGCTGCGGGAAAAACTGCGTTACCTTGCAGAGTGTGGCGTTGATTACGTGCTGTGCGTGCGTTTCGACAGGCGTTTCGCGGCGTTAACCGCGCAAAATTTCATCAGCGATCTTCTGGTGAAGCATTTGCGCGTAAAATTTCTTGCCGTAGGTGATGATTTCCGCTTTGGCGCTGGTCGTGAAGGCGATTTCTTGTTATTACAGAAAGCTGGCATGGAATACGGCTTCGATATCACCAGTACGCAAACTTTTTGCGAAGGTGGCGTGCGTATCAGCAGCACCGCTGTGCGTCAGGCGCTGGCGGATGACAATCTGGCTCTGGCAGAAAGTTTACTGGGGCACCCGTTTGCCATCTCCGGGCGTGTAGTCCACGGTGATGAATTAGGGCGCACTATAGGTTTCCCGACGGCGAATGTACCGCTACGCCGTCAGGTTTCCCCGGTGAAAGGGGTTTATGCGGTAGAAGTGCTGGGCCTCGGTGAAAAGCCGTTACCCGGCGTGGCAAACATTGGAACACGCCCAACGGTTGCCGGTATTCGCCAGCAGCTGGAAGTGCATTTGTTAGATGTTGCAATGGACCTTTACGGTCGCCATATACAAGTAGTGCTGCGTAAAAAAATACGCAATGAGCAGCGATTTGCGTCGCTGGACGAACTGAAAGCGCAGATTGCGCGTGATGAATTAACCGCCCGCGAATTTTTTGGGCTAACAAAACCGGCTTAAGCCTGTTATGTAATCAAACCGAAACACGGAACCGAGAATCTGATGAGTGACTATAAATCAACCCTGAATTTGCCGGAAACAGGGTTCCCGATGCGTGGCGATCTCGCCAAGCGCGAACCGGGAATGCTGGCGCGTTGGACCGATGATGACCTGTACGGCATCATTCGTGCAGCCAAAAAAGGCAAAAAAACCTTCATTCTGCATGATGGCCCTCCTTATGCGAATGGCAGCATTCATATTGGTCACTCGGTTAACAAGATTCTGAAAGACATTATCGTGAAGTCCAAAGGGCTTTCCGGTTATGACTCGCCGTATGTGCCTGGCTGGGACTGCCACGGTCTGCCGATCGAGCTGAAAGTAGAGCAAGAATACGGTAAGCCGGGTGAGAAATTCACCGCCGCCGAGTTCCGCGCCAAGTGCCGCGAATACGCGGCGACCCAGGTTGACGGTCAACGCAAAGACTTTATCCGTCTGGGCGTGCTGGGCGACTGGTCGCACCCGTACCTGACCATGGACTTCAAAACTGAAGCCAACATCATCCGCGCGCTGGGCAAAATCATCGGCAACGGTCACCTGCACAAAGGCGCGAAGCCAGTTCACTGGTGCGTTGACTGCCGTTCTGCGCTGGCGGAAGCGGAAGTTGAGTATTACGACAAAACTTCTCCGTCCATCGACGTTGCTTTTCAGGCGGTCGATCAGGATGCACTGAAAGCAAAATTTGCCGTAAGCAACGTTAACGGCCCAATCTCGCTGGTGATCTGGACCACTACGCCGTGGACTCTGCCTGCGAACCGCGCAATCTCTATTGCACCTGATTTCGACTATGCGCTGGTGCAGATCGACGGTCAGGCCGTGATTCTGGCGAAAGATCTGGTTGAAAGCGTAATGCAGCGTATCGGCGTGACCGATTACACCATTCTCGGCACGGTAAAAGGTGCGGAGCTTGAGTTGCTGCGCTTTACCCATCCGTTTATGGGCTTCGACGTTCCGGCAATCCTCGGCGATCACGTTACCCTGGATGCCGGTACCGGTGCCGTTCACACCGCGCCTGGCCACGGCCCGGACGACTATGTGATCGGTCAGAAATACGGCCTGGAAACCGCTAACCCGGTTGGCCCGGACGGCACTTATCTGCCGGGCACTTATCCGACGCTGGATGGCGTGAACGTCTTCAAAGCGAACGACATCGTCGTTGCGCTGCTGCAGGAAAAAGGCGCGCTGCTGCACGTTGAGAAAATGCAGCACAGCTATCCGTGCTGCTGGCGTCACAAAACGCCGATCATCTTCCGCGCGACGCCGCAGTGGTTCGTCAGCATGGATCAGAAAGGTCTGCGTGCGCAGTCACTGAAAGAGATCAAAGGCGTGCAGTGGATCCCGGACTGGGGCCAGGCGCGTATCGAATCGATGGTCGCTAACCGCCCTGACTGGTGTATCTCCCGTCAGCGCACCTGGGGCGTGCCGATGTCGCTGTTCGTGCATAAAGAAACCCATGAACTGCACCCGCGTACCCTTGAACTGATGGAAGAAGTGGCAAAACGCGTTGAAGTTGACGGCATCCAGGCGTGGTGGGATCTTGATGCGAAAGAGATCCTCGGCGATGAAGCTGATCAGTACGTGAAAGTGCCGGACACATTGGATGTATGGTTTGACTCCGGATCTACCCACTCTTCTGTTGTTGACGTGCGTCCGGAATTTGCCGGTCACGCAGCGGACATGTATCTGGAAGGTTCTGACCAGCACCGTGGTTGGTTCATGTCTTCCCTGATGATCTCCACCGCGATGAAAGGCAAAGCGCCGTATCGTCAGGTACTGACCCACGGCTTTACCGTGGATGGTCAGGGTCGCAAGATGTCTAAATCCATCGGCAACACCGTTTCGCCGCAGGATGTGATGAACAAACTGGGCGCGGATATTCTGCGTCTGTGGGTGGCATCAACCGACTACACCGGTGAAATGGCCGTTTCTGACGAGATCCTGAAACGTGCTGCCGATAGCTATCGTCGTATCCGTAACACCGCGCGCTTCCTGCTGGCAAACCTGAACGGTTTTGATCCGGCAAAAGATATGGTGAAACCGGAAGAGATGGTGGTACTGGATCGCTGGGCCGTAGGTTGTGCGAAAGCGGCACAGGAAGACATCCTCAAGGCGTACGAAGCATACGATTTCCACGAAGTGGTACAGCGTCTGATGCGCTTCTGCTCCGTTGAGATGGGTTCCTTCTACCTCGACATCATCAAAGACCGTCAGTACACCGCCAAAGCGGACAGTGTGGCGCGTCGTAGCTGCCAGACTGCGCTGTATCACATCGCAGAAGCGCTGGTGCGCTGGATGGCACCAATCCTCTCCTTCACCGCTGATGAAGTGTGGGGCTACCTGCCGGGCGAACGTGAAAAATACGTCTTCACCGGTGAGTGGTACGAAGGCCTGTTTGGCCTGGCAGACAGTGAAGCGATGAACGATGCGTTCTGGGACGAGCTGTTGAAAGTGCGTGGCGAAGTGAACAAAGTCATTGAGCAAGCGCGTGCCGACAAGAAAGTGGGTGGCTCGCTGGAAGCGGCAGTAACCTTGTATGCAGAACCGGAACTGTCGGCGAAACTGACCGCGCTGGGCGATGAATTACGATTTGTCCTGTTGACCTCCGGCGCTACCGTTGCAGACTATAACGACGCACCTGCTGATGCTCAGCAGAGCGAAGTACTCAAAGGGCTGAAAGTCGCGTTGAGTAAAGCCGAAGGTGAGAAGTGCCCACGCTGCTGGCACTACACCCAGGATGTCGGCAAGGTGGCGGAACACGCAGAAATCTGCGGCCGCTGTGTCAGCAACGTCGCCGGTGACGGTGAAAAACGTAAGTTTGCCTGATGAGTCAATCGATCTGTTCAACAGGGCTACGCTGGCTGTGGCTGGTGGTAGTCGTGCTGATTATCGATCTGGGCAGCAAATACCTGATCCTCCAGAACTTTGCTCTGGGGGATACGGTCCCGCTGTTCCCGTCGCTTAATCTGCATTATGCGCGTAACTATGGCGCGGCGTTTAGTTTCCTTGCCGATAGCGGCGGCTGGCAGCGTTGGTTCTTTGCCGGTATTGCGATTGGTATTAGCGTGATCCTGGCAGTGATGATGTATCGCTCGAAGGCCACGCAGAAGCTAAACAATATCGCTTATGCGCTGATTATTGGCGGCGCGCTGGGCAACCTGTTCGACCGCCTGTGGCACGGCTTCGTTGTCGATATGATCGACTTCTACGTCGGCGACTGGCACTTCGCCACCTTCAACCTTGCCGATACTGCCATTTGTGTCGGTGCGGCACTGATTGTGCTGGAAGGTTTTTTGCCTTCTAAAGCGAAAAAACAATAATAAACCCTGCCGGAT
>ERZ1023865.490-NODE-490-length-12251-cov-6.787635_pt1 | contig 12251 bp, 10 predicted proteins | sample MGYA00380389_ERZ1023865 | MGnify/ENA primary metagenome ERZ1023865 (study PRJEB33179, sample SAMN07449008) | human gut metagenome | biome: Human-gut; feature: Human associated habitat; material: Faeces | host: Homo sapiens | place: India: Bhopal | collected... | reverse complement strand
GTTGGAATCGTGAATATCGGTGCGGAAGAGGAAAAGGGAAACGCGCTTGTAAAAGAGACATTTCCGCTTTTAAAAAACTGCAGGGATATTAACTTTATCGGCAGCGTAGAAGCGAGAGATATTCCGTACGGAGCTGCGGATGTGATCGTTTCGGAAGCGTTTGTAGGGAATGTGATCCTGAAGCTGTATGAAGGTGTCGGCGGAGCTCTGACGAAGAAGATCAAAGCCTGCATGATGACGTCTCTGCGTAGTAAGATCGGTGCGCTTCTTGTGAAGCCGGCACTGAAAGCTACATTAAAGGATTTTGATGCCAGCGAGTATGGAGGAGCTCCTCTTCTGGGGTTGAATGGGCTGGTCGTCAAGACTCACGGAAGTTCTACTTCAAAAGAAGTATGTAATTCAATCATCCAGTGTGTGACATTTAAAAATCAGCAGATCAACGAGAAGATCCGCGAATCGATCCAGTCCGCACAGGAAGAAAAAAAAGAAGATTAATGGGACAAAGAAAGGAAAGAAAACTATGGAATTTGAAAAATTACAGGATATTATCGCAGACGTGCTGAACGTTTCTAAGGATGACATTCATCCGGAGACTACATTTGTGGATGATTTAGGAGCTGACTCACTGGATATTTTCCAGATTATCATGGGAATTGAAGAAGAATTCGACATTGAGATCGACAACGATGAGGCTGAAAAGATTTCAACAGTGCAGGATGCAGTAGACCAGATTAAAAAAGTAGTAGAATAAAAGGCAAGAAGAGATTTTTGTCTCTGGCGATCGGTTTGGGTGCGTGATTCTGTCGCGCACCCAAACTGTATTATTCAGGCCGGAACAAAAAGTTTTAGATAAAGGGAAAAATATGAAGAAAAATTTAAAAGAGCTGGAAAAAAAGATAGGATATGAGTTTCAGGATTTTTCATTGCTGGAGCAGGCGATGATGCACAGTTCTTATACAAATGAAAAGCATCTGGAAAAATATCATTGCAATGAGAGACTGGAATTTTTAGGGGATGCAGTTTTAGAGCTGGTGTCCAGTGAATTTTTATTTCTTGAATCACCGAAAGTATCGGAAGGAAAGCTGACAAAAACAAGAGCGAGTATGGTGTGTGAGCCTTCTCTGGCATTTTGTGCACGGGAGATCGAACTGGGCAGTTATCTGCTTCTCGGAAAGGGAGAAGAAGCGACAGGAGGACGTCAGAGGCCGTCTGTGACATCGGATGCGATGGAGGCTCTGATCGGCGCGATTTATCTGGACGGTGGTTTTACTAATGCAAAAGAGTTTATTCATCGGTTTATCCTGACAGATCTGGAGAACAAAAAACTCTTTTATGATAGCAAGACTATTTTGCAGGAGATCGTACAGGCTGATATGGAAGAGGGAATCTCTTATCACCTGATTAAAGAAGAAGGTCCGGACCACAACAAATCTTTCACTGTGGAAGTGAAGATCGGGGAGACTGTCTATGGGACAGGAAGCGGACGGACGAAAAAAGCAGCGGAACAGGAAGCCGCTTACAAGGCAATTCTGAAGCTGAAAAAACAAAACTAAAGCGGGTGTTTTATGTATTTAAAATGTATTGAGGTACAGGGATTTAAATCTTTCGCCAATCGGATCAAATTTGAGTTTCACAATGGAATTACGGGAATCGTGGGCCCAAACGGAAGTGGAAAGAGCAATGTGGCAGATGCAGTCCGCTGGGTGCTGGGAGAGCAGAGAGCAAAGCAGCTTCGAGGCGGTTCCATGCAGGATGTCATTTTTTCCGGAACGGAAAACAGAAAGCCGTTGAGTTATGCTTCGGTAGCCATCACACTGGACAACTCGGATCATCAGCTCCCTGTGGATTATTCGGAAGTGACAGTGACAAGAAAGCTATACCGCTCCGGTGAGAGTGAGTATCTGATCAACGGAACCGGATGCAGACTCAAAGATATCAATGAGATGTTTTATGATACCGGAATCGGAAAAGAAGGATATTCGATCATCGGGCAGGGACAGATCGATAAGATTCTGAGCGGAAAACCGGAAGAGAGAAGAGAATTGTTTGATGAGGCAGCCGGAATTGTAAAATTCAAGCGCCGCAAAACGCTTTCCCTGAAAAAGCTGGAAGAAGAACAGAACAATCTGACCCGGGTCAGTGATATTCTCTCAGAGCTTGAGAAACAGATCGGACCGTTGGAAAAGCAGTCTGCAGTGGCAAAAGAATACCTGAAGAAGAAGGAAGAGCTGAAGGTTTATGATATTCATATGTTTCTTTTGGAGACAGAGCGTTTAAAGGATCAGCTTCAGGGTCTGGAAGAAAAAGTCCGGATTACTTCTGATGAGATGGAAGCGGCAAAGAGTCGCTATGAAGAAACAAAAGAACAATATCAGGCTGTGGAGACACAGGTGGAAGAGATTGATGCAGCGATCGAAAAATCGAAGAACCAGCTGAATGAGACAACGCTTTTGAAGCAGCAGCTGGAAGGACAGATCAATGTTTTAAAAGAGCAGATCAATACAGCCAGGATCAATGAAGAACATTATGCGAATCGCCGCCGTACGATCCAGCAGGAGTGGGATGCCAAGAAGGAGCAGAAAGCCGGATTTGTAAAGGACAGCGAAGCGATCCACGGACAGTTGGAGCGGATATCCAATCAGGATACGGATGCAAAAGAGCAGCTGATCCAGGTGCAGTCACAGATTGCAGAAGAGACGATGGAGATCGAGCAGAGTAAAGAAGAGATTATGCGGCTTTTGAATAACCGGGCATCGACGCAGGCGAAGATCCAGCATTTTGATACCACACAGCAGCAGATCACGACCAGAAGGGCTCAGATCCACAGAGAGATTCTGGAAGTGTCCAGTGAGGCAGAGCAGTATGGACGGGAATTAGAGCAGCAAAGACGGGGATTCGAAGAGATCACAGCGGAGATTCAGGCGTTTCAGGATCTGATCTCTGTCAATGAACAGAACATCGCAGAGTTTCAGCGCCAATTGGATGAGAAGCAGGAAAAATTGCGGATCGGTCAGACTGCATATCACAGAGAATCCTCCAGACTGGAGTCGCTGAAAAATATTACAGAACGATATGACGGATACGGAAACAGCATCCGTCGTGTTATGAGCTGCAAGGACCGGGAAAAAGGTCTGATCGGTGTTGTGGCGGACATCATCAAGGTAGAAAAAGAATATGAAATTGCAGTAGAGACAGCGCTTGGAGGCAGTATCCAGAATATTGTGACGGACGATGAAGAGACTGCAAAGCGGATGATCGCATATTTGAAGCAGAATAAGTACGGACGCGCGACATTTCTGCCTCTGACAAGTATGCAGGGCGGCGCAGAGCTGTGGCAGATGGATGCACTAAAAGAAACAGGCGTGATCGGACTTGCCCATACGCTGGTGCATGTGGAAGAGCGTTTTCTCGGACTGGCGAAACAGCTTCTCGGCCGGACTATTGTGGTGGAGAATATTGACTGTGGAATCCGGATCGCAAGAAAATATAAGCAATCCCTCCGACTGGTTACTCTGGAAGGAGAGCTGATCAATCCGGGAGGTTCCATGACCGGAGGTGCGTTTAAGAACTCCAGTAATCTGTTAAGCAGACGCCGCGAGATCGAGGAGTTTGAAAAAACAGTAAAGCTGTTAAAGCGTGACATGGAAGAGATGGAGCACTCGATCAGTGCGATTAAGGCACAGAGAGCAGAATGTTATGCCGGGATTGATGAGATCCAGCAGAAGATCACAGAAGCATCTGTCCGTCAGAATACGGCACGGATGAATGTGGAACAGGTGCAAAGGCAGCAGACGGAATCCAGACAACGTTGTGAAAGCTATGCAAAAGAACAGGAAGAACTGGAAATATCGCTGCGGGAGATCCGTGAAAACGGGGAGTCGATTCAGGTTGAATTGGAAGCGTCAAAAGAACTGGAAGCTGCACTGAATCAGAAAATCGAAGAATTGCAGAAGCAGTTGGAAATTCACCGCGAGGCAGAAGCTGCACAGCTGAAACAGTCTGAAGAGGTACATTTATCGCTGGCAGGTTTGCAGCAACAGGATCTTTTTATCAAGGAGAATATTGCACGTATCGATCAGGAGATGCTTCGTTTAAAGAAAGAAGCCGGAGAGCTGGATCAGAATAAAGGAAATACAGCGGAAGAAATCAGTCAGAGAGAAGAGAAGATTCAGGATCTGAAAAAAACAATCGAAGAATCCACAGAGATATTTTCTGAAATTGAGACAGAAATCACGGGACAGACCGAAAACAGAGAAGCGCTGAATCAGAAGCATAAGGCGTTTCTGGAACAAAGAGAAGCGCTGTCCGGTCATATGGCAGAGCTGGACAAAGAGTTATTCAGACTTGAAAGCCAGAAAGAGGATTGCGAGGAAGCATCCGAAAAACAAATGAACTATATGTGGGAAGAGTATGAGATTACCTACAATGGCGCTTTGAAGCTGCGGGATGAGACACTGACAGACCGTGCATTTATGAAAAAACAGATTCTGTTTTTAAAAGGAGAGATCCGTAAGCTTGGAAACGTCAATGTCAATGCGATTGAGGATTATAAGCAGGTTGCCGAGCGTTATGAATTTTTAAAAGAACAGCATGAGGATCTGGTCGAGGCAAAAGAAACGCTGATTCAGATTGTTGCAGAGCTGGACGCGGCAATGCGTGCTCAGTTTGAGGAACAGTTTGCAAGAATATCAAAAGAGTTTGATGCGGTCTTCAAGCAACTGTTCGGCGGCGGAAAGGGAACGCTGGAACTGATGGAGGACGAGGATATCCTGGAGGCAGGAATTCGGATCATTGCGCAGCCGCCTGGAAAAAAACTGCAGAATATGATGCAGCTTTCCGGTGGAGAAAAAGCATTGACAGCCATTTCGCTGTTATTTGCGATCCAGAATCTGAAACCGTCTCCGTTCTGTCTTCTGGATGAGATCGAGGCGGCACTGGATGACAGTAATGTAGACCGGTTTGCGCAGTATCTGCACAAGCTGACAAAACATACTCAATTTATCGTCATCACTCACAGAAGAGGAACGATGACGGCAGCAGACAGGCTCTATGGAATCACCATGCAGGAAAAAGGAATTTCCACACTGGTATCTGTAGATCTGCTGGAGGAAGATCTGACCTGATGTCAGAAAAAAGGAAGGAGAGCATATGGAAGAGAAGAAAGGGTTTTTTAGAAGACTTGTCTCAGGTCTGACAAAGACAAGAGATAATATCGTATCCGGAATGGACAGTATTTTTCACGGATTTTCCAAAATTGATGAGGACTTTTATGAGGAGCTGGAAGAGACTCTGATCATGGGAGATCTTGGAGTACATACTACGATGGAGATTATAGAGGATCTGCGCCGGAAAGTGAAAGAGCAGCATATCAAAGAACCTGCTGCCTGCAGACAGCTTCTGATTGACAGCATCAAAGAGCAGATGGATGTGGGAGAGACTGCTTACGAATTTGAGGAGAGACAGTCCGTTGTATTTGTGATCGGAGTCAACGGAGTGGGAAAGACGACCACCATTGGAAAACTGGCAGGGAAATTCAGAGAGCAGCATAAAAGAGTCATTCTGGCAGCTGCAGATACATTTCGTGCAGCTGCTGGAGAGCAGTTAAAAGAATGGGCCAACCGTGCAGAAGTAGAGATGATCGGCGGCCAGGAAGGTGCAGATCCGGCTTCTGTTGTATTTGATGCAGTGGCAGCGGCGCGCGCAAGAAAAGCGGATATTTTATTGTGCGATACAGCAGGACGCCTTCACAATAAAAAGAACTTGATGGAAGAACTGAAAAAGATCAACCGCGTGATCGACCGGGAATATCCGGAAGCGTACAGAGAGACGCTGGTTGTTTTGGATGCGACCACCGGACAGAATGCACTGGCTCAGGCAAGAGAGTTCAATGAGGTTGCAGATATCACAGGGGTGATCCTGACGAAGATGGATGGAACAGCCAAAGGCGGAATCGCAGTGGCGATCCAGTCAGAACTTGGAATTCCGGTCAAATATATCGGGGTTGGAGAATCTATTGATGATCTGCAGAAGTTTGATGCAGATGAATTTGTCAATGCGTTGTTTTACAGTGATTCCAAGACGGAAGAAACAGAAGAATAAAAATATGTCAAAATGACAGAAAGAGGGATGGAAGATGTTGACTTTGGAGAAATTTGAAGAAGCAAGTGAAGTAGTAAAACAGGTGACGACTCCGACAAAGCTGGTGTACAGCGAATATCTGAGCGCCCAAACAGGTGCCAGGATTTATCTGAAACCGGAAAATATGCAGCATACAGGAGCGTATAAGCTGCGCGGAGCCTACTACAAGATCAGCACATTGTCAGAAGAAGACAGAAGTAAAGGACTGATCACGGCATCTGCGGGAAATCATGCGCAGGGCGTTGCGTATGCGGCAAAACGTTATGGCTGCAGGGCAACGATCGTAATGCCGATCGGAACTCCTCTGATTAAGGTAAACCGTACCAAAAGCTATGGCGCGGAAGTGATCCTCTATGGAGACGTCTACGATGATGCCTGTGCGTATGCATACAAGCTTGCGGAAGAACATGGTTATACGTTTGTCCATCCTTTTGATGATCTGGATGTGGCGACCGGGCAGGGATCGATTGCAATGGAGATCATTCAGGAGCTCCCGACGGTGGACTATATTCTGGTTCCGATCGGCGGTGGCGGACTGATCACAGGAGTGGCGACACTTGCCAAGATGCTCAATCCAAAGATTCAGGTGATCGGTGTGGAGCCGAGAGAAGCGGCGAGCATGACTGCGGCGTTAAAGGCCGGAGAAGTGGTGGAACTTCCAAGTGCCAACACGATTGCGGACGGTACTGCGGTAAAAGCGGTCGGAAAACAGAATCTGCCATATGTGCAGAAATATGTAGATCAGATTCTTCTGGTGGATGATGATGAATTAGTCGGAGCATTTCTGGATATGGTGGAGAACCATAAGATGATCGTAGAAAATTCAGGACTCCTTTCTGTGGCAGCATTAAAACAGCTGAATTTGAAAGGCAAAAAAGCGGTCTGCGTGTTAAGCGGCGGAAATATGGATGTGATCACCATGTCTTCTATCGTACAGCATGGATTGATCCAGAGAGACCGTATTTTCTCGGTTGCAGTGCTTCTTCCGGACAAGCCGGGCGAACTGGTAAGAGTGGCATCGATCATTGCAAACGAAAAAGGAAATGTCATCAAACTGGAACATAATCAGTTTGTCAGCACCAACCGGAATGCGGCTGTGGAGCTGCGTATCACGATGGAGGCATTCGGAACCGAGCATAAGCAGAAGATCTTGAATGCGTTAAAAGAAGCGGGGTATGAGCCGAAGAAAGTCGGAGCGAAGCTGTACTAAACGATATAGAAGAAAAAATTAAAGTGTCCGAATGACCTGTGTGGGAGCGGACACTTTTTATATGAAAAGGATGGAAAATCAGAAGAGAGGCAGTGTAAATGTATTTAGTATCGATTTATTTTGATGAAAAAACGACCAGTCGAATGCAGGGATACATCACTCAGGTTGCAAAAAGAAGCGGAAATCCATTTATGATCGAGAAAAATGTACCTCCGCATTTGACGATTTCTGCATTTGAAACGCGAAGCGAAGATCAGGTAATCTCACTGTTTGAAGAAACGAGAGATATGTTTCAAAGCGGGGAGATTATCTGGTGTTCAGTGGGAGCGTTTTTCCCGAATGTGCTGTATCTTTCACCGGTTTTAAATACTTACCTGCAAGAACTGTCAGAGAAGGTTTATAAGGAGTTATTGAAAACAGCGGATGTCAAGGTACACAAATGTTATCGTCCGATGCAATGGGTTCCCCACGCAACGATTGGAAAGAAACTTTCTAAAGAAGAGATGCTTGCAGCGTTTCAGGTATTGCAGGAGCAGTTTGGAGTGTTCAGCAGCCGGGTCGTGCGGATCGGTTTTGCAAAAACAAATCCATATGAAGAGTTGTGGAATTTTGAATTATGAAAATAGCAAGAAACAATTTACCCGAATTGTACAGACTGAAGTATAGGATTTTCGGCAAACATTTGTTATAATATAGTTGTCAGGAGGTAGGAAGAGAATGTGCAGAGAGAAAAGAAAACTCCCGATAGGAATAGAAAATTTTGAACAGATCATCAAAGATGATTTTTATTATGTAGACAAGACAGGATTGATCTCTGAACTGCTCCGCAACTGGGGAATGGTAAATTTATTTACCAGACCAAGACGTTTTGGTAAATCTCTGAATATGAGTATGCTGGAACACTTTTTTTCTGTAGAGGGCGACAAGAGCATTTTTGATGGATTGAAGATTTCGAAAGATAAAAAGTTATGTGAAGAATATATGGGAAAGCATCCAGTTATTTCCATCTCACTAAAAGGCATCAATGCTGCTTCTTATGAGGCTGCATTTGAGTTAACTGTCAAGACCATAAAGGGAGCAGTGCAAAAGGCAGGATTCCTTAAAATGAGTGATAAACTGGGCGAGGACGAGAAGAAAGAATATCGAGCGATTCTTGATGAAAATATGAGTGAGGCTACGCTTTTTTGGAGCTTAAAAAATTTGTCAGAACTTTTGGAGAAACACTATGAAACAAAAGTAATCCTTTTGATCGATGAATATGATGTTCCATTGGCGAAAGCGTTTGAAAACGGATATTATGACAAGATGGTTTTTCTTATCCGTAATTTACTGGAACAGACGTTGAAGACCAATAACAGCCTGAAATTTGCAGTAATGACCGGGTGTATGCGAATATCGAAGGAAAGTATCTTTACGGGATTGAACAACCTGAAAGTGTTGTCGATTACAGATGAGCGTTTTGATGAGTATTTTGGATTTACGGATGAGGATGTCAAAGAAATGATGCGGTATTATGATCGGGAAGATCATTATGAAGAAATGAGAAACTGGTATGATGGATATCGGTTTGGTAGTACAGATGTCTATTGTCCATGGGATGTATTGAATCATTGTGATAAAATAAAAGAGAATGCTGCGGCTTTTCCTGAAAATTATTGGGTTCATACCAGTAGTAATGAGGCAGTCAAGAAAATCATTCAAATGTCAGGAAATATTACAACAAAGCGCGAGATTGAACGTTTGCTGGCGGGAGAAGAAATTGTCAAAGAGATTCGGCAGGAACTTACTTATCAGGAAATGTATCAGTCTGTGGAAAATATCTGGAGTCTTTTATTTATGACCGGATATCTAACACAAAGGCAGCGACTGGATGCCAGTCATTACAAACTTGCAATTCCGAATCTGGAAGTACGGGATATTTTTAAAACGCAGATCATGGAATATTTTAAGGAAGGTGTTGCAAAAGACGGAGATACGTTAAAACAGCTCTGTGATGCACTGAAAGGCGGAGATGCAGAAAAAGTAGAACGTCTTTTTGAAGGGTACTTGAAAAAGACAATCAGTATTCGAGATACATTTGTGGAGAAATCATTAAAAGAGAATTTCTACCATGGAATTTTGCTCGGCATTTTAGGTGTCAAAGAAGACTGGGGAGTATTCTCAAACAGGGAAACCGGGGACGGGTACAGTGATATTATGATAGAAACAGAGGACAGTGAAATGGGGATCATCATTGAAATCAAGTATGCCGGAGACGGGAATCTTCTGAATGCCTGCGAAAAAGCCCTGAAACAAGTAGAGGAAACGAAGTATGAGGAGATGCTTTTAGAAAACGGAGTGGAGAAAATATTAAAATATGGGATTGCTTGTTATATGAAACATTGTAAAGTCATGTGTTCGGAGAGATAACAGGCTTGAAACATTGGTGAAATATAAAATGGGAACTTCACAGAATGGATTAAAATGAAGTTTTTTTGTGAAGGTTGGTAAAAAGAAACGGAGAGGTGGATTATGGCATCAAGTAAAGAATATTTGCAATTTATTTTAGGGCAGTTGTCTGAGTTGGAAGAAATCAATTACAGGGCAATGATGGGAGAGTTTATTCTCTATTATAGAGGGAAGATCGTTGGTGGTATCTACGACGACAGACTGCTGATCAAACCTGTAAGCTCAGCGATTTCCTATATGCCGACAATTTCTTATGAATTGCCTTATGAAGGAGCAAAAGAAATGCTGTTAGTAGATGAGGTTGATAGTAAACAATTTTTGACAGGTCTATTTAAGGCCATGTATGAGGAATTGCCTGCGCCAAAGCCGAGAAAGAGGAAATAAAAATTGAAATCGATGGAGGTAGTTGGATGACGTTTTATGAACAGATGGTTCCCCACTTTCTGCTTTCAAGCGAAGGTGCACAAAAGCCTGATCCCACTGCTCTGTACCGTACGTCTGTATTTGGTTGATGGGACGATGATCAAATTCCGCATATCCAAAAAAGTCTATGGATTTGCCACTCAGGAAGAAAATTTAGACAACTTTTTGAGCAAAATCAAAACATACACATAAAGTGGAATCAGAAGTGGCAGGACTTTCCAAAGACACAAGATTTTTTACAGTCTTGATTTTGGGGTATATTTATAGTATTTAAAAAAATTATCTTCATGTAAATATTCGAATCCTATTTTTTCAAGAACATGTTGGCTACGAGTATTTCTTAAAACCACATCAGCGTAAATGACCGATAATCCTAATTCTTTAAATCCGTACTCTAAGACAGTTCTTTCCACCGCTGTGCCATAGCCCTTTTCTTTATAGCAATCTTGAATAAGCATAATGGAAAGGGTGCCACTACCTTTTTGTAAGTCTATGTTTTTAAGGTATACATCACCAATTACAATATCATCTAATAATATAGCAAACCATACTCTGTTGCAATCATTTGCTTTTCTTTCGAAATCTTTTTGAGCGATTTCTGGCGTATAAATGTAAGGTGTTTCGCACATCATAGGATCTGCTATATAATTTTTTCTTTCTATATGATACAACTGAGACGTCATAGGTATTAATACAATTTTATCGTCAACGATTAATTTTTTCATGTCTATATCACTCCCTTAACTTCCATTAATCCAAGATATTTTTTATACGGAAAGATGCCTTAATTATACTGTGAGATTCTTTTTTTGTCTATTTGTTGACGCTATTTATGAATTACAGGAATGCGTCTATCTCTTTTTAGATTTCAAATTGTTCGATTGATATCGAATAAAGTTTTCTTGACTTTTATCTATTACATCTGTAAGATTTAATAGAAACTTACAACTGTAATATTTGAGAGGATATGTGTATGAAGCGAAATGTGATTGCACTACTGGTTATATGTGTGATTGTTCTATCAGGGTGCGGCAAGACAACTCCGGAAGAAAAGAGCGAGGAAACTGTTCAAGATATTCAGCAGCAGGAGATTGCTGATGATTTTGAAGAGTTGATGGAAGGAACGAGAGAATTATATGAAAAGGTAGCAGAAAACAAGCTGCTGGACAGTCTGGAGTTTCAAAAGCAAGTAATTGATTATCTGGGACAAAAGGGATATGCCGCAGTAGATATGAAAGATCAAATTGATATGGTTCATTCAGAGCAGGTGGAAACATATTGTGAGAAGGCAAAAAAGGGAGAATCGGCAGATGTGGTGATATATTCTGTCATAGAACAGGGCGGTGTAGTTCGTTATGAACTGCATACAGATGGTGAAGATATGGATGCCATTGTCAGCACAGTTCGTTGGACGGATAACAAACCCTGTATGATTTATTATCACAAATTTAAGGTACATTCCTGGAAATATACAGAAAAAGGATATTTTTTCATCGAAGAATATCATCCCCCGGGATTTGACGGACCGCCGGGAGAGAAAGGATTTCGTGTAAAACCGTTGGATCAGAAACTTAGAGAATTAAATCAAAAATATGTACTTCCAATCGGATATAGGTTGAATAATATGCTGATCACAAACTGGAAGGAAGAGGATTATTCAAACCTGAATTTTTATGATCTATATGAATTAAAGTATCCGAGTATCTATGGAAAAGAGATTCCGTATGCGATGAAAGAGGGGGCGGAATATCAGATACCGAAAGAAGAGTTTGAAAGTGTATTACAAACACTTTTTCCAATCACGAGTGAGCAGATTCAGAAAAATGCAGTTTATAATCCCGATACGCAGAGCTATCGTTATCGTCCGAGGGGACTCCATGATTGTGAGTTTCCTTATGAACCGTATCCGGAAGTGATTTCTTATGAAGAACTGGGTGATGGAAAATTAAAACTTGTGGTAGAAGCTGTTTGGGAAATTGAAATGCTGGATCAGGCATTTCGAAGCGAATTAGTTGTGGAACCACTTGAAGGT
>ERZ1023865.465-NODE-465-length-13005-cov-10.129344_pt1 | contig 13005 bp, 10 predicted proteins | sample MGYA00380389_ERZ1023865 | MGnify/ENA primary metagenome ERZ1023865 (study PRJEB33179, sample SAMN07449008) | human gut metagenome | biome: Human-gut; feature: Human associated habitat; material: Faeces | host: Homo sapiens | place: India: Bhopal | collected... | reverse complement strand
ATGGAACGCCGTCTCCGCTGCTTCCGTTACAGTACATTTATTGTATATAACTGATTTTATATTTCTGCATCACCGGCGTGCGCCGCTAGGCGCACCCCAAAAAAAGCAGTACGAAAAATAAACTTTCCGTACTGCTTTTACCTGATTATCTGATTTTTAACGAAACTGATACGTACATTCACCGGTAAATTCAACTGCCGCCTCATGTCCTTTCGCCTTTGCCGTCACTTTTCCTAAAGTACAGGACAGATAATTGTTCTGCTTTTCTACCGTCAGCGCCACCGTACCGGAAGGCTGGCTGCCGGTTTCATGGTATCTGACATTAAGGTTCACCTTAGATACCATATCCGTATTTTCACCGACTGCTGTCAGCTCGGAGCGCTCACTTTTTATACGGACTGCCGTCTGCTCATTCCATTTTTCAAGTCCCTGTGCTTCCAAAACAGCCTCGCAGAAGCCTGTGTCAAATGACGTTGACAGACGAACAAGATTTTTATCCTTATCTAAATAAACATATAGATTTACCTGTGTAAAATCTGAAAACAGTGTTTCTGCCTGCTGCTGTAAATCATATTTGGAATAACCGGTAAACGTTGCAAGCATCGTGGTATAAGAATTTAACTCTTTATCCGCATACACACGGTTTAAGAAGTCTTCCACACCCGCCATCCACGCTTCTTTTCCGACAGTTACGGTATATTTAACCGTTGAAAGCTGTGTGCCGTTGATTTCCAGCGTTTCTTTCCCTTCTTTTTCATAGGTACTCTGATTCAGCACCGTGCCTGCTGCCCCGTAAGCCTGCTCTGTCAGCTTATCGGCTACCTGCATATACTCCTGCATGGTATCCGCATCAACACTGTTTAATATCGTATGCAGTCTATTATAGTACGATTCGTACCCTGCTTCCTTTAAGAATTCTTTTAAATCCTTTTCACCCACAGATACTTCTGCTTCCCGTTTCTTTTCACTGCCTTCTGCCGTTATATTTCCGTTTACCGTGCGTTTCGCGGCATCTAATTGCAGTTTGAATGTTCCTTTTGATAAGCCATGCTCTTTTAAATAATCTTTTCCGTCCAGTTCGGCTCTGGTAAATGTCACATTTCCCGTCAGCTGTGTCTGACCGGTCAGCAAATCCGATACTTCGGAAATCATGGTCTGCATGCCCTGCTTTGATTCTTCTCCCGCTGTCTGTAAAGCAGCCAATACCTGTGCCTTTGGGGAATATGCCGTTTCCAGATACGGATATGCAAATGCCGTACCTCCGCCAAGCACGATGACAATTGCCATCACAAGAATTGCTGCCAGTCCTTTTCTTTTCTTTTTATTATAGTTTGCCAAGAAAAACCTCCTATCTGCCGCACATTGCGGTCTCTGTCTGTTTACTTCTTTCTGCTGTATCTGACAAATTCGTAAATCATATCAAAATAAGTCTTTTCTTCGCTTGTTTCTTTGATTTCCCATTCAGAAAGCTTGTCCAGATTCGGGAAATACGTATCTGCATCGTATTTATAATCTACCTTTGTAATGTGTGCCGTATCACACAGCGACAGAAACTGCTTGTAAATACTGCCCCCGCCGATGATATAAATATCCTCTGTCGGATACTTTGCCAGTTCTTCTTTTGTTTCTTCAAATGACCGGCATACGATTGTATTTTTCGGTGCAAAGCCCGGATTTTCAGACAATACAATATTGGTTCTGCCCGCCAGTGCCATTGCCCCCGGCAGACTCTCAAATGTCTTTCGTCCCATGACAATCACCTTGCCCGTCGTTTCCTCACGGAAAAACTTTTTATCCTCCGGGATATTGACCAGCTCTCTGCCAGCCTTCCCAATAGCCCAGTTCCTATCTACTGCTGCAATTAAATTCATACTTCCTCTTTTCCGCAGGCATTCTAATGCCGGAGGATTCGCGGACTGAATTTATTCAGTCCTGCGATAAATCCAGAATTGTGACGCCTGCGGCACAATTCTGTTATGCGAAAATCTTTGATTTAAGGATTTTCGCATTTCTCCTTTTCTGAGCGACTTTGTCGCGAAGCAACTACTATTGAAGCTTCTGATACAGTGCTTTCGGCACATACGCTTCCACTTCAATTCCGTTTTCTGTGTATTCTTCTTTGATAAGCTGTCCCTGTGCGCGGATCTGCTGGATTTTTCCGGCATCGGCGTATGCAAAGGTCTGTACCAGATGCACACGGCTCTCCCGGATAATCTTTTCCAGAATTGCTTCAAAATCTGCAATGCCGCTTCCGGTACGTGCGGAAATATACGCCGTTTCATCTGCCTTAAAATCCCGTAAAACCGGTGCTTCCGTATCCCCATTTTCAAACTTATCACACTTGTTAAACAAGGTCACTACCGGCTTATCACCAACTTCAAGTTCCTTTAAGGTCTTGTATACGACATCCATCTGGATATCCCTGTCCGGTGAGGATGCATCCACCACATGCACAATTATATCCGCATACTTTGCTTCTTCGAGCGTACTCTTAAATGCCTCTATCAGATTATGCGGAAGCTTGCGGATAAATCCGACCGTATCGGTCAGCAGGATTTTTTCACCGTTTGGAAGATTCATTGCCCTTGTTGTCGGGTCAAGTGTTGCAAACAACTTATCTTCCGAGAGGATTCCCGCATCAGTCATATAATTTAACAGTGTGGATTTTCCTGCATTGGTATATCCCACAATCGCCGCTACCGGAACTGCCGTGCGGCTTCTGTTCTGTCTTGCAACCTCTCTGTGATTCTTGATTTCTTCTAGATCTTTAGAAAGACGGCTGATTCTGTCACGGATAATTCGTCTGTCTGTTTCGAGCTTCTTTTCGCCCGGTCCTCTCGTACCGATACCGCCGCCCAGTCTTGAAAGCGTTGTTCCAAGTCCTGTCAGCCTGGTGGAGCGGTACTTTAACTGTGCTACCTCAACCTGTATCTTTCCTTCACTGGTCGTTGCACGCGAAGCAAAAATATCGAGAATGACCATGGTTCTGTCCATAACCTTTGTCCCCAGTGCATCTTCAAGATTCCTAAGTTGTGCCGGAGAAAGTTCATCGTCACAGATAATGCCCGTTGCCCCTGTTTCTTCTATAAGACTGCGGACTTCCTCTAATTTTCCTTTTCCGATATAAGTTGCCGGATGGTACGCATCACGCGGCTGGATTACCTTCCCAACCGTTTCCGCACCTGCAGTCTTTGCAAGTGCTTTTAATTCTTCAAGTGAGCTTTCCATGTCTTCCTGATTGTCTAACTGTACGCCAACCAGTAAAACACGTTCCTTCTGCTCCTCTGTATCATATCCCTGTGCCATTCATTCCTCTTTTCCGCAGGCATTTCAATGCCGGAGGAACCGCGGGCTGAATTTATTCAGTCCTGCGATAAAAAGATATTTGTGCTGCCTGCGGCACAAATATCTGTGTGAAGAATCTTTAATTTAAGGATTCTTCACACTTTCTCCTTTATTTTCCATTTGACATTTTTGTTGCAATATAATCACTCAGATAAGCTGAAACTTCCTTTTCTGTGCTCATGCCCATCACCGTATCCGTAACGGCAGCGGCTTCTTTCATCGTCCATGAAGCAATATTTTTTCTTGTTTCCAGTACTTTTGATGCCGTCACGCTGAATTCATCTAATCCGAATGCTAAAAGCAGCGGTATCATTGCCGGATTGCCTGCGGCTTCCCCGCACATGCCGACTTCAATATTTTCCCGTTTTGCGCACTCGATAATACGCTTTACAGAGCGCAGTACCGCCGGATGGAATGCCGAATACAGATAGGCAACATTTTCATTGCCCCTGTCAACCGCAATTGTATACTGCGTTAAATCATTCGTACCAATAGAGAAAAAGTCGGCTTCCTTTGCTAAAATGTCGGCAAGCATACACGCCGCCGGTGTTTCAATCATGACACCTAACAAAATATCCTTATCATACGGAATTTCTTTACTGTCAAGTTCCCGCATGACATTCTGCAAAATTGTCCGCACGCTGCGCACTTCACTCACACCGGTAATTAACGGAAGCATAATGCGGATATTGCCGTAGGCACTTGCCCGCAGGATTGCCCGCAGCTGTGTTGTAAAGACATCGATTCTGCCAAGGCAGAACCGGATGGCACGGTATCCTAAAAACGGATTGCTCTCCTTTGTCAGCCCCATGTACGGAATGTCCTTATCTCCGCCAATATCCAGTGTACGGATTGTTAAAACTTTGTCCTTACAGATGACCGCTGCCCGCTTATAGACTTCAAACTGTTCTTCCTCTGTCGGCATGGAAACACCGTTCATAAACAGAAACTCCGTCCGAAACAAGCCGACACATTCTGCCCCGGATTCCATCGCCTTGACGGCATCCTCTGCATTTCCGATATTTGCGGCAAGGCACACTCGTTTTTCATCCTGTGTGACTGTATCTTTATTGATATATTTCTTTAGCTCCTGCACCTGTTCTTCATATAACTTGCGTTTTTTGCGATATATTTCTATCGTCTTTGGAATCGGCTGTACAAAGACTTCTCCGTATTCACCGTCTACAATCACCGTATCGCCGTTACCTATTTTTTCCAACGCATCTTTTACGCTTAATACCGCAGGAATTTCAAGCGCTCTTGCAAGAATGGCCGTATGCGAGGTTTCCCCGCCTTTTTCCGCCACGATTCCTGCCACATGCGCTGTATCCATAACCGCAGTAATGGACGGCTGGAGTTCCTTTGCAATAATAATCGTATTTTCCGGCAGATGTGTCAGGTCTACACTATGCACACCCAGTAAAATGCCCGCCAGACGGTCTTTTAAATCAATAATATCCGCAATGCGCTGTGCTACCGCCTCACTGCCCGAATTTTCAAAAATCTTAATATAGAGATTACACGTTTCTTCAACTGCCGCTTCCGCGCAGACCTTCTGCTCCTGTATCATCTGTAAAATGCCATTGTCCATTTCCGCGTCATTAATCAGATAAATCTGGTTGTGCAGAATCAGTGCTGTCTTGTCCTTTTCGCCAAGCCGCTGTTTTAACTGCTCTATCATCTGCTGTGTTTCTTCAATAAACTGCGCCTTTGCCTTTTTATAACGTTCCTGCTCTGCCGCCGTATCTTCGATTTTTTTTACGGAAATTTCCATCTGCGGACTTTCTACAATCAAAGCCCGTCCCATTCCGATTCCTTTTGATGTACCTATTCCTCTAATCATATAAGCCCCCGTTTCCACATTTTACGCTTAGCCATTAAATACATATTTAATCATATTAATCAGTGTTTCGCTTGTATCCCTTGAATAGACGGTTTCACGTGCCAGTACCGGGTTGTCCGTAATAATATTGTCTACGCCCTTATTCGTCAGATTCTTAATAGAAGCTTCGTTGTTGACCGTCCATGCAAAAACCTGTTTACCGGACTGATGAATGGCATCCACCGTTCTTTTGGATAAGAACGAAGCATTCATGCTGAAAAAGTCGATATCCGGTATATTAAAATAATCCCCGTATGCCACCGACAAAATATAACCCGTCTGGATTTTTGTATCATAGTGCTTTGCATATTTTAACGCATAATAGTCAAATGATGTAATCACACATTTATCTTCCATATTATACTGATGAATTAATTCTATCACTTTTTCTGCCAGTTTTACACTGGAAGCCGTCGTTTTCAACTCAATATTAATGCGGATTTTTCCGTCCGTCAGTTGAAATACTTCCTCCAGTGTCGGCACCTGTTCTCCGGCATATTCTGCACTGTATGAACTGCCTGCATCAAGCTGTTTAACTTCTTCCAGTGTCATTTCTGAAATTTTTCTGTCAACGCCTGTTGTTCTTGCCGCACTTGCATCATGCATAACAACCACTTCATCATCAGCGGTCAGCTGCACGTCCAGTTCAATGTAATCTGCCATATCATCCATGGCTCTTTTAAATGCTGCCAGCGTATTTTCCGGTGCCTCCGTAGATGCGCCGCGGTGTGCCGTAATGGTCGTTTCATGGAAAATAGCAATTTTATCAAACGGATTTTTATTAAATGAACCTACCACGTAAACTGCATTTAACACAACGGACAAAATCAGCACTCCGAAGTAGATGGTTCTGTTTAACCGGTAATAACGGTTTCTGATATAAATGACACTAAAATCTACCGGCTGCGTATTGTATTTATAATACATACGCGAAATCACCGTATAGGATACAGGAATGGCAATAAACACCAGAAACAATTTCGTCCCGCTCCGGATAGCACGCAGAACGGATAAATAAACCGCACTTCCCATATACGCCATTGCAAGCAGTTTCACGCCTGCAATCAGAACTGCTGAAATCAGCACATAAAAAATACCGATTATCACAAGCACACCCAGATTGTACATTACAAGTGAACCAAGTGTTCCCACAAAATGTTTTTTGACAATTGCAGCACTCTTTTTATAAGCCTGTCTGAAATCCACACCTTCCAGCATAAACACATGGAAAGAATAAATCCCGAAAATCATCACAGTATAAATAATCAGCGTACCTGCAATCAATGCACCTTTTACAAACCATGTGTTTCGCAGAATATACGTCTTAAACAGATTCACCGCAGTCTGGGAATAGAGTACATTCCCACAAATCGCCACGTTAATCGTAAGAATCATGATAAAATAAAACAAGGCGAGTGGAATATTTTTTATCTGAAACAGCGGACGGATATGCTTTAATGCCGTGAGTCCCGTTTCTATAATGGAAGCTGTACATTCCTGTCTTTTTAACTCAAAACAGGTTGTTAAAAAAGACATTTCATAGCTGCAGTATAGTACAAACAGAACAATTAATAAAACCAGTGTCAGAATCACTGCCGGATTTGTAACCGCTTTTAAAATGTATTCATTTGTAAGATAACTGATTCCTGCAAAGCTAAACACCAGATTTAATACCAGTACCGCCAGCGGATAGACAATCGCCGTTGCTGCCAGCTTATATGTCAGTTCAAAAACAAATATGTGCTTTCCGCTGCGCATCAGCAGACTCAAATCTTCCTTTGCCTTTTTTAACATTTTCTACAATCTCCGTTACTTTTGTTTCAAAAATGGCAAAAGCGCCTTTACCGATATGGCAACTGCGCTCTACCCAACGCCCTATGGGCGGTATTTTCCTTAATGTCTTATAATTCTGGATAAAATATCCATATTTTTAAAACTCTCACTGTTCTGGATATTCTGTATAAAATGTATCGTAAAATCAATGAGATAGGATATTGTAAGCACTGCCCCGAAAAAGCAGACAAATCTTTCGTCCAGTGCAAATACCAGATTTTCTACCAGCTGGTTGAAAATCCCAAAGATAAACAACGCAAGAAATCCCCAGCCCAGTGTACTCTGAAGGCATAGAATTCCTTTATAATTAATCTTTTTATGTGTATAATCCCACCACACTTCATCAAACAGCCGGAGCATCACCTGTGCTGTCAGATATTCAAAAATCGTGGCGGCAATGCAACCCCAGATATACAGTGCCACATAATTGTGTTCAATCGGCTGGAATAAATGATATGCAATAAACACACCAAAGCCGTAAATGACACAAAACGGAAGCTTTGCAAATCCTCTGTTTTCCCATCTGCCCAGCTGGATGCGGATTACAACACATTCCATTGCCCAGCCGCAGAAGCTGTAGATAAAAAACCACAATGCCAGCTGGCTCATATTCATGCCATGAAAAGTATAGCCTATCATAACCTTATTCTGTTCCCATAACCTTTCTTGATTTAATAAATGACCTTATCATTCTTACCGGTTCTGCCGTCAATAAACATTGTAATGTAAATGCGAAGATACATTACAAAAGAAAGCGTCATCGCTCCTGCACATACCAGCAGAAGCATTTTCTGATACCCGTCTGAAAGCTGTGGGAAGGCTACCATAATGAGCATAACTGCATACAGCAGGGCTGTACACACTTTCCCATACCACTTTGCACCATTGAGCCTGCGATGCACCGTCCTCCAGCTGATATAAGCAAATACGGTCGAAACCACTTCTTTCACAACCAGATAAATGACCAGAAGATACATGTACGGAACGCGGAACATCAACGCCACAAGCATCGCAAGCTGCATCAGCTTATCCGCAACCGGGTCAATGACCTTTCCCAGATCCGTTATCATATTACATCTTCTTGCAATCTGCCCGTCTAAAAAATCGGTAATTCCCGATGCCAGCACTATCAATGTTGCAAGATAATAGTCGTGCGGTGTTTCTGCCGTAAAATAAACGTGCAGAAACAGCGGCACCATCAGTATTCTAAGGTAGCAAAGGATATTTGGAAGCTTGAATAAATCTTTTATTTCAAACTTAAATTTCACTCTGATCTGCCTCCGTTCATCTTAAAGAAGTCCTTCTAATGTCTTTCTGACTGCTTTGATGAAATCCTGTGTATTTAATGTCTTTGCATTGTCCAGTGTTGTAATCAGTGCAAGGTCTTTTGTCATTTCACCGTTTTCAACGGTTTTAATGCAGGCTTTTTCCAGCTTATCCGCAAATGCACACAATTCCGGAATGTTATCAAGTTCACCGCGTTTTCTTAACGCACCTGTCCATGCAAAAATGGTTGCAATCGGGTTGGTTGAAGTTTCTTCACCCTTTAAGTGCTTGTAGTAATGTCTCTGAACTGTTCCGTGTGCAGCTTCATATTCGTAGTATCCGTTTGGTGATACGAGTACGGATGTCATCATGGAAAGTGAACCGAACGCTGTTGCTACCATATCACTCATAACATCGCCGTCATAGTTCTTGCATGCCCAGATATAGCCGCCTTCTGAACGGATAACACGGGCTACTGCATCGTCAATCAATGTATAGAAATACGTAATACCTGCTTCTTCAAATTTAGCTTTATAGTCGTTATCGTAAACTTCCTGGAAAATATCCTTAAAAGTATGGTCATATTTCTTGGAAATGGTATCCTTTGTCGCAAACCATAAATCCTGCTTTGTTTCCAGTGCAAAGTTAAAGCAGCTTCTTGCAAAGCTTTCAATAGAACCGTTTAAGTTGTGCATGCCCTGTAATACGCCGGCACCCTTAAATTCATGAATCAGTTCTTTGGTCTGTGTACCGTCTTCTGCCGTAAATACCAGTTCTGCTTTTCCGGCACCCGGTACTTTCATTTCACTGGCCTTGTATACATCACCGTAAGCATGTCTTGCAATGGTAATCGGCTTCTTCCATGTCTTTACATATGGCTCAATGCCTTTTACGATAATCGGCGCACGGAAAACAGTTCCATCAAGCAGTGCACGGATTGTTCCATTCGGACTTTTATACATTTCTTTTAAGTCATATTCTTTAACACGTGCTGCATTCGGTGTAATGGTTGCACACTTGACTGCAACACCGTATTTCTTAGTTGCTTCAGCAGAATCGATTGTTACCTGGTCGTTGGTTTCGTTTCTGTGAACCAGACCTAAATCGTAGTATTCTGTATTCAAATCTACAAAAGGAGTCAGCAGTTCATCTTTGATTAACTGCCACAGAACTCTTGTCATTTCATCTCCGTCCATCTCTACTAACGGTGTTGTCATCTTTATCTTTTCCATGCGCATTTTTCCTCTCTGTCTATATTTATTCAAATTTTCATTTTATTATAATGTATTTTCTATATTTTGTAAACCCTTGTTCTGCTGTCATATCCATTTGTCCTTCGTAGTGATTCTATGGCTGCATTTTCAATAATTTTACCGTATAAATCACATTCCGGCGGAAAAACTTTTATTATTAATTGTAATCGGCAAATTTGTTTGTTATAATCTTTAACGTGTATTTTAACTTCGCAGCAAAACAAGGAGGCAAATTCCTCTGCTCCTGCTTAGGGCAGTCGCATTTTGCTTCGCAAAACAAGGAGGCAAATTCCTCTGCTCCTGCTTAGGGCAGTCGCATTTTGCTTCGCAAAACAAGGAGGAATGAATATGTGTGGATTTGCAGGGTTCACCGGGTATCTTGAAAACGGTGAAGAAGTTCTCACAAATATGATGAATAAAATTATTCACCGCGGTCCGGACAGTGCCGGACAGCATATTGACGGGAAAGCATATATGGGCTTTCGACGTCTTTCTATTATCGACCTCGATAACGGCAGCCAGCCGATGTATAATGAAGATAGAAAAATTGTCATTACATTTAATGGCGAAATTTACAACCATCAGGATTTAAGAAAAGATTTAATCGAAAAGGGACATACCTTTGCCAATAATTCCGATACAGAAGTATTGATTCACGCTTATGAAGAATACGGCGAAGATATGCTTTCCAAGTTAAGAGGTATGTTTGCCTTTGTAATCTGGGACAGTGAAAAGGAAACGATTTTTGCGGCAAGGGATTTCTTTGGCATTAAGCCGTTTTACTATACCGTTGTTGACGGAAATCTGGTGTATGCTTCTGAAATTAAAAGTATTCTGGAATATCCGGGCTACAAAAAAGCAGTCAATGAAACTGCACTGGAAAATTACCTGACTTTCCAGTATTCCGTACTGGAAGAAACATTTTTCAAGGGCATTTATAAGCTGATGCCGTCCCACTGCTTAACATTCCATAACGGTGAGTTAAACATTAAGCGTTACTGGGAACCTGTTTTTGAAGCAGATGAGTCCGTTTCTTTAGATGACTGGGTTGAGCGTATCGACAATGCAATGCACGATTCCGTGGAACACCACAAAATCAGTGATGTTGAGGTCGGCTCTTTCCTTTCAAGCGGTGTGGATTCCAGCTATGTTGCCGCAACTTTTAACGGGGATAAGACTTTCACGGTTGGCTTTGACTATGAAAAATATAATGAAATTGACTACGCAAAGGCACTTTCCGAAAAAATTAAAATTGACAATTATTCCAAGCTGGTTTCCAGTGAAGAATACTGGGCTGCGATTCCAAAAATCCAGTACCATATGGACGAGCCTTTGGCAGACCCGGCTGCGATTGCCCTCTACTTTGTAAGCCAGACGGCTTCTAAGCACGTAAAGGTTGCACTCTCCGGCGAAGGTGCCGATGAATTTTTCGGCGGCTATAATATTTACAGAGAACCGCATGACCTTGCAGGCTTCCAGAAACTTCCTTATGTTTTACGAAAAGGACTGGCTTCCTGTGCTTCTGCACTGCCGTTCCGTTTTAAGGGAAAGAATTTCCTGATTCGTGCAAGCAAACCGGTGGAAGAACGTTTTATCGGAAATGCGTTTATGTTTAACGAAAAGGAACGCAGCCGCGTTTTAAAAAATCCAACCGGAAAGTACAATCATACGGAGCTGACAAAACCGTTTTACGATAAGGTTAAAAATCAGGATGATGTCACAAAAATGCAGTACATTGATATTAACTTCTGGCTGATTGGCGATATTTTATTAAAAGCCGACAAGATGAGTATGGCACACTCCTTAGAGGTCCGTGTTCCATTCCTTGACAGGGAAGTTTTTGATGTTGCACGACATATCCCGACAAAGTATAAAGTCAATAAGCAGAATACAAAATATGCAATGCGTATGGCTGCGCACCGCTATCTGCCGGATATGGTCGCAGAAAAGAAAAAACTTGGCTTCCCGGTACCAATCCGTATCTGGCTGCGTGATGAAAAGTATTATAACGTAATTAAAAAAGCGTTCCACAGTGAAGCTGCCAACAAGTATTTTAATACCGATGTTTTAATGCAGTATCTTGATGAACATAAGGAGGGCAAAGCTGACAATTCAAGAAAGATTTGGACAGTTTATATGTTCCTTGTATGGTATGAAGACTTCTTCGGAGATACAAAGCAGGCCGCATAAACGTGCGCTGCAAGACGCACAGGAAAGGGCGGGTGAAAAACGAAAGTTTTTTCACCCGCCCTTTTAGCTTTATGATATTACAAGTCCGTTTCTTATGGTGTACTGCCGTCCATCTGCAAAAAATGTACCGCTATAACCAAAATCAATCGTTCCTCTGTTAAAGTACCACTGACCGTACTCGTTGCTGCCAATTCCGGTGTATGCAAAATCAATTACACCATTGTTAAAATACCACCAGCCATACTCGTTTACTGCCATTCCTGTATATACAAAATCAATTGCGCCATCTTTAAAGTACCACCAGCCGTAATCATTCACTGCCATTCCCGTATAATCTGTCAGCACCTGCCCATTCCGGACATAGAGCCATCTGTCATCCGGTATCAGCATTCCCGTAAATCCGAAGTTTAACTGTCCGTTTGTATAGAACCATGTTCCATATTCATTATCCGCAAGTCCGTTAAATGTCAGATTCAGCTGCCCGTTATTAAAATACCACCAGCCATACTCATTGCATGCCATACCCGTATAACTAAAATCCAGCTGTCCGTCTTTAAAATACCACCAACCGTATTCATTCACTGCCATTCCCGTATAATCTGTCAGCACCTGTCCATTCCGGACATAGAGCCATCTGTCATCCGGTATCAGCATTCCCGTAAATCCGAAGTTTAACTGTCCGTTTGTATAGAACCATGTTCCATATTCATTATTCGCAAGTCCGTAAAATGTCAGATCCAGCTGCCCGTTATTAAAATACCACCAGCCGTATTCGTTACACGCCATACCTGTGTATGTAAAATTAACATCACCATTCTGAATGTACCACCAGCCGTACTCATTGCACGCCATGCCGCAATAGTCTGCAGCAATCACATCATTTGCATAATAGTGCCATACACCCTCTGCATCCTGACGCATTTCATAGACAACTTTTTCCTCTGTGTCAGGCTTTGTCGGTTCTGTGTCCGGTTTCTGCGTTGGCGTTTCCGTCGGCTGTTCAGATGGCTTTGTCACCTCTGTCGTACTTTCTGTTGGTTTTGTTGCTTCTGTTGTGGCTTCCGTCGGCTTTTGTGTCGGCTTTGGTGCTTCTGTCGTAGCTTCCGGCGTACTTTCCGTTGGCTATGGTGTCGGTTTAGGCGCATCTGTCGTATCTCTGTCTCTTATACACATCTGACGCTGGCGACGAAGCTAGAAGTGTAGAGGTCGGTGGTCGCGGTAGGATTAAAAAAAAAA
>ERZ1023865.452-NODE-452-length-13461-cov-10.024094_pt1 | contig 13461 bp, 12 predicted proteins | sample MGYA00380389_ERZ1023865 | MGnify/ENA primary metagenome ERZ1023865 (study PRJEB33179, sample SAMN07449008) | human gut metagenome | biome: Human-gut; feature: Human associated habitat; material: Faeces | host: Homo sapiens | place: India: Bhopal | collected... | reverse complement strand
TAAAAGACGCTGAAAGTCTGGCAATCGACATCTTGACATTTTTAACGGGTATTTCCTCTAGGGACGGCGAAAAATTCCCCGTATTACGAAAAGCGGTGCGTTCCGTTACCCAGAGCGACAGTCGGGGGTTGCTCCATGTGATAGACGAGCTACGCCGTGAAGATACGCCCATATCAAGAAATATCGCAGACCATATCGACAGCTTCACGGACTACGACTTTGCACATCTGCTGTTTTCGGACGGTACGGTAGAAAATGCTATCAGTCTGGATAACCAGCTCAATATCATTCAAGTAGCCGATCTTGTACTGCCAGATAAAGACACGACCTTTGAGGAATACACGACCATTGAATTATTGTCGGTGTCTATGCTAATTGTGATTAGTACCTTTGCCCTTGATTTTATCCATTCGGACAGAAGTATTTTTAAGATTGTAGATTTGGACGAAGCATGGGCGTTCTTAAATGTGGCACAAGGGGAAACCTTATCAAATAAGCTGGTTCGTGCTGGACGAGCTATGCAGGCAGGCGTTTATTTTGTTACACAATCTTCTGGTGACGTGTCAAAGGAAAGTCTGAAAAACAATATCGGCTTAAAATTCGCTTTCCGTTCTACTGACATCAACGAGATAAAGCAGACCTTAGAATTTTTCGGTATCGACAAGGACGACGAAAACAACCAGAAACGGCTTCGTGATTTGGAGAACGGACAATGCTTATTGCAGGACTTATACGGGCGTGTCGGTGTGGTGCAGATACACCCAGTCTTTGAAGAACTGCTACACGCCTTTGATACCAGACCGCCCGTACAGAGAAATGAGGTGGAGTGATGAAAGAAAGGATAAAAGGTGCGTTCACAAAAAAGAAGATTTTCCACTTTCTCAAAATGGCTCTGTTCGTGGTGGCACTCTCCCTTATCCTGCTTTCACTTCTGGGGACGGTGGCTCATGCAACGGGGCTTGTGGACGATACCATAAACGCAGAAAATCTTTACTCAAAATATCCCCTTTCCAACTACCAGCTTGATTTTTATGTGGATAATAGCTGGTCGTGGTTGCCGTGGAACTGGCTGGACGGGATTGGAAAATCGGTGCAGTACGGGCTTTACTGCATTACCAACTTTGTCTGGACGATAAGCCTTTATTTAAGCAATGCTACGGGCTATGTGGTGCAGGAAGCCTATAAGCTGGACTTCATTAACGATATGGCAGAGAGTATCGGGCAGAGCATACAGACCCTTGCAGGCGTAACACAGAACGGCTTTTCTTCTACGGGCTTTTATGTTGGTTTCCTGCTTCTCATTATCTTAGTGGTGGGACTTTATGTTGCCTATACGGGACTTATCAAACGGGAAACCAGCAAGGCACTTCACGCCGTTATCAATTTTGTTGTGGTGTTCGTACTGTCCGCTTCGTTTATTGCCTATGCTCCCGACTACATCAAGAAGATAAATGAATTTTCATCAGACATCAGTACCGCTTCACTTGACTTGGGAACAAAAATCATGCTCCCTAATTCTGACAGCGAGGGCAAGGACAGCGTAGACTTGATACGGGACAGCCTATTTTCTATTCAAGTGGAACAGCCGTGGCTCTTGCTTCAATTCGGGAACAGCAACGCAGAAGAAATCGGGACAGACCGTGTAGAAGCTCTCGTATCGGCAAGTCCAGAGGACGAGGACGGGAAAACCAGAGAGGAAGTCGTGAAAACAGAAATCGAGGACAACGACAATAACAATCTGACAATACCGCAGGTCGTGAACCGTTTGGGTATGGTGTTCTTCCTCTTGTTCTTTAACTTGGGTATCACGATATTTGTATTCTTGCTTACGGGCATGATGTTGTTCAGCCAGATACTTTTTATTATCTTTGCAATGTTTCTGCCTATCAGCTTTCTACTTTCTATGATACCGAGCTATGAAAGCATGGCAAAGCAGGCAATCGTGAGGGTATTTAATACCATAATGACACGGGCAGGCATAACGCTCATTGTAACGGTGGCGTTCAGCATTTCCAGTATGTTTTATAACATATCCACGGACTATCCGTTTTTCATGGTGGCGTTCTTGCAGATAGTATGTTTCGCTGGTATCTACATGAAGCTGGGCGATTTAATGAGTATGTTCTCTTTAAACGCTGGCGACAGTCAAAGCATGGGACGCAGGATATTCCGCAGACCGTATCTGTTTATGCGACATCGGGCTAGGCGTATGGAACACCGTATTGCAAGGGCGGTAAGTGCTGGCGGTATTTCGTGCGGTGTGGCTGGTGCGGTGGCTGGAAGTGCCGTTGCTGGCAAGAGAGCCGAAAGAAAAAATACGGCTTCTAAAGAAAATCGGGGCAATACCACTTCCAGCATGGGACAGCGTGCAGGCTCAAAGGTGGGTGCTGTCTTAGATACGAAAAATAAAGTGAAAGACAAGGCAAACGCTGTCAAAGAAAATATCAAGGATATGCCGACACAGACCGCTTATGCGGTATATTCCGCAAAAGAAAAGGCAAAGTCCAGCGTGTCTGACTTTAAGCGTGGCATGGTGCAGGAACAGCAGTCCAGACAGACGGGACGATTGGAAAAGCAGGAACAGCATAAGAAAAATATCGCTGACAAGCGTATGGAGCTTCAAAAGGCACAAGAAGCAAGGCAGGTACAGCGAAAGGCTGACGGATCAGCGACAACGGGAGCTACCCGTCCCCATGAGCGACCAGCCACAGCTTCAAAGCCGAGTGCGGAAAAAACACAGGAAGTCAAACGTCCTGCCACAGCGACCACTTCAAAAGCAAGTGAGCCAGTCAAGCCAAATGTTATCAAAGAGCGTCCGTTATCTTCTGGTGTTTCTGATAGAAAAGCGACCCAGTCGGAACAGCCAGCACATAGGCAGAATGTAGAAAAAGTGGTATCGCAGGAAACACGCCAGAATTACACCAAAGACCGCAGGACAAAGGTTCAGCAGACCCAGAGCGTCCAGAAGAACCAGCAGACCACAGAGAAAAGCCGTAACCTTGTAACGAAGAAAGGACAGAAGAAAAAATGAAACTGAAACATATCGCTCTCATTGGCAGTCTGTTTCCTATCCTCTTTTCTCTGGTGCTTTTCTTTGGAGTGCTGATTAGTGCGGACAGCGACGACGAGAACAGCAACTTTTCTTCTGGCATTACAGGTATGAACTTATCCGCAGAAGTCTTGAAACATCAGCCTATGGTGGAAAAGTACGCCAGAGAATACGGTATCTCCGAGTATGTCAATGTGCTATTGGCTATCATTCAAGTAGAAAGTGGCGGTACGGCAGAAGATGTTATGCAGAGTTCGGAAAGTCTTGGTTTACCGCCTAATTCCTTAGATACAGAAAGTTCAATCAAGCAGGGGTGTAAGTATTTTGCGTCCCTGCTTTCTTCCTGCAAAAATCAAGGTATCGACGACTTGAATGTAGCGATACAGTCCTATAACTATGGCGGTGGCTATGTGGGATATGTGGCAGGAAAAGGAAAGAAACACACTTTTAATCTTGCAGAGAGCTTCGCCCGTGAAAAATCGGGTGGAAAGAAAGTAACCTATACCAACCCGATAGCCGTTGCGAAGAACGGGGGCTGGCGGTATGGCTATGGAAATATGTTCTACGTCGAATTAGTCAATCAATATCTGACCGTGGCACATTTTGATAATGCGACGGCACAAGCGATTATGAATGAAGCGTTGAAATATAAAGGCTGGAAATATGTGTATGGCGGTAGCAATCCCAACACTTCTTTTGACTGTTCGGGGCTGACGCAATGGTGCTATGGAAAAGCTGGTATCTCCTTACCGAGAACGGCACAGGCACAGTATGACGCAACCCAACATCTTCCACTTTCGCAGGCAAAGGCTGGCGATTTGGTGTTTTTCCATTCTACCTATAACGCTGGAAGTTATGTAACACACGTCGGTATTCTTGTTTCGCCGACACAGATGTACCACGCAGGAAATCCGATAGGATATGCAGATTTAAGTAGTAGTTACTGGCAACAGCACTTAATCGGTGCAGGACGAGTAAAACAATAGAAAGGACTTGAAAATATGTTTAAGAAGAATAAGAAACAGACAGAAAATGTCAAAGAAAAAAAGGTGCGTACTGTCAAGGTAGGCACACATAAGAAAACCGTGATTGTGTTATGGGCGGTGCTTATCGCAAGCGTGAGCTTTGGGGTATATAAGAATTTTACCGCTATCGACCAGCACACGACCCATGAAAAAGAAATCATTGAGCTTCGCTTGCAGGACACCAACGGGATTGAAAATTTCGTGAAGAACTTTGCGAAGTCCTATTACACATGGAATAACAGCAAAGAAGCGATTGAAGCAAGGACGCAGGCAATCAGCGGTTATCTGACAAAGGAATTACAGAACTTGAATATTGATACCATTAGAACGGATATACCAACCAGCTCCATAGTTACAGATGTGATTGTATGGAGTATTGAGCAGTCGGGAACGGACACTTTTTCTGCTACCTACGAAGTAGATCAGCAGATAAAAGAGGGAGAACAGACAAGTAATGTCAAGGCAACCTATACCGTAAAAGTCCATGTGGACGCTGACGGAGATATGGTAATCGTTCAGAACCCTACCCTTGCACCAGCAGTTGAAAAATCAGACTATGAGCCTAAGACACCAGAAGCAGACGCAAGTGTAGACGCTGATACTGTCAATGACGCTACCGCATTTTTGGAAACATTCTTTAAGCTGTACCCTACCGCAACGGACAAAGAACTTGCTTACTATGTATCTGGAAATGTACTTGAACCTATCGGCAGGGACTACCTTTATTCTGAATTGGTAAACCCTATCTTTACAAAGGACGGGGACAATGTGAAAGTCAAAGTGGCTGTGAAATTCCTTGATAATCAGACAAAGGCAACGCAGGTATCGCAGTACGAGCTTGTGCTACATAAGGATAGTAACTGGAAGATTGTAGGATAAATGAAATAGCGTGCATTTCTATGGAGATTTGCACGCTATATTTCTGACAAGTAAACTATGCAAAAGTGTTGACAAGAAAACTTGGTAGTGATATATTTTAATTGTCAATAAAACTTGGCAGAAAGAGAGGTAACTTTTATGAATAAAGAAGAAATCTTAAAGAAAGCACAGAGCAGAAAGCCTAATCAAATGGACGAAATGGAAATGGATATTTTTCAAAAAAGTAGCTATATTGGAATGACAGTAGGTTTAATTATGTGTGTTGTTTTAATGATTATAAATATATATTGTAATCAACCATATCAAGATGTATATTCCGTATTTTGTTCGATTTTATGCGGTCAATATATGTATAGATGGATACGTCAAAAGGACAAATTCACATTGTTTTGCGGAATATGCTGGGGCTTTGTAGCTATATTACTATTTATCTTATATCTTACAAAAATATTTCTATAATGATTACAAGGTACTTCTTATGAATGATGAATTGATATTGAAAAATAATTTAAAACAAGTAAGAACAGAAAAAAAACTATCACAATCAGCTTTAGCGGAAATGGTTGGGGTATCTAGGAACACGATTAGTTCCATTGAAACGGGACAATTCAATCCTACTGCTAAACTTGCACTTATTTTGTGTATTGCACTTGATAAAAAATTTGAAGAACTATTTTATTTTTAGGAGTGATACCATGTTAGGACTTAAAAAACGTGATATAAAAAAAGCATTGAAAGCTGGTGCAAAAGCTGGCGGTGTATCATTGGCTGATGTTCGGGCTGATATTGAAGCGACGATTGATGAAGCTATGAACAGCACCGACCCAGAGGTGCAGGCGAATTTCAAAAAGTATTTTGGAAATAAACGCCCTACGCCAGAAGAATATATTTACAAGATTACAAAAAAGACAAAAGTGTAATAAAAATCAAGTGCTGTAAGGGGGCTTGTATTATGGAAAGTTTTAAGCATAATCTTATGTACTCATATACTACCTAACAGCATTGTATCAACAACTGAATATCTCACAGCTTTAATAGCTCGTACAGACTATATGTTTTGTGCGGGCTTTTTTTGTACCCAAAAAAATTTTTTCACTTTTTTTCAAATTCATGCAACAAATCACACCTTGCTGTACAGATATGGTGCGGAAAGAGGGATAAACACTTTTCACGTCATAACGGAAAGGGGGTGTGATGATATGAAACCGTCGGACTTCCAAAAGACAATACAATGTCAATTTGACTGCAAGCTCAAACGTGTAGTGAAAGGCATTGTCCGTAATTATCGCAAAGAATTAAAGCGACGAAGAAATAAGGAAATTTCCTATTGTGAACTTCCAGAAATCGTCGTGGAAAAGCTGGCAGTCTGGGACGAATACGAAAGCGATTATACCGCCTTTGATGTATGCGGTATTGAGGTTCGTGTCCTTGATGATGATTTAGCAGAAGCGATTAAGTATCTGTCTGAAAAAGACAGAGAAATCTTGTTGATGTACTTCTTCTTAGATATGAGCGATACAGAAATCGGTAAAAAGTTAAAGATTAACCGTTCAACGTCGTTCCGCAGTAGGAAGCACTCACTTGAAGAAATCAAGAAAAAATTAAAGGAGAACATGAATGATGAATAACACACGCCCGTCATTTTACCTTATTTCGTCGGCTGTGGACGGCAACGTAAATGCGATTGAAAAGATACTGGCATTGTATGACCCGTACATATCAAAATGTTGTTTGCGTCCGTTCTACGACAGATATGGTAATGTCTGCATAGTCGTAGACATGGAATTAAAAGGACGTATCAGAGAAGCACTTATCAAAATGATTTTGGACTTTGATATTCCTTTAGAAACCGAAGAATAACTAGCAGTAACCGCAGAGCATGATTTGTTCAATCCCCTCTTTCCTGCTCTGCCCTTGCTTTTACATGAAAGCAACACGCTTTCGCCACAGTTCTTTGACAACTGAATAAAGCAGACAGATACGTTTGTGAGATAGCGAGCCACGGGGACTGTACGCCACGACCTTTTCAAAAGAAAGCGAGCGACCCACGCAGTGATCCGAGAGCGACTGTTGGAAAAGTCGTTTTGCCACGACCTATCCTCACAGAATAATGATACGTCCGCATGGTGCGGTTCTGCCCACAGGAATGGGAATAGTTGAGATACTAATGGAGCTTTCCAAAGCCGTCTGCCTGCTTATGTAACTTATAAAATAGACACGCAGTAAAGGGGGTGTTACATTATGTTAAATACTGATGTGTTAAATGATGTGATGTTCCAGCGAGGTAAGGTGTTGGAATATGAATAAAACGAAGATAAGAGCAACGGAACAGCCGATTGCTGTTGATATAGAGGGACTGTCTGCTATGTTATCTTGTGGTCGTGCTACTGCAAGAAAGATTGGCGAGCAGGCAGGAGCAAAAATTGTGATAGGTCGCAGGGTTCTTTATTCCATAGAAAAAGTCAAGAAATACTTGTTATATTTGGAAGAATAGAGCAATTTTCTATTTATGTTCTCTGGCGTGTGTAGTATAATAAGAAAGGACAAAGCACGCTGTGAGAACAAGAAAAGAGGCTTTTTCAGAAAGGAATGGTTCTCATGGCAATTAGTAGAAAAGACCCAAAAGGAAGAAAATTAAGAGAGGGCGAAAATTGGCGTAATGATGGAAGATACAGCTATCGTTATACAGATGTAAGAACAGGCAAGAGATTGACAGTCTATGCACAAGATTTACCAGAGCTTCGAGAAAAAGAGAAGCAGATTGCAAAAGATATGGAAGATAATATATTGACAGACGGAGCAATCAAAAAAATGACGCTTAACACGTTGTTTGAGCGTTATATGGCAACTCGTGAGCTGGCTGATACTACAAGAGTTAGTTATGTTCGTGCTTGGGAAAACAGAGTAAAAGACGAGATTGGAAATATTAAAGTTGTTCAACTTTTACCCTCACATATTAAAGCGTATTATGCGAAACTTTCCAAAGCTGGATATGCTTATTCTACAATCAAGTATATTCACAACCTGCTTTATCCTGCATTAGAAATGGCTGTTGATGATGATATTATCCGAAAGAACCCTGCAAAAAGTTCCATTAGTGATTATGGAAAACCAGCAGAGGAAAAAGAAGCCTTAACAGTTTCTCAACAAGAAAAGTTTATGGAGTTTGTAAAACAGAGCAATGTCTATAACACATATTATCCCATGTTTACCATAATGATTGGTACGGGGTTAAGGTGTGGGGAGCTTATTGGTCTTACATGGAAAGATATAAACATCAAGGCAAAAACGGTTAATGTAGACCACCAGCTCATATATAAGAATTTAGGCGACGGTTGCAAGTTCCATATATCAACACCAAAAACGGAGTCGGGTATTCGTATTATACCTATGACACAAGAAGTTGCAAAAGCCTTTGAGGAACAAAGGAAAATCAATTTCATGCTTGCAAAGGATAAGAGCATTGAGGTGGACGGGTATTCGGGGTTTGTCTTTACAGCGAAATCGGGCAGACCGCTTATGCCGAATGGCGTAAATAGTGTTTTATATAACATTGTAGACGCATATAACAAAACCGAAGTAGAGAGAGCAAAAAAAGAGCATAGGAAAGCAGAGCTGTTACCAAAGTTTTCAGCTCATGTAATGCGTCACACAGCTTGTACCAGAATGGCAGAGTGCCGTATGGACGTAAAAGTTCTTCAATATATTATGGGACACGCTCATATAGATGTAACAATGGAAGTGTATAACCATATTGGAGAGCTGACAAGGATTGAAAATGAGATTGCAAGACTAGATAGTATGGTGTTAAATGCTTGACACCACAAAAAGAAAAATTGGTGTCAAATTGGTGTCAAAACAGAAAAAATCACAATTTCAAAAGAAATAAGATACTGCAAACCATTGATTTTAAAGGGTTTGCAAAAAAATAACAAAAATATTAGCACTCTTCTCTTGACGTGGCTAATAATGAATGCTATATTACGTGTAGAACAATGAAACAAGTAGTGAGGAGGAGTTGCTATGAATATAAATAAATTTACACAGAATTCAATGCAGGCAGTGCAGAATTGTGAAAAGATTGCGTATGATTATGGCAATCAGGAGCTTGCGCAGGAGCATTTATTATATGCGCTGGTTACGCAGGATGACAGTCTGATCTTAAAATTGTTGGAAAAGATGAGTATTCAGGGATCTCTGTTTATTAACAGAGTAGAAGAGCTTTTGAATAAGCGTCCGAAAGTACAGGGCGGGCAGGTGTTTGTCGGTCAGGATCTGAACAATGCACTGATCCATGCAGAGGATGAAGCAAAGCAGATGGGCGATGAGTATGTTTCTGTAGAGCATATTTTCCTTTCTTTACTGAAATATGCAAGCAGAGATTTAAAGCCGTTATTTCGTGAGTTTGGAATCAGCCGGGAAGGTTTTCTGCATGCACTTTCTACTGTGCGTGGAAACCAGAGAGTGACCAGTGACAATCCGGAAGCAACGTATGATACGTTAAACAAATATGGACAGGATCTGGTGGAGCGGGCAAGAGATCAGAAGCTGGATCCGGTCATTGGACGTGACGAAGAGATTCGAAATGTGATCCGGATCCTGTCGCGTAAGACAAAGAACAATCCGGTCCTGATCGGAGAGCCTGGTGTCGGTAAAACGGCAGCCGTAGAAGGGCTGGCACAGCGGATCGTCAGCGGAGATGTTCCTGAGGGACTGAAAGATAAGACGATTTTTGCATTGGATATGGGAGCTCTGGTTGCAGGAGCAAAATACAGAGGAGAATTTGAAGAGCGTCTGAAAGCCGTTCTGGAAGAAGTGAAGAACAGTGACGGCAAGATCATTCTGTTTATTGATGAATTGCATACCATTGTGGGAGCAGGTAAGACAGATGGTGCCATGGATGCGGGAAATATGTTAAAGCCAATGCTGGCAAGAGGCGAGCTGCACTGTATCGGTGCGACGACACTGGATGAGTATCGTCAGTATATTGAGAAAGATGCGGCTCTGGAGAGACGTTTCCAGCCGGTCATGGTGGAAGAGCCGAGTGTGGAAGATGCGATTTCTATTTTAAGAGGACTCAAAGAGCGTTATGAAGTCTTCCACGGAGTGAAGATCACAGACAGTGCGCTTGTGGCAGCAGCAACCTTGTCGAATCGATATATTTCTGACCGTTTCCTGCCGGATAAGGCCATTGATCTGGTGGATGAAGCCTGTGCGCTGATCAAGACAGAGCTGGATTCCATGCCGACAGAGCTGGATGAGCTGAGACGCCGTGTGATGCAGCTGGAGATTGAAGAAGAGGCACTGAAAAAGGAAGAGGACCGTTTGAGCAGAGAGCGTCTGGAACATCTGCAGGAAGAGCTGGCAGGACTAAAAGAAGAATATGCAGGTAAGAAAGTACAGTGGGAGAATGAAAAGACATCTGTAGAGCGGGTACAGAAGGTCCGGGAAGAGATCGAGCAGGTCAATAAAGAGATCCAGAAAGCGCAGCGGGAATACGATCTGAACAAAGCGGCGGAATTGCAGTACGGAAGACTTCCGCAGCTGCAGAAACAGCTGGAGGAAGAGGAAGAAAAGGTAAAGGCAAAAGATCTTTCTCTGGTGCATGAGGCTGTGACAGATGAGGAGATTGCAAGAATCATTTCCCGGTGGACAGGAATTCCGGTGGCAAAACTCAACGAGAGTGAGAGAAGCAAGACGCTGCATCTGGGAGACGAGCTGCACCGAAGAGTCATCGGACAGGACGAAGGAGTGGAGCTGGTAACAGAAGCGATTATCCGTTCCAAAGCAGGAATCAAAGATCCGACCAAACCGATTGGTTCTTTCTTATTCCTGGGACCTACCGGAGTTGGAAAGACAGAACTTGCCAAGGCACTTGCTCAGAGTCTGTTTGACGATGAGAATAACATGGTCCGCATTGATATGAGTGAATACATGGAGAAGTATTCCGTGTCCAGACTGATCGGAGCGCCTCCGGGATATGTCGGATATGACGAAGGCGGACAGCTCACAGAGGCAGTCAGAAGAAAACCGTATTCTGTTGTATTATTTGATGAGATCGAGAAAGCCCATCCGGATGTATTCAATGTCCTGCTTCAGGTGCTGGATGACGGAAGGATTACGGATTCACAGGGCAGAACCGTAGACTTTAAGAATACGATCCTGATCATGACTTCCAATATCGGGGCGAATTATCTTCTGGAAGGAATCCGGGAAGACGGCACGATCGAAGAATCAAATCAGAATCTGGTCATGAATGACTTAAGAGCACATTTCAGACCGGAATTTTTGAACCGGCTGGATGAAATAATTATGTTTAAACCATTGACGAAATCCAATATTCATGCCATCATTGATTTGTTAGTAAAAGATGTCAACAAGCGTCTGGCAGACAAAGAACTCTCCATTGAGCTGACGGATGCTGCGAAGAATTTCGTAGTGGAAGGCGGATATGATCCGATGTACGGAGCAAGACCGCTGAAGAGATATCTCCAGAAGAATGTGGAGACGCTGGCAGCAAAACTGATCCTTGCAGGAAATGTGGGCAGAGGAGATCGGATTGAGATTGATGTTGTTGACGGAAAATTAGAGGCAAAAGTGAAAGGACAGATCGTCGCATGACACCCGTTATTTTCCATATAGATGTCAACTCGGCTTATTTAAGCTGGACTGCAGTCGAACAATTAAAAAATGGTGCCGGAACAGATTTGCGTATGATCCCGTCGATCATCGGCGGAGATCAGAAATCCCGTCATGGGGTTGTTCTCGCAAAGTCAATTCCGGCAAAAAGATATGGCATCCGCACAGGGGAACCTGTTGCGAATGCCTTTCGTAAGTGTCCGAATCTGGTGATGGAACCGCCGGATCATAAGATGTACCGGGAAAAAAGCCGGATGCTGATGGACTATCTTCGGACATTTACGAAAGAAATCGAACAGGTCAGTGTGGATGAGTGCTATGTGGATATGACACAGGCGATGGAAGGTTTCTGTTCCCCGGTTGATGCGGCTATGTTGATCAAGAACGGAGTTCGGGAGAAGTTCGGTTTTACGGTCAATGTGGGAATTTCTTCGAATAAGCTGCTGGCAAAGATGGCTTCGGATTTTGAAAAGCCCGACAAGGTACATACCTTGTTTCCGGAAGAAATCCGTGTAAAAATGTGGCCTCTTCCGATTGGAGAACTGTATATGGCAGGGCATTCCAGTGTGGAGATCCTGAAAAAGCTGGAAATTCTGACGATTGGAGATCTGGCACAGGCAGATCCCAGACTGATCACGCTGCATTTGAAGAGCCATGGACAGATGCTCTGGGAGTTTGCAAACGGAATCGATCATTCCAGTGTACAGTCACAGCAGGCAGAAGCAAAAGGGGTTGGAAATTCTACGACATTGTCAAAGGATGCAGAAACACTGGAAGAAATCCGTCCGGTCTTTGCACATCTGGCAGCGAGTGTTGGTGAAAGGCTGAAAAAAGCCGGTCAGAAAGCATCCATGGTCAGTATGGAAATCAAATATTATGATTTCCGAAAGATTTCGCATCAGAAACAGCTGATGCGGCCGACATCGGATCAGAATGTTCTTTACGAGAGTGCCTGTGAACTGTTTGAAGAAGTATGGACAGGTGAACCGGTCCGCCTGCTTGGAATCCGGACGGCAAAACTGGTGGATGAAAAAGAGCCTATGCAGCTATCTATTTTTGATATTGAGATCCCCAAGCCTTTGGATGAGAAGCATCAGAAATTAAAAGATGCGATGGAGAAGCTGGATGCCCGTTTTGGAAAAGGGACTGTCATTAAGGCAAGTCTGATGAAAAAAGAACCGGATACAAAAGAGAAAGACGAAAAGAGAAGATAAATGAGACGAAATTATAATCTGGAGATCATACGGATGATTTCCTGCATTTTTGTGATTGTGATCCATGTGACCAATTATTTTTGTAGGGCATATGGAGAAATTACACAGAGTGAGTATTTGTTTGCACTTTTACTGGATACACTGGCGAGAGTAAGTGTTCCCTGTTTTTTTATGATCTCCGGAGCATTGCTTCTGGGAAGAGAAGAACCGTTGAAAAAACACGGGGAGAGACTGCTTCGTTTTTTGATCGCACTGGTAGTATGGAGTGTAGTGTACTATATCTGGAATCGTGCTTTTATGAAGACAGAATATGATCTGAAAGAGATTCTGTATGTACCGACAGAACCTCATTTGTGGTATCTTTATGCGATGATCCCAATTTATATGGTATTGCCGTTTTTTCAGGTCATGTGCAAAGGAATGAGCGGAAAACTGGAGAGAGCTCTGCTTGTTGTCTGCAGCGCTTCCGTAGTCTTTAACTATGTGGTTTCCCTGCAAAATGGGGAAGCGTATTATGATTTGCCGCTGATCGGAGACAAGGTGTATATGCTTTATATTTTTATCGGGTATTTTATTTATAAGTACAGGAGATATATCCGAATCAGTCAGAAATGTGCAGCTGCACTTTTTATCGGCTGTATTACCGGAGTGTTTG
>ERZ1023865.423-NODE-423-length-14495-cov-16.925069_pt1 | contig 14495 bp, 13 predicted proteins | sample MGYA00380389_ERZ1023865 | MGnify/ENA primary metagenome ERZ1023865 (study PRJEB33179, sample SAMN07449008) | human gut metagenome | biome: Human-gut; feature: Human associated habitat; material: Faeces | host: Homo sapiens | place: India: Bhopal | collected... | reverse complement strand
CGTGGTGACGTGGCGGGTTTCGCAGATACTTGGCCGCGCCGGCGTCAGATGCGCCAGCTCCCGGTCAAGCAGCATCCGGTTGCCGGAGACCCGATCCAGGCCAATATAATCCTGTTCAAAATACGCCTGCCAGCTTAGGTGCGTCTTGCGCGCCAGCGGATGATCGTGCCGACAGGCGGCCACATAGCGGTCGTCGGCAAGAGGGGTGAATTCGATACTGGCTGGCAGGTTTTTGGCAAAGCAGAGGCCAAAGTCAGCCTGTCCGCTGCTGACCGCCTCGATCACATTCCCGACGCTGCTGTCAATCAACCGGATGCGCACCTGGGGATAACGCGCCTGAAAGCTGCGGATGATTTCCGGCATAAAGTAGTAGGCGGCGGAAGGCACCGTCGCCACCGTCACCAGCCCGGTGCGCGCCTTGCTGACCTGGCTGATATCCGCCAGCACCGTCTCGACATGGGCCAGCAGCTGCTCCGAACGTTCGGCAAAATTTTGCCCATACAGCGTGAGGGTCACCCGCCGGGTGGTGCGATCGAACAGCCGGTTGCCCAGCGCCGTCTCCAGCTTTTCGATGCGTCGGCTAAGGGCCGACTGCGACAGGCAGATGGATTCGGCCGCCAGCCGAAAACTGCCATATTCCATCAGGGCGCGAAAGGCGTAGAGATCGTTGAAGTCAAAATTTACGGGCATGGCGGCATCCTTATCGGCTCTCTGGCGCCATCGCCCCGTCCGGCGAGGGGCGATGGCGGGTAGCATATCGGGCAGGACTTCGGGCGCGCGGGAAACCGCGCGCCAGGGCTTACACCTTAAGCAGTTTTACCGTGGCATCGATATCGATTTCGTCTTCCGAAAAGATCAGGGTTGTCCCCTGAAAGGTGGTGATCGCCAGCTTTTTCACCGAGCGCATCTCTCCCGGCTGCACCGTGGCTTTTGGCCGGATGCTGTTCATCAGCAGCCCGACCGACAGCACGGCGTTTTCTTTATCGACGCGGGTCTCGACCGGCTCTTCTTCCCGGTACACCACATAGGATTTGATGGAGGTCAGCTTCAACCGCTCGCCGGCAATATAGATATATTTGCTTTCCGGAATGACCTTCACCGCGTAGGCCGACAGCCCTTTATTGTTGGTGGTAGGTTCGAAAGTCACCGCCGCGTCTTTCTTGATAAGATCAGGATTGGCGACCTTAATCACGTGAAAATAACGATTTTCGCCGTTTTCATCTTTGATAAATCCAAAACCTTTATCTTTAAACCACGTTGTGATTGTTCCGTTCATCGCCATTACCGTATTACTCGTTGGTTAACACAAATTTTGCAGCGCGCAGTGTAAAGCACATTGCCTGTACAGGCCATGCCTTTGCGATAAGTGTGGGTGATAAATGACGCCGCCGCGAGGGCGGATTGTGCGCCAGCATCGTGCCGCTGGGCAAAATGGGGTACTATCGCCAGCCACTCCTTCTTCGGGCCGCCTGATGTCCACCATTATCGATACCTTTGTCGCGCCGCCGTGTCGCGAACAGATCACCCTCTTGTATCAGGACGAACACCTGGTGCTGATCAATAAGCCCGCCGGGCTGCTGAGCCTGTCGGGCAAAGATCCGCGCAACCTCGACTCCGTGCATCACCGGCTGGTACAGCGCTTTCCGGGCTGCACCCTGGTGCACCGCCTGGACTTCGGCACCTCCGGCCTGATGGTGATCGCCCGCAACAAGGGCATTAACGCCTTGCTGTGCCAACAGTTCAGCCAGCGCACGGTGGACAAGGTCTATACGGCGCTGCTGTGCGGCCACCTGGCGGAAGACGAGGGGATAGTGGAGGCGGCAATCGCCAAAGATCCGGCCCGTTTCCCGCGCATGGCGCTCTGCGCCCGCCACGGCAAACCGGCGCGTTCGCGCTATCGGGTCATAGACCGCCTGTATCAGGCGCGAGAAGGCGAGAGGGCGCTGGCGTTAACCCGGGTGACGCTCACCCCGGAGACCGGACGGACCCATCAGCTGCGTATTCACTGCCAGCTGCTGGGCTATCCGATCCTTGGCTGCGATCTGTACGGTGGCCGGGAGCTGCCCGGCACGGAACAGGCTCCGCGGCTGATGCTGCACGCCAGCGAACTGCGCTTTGTCCACCCCGTCAGCCATGAGCCGATGCATATCCAGCAGGCGAGCCCGTTTTGATCGCCCGCGGCGGGAAAGCCCGGGGTTACCACATCAGATCGTCGGGCACCTTAAAGTCGGCGTACGGATCGTCTTCATCCTGCTCATCCTGACTCAGGGCGCTGTGCAACACGATGCTGCTGGCGTCGCGCTGGGCAATTTTCTCAGCCACCACCGCCGGAATAATCGCATATTCACCTTCGGGCTTGTTATCCACCGCCAGGCGGGCAATCGCCAGACGGCCGTTAATCAGCTGGGTCTGGGTGGGCTTGTCGACCATGATTTTTTTGATCAGATTATTATCGGTAAAGTTAAAGCCGATATCGCCCCGGGCGACCGTAATGCGGTTCATCTCGATCAGCTGCTTCACCTGGGCTTTATACTCTTTCGCCAGCACCGCCTGCTTTTGCTGCTCGCTAAGCTGTTTATCACGCTCCAGCTGGGCTTTTTTATTTTCTTCCACCGCTTCCCGGGCCTCACGGGCCTGAACGCGGGATTTTTTCGCCGTCCTCTGGACTTTAGCCATTTTTTTGCTGCTGACCAGGCCGGCTTTGAGCATCTGCTCTTGTAAGGTGAGTTTTGTCATCTGCGTGTCTGAAACTGAGGAAACATCTGGCAAGTATACCTGCATTGGCAGAAACGACGCCAGACTCGCGATCGCGCTGGGCTGCTGTACCATGCCGCGCAGCGCGGCGGGGGATTACCCCCGGGGCTGAAGCTGATAAATCCAGGCGCTGATCTGCTGTCCATCGTCGGTGGTCACTTCCACCGGCACCCGATCGTACCCTTCCTCAAAGTCGTCCAGCATGGGCCAGTGCGCCGCCAGCCGATCGGACAGGAACAGATAGCCGTTGACCCGTGGGCCGTGAGCGTCGAGGACGATCCCCGGGAAATCGGCGGCTGCGCCCCAGCCGCGCGCGTAAAAGGTGCCGGTGACGTAGCCGGGACGCCACTCGCCCCCGATCGCCTCCAGAATATGCGCATTGCTGCGACCGGGACAGAGCGTCCCATAGACAAATAGTGGTTTCATTTTCTCTCTCTCGTTCGCCCTGATACCCGCCCACAGCGGAGCGGGAAACCAAAATACGGGGTAATGCAGCGCCTGGCAATGGCCGGGTGGGGCGGGGCACTCCTCCGGGCATCTGGCAGTTGCCGGGGAGACTCTGGACTCATTGCTACTGAGGGTATATCGATTGCGGTGATATTTTTATTATTATTTATATTTAAGGTAAATATAAATATTCCTGACGGAGGGATTAATTCGCTAATTAATATTCAACAGGAAAATAATAAAAGGGTCGCTTATGGAATATTCCTTCTACATGTGATGACCGAGAGCAATAAAGCTACCTTGGGTTGAATTCAGATATTATTTAGGGCCAGGCGTTACCTCCCCCTGACTCTTTCGCTTTATGATAAACATCCCTTGACCAAAAAATACCATCTGACTTCGAAACTCTCGCGGGCAGGGGAGATATTTCCTTTCCCTGAAGCGGCAGGTAATAAATCCAGCCGAACACACGGCGGATGAGGGATATCCGTCCGGGCATTTGGTCCTGTCTGCAGACCAATGAAAGCGAAAGGCACAGGAGGTGCAATGAAGATTTTCCGCCCATTATGGCGCGACGGGGCTTTTCTGGTCCCGCAGCAGTTTCAGCAACAGGCCCGCTGGGACGCGCACGTCGCCGATACGGTCTCCCGCATGGCGCTCGCCCACCCGTGGGGGGTATTGCGCGCGGAGTTTGACGCGAGCGCGCTCACCCTTTCCCGGCTCAACGCTACCCGGCTGATCGTGCGTTTCGCCGACGGAACGCTGATTGACACCGAGCTGGCGGATATTTTGCCACCGGTCCGCGATGTATCGGACGTGATGCAGGACAGCGTGGAGGTTCTGCTCGCTCTGCCGCTGCTCAGCGCCAGCGGCGGCAATCTTGATGACGGCCAGGAGAGCGCCCGCCCGCGCCGCTGGCGCGCCGAGCAGGTGACCGTCCAGGAGCTGGCCGGCCATGAACGCAGCGAGCTGGCCGTTCTGCGGCACGCGCTAACGCTGCGTCTCTCCACCGAGGAAAATGCAGCCTTCCTCACCTGCCCGGTAGCGCGTCTGGTGCGCGACGCCCAGGGGCAGTGGATCGTTGACCCGGAATTCATCCCGCCGCTGCTGTCGCTGGCGGCAAGCCCGACGCTGGTTAGCGAGCTGGGCGAGCTGTTACATCGCCTGCAGGCCCGACGCAGACGCCTGATGGCCATGCGTCGTGAAAGCAATGCGCGGATGGCTGATTTTGCCGTGGCGGATGTTTCCCTGTTCTGGCTGCTCAACGCGCTGAACAGCGCTGAACCGGTGCTCAGCGAGCTGCATCAGGACCCTTCGCGCCATCCGGAGCTGCTCTATCGCGAACTGGCCAGGCTGGCCGGCAGTCTGCTGACTTTCTCCCTTGAACATCATCTGGAAGCAATCCCCCGCTACCGACATGCCTCGCCAGAGCAGGTATTCCCGCCGCTGTTTGCCCTGCTGGATATGCTGCTCGAAGTCAGCCTGCCCTCAAGGGTGATCGCCATCGCTCTGGAGCAGGGCGCCGACCGGGAGATCTGGCGGGGCAGGCTACACGATGCGCGGCTGCGCGAGGGGGCGGATTTTTATCTGTCGGTGCGCTCTTCACTCCCCCCTCACCAGCTACAGAGCCGCTTTCCGCAGCTCTGTAAGGCGGGTAGCCATGATGATGTCGCCGAGGTCGTCAATATTGCCCTCAGCGGCATCGCGATCAAACCGCTGAGCCATGTGCCGGCGGCCATTCCGCTACGTCTGGAAAACCAATATTTCGCTCTGGATCTCTCCACCGATGCCGCCCGCGCGATGCTGGAGGCCGGCAACTGCACCTTCTATACCCCGGAATCGCTTGGCGACGTGAAACTTGAACTCTTTGCGGTACTGCGCTCATGAATACCTCTGAAAGCGATCTGATCAACAAAACCTTTTACCCGGGCTGGCTGATGGTCAGCCAGTTACGCTGCGGCCAGCCGGTGACAGATGGCGAGGCGCTCTATCGCCAGGCCTGTCGATGGGTGACCGAGGCGCGCGAGGCGCTGACGGCGGGGGGAGTCAGTGAAGCCAGCGCTGAGCAGATGCTCTATGCCTACTGCGCGCTGCTCGATGAGAGCGTCCTCAACCGCGCCAGTCAGGATGATGGCTACCGCAGGTGGCGCAAGGATCCGCTGCAGGCGCGCTTTTTCAGCACTCTCAACGCCGGGGAAGAGCTCTGGGAACGGATCCGCCAGCTGCTGCGAGAGCCCACGGCGGATGCGGCAGTGCTGACCTGCTTCTTTCGTACTTTACAGCTGGGATTTGTCGGACAGTACCGCGCCGAGGATGACGAACGGCGTGAGGACGTGGCGCAAGCGCTTGGCGCGCGGGTCCCGCCGTTCAGCATGACCCAGGAGGCGCCGGTGGTGGTTCGTGCCTCCCGGCTGCGCAGCGGACGGCGGATGTACTGGTGCGGCTGGGCGGCTGGCATTGTGGCGCTGGCGGCGCTGTGGTTGACCTTCTCCTCCGTGCTGTCACAGATGGTGGCGCAGATAGCAGGGCAGGGATAAGAGATGCGTGATAACGCCCGTCGTCTGCTTACGATACTGACCGTCATCCTGGCCCTGTGGCTGGTGCTGGGCTTCTGGCCGCTGTCCATCGGCAACCAGGTGATCTTCAGTCTGTGCATCCTGCTGGCGGGCGGCGCGGCGCTCTGGCGTCAGCGTCGCCGGGCAGTCAGCCGTCAGCGATCGGAAATCGTCCTGCCGCCCGAGGATTTTCAGGGGGCGGTGGTTCTGGTCTGCGGGGATACCGACGGTCTGTTTCCCGGGCGTTCGGCGCACGGCGAAACCCGTCACGGCTGGTATCTCCGGGGTGACAGCGCGGAGCAGTTGCCGCGGCTGGCGCAGTACCTGGCGGCGGCGCGTCCGGCGCTGGTATCGCAGGTTTCCGTGCTGCTGGCGGTGGTACCGGAGCACCACCCCTCCGGGGAGCATCTGGCGCAGTCGCTGCGCGACTGGCGGCGGAGTATCGTTCAGTGCCGAACCTGGCTAAACGGTCTGCCGCCGGTGTGGAGCGTGTTCTGGGTGACGCCGCCAGGCGGCCAGGCCGCGGAAAGCCGCTGGTTTACCATCACGCCGGAGAGGGCTGGTCTCCAGGTGCAGCTGAAGGGACAAGCGCCCCAGGCGGTTGCCGGGTGGCAGCGGGAGGGCAGCTCTGCCTCACGCCTGCATCAGACGCTGTGGCTGGAGAGCATTCTGACCTTGGCCGAAAACGCTCTTTTCCGGCCATTCCGCGCCCGGCAGGCAGAACTTCCTCCGCTGAACCTGTGTGCCGCGGGCATCTGCCTTACGCCGGTGGCGGCGGTGGCGAATAACCTCTGGCAACAGCAAATCGCCGGGATCACCACGCTCTCCCCGGGCAACGACGCGGCGCCAGGTCCTCACCCGCTGCCGGATCTTCTTCTGTCGTCACTGCCGCACCGCCACGGGGTCAGCCGCCGGATGCGCGATGCCGGTCTTGCCGCTGGGGTGGGCTTCCTCTTTCTGGCGCTGGCGATGCTGGCTTCCTTTATCAACAACCAGCGCCTGGTGCGCAGCGTCGGCGATCATCTGGCGGTGTATCACCGCCTCAGCGGCACGCCGCCGACGCCGAAGCTGCAAGCGCAGCAGCGTCTGCGTGCCGACAGCCGCCTGCTGGATGACTGGTTGCGCCGGGGGGAGCCGCTGCGTTATCGGCTGGGGCTGTATCAGGGGGGCCGGCTGATCCCCTTCGTTGAAGCCGCTATCAATGACTGGGCGCCGCCCCCGCCGCCGCGTCCGGTCATTAAGCAGGTTGTTCAGGGGCCGCAGACGATCCGCCTCGATAGCATGGCGCTGTTCGATACCGGCAAATCGACGCTGAAACCGGGTTCGACAAAGCTGCTGGTGAACTCGCTGCTGGGCATTAAGGCCAAACCCGGCTGGCTGATCGTGGTGGCAGGCCATACCGACAGCATCGGCAACGATAAATCCAATCAACAACTCTCCCTGAAGCGTGCCGAGGCGGTCCGCGACTGGATGCGCGATACCGGCGATGTGCCGGAGAGCTGTTTTGCGGTGCAGGGCTACGGCGCAAGCCGTCCTGTCGCCAGCAACGAGACGCCAGAGGGGCGGGCGCAAAATCGCCGGGTGGAGATCAGTCTGGTCCCGCAGAAGGACGCCTGTCTGGCGCCGGGCACGGCCAATACCTCAGGAGCAGAGACTAACGGATTAAAAAGCGAAACCGAGTAATCAGCGACCCCGATCGCGGAGGTTGAACAACAATCTGCCTGCCTGACCTTGTGCGCTACGGGTCCCTGATAAACAGGAAACAGCGATGGGCGGTAGCGTGCCTGCAGCCAGTCAATCTTGTCGGCTAGGCGAAGCCTCTGCGGGGATGAAGCTCGGGAAAGGGGATGGATAAAGGAGATCATTATGGATAGCGCTAAGGACAGTGGCAGAGAAATGCTGGCGGCGATAAACGTTGAAGGCTCCGGTTTCTGGCTGCTTTTTTTATTTCTCAGTCAGTGAATATAAATATCCCTGGGGTTACCTTTTAGTTACGAAACTCCTGGTGGGGTATCTGATATATCGATATGCACATAAATATATTTATGATGAATGAGATGATTATCATTAAACAAAATTAAACAGGGCGTCCTGTGAATTGATTTTTGATGGTCATTACAGCGGAGTAAAACAGGAATATAATGGATACCTCTTCAATAATTACCGGCACCACCCTTAACCGTTACCAGCTGGATATTCCTTCATGTACAGCATCGCTGGATGTGGAAGAATTCAGTGGGGCAGAAAAACTGAGTGAACTTTATTATTACACTATTACGTTTACCAGCGCAGAGAAAAATATTGATGCCGCACAGCTCCTGAGCAAACCCGCCATGCTGACGATGGGCGGCGGCGCACTGCAGCAGCTGGCGGACTGCAAACGCGTCCATGGTGTGATTACCACCTTCCAGCGCGTCAATCGTTCTGAAGATCAGTCGACCTATCAGATAACCCTCCAGCCGTTTCTCTCCCTGCTGGATAAACAGTTTCGCAGCCATCGTTTTTTCGTCAACAAATCGGTACCGGAGGTGGTGGAGCAGGTATTGCAGGAACATCACCTGCATGACTGGGAATATGAGTTTAATCTCAAGCAACACTATCCACGGCGCGAGCAAATTAATCAGTATCAGGAGAGCGACCTGGCATTTATCCAGCGCCTGCTGGCAGAGGTGGGGATATTTTATTTCTTCACCCTGCAGGAAGAGGCGCAGAGCGAAGTAGTTCACTTCGCCGACGCGCAGCGGGCGCTGATGTTCGATAAAACACTTCCTGTAAACAGCCCGTCCGGGATGAGCGACAGCGGTACGGAATCGATATGGGGTCTGAGCATCACCCACAACGTCGTAGAGGCGAACGTCACTACCCGGGATTATAACCCCCGCGATGCGCAGAGCGTTCTCCAGTCGGCAACAGCGGATATGACCCGGGGAAATGGTGAAGGCATCACTTACGGTGAGGTATACCACTATAAGCTTCGCCACCGGGAGCGTGGCGATAAAATCGACCCGCAGACGGAGACCGCCAACTTCTATGCCCGCCTCGACCATGAGCGTTTTCTGGCTCACCAGACGCTTATTACCGCGATCAGTACTGCAGCCTGGCTGGCGCCGGCCCAGGTGCTGACCGTTACCGACAGCCTGCCGTCGACCCTGCCTGCGCCCATACAGGATCCGCTGTTAATCACCGGCACCGGTTTTACCGCCAGCCGCCGGGAGGCGCTGCGGGTGTCCCTGCTGGCGGTGCCCTACAGCGAAACATTGTGCTGGCGTCCGCCGCTGCTGCCGCGCCCGAAGGTGACTGGCACCATGACGGCGCGGGTGACCAGCGCGAAAGCGAATGATATCTACGCCTGGCAGGATGCGTCCGGCCTGTACCGGGTGAAATTTGACGCTGACAGAGAGGAGAAAGGGCAGGGTCAGGAAAGCATGCCGGTGCGTCTCGCCAAACCCTACGGCGGCGACGTGTACGGCTTTCACTTCCCGCTGGTCCAGGGCACGGAGGTGGCGATTGCTTTCCACGAAGGCGATCCTGACCGGCCGTACATTGCGCATGCGCTGCACGACTCGCGGCATGTCGACCCTGTGACGGAGAAAAACAGCACCCGCAATGTGATTCGTACTCCGGCCAACAATAAGCTGCGAATGGAGGATAAGCGCGGCGAGGAGCATATCAAGCTCAGCACCGAGTACGGCGGCAAGACGCAGCTGAACCTGGGGCATAACGTGAATGCGCAGAGGGAGTTGCGGGGCGAGGGTGCGGAACTGCGTACGGATAAATGGGTGAGCATCCGGGGCGGTGCGGGGGTGTTTATCAGTGCGGATAAACAGCCTTCGGCAGGCGACAGGATGCTGGCAATGGAGGAGGCGATTGCGCAGCTTGAAAATGCCCTGGGTATTGCGAAAAGCCTGGCGTCGGCAGCGGAATCGGCTCAGGCCCTGCCATCGGATACCGGCAACCAGCAGACGCTGAACGATGCGCTGAAAGAGCTGGCGCAGCCGGGGATAGTGCTGAATGCGCCGCAGGGCGTGAGCATCAGCAGTCCGCAGGCGGTACGGTTGTCTTCGGGTAGCGCCAGCGTGGGGATTGTGTCACAGCAGAATACGGACATTAGTGCGCTGAAACGTTTTACGGTGGCGGCGGGAGAAGCCGTCAGCCTGCTGGCGCGAAAGGCGGGGATGAAGCTGTTTGCGGCGAAGGGAAAGATTGAAATCCAGGCGCAGGATGATGCGCTGGAGGCGACGGCGAAAAAGGATATCACCGTGACCAGCGTGGAAGGGCGAGTGGAAATCACGGCGGCGGAGGAACTGGTGGTGAATTGTGCGGGAGCGTATATCAGGCTAAGTGGTGGCAATATCGAGCTGGGCTGCCCTGGGAATATTCTGCTGAAATCGGCCAATGTGCAGAAAATGGGTAAGGCGGATTTTCGGGTGCCTCCGCTGGAATTGCCTAAAGGGTTCGAAGAGCGTTTTACTGTCAAAGATCAGAAGACCGGTGCCATTGTGCCATTTGCCCGTTACCGCATCACCACTGAAAAAGGCCCGGTATTCGAAGGCCGGGCAGATGCTGAGGGGAAAACGGCCAGCGTTTATACCGCATTGCCTGAGTCAATAAAAATAGAGCTACTGTGAGCCATGGACAGGAGAAAGCCGGGATGACACAAATACTGGGAACCGGAGAGGGAAAAACATCATCAGCCGCAAAAGAGCCGGTTGTTGAGCGTAAACCCGCACAGGTATTTTTTGAATCAATGGCGCTGGCTGCCTCAATGAGTGGTTATTATGCAGGGCCAACAGCCACAACGCTGGGAAATTCGCTTTCATTAGGGGCGGGGACTGCGGCAGGTGTCGGAGAAGGCGTCGCGGGCGCACGGGTGCTGGCTGCGCCTAATCCCCTCACCGTTGCTCTGCTGGCTATCTTCTATTCTCCGTCACTGAATGAAGGTGAGACGGAAACGCTACAAAATATACGTGGCGACCAGCTCTATCAGAATCTGATCCATGGCCAGATGATGGTGGGCGCTTTTACCCGTGTAAATTCAACGGTCATTGAGGGGGATTATGTCCCGGAATATGAACTCCGGGAAATAGCCCGACAAAATGGCACAGTGCGCACGAGGGTGCGCTTTCGTATTGAAGAAGATCCTGAGTCAGGGGAACTGGTTTCCCGCAGCTATGAGGTGGGGGAAAAAAGCGGGCTGGATCGGGTCCGGGTGCGGTTTGCAAAACAGCTGGATAAAGAGACATGGGGCTTTGAAGATCCTTCAATTAAAGGAACATTTGTCTGGTCCCGGTCTGCCGGGCAGGGAAAATTTGAGTGGGGAGCCAGCCAGACGACTGTCCATGACGGGAGCGCTGGCGGCTCTACCACACCGCCTACACCCATTCCGGAACCGCGGAGCGTCTGGGGATTCCCTAACCCGGCCCCGGAATCGTTACCGCCCGTACCGGGAACGCCGATCCCGGAGGAACAGGAACCAAATATTGAAACATTGCCCATCGAAGACCGGGATTTCGATGACTTTATTATTGTTGACCCGATGGGGGTTGTCCCGGCAATCTATGTGTATTTTAAGAAGGCTCCTGCCGGATTTCTAGAAACCGGTTATTATAACGACTTTGATGGGAGGTCAAGAGAAGGAATGTACGAGGTTGACCATTTACCATCAAAAGCGGCGGTTAGAGAATATTTGATTAATAAATATCCTGAAGCAGAAAAGGATGATATAAAAAAATTACTTGGTAAGGTTGCAGTCGTTTCTATCCCTATAGATGTACATCGTGACTGTAGTGAAACCTTCAGAGGGCGTAATAATAGTAGGATAGAAACAGAAAATGGTGAGACAATATCTAAAAAAGAACTTGATGCTCGTGATTTAGAATTTGCCGTTGACTCGAATTGGAATGCTAATGCTAAGTGTCTTAAAGAAAGATATGGCATAAGTGATGAGAAAATTGAAGAAGTTAGAGCAAAATTGCATGACTTAAACAGAAAAGTGGGGTTGTACTAAATGAAAATTGATGTTGAAACACTTATAAAACACTTAGGAAAACCGTACCAGGAGATTTTTGAGAAAGGATTGATTCCTTATAAAACAAAACCCCATGGTCCTATTGATGAAGATGAAGCTGACCTGGATATGAGACGTGAAGGAATGCTTTTGGTCTTTGTTAATGATTCAGAAAAGAAACTTAAAGAAGTCACACTAAGATTAGAAGATGAGGGTAAGACAGATTGGTTATTTCCTAACCCTATGCCGTTTGGTCTGAAACCGGTGATGACCCAGCAGTGGGCTCGTGAGAATTTAGGCTTGCCGATGGTTCATGTTGAGGCAAAGATTGTTATGACTATTTATATGGGGGTTAAAGAAATTTACGCTTTACCATTGCCCAACCAGCATATTGCAGCAGCGCTCACATATGATAAAGATTTTTTTGTAAAAAAAATCACTTTTTATTCTTTGGAGCGAGCCAAAGAGATACAAGTCGCGTTACAGAAAAAGCGACTTGGTGGCAAATGAATATTGATATCGAAACACTTGTGAAGCAATTGGGTAAAGATTATCAGGAAATTTATGATAGTGGGCTAATTAAATATAAGACAAAACCAACTGCCACAGTGGGCTATGATACAGCTACATTAGATACGAAACGAGAAGGATTATTTTTATCTTTCGAGAATGATAAAAATAAAACCTTCAAAGAAATTACATTAACATTAGAAGATGATGACATAACAGACTGGGTCTTTCCGAATTCAATGCCTTTTAATCTTGAACCGGTAATGACTCAAAACTGGATGCGTGAGCGTTTTGGGTTCCCAATGATTTATGGCGAGCCTAAAACTATGGGGAGTTACAGTCGTGGTATCAGTGAAGTATACCCACTGTTACCACCTAATCAGAATATTGCTGTTTTATTTGTTTATGACGCCGACCTTTTTGTTGTTAGTGTGACTTTTTATTCTATGGCGCATGCAGAAGCAATTCAGGCTGCGTCAGAGCGAAATAGATTAATGAATAAATAAGCGTTAATGTTTTACTGCTTGTAAATGATGATTTTTTACAGAGCTAATTCATATTCCCTGATCTCTGTACTGTTCCCGCAATGTTGACCACATTCTTAAGAAGAGCTGCTCCCCTAATGTGATCATAAGACCGATGAAATTGTTCTTTTTGCCCGTTACCGCATCACCACTGAAAAAGGCCCGGTATTCGAAGGCCGGGCAGATGCTGAGGGGAAAACGGCCAGCGTTTATACCGCATTGCCTGAGTCAATAAAAATAGAGCTACTGTGAGCCATGGACAGGAGAAAGCCGGGATGACACAAATACTGGGAACCGGAGAGGGAAAAACATCATCAGCCGCAAAAGAGCCGGTTGTTGAGCGTAAACCCGCACAGGTATTTTTTGAATCAATGGCGCTGGCTGCCTCAATGAGTGGTTATTATGCAGGGCCAACAGCCACAACGCTGGGAAATTCGCTTTCATTAGGGGCGGGGACTGCGGCAGGTGTCGGAGAAGGCGTCGCGGGCGCACGGGTGCTGGCTGCGCCTAATCCCCTCACCGTTGCTCTGCTGGCTATCTTCTATTCTCCGTCACTGAATGAAGGTGAGACGGAAACGCTACAAAATATACGTGGCGACCAGCTCTATCAGAATCTGATCCATGGCCAGATGATGGTGGGCGCTTTTACCCGTGTAAATTCAACGGTCATTGAGGGGGATTATGTCCCGGAATATGAACTCCGGGAAATAGCCCGACAAAATGGCACAGTGCGCACGAGGGTGCGCTTTCGTATTGAAGAAGATCCTGAGTCAGGGGAACTGGTTTCCCGCAGCTATGAGGTGGGGGAAAAAAGCGGGCTGGATCGGGTCCGGGTGCGGTTTGCAAAACAGCTGGATAAAGAGACATGGGGCTTTGAAGATCCTTCAATTAAAGGAACATTTGTCTGGTCCCGGTCTGCCGGGCAGGGAAAATTTGAGTGGGGAGCCAGCCAGACGACTGTCCATGACGGGAGCGCTGGCGGCTCTACCACACCGCCTACACCCATTCCGGAACCGCGGAGCGTCTGGGGATTCCCTAACCCGGCCCCGGAATCGTTACCGCCCGTACCGGGAACGCCGATCCCGGAGGAACAGGAACCAAATATTGAAACATTGCCCATCGAAGACCGGGATTTCGATGACTTTATTATTGTTGACCCGATGGGGGTTGTCCCGGCAATCTATGTGTATTTTAAGAAAGCCCCTGTGGAAGAGTATGAGGTTGACTATTATGAAAATTTTGAAGGCCGTTCAAGGCAGGGAAAATATCAAGTCGATCATATTCCATCTAGAGATGCGGTTCGTGTATATTTAGAGGATTTATATCCTGATGAGGGAAGTAAATATATAGATAAGATGGTTGATAAGGTTGCTTCAGTTGCTATTCCAATAGCTGTTCATCAAAAATGTAGTGAAACCTATGGCGGGCGTAATAATCGTAAGGTAGAGACAGAAAGCGGCGAGATGATAACTAAAAAAGAGCTAGATGCTCGTGACTTAGAAGCTGCCGTCAATGCCAACTGGGATGCGAATGCTGAATGCCTTAAGAATGAATATGGTATGAGTAACGAGAAAATCGAAGAGATCAGAGCAAAACTACATAAGTTAAACCGAAATGTGGGGTTATATTAAATGAATGTTAATTTCGAAACACTAATAAAGCAATTAGTAAAGACATACCAAGAAAATTAAAAAAAAA
>ERZ1023865.421-NODE-421-length-14540-cov-9.904177_pt1 | contig 14540 bp, 11 predicted proteins | sample MGYA00380389_ERZ1023865 | MGnify/ENA primary metagenome ERZ1023865 (study PRJEB33179, sample SAMN07449008) | human gut metagenome | biome: Human-gut; feature: Human associated habitat; material: Faeces | host: Homo sapiens | place: India: Bhopal | collected... | reverse complement strand
GTGTAATTAAATTAACTTTTTTAATTAATGCGGAAAAAAATATGACAGCATCCTTATCTCCAAAACAAAAAGATTTTGAAAAATGCATTCTTATAAAACCTATTATATAATAATCTTGATTTTTTAAATAAGTATCAACGAAGTATTGACTCGCTTTAATATTCATACTTGAACTCATTTGAGAATGCTTCCCATGACAAATCTCAATAAAATTCTCGCTATCGTAGTATAGCCTCTCACCATTATCATAGCATCTAATCCCAAACCCCCAATCTTGATGCTTAAATTGCTTTTCATCAAACAGGGTACCTTTGTAAAATTTTTTATTTATTGAAATTGTTGACGATCTAAAATCACCACTATTAATAAATAAGTATTCACGAATGTCCTCATCCCGATAGAGCTGACAACGTAATAATCGATTACCATCATTATAAACATCAATGAATGAACCAAAAAAAACACCTGCATTAGATGCATTCATGATGGCAATTCGGTTAATCAGATAATCCAAAAAAAATTGATCGTCTGCATCCAAAAGAAAAACTTTATCATAAAAAGACTTTAGTATTCCAATATTTCGAGATTCAGCAGCATTACTTTTGATATTTTTCTCTATTAGCCGAACAGAATCATAAAACCTTAGCACATTTTTTAGATTCTCTATATCATCAGATTTATCATCCACAATGACTATGTCAACATATTCCTTTGGATATGCACTTAAAACACTATCAATTGTACTAGATATATAACTTGCACTATTATAGACAGGTATAACTACTGAAATTTTTTCAAACTGAAACATAAACTCCTCCTGGCCAGTCTATATCTTTTCCTTATAGTTAAAATATTTACTTCCCTTTAATATCCGCTTTGTCATTCTAAATATTCTACTTGCGAATGATGGTTTCCATGAGTAGTTCCAATGATGAATAGCATAAGTATTAGTAGTTACATCACAGTAAAACAGTAACTTTATTTCATTGCAAAAAGGATTATATGGATAAAAATATTCTTCATCATACACTGTTACATCTTTATACTTCAAATCGTCGTATACGCTATTTAGAATTCTAGGTATTGGAACAAAGTCTGTTTTTAATGATAATTTAATCTCATCGAAAACATCACAAATAAACTCGTGTCCTTTTACTGAGCCAATAATGGCCGCATTCAAGTCATTTGAGTTTTCTTTTCCTAAAAAACACTTTTGATTTAATAAATCATCAAAGCAACGAACAACCTCAATATCAGTATCTAAATAAATACCACCATTTTCTTTCAATATTTTCAACCTTGCATAATCAGAACAATATGCCCATTGTTTTTTACTATATGCTTTTAAATATACAGGATCATTAATATTTAAGTTTTGCTCATCCCAGCACAAAATCTCATACTCCGGATTGTATTTTCTCCATGAGAGCATGCATTTCGTCTCGAGTGGCGGCAATTCTTTACCACCAAGCCATACATAATGAATAATTTTTGGTATCATGCTTAAAACCTATCTAATATTAAATAAATGTCTTTTAACTAAACCAAATCCTTTCAGGATAATATTTTCGCCTTCAATATTAATTATAGGCAAGTATTTTACTTTATATTTGTTCTTATTATACAATAACCAAACATTGAACAACCTTTCTGCCATGAAGCCAAATACTCTTTTTTGATATGTATCATAGGAATGATAGTCTATTTTTTGCTCTAGTGAAAATAAGACCTCAAATAAAAAAGAGAAATAGTCATCCATTATAGCTTTGTTGCCTACAAACATATTATATAAACTAATTTTTGTTCCTTGCATTACATTAACAAAAGCATCATAATATATATTATGATTTTCTTTAATTTCTCTCTCTAATAAATTATAATCCGATTCAATGTGAGCTGTTATATAATGTTTTTTTATTGACGTAACATAATAATTTCTTGGCTTACCTACAAGAATATCATAATCACGCATATATTCAGAAATTTCGCTTTCTGATAAAATAGATTTATTATTAATTTTCGTAATATTATTTGAGGAACCAAAATATCTCCGATAATGTACCAACCCCACAACTTTTTCTTGCGAATTTTTCCATATCCAATACGCTGCTGTGAGCTCACAAAAACAACTATTTAAATATGCTATATTATCTCCAACACTATCACTCTCCGCATACTCTCCCAGTGACTCAACTAAAGATCCAACTTTAATTGGAACATATACTGACTCAGATGGAAAGATATAATCCTTGTGGCTTACTATATAAACTTTCATGAAATCAACCTATTTTTACGGTCTGAAAACTTAACCAATGGTCTTATAAATAAAAGAACAAATGACATCAATATCTTTCTTCGAGCGCAGATTGAAAGCAATTTGAATCTTAACTTTGAATATGATGTAACTATGTCCAATATTGTCAAATCTTGCATATATGCATTAACTATCATTGTTTGCTTCTCCCTATAGACATCCTTTGAATCAACTCGAACTAAGCTAACAAGACAGGATTGAATTAAGTTAACATAAGATGAGCAGAACAACTTATTTGAGACAATATTCAAGTCTCGTTTTGTTTTTAACACACTTAGAGATTCAAATAACAAAAATTGTTTTTCTGCCGATATTGTGGTTATCGAACCATTACGTTTACGGTAACCGTATAGCGTATTGACGATATGAGTTATTTTCTGAGAGGACGATGTAAGAATACAAGATGTTACTACATCTTCATATATAACACCGACAGGGAACAAATTGTTTTCATATAGTTCTACTCGTGCAACCCTAGCCCATGCAAAATTTGGTTTCTTTGCCAACTTAGATTTACCAATATTTTTATAAACTAATTTTTCCTTCAAGTCAGATAGCGCTTGTTTTTCTTCTTCATCGAAGAATTTGATGTAATTAATATATATAAGATCACTACGTTCTGTAGCTATTACTTTTTTTATTTTAGAAAAAAAATCAGATGATACGATATCATCTGAATCAATGAATACTATGTATTCACCTTGCGCATGACTCAAACCATAGTTTCTGGCATCAGACAACCCACCGTTCTTTTTTCTGAAATACAGAAAATCAGTTCTTTTCTCGCAAAAAACTTTCGCTATGTCTCCTGAATTATCAGTAGATCCGTCATCAATAAGCAAAAATTCAATATCATCTGCTGTCTGACTCGATAGACTTTCAATACATTCAAGTAGATAGTCTTGAACATTATAAATTGGTATAATGACTGAGAAAAGTTTAGATTTTTTCATTTTATCTCATACTTAGCTATGACTTTGTCAATTCAGTAATATTCTATTGACAACATAAAATTATTAAAACATGTTTTTAAAGATTTAGCATTGCTTGTTCTATAAGTTAGTAAACCCACGTTAGTCGAATATAAAATTCGACTGATAAATTCATTACCAATATGAAAATTAATTATTTTTTCGACTTGCCAATATAAATAACGCAGTGCTGTAAATAGGAATTTGAAAATGAAATTCAGTAAACATTGTCAACAAATTAGTCAGCACTATTGCAAACATAGGGCCATCAATTTTACTTTTACTTATTAAATAAAATAGATAAGATGTTATTAAGATAGTAAAAATAAAGCCTACCGAATACATAGTACCAATGAAGTAAAAATCGATTGGCATGTAATTTTGTATATTTCTACCAAAAAATAAAGGAGGAAATCCAAAATCCTGATATAGCTGATTACCCTGATACAGACGCCCAGATAATACATAATCAACAAGGTAAAGCCAACTATAATCCCTGAAATAAATGCTCCCTAACAACTGAAATGTTAACATGACAATAACTAGCGATACAATAGCATACTTTCTTATCAAAGGGATATTTTTCATGTTCTCATCCCAAAGATAAAAAAGCATTAACAATGCTGATACAGTAATTACAATAATAGAAGTCCGCGATTGTGTCGGTAATATTAGAAATACTAAAATACAATAAAAAGTTAGCAACAAAATAAATTTAATCGCTATGCCTTTAAATTTATAAAAAGAGTAAGCACAAAAAATAAAAAAAAGAGATACAAAATATTGCGCTACAACATTTGGATGGATAAAACCATATGTTAATCGAAGACCTGATTTGATATCCTGAATGTACGCTCTATCACTGATTAACAAAAATGGTATAATACTTAACAATATAAAAAAGTTGCTATAAAATAAGGCCTTAAGAGTGTCACCATACATAATTTTACGGCATAAAAAAATTAGCGTACCCAATATGACATAATCATACAAATTATAATTATTGAATAAAACATAGTTTATTACCATCCAGACACAAACTAAAACGATAGCAACTCGTTCCTTGATGTTAATATAAAAAAAAGCCACCATCACAATGGCCAATGCAAATATATTGAGAAATGTTTTGGTTGGTTCTAAAAAATCATCAGGAAGTTGTACACTAGCTATAATAACTTTAAACCCATATACAAAATATAAAAACAAGAAAAGCAAAATATTCACTTTTTTATTTAAATAAGTATCCACATATCCTCTTTACTAGAGCATCGATTATTAATAAAGAACACATAGTCTTATAACTAATAAGCACCATCTCGCTTTAAGACAACACCAATAGTTTTAAATAGTATTGCAATGTCATTCCACATTGACCAATTTTTTACATACCATGCATCGAGATACACTCGAGTCTCATAATCCACATCACTCCGACCACTTACTTGCCATAAACCAGTCATCCCAGGTTTACTTAAAAGATAGTAGTCAACCTCTTCATTGTACCGTGCTAATTCAGCAGTGATAATTGGCCTTGGTCCAACTAAACTCATCTCACCTTTTAGTACATTAAAAAGCTGAGGTAATTCATCAAGGCTTGTTCTGCGAAGATATCCGCCTATTTTTGTAACCCTAGGATCGTTTTTTAATTTAAATGTCTCACTCCATTCGATTCTAGCCTCAGTATCAGTTGCCAATAGATTCTCTAGAACATCTTTAGAATTTATCACCATAGATCTAAACTTCAGACATTTAAACGATTTACCACCTTTACCTATGCGTTCGTGACCATATATTGCTGGTCCACCATCAGTTCTTACTCTTATGGAAATATATAATAAAAGAGGTGACAGCATTATGATAATAGCCAATGAGGCACAAATATCGAATAAACGTTTAAGAATGCGAGATGACCATTTAGCCAAATTTTGTTGAACCCGAAATATCATAACCTCATGACTAAAAATAAATGACATATCGGTACTATCTAATGGCATACCTCTCAATGTAGGTATAACTGAAACGTAGCGAAATCCCTTTATCATAAAATTTCTTAGCCAAGTATTTCTTACTTCACTCTCATGAGATTCCACTGCGACAATAAACTGTGTGCTTGGATCCTTTGTCAATAACCAATTTATGTTATTAGAAACTACAGGAATACCATTGATGTATTTATTTTGACAAACAGAATTGTCAGTTGAAACAAAACCAACAATAACTAATCCTAAATTTCGTTCACTGCTGATTGCTTTGTATGCCTCACAAGCATTCGCACCGCTACCAATAATCCATGTATCTCTTCTCCAAATACCCAGCATGTCCAGAAACCTTTTCATCAACATTCGACATACTGGAACAAGTACTAAGACAAATATCCAAGTTAGAATCCATAAATAGCGAGAAAAAGACCAAGTTGTAAACGCCATTACAGCTATTTCAATAACTGCAAATATAGTTAAAGTTCGCAGAATTTCCTTCAATTCAAACCAAAAAGTTTTTCTATAAAAATAATGTCTTAATCTTATCGAATACCAACCAACACAGCAGGTCGCCAGTAACCAATGCAACGCAATCCATCCCTCAATCTCATTCTGTGGCACAGCATAACCATGTAGAGATATTGATAATAACGCCATCGCAATATAAATTGATGCGGTAAAACTAATAAAATCAGATAGAGCGAGAATAGTACTTACTAAAAAATTCCGGCTAAAGAGTGACATTTTTTCATTACCATCAATCATGGAATAACTCATGCTTGTTAATATAAAAATCAGTCCAACATTTGTTGGACTGATTTGTTATAATGTTACGATTTTTCATCTTTGTATGAATAACCATAATGACTATATCCATACCCGTAGTAACTACTTGCTTTCTTAACAACCCCGTTAAGAATACAACCTTTCACAATAACACCACTTTGTTCGAAGCGTTTAAAACTTACCTCAAGCTCTTTAACTGTATTTTGCTCGAAACGCGCAATCAGAAGAGTAGTACCAGCATAATGTCCTATGATCGCAGCATCAGTAACAGCTAAAATCGGAGGTGTATCAAGTACAATAATGTCATAATTATTGCTTGCCCAAGAAATTAATTCACCGAACCGTCTATGCATTAAAAGCTCTGCTGGGTTTGGAGGAACAATACCACGTGATATAAAATCAAACCCGATAGGGGAAATTTTCTTTATTGATTTTTCTATATCATTTTTTCCTGAAAGAAAATCCGACAAGCCGTTATCATTACCCACATTGAACAATTTATGAGTGTATCCTTTTCTCATATCAGTGTCGATAAGTAATACTTTTTTCCCAGTTTGTGCAATTACTGCTGCTAAGTTTGTACTTACAAATGTCTTTCCAGCATTAGGACTAGCGCCTGATATCATCAGTACATTATTCCTAGCTTCCATCATGGCAAAATGTAAACTCGTCCTTAAACCACGAATAGCTTCAATAGCCAGATCAGCTGGGTTATCTATTGCAAGAAAACCACTATATTCATTCCCCTTATTTTTTTTCCAATTCGCTTTATGAGCTATATTTTTAGAAAAATCCTCTGATACAGGAATGCTTGCATAAACATTAATGCCTATTTCTTCTAGTTGTTCAGGGCTATCGATACCACGCCTTAAGAAGACACGAAAGAGAACTAATCCTATAGAAAAAACAATACCAAATATAACACCAATCAAAAGAACCAATATTTTTTTCGGTTTAACTGGTTTAGTCTCAGTTACAGCTGAATCAATTATTCTCACATTACCAATTGCACTTGATTTGGCAATATTTAATTCCTGCTGCCGGTTCAAAAGTTGCATATAAACCGCTTGCCCAGATTCTACATCTCTATTTAAACGCAATATTTCTTGTTGCGTTTTAGGCATAGATGAGACTCGTTGATTTAATTTCTCTTTCTCATCTATTAAAGTTTTCCTCTTTTCCATTAACGCTTTATAAGTTGGATGTTCTTTCGTATAAAGCTGAGATATTTCTGACTCTCGAAAAGTCAATTCATTTAATTGATTATCTACGTTTACTATTTGTTCTAAAACTGACTTAGCTTCTAATGACAAATCTACCGAGTCATTTTGACGTCGATACTGATTTAGTTTGTCTTCGGCAACATCTAGATCGGCACGCACCTTTGGTAACTGAAGATTGAGGAAATTAAGGCTTTTCTCATCCTGTGCAGCTTGTCGCGCAATATTTTGCGCTAGATAATTATTAGCTATGCTATCAACAATTTCTTTAATTAACTCTGGATTTTCACCCGTTATTGAAAGTGTTAGCATTCCAGTATCTTTACCTTGATCTACTACTGAAAATAAATCTTGTAATGATGTAATTGCTTTTAATCTACTAGTGTAGCTTATTGTAAACTCAGTACCAGGCTCAGCATCAATATGCTCTATTTTTAAAGATAATCCCATACTACTCAGTAATTCACCCGTCTTGCCCTCTATTTCTTGGCCATTATATTTAATACTATAATGTCGATTATCTTTTACCAAAAGTTTCAATTCAGGTTCAATATCGTCAATTTCAGGAAGGTACAGCCTCGTAACAACTACAGAACCTGATTTCTCTCCCATCAAACGGGCCATACCTTTACCAAATAAAGGAAAATAGTCCTGCTCTACATTCGCCTGTAGATTCAAATCATCCACAGTTTTACCCACAACCATACGTGACTGTAAAAGTGCGATTTCAGGAGCAGACATTGGTTGGCTATTAGGAAGCATCTGGCTTAAATTATTTAAAATCGCGTTGCCTTGTTTCTGCTCTACCTGAATTAATGCATCAGCTTGATATATCGGAGTTGCAAATAATGCATAAACTAAAGCTAATAAAGTGAACAATGCCGTGATTGAAATAATTAGTTTTTTATGATCAATTATTTCACCGATCAAGCGACCTAAATCGATCTCATCAGCATCTGTTGCAACATTTTTTTTTATGACTATAGACATGCAATGATATCCTGATATTAAACGCCTAATTTCTCAACCCAATGCAAGCTAGCTTGCTCGATCAACTGATATACAGAAGCAAATGCTTCATCACTTTTGCGATATGGATCCGGTATATCTCTTTGAGATAACCATTGACCAAATAACATAGTTTTCCCCCTTGCTTCCGGAGCAATACGACCAATATGGTCTAAATGATATTTTTCCATCACTAAAATCAGGTCATATTGTCTAGCGAGTGAAGCTGTAAATTGCTTACCCTTATGCCCTTCTAGCGAAACTCCATGAAACTCTGCTATTTTAGCTGCACTTTCATCCGCAGCATGATCTACAAGAGCACTAGTTCCAGCTGAATCTATTTTTTTATTGGGCAACGCTCGACGTAAAATTCGCTCCCCTATAGGAGAACGGCAGATATTTCCCGTACAAACCACCAGTATAGAATCAAACATTGTTATGGCCAATCCTTAATAAATTTTGCAGTTTCGGTCATATCATGAACTCCAGTTATCGTTGGCACCAATTGCGAAATTACACGATTCCAACGAACTAATGGTGCAGTTGTTACATATACAATATCATATGGCTGCAATTGAAATTCCGTCCCTAAAACCATTGCTGAAGCATCTTGAGCATTCAGTTGGTATATATTGGCAATTCTGCCTTGTTTATCTCCTTTCAATTGGCGGATAACAAAAACACCAGTAGCATCGCTCATCGCCTGTGAGATGCCCTCAGCATTACCTAACGCTTCCGCTAATGTCATACCGCTGCGGTCCATCTTCATGGTACTTTGTTTACCCACCTCCCCCATGACAAAGACTTTCAAATCATCATTACGTGGCACAAACAAAATATCGCCAGGATAGAGCATGTGGTTCTGTGTCAAGTCGCCTTTCTGCATCAACGCATATAATGAAATTTTAGTATCTTTGCCATTATGCGTAAGAACAACGTTACGCCAATCTGCATCAGCCTCTAACCCTCCAGCCGCATTTATGGCATCCATAACGGTTAGCGGAATATTCGTAATTGGCTGCTGGCCTGACTTAGCAACTTCACCAGTAACATAAGCTTTCTGTGAACGGAACGCGGCAATACTGACATCAACCTGAGGGCTTTCAATATAAGTAGCCAAGCGATTTGCAATTTCTTGTCGGACTTGTGTTAACGTTTTACCTGCGACCTGAACTTTGCCAATATACGGATAGAAAATGGTACCATCAGAGTTTACCCAGTTACCTGTATCGCTTGCGCTACGATATTGCCCAGCAGGGGTAGTTAACTCCGGGTGATCCCATACAGTGACCATTAACACATCGCCTACCCCAATACGATATTCATAGCTTTTTAACAGGCTATCCAATTGAGAATTTGAACGTGCAATCACAGGTTCGGGACGAAGTTTATCTATAAGGCCCGGAGTCATCGGATAAACATTTACCAATTTATCAAGATCATAATCGCTATCTGGCAGCTCAACCACATTCTTGCGCAAACTATTTAACCCCTGTCCCGGCAAAATGGTACAGCCTGATAAAAAACTTATCGCTAATGCCAATGCCGAAAATCTAACAATTTTTTTCTTCATAATGTCACATCATCAGTAAACCAAAAGTTTCTAATCCCTTAACAACAGTCTATGTCCAGAAGCTGTATTAAGGCTATAAATTAAATGGGATCTCTATCCCAGCGCTTGCGCCTACATCATCGCCATCATTATGGTTCGCATCGGTGTACCAGAGTGAAGTGTTCAATCGTACCGATTTGTACACATCGCCACTCCAGCCCAGTTGCACACCTTTTAATGTATCCGAACGAGGAAACGCCTTATTAATTGACTGATTTTCTGGGTTAACCTTTGCATACGCTAAACGTGCGCTCCAGCGCTGATTATCCTCTGTCACCAGTTCAACTTTACCCGCGAAGAGCTGACCATCGCCTCCCATAGCATCACCGAGTGAGTAGCCTTGCTGGTAGTAACCATCTCTATAAATATGGTGCGTATAGCTATAGTTGGTTCGGCTCATATTCGATCGAGTATCGTGGGCTTCAAGATACCAGTTAATGGCATCTTTACCCCAACCGTGGTGGCCTTCGACCCCACCAAGGAACATATTTGCTGAAGGTAAAAACCCGGACTCATCTTCGCCAATCATTTGACCGTATAAGCTGATCGGCAGGCCCAGCGTAGGTTCCAGTTTCAACTTAAAGTCAAAACCAGCAAGCTGGTTGCCTGGCTCATTAGGATCGTTTGCTTCGGTATTATCTTTACCCGTTAGACCATCCCAAAAATTACTAAAAGACTCCGGTCTCCCCTCCCCTCCCCACTGCATAATGCGCGAAGCACCCAGCTCAAGTGACGGGAAGGGAGAAAATGTCAGACGACCACCAATGATCTTGGTATGCGGTACGGCGGTATATTGATTCATCTGGCTGGCGGAGATCTGATACTGCCATGGGCCGATCCAGCGCAGCCACCAGGTTTCCGGTGCGGCCTGCTCGGCACGCTGCATCAAAAAGCCGGTCATTGGGCGCGCGGCGTCACCGCGGATCAGGCTACCTTCATAACCCGGCCCCGACCACTGCGGCATCTGGCCAAAAGAGAGCCACTGGTTCCAGAACTTAACCGCCCCGTAGGCGCCGTTAGCATTAAAACGTGAACCATTGCTGATACGTTCGTCGCCTTCGACGTTACCCTGCAGGTGAACATCCCACCACTCACCGCTGTTATTAAAAGCCAATGATAAGGAGCTATCTGCAGGCTGATTCTGACCAAATCCCTGTGGGGTGCCGGGCTTATCCGTTGAGGTATAACCGCTCACACGAAAATCAGCTTTTAAAGAATCAAGACGTTGGTTGATTCGCGCCAGAACAACCTGTTCGGAAGAGTAAGAGGGGTTTGCTTTTTTAAGCGCCCGGTTGATCTCTTCCTGGCTCAGTGGCCAGGTTGAAAGGCTGAGATGAATAACACCACGATCGGAAAGCCACGCAAGGTCGTTACGCAGCTCGTTGTCATTCATTACTAACCCGGAGGCATAAGCAAGTGAGCTGCCAGAAGTAAGCAGCCCTAATGCAAGTGCGATTCGCGCAATTTTTATCATTGTACAAGATCCATTTTAAACCCCGTTTCCGCATGCTGGCGCAACAAGGGGAACACTGAGAGATTCAGCGCCCTCTGACGCCAACCTTTGGTATGTTCGGCCTACAGGTTTAGTTCTGTTTGCAACAAACAACGCATGCGACCAGAATCCCATGTCAAAGCTTGCTTTCTTACATCCACCCTGCAGTACACAATGTATGCGAAATTATTATCGAAAGCCATTCCATAGCGCATTACACCAGCAGTTTTCTCTCTGTAACCTCATGCAGGCTACACGCTGATTGGGTGACGAACACGCTAGTATATACAGGTTGTGAAGATAATCACCTGTACGAAGGACACTTTAGGAATTTCGGTCGCATGGAATGAGATGTGATTTACAGAAAACGACAGGCAGCAAGTACGCTACCGCCCTTGGCTTAACAGCTACCAATGCACCGTACTTCTTCCATTTGTATTTTAACCGCCGGTTTCAGAGAATCGGTGATTAATCCATCAAAGCAATCAATTTCGCGGGCATAAGTTTACGAGATTATGGTCTCGATTGGGAGTCTAATCTCGAATTATTCGTTGTTCAGACTACGTCCTGCACTGACTTACCCGATAACATTATTGTTTATCGGCAAATACGTATAAGCTTGCTCCGCTCATAACAGGCAAAAAACATCAACAGTATGATTTTATTGATGTTTCACCACAAAAACTATACTAAGTCACCTTCTGGATAATTATGTCCAGTCAACTACAAAATTTAATAGTAAAAAGAACTATGCCAGCGTGTTGTTATCATTAATAAATTCAATATTTAGCCAAAAAAATTATTTAGGAAACATCTTGGCAGATTATCATTTTGTCAAATATTGCGCAGATTGCACTATCACAAATTTATTTCATGAATGTGAATTCACCTTTATCTGCAGACAAGCCAGAACCTACCTCTTACAGATGCTAATTGACAGGATATATCTCCAGTCTCAGGTAACACCGTTCTACTACTACAGTCTCAATAAAATCGCTTATGAAGGTCGGCTCGGGTAAAAGGTTTTTCCAGTGGTCCAAGCTTCACAGCAATCTCACCCAATAAAGATTGAGTGGGTGCCCTAGCCCCGGTATTCAGTAACAGTGCCGGGATGATAACCACGCTTGCCAACCCTCCCCAGGACAACTGTGCCGTATGAGTACCACTTGCGCGCAACTGTATAAGCAGGAACAATGCGCTTCCCGCAGCCCCCAGCATAAAACCTGCGATAACCTCAGAGGTTGAATGGGCATGAATCATCAATCGTGAGTAGCCCACAAATCCGGCTAATGCATAACCCAGAACGACCGAAAAAAAACGAAACGCTGGTGTAGCACGCACACACAGCAGCCATAAGAAGATTGGCCAGAAGGCGGTAGATAATGCGGTGTGCCCGCTAAAACCGGTAAAATCCAGCTCGCGAATGCCGATACCCCAACCCATAAATGCCAGTTTTGATGCGCAAACAATCGCGCCGGTGATACCAAACAGCAGCGCCCAGTGCCAGGCCACCTGCTTTGAATCTTTTCGCAGAAAAAGAACGATAAACAACACAGCCGCACTGGGTAACAGCACGGTACTGTCGCCAAAAAAAGTGACAACCTGCCAGTTCATTTACCTTTCATCCTTTGACGATCTCCCCAGTCCGTAACGTCTTTTCCGCGACATCTATGTGGGCATACACACCCATCACCTTAACATTTTTATGCATGCAGTACCGTTGTTTAATACGCAAACATGATCTCAGTCAAGTTTTATTTTTGTATCGTAACCTGCTCAGTGCTTTTTAACTTAAGAAAATTCCTGGAAAGTAATTATTAGCAAAGCTGAAATTTAGCTACTCCGACCATCTCATCATGATGCGTCTTTACTGGCTACCAGAAGTCTCTGAACGTTGATGGCAGTTTTAATCGATACAATATAACAAAACAGGGATCAATCCTTTGAATTTAAAATAAAAAATCATTAAAAACGAGTCTTACCATTCGGTCAGGTGAACAGTTACGGCTGCATCGTGCTTACCAATACCTGGCCGCAACCGTTCACTTTTTCATATACCCGTAAAACCCAGCACAATAATTACGCTAACAGTTTTTTAATACTCTCGCGGAACTTCGTCCCTTCTTTATGGTTACGCAGCCCGTAGTTTACAAAGGCCTGCATATAACCCATTTTTTTACCGCAGTCATAGCTTTCGCCAGTCATTAGCATGGCATCAACCGACTGTTTTTTCGCCAGCTCTGCGATAGCATCGGTTAATTGGATACGGCCCCACGCGCCTGGCTCGGTATGTTCCAGCTCAGACCATACATCCGCAGAAAGCACATAGCGACCAACCGCCATCAGATCGGAATCCAGCGTCTGAGGTTCATCAGGTTTTTCGATGAACTCAACGATACGCGCAACCTGCCCGGCAGATTCCAGCGCATCTTTGGTCTGGATCACGGAGTATTCAGAGAGGTCACCTTCCATGCGTTTGGCCAGGACCTGGCTACGACCAGTTTCGTTGAAGCGCGCCACCATAGCCGCAAGGTTATAGCGCAGCGGGTCAGCGCTGGCGTCATCGAGGATGATATCCGGCAGCACAACCACAAACGGATTGTCGCCAATGACCGGACGTGCACAAAGAATTGAGTGGCCTAATCCAAGCTGTTGGCCCTGACGCACGTTCATAATGGTTACGCCTGGAGGGCAGATAGCCTGAACCTCAGCCAGCAGCTGGCGTTTTACGCGCTGCTCAAGCAAAGCTTCAAGCTCATATGAGGTGTCAAAATGGTTTTCCACGGCGTTCTTCGAGGAGTGAGTGACCAGTACGATCTCCTTGATACCAGCAGCTACGATTTCATCAACAATATATTGCACCATTGGCTTGTCGACGATCGGCAGCATCTCTTTTGGGATAGCCTTGGTCGCAGGCAACATATGCATCCCTAGTCCTGCTACCGGTATCACTGCTTTCAAACTCACCATTCTCTGTCCACCTGTATGGTTATGAATCTCTCGATTCCTGTCAGATTGTATGTATCACTGGCATTTATCCATCATGATACACGTTTGCCGTCTACCCTACTGTCCGTCAAATTCTGAAATTACGCGTTTAATTGGTGATGCTGCCAACTTACTGATTTAGTGTATGATGGTGTTTTTGAGGTGCTCCA
>ERZ1023865.391-NODE-391-length-15572-cov-14.352645_pt1 | contig 15572 bp, 9 predicted proteins | sample MGYA00380389_ERZ1023865 | MGnify/ENA primary metagenome ERZ1023865 (study PRJEB33179, sample SAMN07449008) | human gut metagenome | biome: Human-gut; feature: Human associated habitat; material: Faeces | host: Homo sapiens | place: India: Bhopal | collected... | reverse complement strand
CTACAATTGTAAGACTAAAATACTTCTTGCGATAATAACTACAACTGTAAGATAACCCTTTCAAAATGACCGTTGCTCTCTGATTTCTCATTTCATGCTCACCCAATATGATGGCGGCGTTTTCTAAAACTGTTAAAGAATGAGGTAAGTATGAAACGTTTAATTATGGCTACGATGGTCACAGCAATTCTGGCATCTTCAACTGTATGGGCTGCTGATAATGCACCGGTAGCGGCACAACAGCAAACTCAGCAAGTTCAGCAAACCCAGAAAACGGCAGCAGCAGAGCGTATCTCTGAACAAGGTTTATATGCGATGCGTGACGTGCAGGTAGCGCGCCTGGCTCTGTTTCATGGCGATCCAGAAAAGGCAAAAGAACTGACCAATGAAGCTTCCGCTTTGCTGTCAGATGACAGTACCGAATGGGCAAAGTTCGCTAAGCCAGGTAAAAAGACCAATCTCAATGATGACCAATATATTGTCATTAATGCATCTGTCGGAATTTCTGAGAGTTATGTAGCAACTCCCGAAAAAGAAGCCGCGATAAAAATTGCCAATGAAAAAATGGCGAAAGGGGATAAAAAGGGCGCAATGGAAGAGCTTCGCCTGGCCGGTGTTGGCGTAATGGAAAACCAATATCTGATGCCGCTTAAACAGACTCGTAATGCACTTGCTGATGCGCAGAAACTGCTTGATAAAAAGCAATACTACGAGGCAAACCTGGCGCTTAAAGGTGCGGAAGATGGAATCATCGTCGATAGCGAAGCACTGTTTGTGAACTAATGCTGACAGGCAGTATATTGAGGTAAAGGATTTAACTCCCTCCAGCCGACAATTTTTTATGACCACAATACGACAGGTTGTGGTCATAAAATTATTTGGCGCTCGCGGTTCTATAAACACGCATTTTATCTTCCTCAAAGTAAATCCCAATAATCCCGTGTCATCACAAATCATTTATTATGTTATGTTTTATGGTACGCTTTAAAAAGCGTAATCATACCCTTACTTGTAAATCACCGGCGCTTCTTACAGTTGTAAGAATAACATCACAAATGTCGCGACTCTCTCTGATTACCACGAATCAATATTTATCATATTCTTCTTTTCGTCCTCACTACTTACCATGCAGAAAGGAATTGGAAGTGGCGATGAAATGATTTTCAGCACTTGATACAGGATTTTAAAAATATCGAGTGCAGCTACGACGATATTTTGCGGGTTATTTATAGAAGATATTACGCCTTAAATAAACGCTAAATTAACACATATTTAATTAACTAATAGGTATTGCTATGTCAACTCCACTTCAAGGAATTAAAGTTCTCGATTTCACCGGTGTGCAATCTGGCCCATCTTGTACTCAAATGCTGGCCTGGTTTGGCGCTGACGTTATTAAAATTGAACGTCCCGGCGTTGGTGACGTAACGCGTCACCAGCTGCGAGATATTCCTGATATCGATGCGCTTTACTTCACCATGCTTAACAGTAACAAACGTTCTATTGAGTTAAATACCAAAACAGCGGAAGGCAAAGAGGTAATGGAAAAGCTGATCCGCGAAGCTGATATCTTAGTCGAGAACTTTCATCCAGGGGCCATTGATCACATGGGCTTCACCTGGGAGCATATTCAAGAAATCAATCCACGTCTGATTTTTGGTTCGATCAAAGGGTTTGATGAGTGTTCGCCTTATGTGAATGTAAAAGCCTATGAAAACGTTGCTCAGGCAGCGGGTGGCGCGGCATCCACTACGGGTTTTTGGGATGGTCCGCCGCTGGTAAGCGCTGCAGCGTTGGGTGACAGCAACACCGGAATGCATTTGCTGATCGGTTTACTTGCTGCTTTGCTGCATCGCGAAAAAACGGGGCGTGGGCAACGAGTCACCATGTCAATGCAGGATGCCGTATTGAACCTTTGCCGCGTGAAATTACGTGACCAGCAGCGTCTCGATAAATTGGGTTATCTGGAAGAATACCCGCAGTATCCGAATGGTACATTTGGTGATGCAGTTCCCCGCGGTGGTAATGCAGGTGGTGGCGGTCAGCCTGGCTGGATCCTGAAATGTAAAGGCTGGGAAACCGATCCTAACGCCTATATTTATTTCACTATTCAGGAGCAAAACTGGGAAAACACCTGTAAAGCCATCGGCAAACCAGAATGGATTACCGATCCGGCATACAGTACAGCCCATGCACGACAGCCACATATTTTCGATATTTTTGCTGAAATCGAAAAATACACTGTCACTATTGATAAACATGAAGCGGTGGCCTATTTGACTCAGTTTGATATTCCTTGTGCACCGGTTTTAAGTATGAAAGAAATTTCACTTGATCCCTCTTTGCGCCAAAGTGGCAGTGTTGTTGAAGTGGAACAACCGTTGCGTGGAAAATATCTGACCGTTGGTTGTCCAATGAAATTCTCTGCCTTTACGCCGGATATTAAAGCTGCGCCGCTATTAGGTGAACATACCGCTGCTGTATTGCAGGAGCTAGGTTATAGCGACGATGAAATTGCTGCAATGAAGCAAAACCACGCCATCTGATATTAACGGGGGCTTCTGGCTCCCAATTTATAAAAATTTCGAGGTTATTAATCATGTCAGATCAACTTCAAATGACAGATGGTATGCATATCATCGTTGAAGCATTAAAACAGAATAATATTGACACTATTTATGGTGTTGTAGGTATTCCTGTGACGGATATGGCACGCCATGCCCAGGCGGAAGGCATTCGTTATATTGGTTTTCGTCATGAGCAGTCGGCAGGCTATGCCGCTGCGGCAAGCGGTTTTCTTACCCAAAAACCGGGGATCTGCCTGACAGTTTCTGCGCCAGGATTCCTCAATGGTTTGACCGCATTGGCCAACGCAACGGTAAATGGTTTTCCGATGATCATGATTAGCGGCTCCAGCGACCGCGCGATCGTCGACCTACAGCAAGGTGATTATGAAGAGCTGGACCAAATGAATGCGGCAAAACCGTATGCCAAAGCAGCATTTCGCGTTAATCAGCCGCAGGATCTTGGCATTGCATTGGCACGCGCTATCCGGGTCTCTGTATCGGGTCGCCCTGGCGGAGTTTATCTTGATTTGCCAGCAAATGTCCTGGCCGCGACGATGGAAAAAGACGAAGCGTTAACCACGATTGTTAAAGTTGAAAATCCGTCGCCAGCATTATTGCCATGCCCGAAGTCAGTCACTAGCGCAATTTCGCTTTTAGCAAAAGCTGAACGGCCATTAATTATCCTTGGCAAAGGCGCGGCGTATTCACAAGCTGATGAACAGCTTCGTGAATTTATTGAAAGTGCTCAGATTCCATTCCTGCCAATGTCTATGGCGAAAGGGATCCTTGAAGATACGCATCCACTTTCTGCGGCAGCTGCGCGTTCGTTTGCCCTGGCAAATGCTGACGTTGTCATGCTTGTTGGTGCACGACTGAATTGGTTATTGGCACACGGTAAAAAAGGATGGGCGGCAGATACACAGTTTATTCAACTGGATATTGAACCGCAGGAAATTGACAGCAACCGCCCCATTGCTGTGCCAGTCGTTGGTGATATTGCATCCAGTATGCAAGGTATGCTGGCAGAACTGAAACAAAACACATTTACGACTCCACTGGTATGGCGCGATATTTTAAATATCCACAAGCAGCAAAATGCACAAAAAATGCATGAAAAATTAAGTACAGATACTCAACCATTAAATTACTTTAATGCATTAAGTGCTGTGCGCGACGTATTGCGCGAGAACCAGGATATTTATTTAGTTAATGAAGGTGCAAATACCCTGGATAATGCACGAAATATTATTGATATGTATAAACCACGTCGTCGTCTGGATTGTGGTACCTGGGGTGTCATGGGCATCGGTATGGGCTATGCCATCGGTGCTAGCGTGACTTCTGGTTCTCCGGTTGTCGCCATTGAAGGTGATAGTGCTTTTGGTTTCAGTGGGATGGAAATTGAAACGATTTGTCGATATAACCTGCCGGTGACGATCGTTATTTTTAATAATGGCGGCATCTACAGAGGAGACGGTGTTGATCTCAGTGGCGCTGGTGCACCATCACCAACGGATCTGTTGCACCATGCAAGGTATGACAAATTAATGGATGCGTTTCGTGGCGTTGGCTATAACGTCACCACGACAGATGAACTTCGTCATGCTTTAACCACCGGTATTCAGTCGCGCAAACCGACCATTATTAATGTGGTCATCGACCCTGCAGCAGGAACTGAAAGTGGCCATATTACCAAACTTAACCCAAAACAAGTCGCTGGTAATTAAATACTGACATCGTCTCCTCTTGCCAACTCATTATGCGATGGTGAGGGGACCCTTATCGGAAATACTATTATGCTAACATTTTTTATTGGCGATTTATTGCCTATTATCGTAATCATGCTGTTGGGTTATTTTAGCGGCAGACGAGAAACATTTTCAGAAGATCAAGCTCGGGCATTTAATAAACTGGTATTAAACTACGCGCTTCCTGCGGCTCTATTTGTATCTATTACTCGGGCAAACAGGGAAATGATTTTTGCGGACACTCGTCTGACCCTTGTATCACTTGTGGTTATTGTCGGATGTTTCTTTTTCTCCTGGTTCGGTTGCTACAAATTTTTTAAACGTACCCATGCAGAAGCAGCTGTATGTGCATTAATTGCAGGTTCACCTACCATTGGATTCCTGGGGTTTGCAGTTCTCGATCCTATTTATGGTGATTCCGTATCAACAGGTTTAGTGGTAGCAATTATTTCTATTATTGTTAACGCAATTACTATTCCTATTGGTCTGTATTTGCTGAATCCTTCCTCAGGAGCGGATGGTAAGAAGAATAGTAATCTGAGCGCATTAATTTCTGCGGCAAAGGAGCCAGTTGTATGGGCACCTGTTCTGGCAACGATCCTGGTGTTGGTTGGGGTAAAAATTCCGGCAGCATGGGACCCAACCTTTAATCTGATTGCGAAGGCTAACTCAGGGGTAGCGGTATTCGCTGCGGGGTTGACTCTGGCTGCACATAAATTCGAGTTCAGTGCCGAAATTGCTTATAACACCTTCCTGAAGCTGATTCTGATGCCACTGGCACTGCTTTTCGTTGGTATGGCATGTCATTTGAACAGCGAACATCTGCAGATGATGGTACTGGCAGGCGCATTACCGCCGGCATTCTCCGGAATCATTATTGCCAGCCGGTTTAATGTCTACACCCGCACTGGTACAGCGTCATTGGCTGTGAGCGTACTGGGTTTTGTCGTCACGGCTCCCTTGTGGATTTATGTCAGTCGACTGGTTTCATAATTAATCATGTTATTGATTTTACATAAATGCCGAAGTGTCTTTTCACCTTCGGCTTTTTTCAAGGCATAAGCAAATGACAAATAATGAAAGCAAAGGGCCGTTTGAAGGCTTATTAGTTATCGATATGACACATGTCCTTAATGGACCTTTCGGAACTCAACTTCTTTGTAATATGGGCGCAAGGGTAATTAAAGTTGAGCCACCAGGTCATGGTGATGATACCCGCACATTTGGTCCCTATGTGGATGGACAGTCACTCTATTACAGTTTTATTAATCATGGCAAAGAGAGTGTGGTTCTTGATTTAAAGAATGATCACGATAAAAGTATATTTATAAATATGCTCAAACAAGCTGATGTATTAGCTGAGAATTTTCGCCCAGGTACAATGGAAAAACTGGGGTTTTCATGGGAAACGCTTCAAGAAATCAACCCGCGCCTCATATATGCTTCATCGTCAGGTTTCGGACATACCGGTCCGCTAAAAGATGCTCCTGCCTACGATACCATCATTCAGGCAATGAGCGGGATAATGATGGAAACAGGATATCCTGATGCTCCGCCAGTGCGCGTTGGTACATCTCTTGCGGATCTATGCGGCGGTGTCTATTTATTCAGCGGAATAGTGAGTGCACTTTATGGCCGCGAAAAGAGCCAGAGAGGGGCGCATGTCGATATAGCGATGTTTGATGCCACGCTGAGTTTTCTGGAGCATGGTCTGATGGCATATATCGCGACAGGGAAGTCACCACAACGTCTGGGAAATCGCCATCCCTACATGGCACCTTTTGATGTTTTCAATACTCAGGATAAGCCGATTACGATTTGTTGTGGTAATGACAAGCTTTTTTCTGCGTTATGCCAGGCACTGGAGCTTACGGAACTGGTTAATGATCCCCGATTTAGCAGCAATATTTTACGCGTACAAAACCAGGCTATTCTTAAACAATATATTGAGCGGACGTTAAAAACGCAGGCAGCTGAAGTTTGGTTAGCCAGAATACATGAAGTTGGTGTACCCGTCGCGCCGTTATTAAGTGTGGCTGAGGCCATTAAATTGCCACAAACTCAGGCAAGAAATATGTTGATTGAAGCCGGGGGAATAATGATGCCGGGTAATCCGATAAAAATCAGCGGCTGCGCGGACCCGCATGTTATGCCGGGAGCGGCAACGCTCGACCAGCATGGGGAACAAATTCGCCAGGAGTTCTCATCATAAATGTAAGATGTGCTGGTAAATAGCTCCCACATTTGAACATTGTGGGAGCCGCTATTTAGTCATTTTTCTGACAGAAAACAGCAATCTCCTGGTCCAGCTCTGCAATGTGTTCTTTTACAGAGTTCAGCAACTGAAGAATTTCAGGCTTACTGTCATCTGAAACAGGTGTTATTTCTAACTGATGGCTAATATTAATCAACTTTTGCAAATTCAGGATGTTAGCCGCACCGTGGATGCGATGAATACACTGATGGAAAGTTCTGTTATCGCCAGCTTCTAGTGCTTGAAACGCAGCGGGTAGATCTTTATGCGTTTCATGCTGGAAAGTCATGAGAATCTCCTGCATCAGTTGTAGATCGTTCGCCGTATTATTTTTCAGGGCTTCGATATCAAGGTGGCGATACTGAGGTGCAATATGCGCAACTTGGTGTAACTGACTTAAATGTGTTTTCAGTACATCCAGGGTCAACGGTTTGAACAAACATAAGTTCATGCCGCAACTTAACCCTTTTTCACGTTCGTTAGCCTGTGCGTTGGCTGTAAGCCCCCAGATGGGTAAGGAAGAATTTTGCTCACGGAGTTTGCGAGTCAACTCAAAACCATCCATATTCGGCATATTAACGTCAGTAATAAGCAGATCATAATGTTGCATACTGACTTTGTGTAGCGCTTGCACACCATCAGTGGCTTCATCAACATCATATCCTAATAGATTTAGCTGGCGTTTGAGTAATAGCCTGTTGGTCGGATGATCATCCGCGATTAATATGCTCAACTTTTCAGGTAGTGTGATGGGGTGTTCTGCTTTTGCCTCGATAGTCGCCACTTGCTGGCTAATTTCTACCGGGATTGTGATCGTAAATGTTGTTCCTATGCCTGGATGACTTTCTAATGACAAATCGCCCTGCATATTTTTAATTAATTCTTTGCAGATCATTAAGCCTAAGCCAGATCCTGTTTGCTGGCGACCTGCACTTGTTTGGCTGTAGCGTTTAAAGAGTTGTTGTTGTTCTTCCTGCGATAATCCACTTCCAGAATCCATAATCGTCATTTTGATAACAGCGTGGTTGTCATCAATGTGAACCAGGGAGGTCGTAATTTTTACTGCCCCCTCGGTGGTAAATTTGAGAGCATTGCTCAGTAAATTTGATAAGACCTGCTTAAACGCCTGAGGGTCGATCTTAACCAGGTAATGATCAGGAAATGTACTGCTGCAACTTAATGCGATCGATTTGCTTGCAGCAATCGCACCGAAAGAGTGACAAGTGTTCTGGACTAAAGTAGGGATATCGACCCATTGTGGTTGAAGTTGATAGTTACCCGATTCAATTTTGTCGACATCAAGGATTTCACCAATTAAGCCGAGGAGTGATTGTCCGGTGGCGTAGGCAAGTGAAATCGCCTCCACCCGTTGCTCCTTGCTAAGACCAGAACCCGACAGAAGTTCCAGGAAGCCCATAATAGAGCTTATTGGTGTTCTTATTTCGTGACTCATCGTTGCCAGAAACTGACTTTTTGCTACGGTAGCCTTTATCGCTTTATTTTTTTCTACCTCGAGTGCATTAATTAGATCACGCGTTTCAGTAATATCTTGCCAACCACAAATATATACTGCATTGTCACTTGCAGGAAGATTGCATAATGTATGCCAGTGATTAATGCATCTTTTCTCGATGCCATTATCAATTTCAAATACCTGTGTGTATATTGTTCGATTTTCTTTCGTTTCTGCTGTGACTTCATGCGCATTAGAAAAAACATCTTTAAAGGGTGAGTCACTGTTTTCTAATGGTAACATTGCATTTTTGTAGTAATCCGCAGTGAAATAATGTTCAAAAGCACTATTATGACTAATGACATTACCTTGCCAGTTTACAACATAAGTTGGATTCGGTAAGGAATCCGAGAGTGCTTTTCGGAATGATATTTGGTTTTCTAAATCACCCTGAATGACTTTACGACGACGAACTGAGCGTAACAGGTAGAATCCCCATAAAAGGCTACTGCCAACTAATAAAACGGATAATGTCGTAACAATATAAAATTGCTCGCTATATAGGTCCCATGTGTCAATGGTCACATTGGGCATTTTAATCCATTTTTCCGTCAGGCGCAGAACTTCGCTTGGGGGAATTGCATTCAGTGCTTTATTAATAATATCCTTAAGTTCCGGTTCTCCGCGAGGAAAAGCGAACGAAAGCGATGCATTCGGAACGCCAGGAATAAGAAAATGATAAAGTTCATTAGGATAGTAATGATCGATCATGTAACGCGAATTTAACTGTGTCGCGACCAGAGCATCAAGTTCACCTTCCTTAACCTTGTGAAATGCAGCGCTGGCATTATCGACCTGTATCCATTCAACCTCCGGATACATCTCTTTTAATTGCGAATGCAGCTCATAATAATATGGAATGGCAACTTTCATTCCTTTTTTTAATGTTTGTTCACTGTCAGGCGCTTTTTGCATGACAAAAACGTAAGGCGTTGTTATGAAGGCTTCAGCAAATAAAACATTATTTTCTCGATCTTCACTATAAATAGCGCCAGGTATTATATCCCATCCACCGGGGTTAAGCTGTGTTCCGGCATGGATATTGTGTGAAACGGTGATCGGAGAAAAATTTAAACCTGTTTGCAAGGTAATAATATTAAGAATGTCCCCCATAACGCCCCGAACCGAGCCATTTTCATCCGTCATAGAATAGGGGGGCGAGTAAGGATTTTCCAGCACCTTTAAATTGGGATGCTGCTTAATCCACTGTTTTTCATGTTCAGTGAGTTCTAATGGTTTGTTCAGAAAGGCCAGGTTTCCTGTATCAAGCCAATTTTGTGAAACTTCATAGCGAACTTCATTTGTTAAAGCATCAACAAATCTATTGAGTACTTCATTAAGAATGACGGATTCTTTTCTGGTCAAGAAAAAATTATATTGACGCGGCGAGTTATAATATTTCACTACATTTAAGGAGTGAGTGAAATAGCGGGAAATCATACTGCTGGTAATGATGTTACTACCAATAAAGTAATCATTGTGCCCAGCTGAGACGGATGCTAATGCCTGATATAAATTTGTAAAAGAGATAATTGTTGCTTTTGGAAACGATTGATGAATTACCTCGTCTGGGGGGTAATTTGCTACCCGAGCAATATTTACTGGTTTTGGTGAGGTAAGCGGTCGCATTGAGTCGTGAAGGGTGGTTACCAGCGCCGGAAAGGTAATTATCAATGGTTTGGTTGCAGCAATGTCACTATTAAGAGGCGGCGAAGTAACTAAATGTGATAACACTATATCGACTTCACCTTCTGCAAGCGCGTCCATTGCTTTTTGATGATCGGCGTATTCCCGGAGTGTTAATTTGATATTTAACGCTCTTTTTAAAAGATTTAAATAATCAGCATTAATACCACGAACCTGTTGCTGCGAATCGGTATGCAACAAGGTAGCCGTTTGGGACTTGTGTACTGCAATCACAAGATTTTTTTTGCTCGCTAACCAACGTAATTCCTTGTTGCTCAGACGTACTGGATCAAGTGTGACACGGTTGTTACTACTGATGCCACGATATTCGATGTAATCTTCGTCTGCGAAACTCATGGTCGACCAAAGAGCACAACAGAGAAGAAAAATATAGGGTAAAAACTTCATGTGGTTAGCCGATTTTGTTACGTTGCGCGAATGTGTAAAGATCCATCAGTGATTTACATTCTAATTTTTCCATCAGGCGACTTTTATAAGTGCTGACAGTTTTGTTGCTGATGAACATTTTTTCAGCAATGTCATTATTATCCTTGCCATCAAGAATATACCGCATGACACTAATTTCTTGTTTCGATAAGGAGTCGAGTTTTTGCTGGTCGGACGTTAAACTTCCAACAAACCGGTTGAGAGAGAAGGGGAAATAGCAGTAGCCATTTTTTGCAGCTTCAATAGCCGCAATGATATTGTTCATGCCTTCTTTTTTACTCACGAATCCATTAGCGCCAGCATCAGCACAATGTTTCCCGTAAAAATGGTCATTTTTAGCGGAGACGATAATAATAATTCCGCTATATTGGCGCTTCCTCAGCGTTTCTAACACCTGGATACCGTTAACTCCGGGGATATCGACATCAATGATGACGATATCAGGCTTAAGTGTTTCCACCCGCTGAACGGCGCTTCCCCCTTCAGTCAACTCCGCTAAGATTTCAATATCGTTTTTGATCAATAAATTACGAATTGCTGCGATAGCAAGAGGATGGTCATCAATAATTATTGCGTTCATAGATTATTCCCTTTGCAATGAAGCATCTCCCTTCTCCCTGTAGTAATACAGACATAAGGCGTCATCTCATTTTCTCAATAAAAATAAGAAAATCTGAGCTTCCTTTAAGATAATTCGACAAGTATACCATATAAATAGTCGGCATAAATGAAATGTCAACAATAAAATCAGGGATTGTACCGATGATTTATAGTTTCAAGTTGGCACTATAAGTCTTCTTACTAATCCTACAGGCGTAAGAATTGTATTGCAAAAGCCACGGTTTAGTCCTCTGTTGTTTTTTTTGCACCTCATTTAAATTAGGCCTCCAACGTTCCTGGGATAATGTGCAACACATGCACTGTGTTTGATATGAAGAATGAATGCTCTTTTCATTCAATTCATAAATTTCATCTATGAGAAATGAGAGATAATAGTGGAACAGATTAATTCAAATAAAAAACATTCTAACAGAAGAAAATACTTTTCTTTATTGGCGGTAGTTTTATTTATTGCGTTTTCAGGTGCCTATGCCTATTGGTCAATGGAATTAGAAGACATGATTAGTACAGATGACGCCTATGTCACGGGGAATGCAGATCCAATTTCTGCACAAGTCTCAGGTAGTGTCACTGTCGTTAATCATAAAGATACGAACTACGTTCGACAAGGTGACATTTTAGTTTCACTGGATAAAACTGATGCCACTATCGCACTCAATAAAGCTAAAAATAATCTGGCAAATATTGTTCGGCAAACGAATAAACTATACTTACAGGATAAACAATACAGTGCCGAAGTCGCTTCAGCACGTATTCAGTATCAACAATCTTTAGAAGATTATAACCGTCGAGTGCCGTTAGCGAAGCAGGGGGTTATTTCAAAAGAAACGCTGGAGCATACCAAAGATACGTTAATAAGTAGCAAAGCGGCATTGAATGCCGCTATCCAGGCTTATAAAGCGAATAAAGCTTTAGTAATGAACACACCATTAAACCGTCAGCCACAAGTCGTTGAAGCGGCGGATGCAACTAAAGAAGCCTGGTTGGCGCTTAAACGTACGGATATTAAGAGTCCGGTTACCGGCTATATTGCCCAGCGAAGTGTTCAGGTCGGCGAAACAGTGAGCCCCGGACAATCGTTAATGGCTGTCGTACCGGTACGTCAAATGTGGGTTAATGCCAACTTTAAAGAAACACAACTCACGGATGTACGGATTGGTCAATCGGTCAATATTATCAGCGATCTTTATGGTGAAAATGTTGTGTTTCATGGTCGGGTGACAGGGATCAATATGGGAACCGGCAATGCGTTCTCCTTATTACCTGCACAAAATGCGACAGGGAACTGGATCAAAATCGTTCAGCGTGTACCGGTTGAAGTTTCTCTTGATCCAAAAGAACTCATGGAACATCCCTTGCGTATTGGTTTATCGATGACAGCAACTATTGATACGAAGAACGAAGACATTGCCGAGATGCCTGAGCTGGCTTCAACCGTGACCTCCATGCCGGCTTATACCAGTAAGGCTTTAGTTATCGATACCAGTCCGATAGAAAAAGAAATTAGCAACATTATTTCGCATAATGGACAATTTTAATGGCAATCACTAAATCGACTCCGGCACCATTAACCGGTGGGACGTTATGGTGCGTTACTATTGCATTGTCATTAGCGACGTTTATGCAAATGTTGGATTCCACTATTTCTAACGTCGCAATACCGACAATATCTGGCTTTCTGGGAGCATCAACAGACGAAGGCACCTGGGTTATCACCTCGTTTGGCGTAGCAAATGCCATTGCGATCCCTGTTACCGGCAGGCTGGCACAAAGAATAGGCGAATTAAGGTTATTTTTACTTTCAGTCACTTTTTTTTCGCTGTCTTCCTTAATGTGTAGTTTATCGACCAATCTTGATGTGCTGATATTTTTTAGAGTCGTTCAGGGATTAATGGCGGGGCCGTTAATTCCACTGTCACAGAGTTTATTATTAAGGAATTATCCACCAGAAAAAAGAACATTTGCTCTGGCATTATGGTCAATGACCGTGATTATCGCTCCGATATGTGGGCCGATATTGGGCGGTTATATTTGCGATAACTTTAGCTGGGGTTGGATATTTTTAATCAATGTCCCTATGGGGATTATCGTCCTGACATTATGCTTAACCTTACTTAAAGGAAGAGAAACTGAGACTTCACCGGTCAAAATGAATCTACCAGGACTGACCCTGTTAGTGCTCGGTGTTGGTGGCTTGCAAATTATGCTTGATAAAGGGCGCGATCTGGATTGGTTCAACTCGAGTACAATAATAATATTAACAGTAGTATCAGTTATTTCTCTGATCTCTTTAGTCATTTGGGAGTCGACCTCAGAGAACCCGATTCTTGATCTCAGTTTGTTTAAGTCCCGTAACTTCACCATTGGTATTGTGAGTATCACATGCGCGTATTTATTTTACTCTGGAGCGATCGTCCTTATGCCGCAGTTACTCCAGGAAACGATGGGGTATAATGCGATATGGGCCGGACTTGCTTATGCGCCCATCGGCATCATGCCACTATTAATTTCACCTTTGATAGGACGTTATGGCAACAAAATAGACATGCGGGTGTTGGTGACATTCAGTTTTTTGATGTATGCGGTTTGCTATTACTGGCGTTCTGTGACATTTATGCCAACGATTGATTTTACAGGCATCATTTTGCCGCAGTTTTTTCAGGGATTCGCCGTTGCCTGTTTCTTTTTACCCTTAACAACGATTTCGTTTTCAGGCTTGCCAGATAATAAATTTGCCAATGCCTCGAGTATGAGTAATTTTTTTCGTACCTTGTCAGGATCAGTTGGTACGTCGTTGACAATGACGCTGTGGGGACGACGCGAATCGTTACACCATAGTCAGTTGACAGCAACCATCGATCAATTTAACCCCGTGTTTAATTCATCGTCACAAATTATGGATAAATATTATGGTTCGCTTTCAGGAGTTCTTAATGAAATTAATAATGAAATAACCCAGCAGTCACTTTCTATTTCTGCAAATGAGATTTTCCGTATGGCGGCTATTGCTTTTATCTTACTTACGGTTTTGGTTTGGTTTGCGAAACCGCCGTTTACAGCGAAAGGCATTGGGTGATGATAAAAGGAGGGGGTTATAGCGGGTAAGACCGGGGATCTTAAGTCTGCGCCATCGGCAGCATCGCTCACCCAGGGAAAGGATTGCGATGCTGCGTTGAAACGTTATTAACGGCCTTTTGCCAGATATTGATTCATCTCTTCTTCCGGCACCATTCCACCTCCCGTCGCCCACACCAGATGAGTGGCATTACGCAATTGTTCTGCGCTGAAACCGTGCATCTGTTGGTAACTTACTGATGCACACACGCGCTGAGGTCCGGCCATACCCGCCAGTGCCGAAGGTTCAAGACGAATACCTTCTTCCTGCGCCAGCCAGCCAAGCATGTCATACATGGTTTGATCGCTAAGGGTATAGAAGCCATCCAGCAGACGCTCCATTGCCCGCCCGACAAAGCCTGATGCGCGACCAACTGCAAGGCCATCCGCTGCGGTAAGGTTGTCGATACCAATATCCTGAACAGAAATCTGATCGTGTAATCCTGTATGGACGCCTAACAACATACAAGGGGAGTGCGTTGGTTCGGCAAAAAAGCAGTGAACATGATCGCCAAACGCCAGTTTAAGCCCGAATGCGACGCCACCAGGACCACCGCCAACACCACACGGCAGATAGACAAACAGAGGGTTATCAGCATCGACGATACGGCCTTGCTGGGCAAATTGCGCTTTAAGACGCTGGCCAGCGACGGAATACCCAAGGAACAACGTGCGGGAATTTTCGTCATCAATAAAGAAACAGTTCGGGTCAGACTGCGCTGCTTTACGTCCTTCCTCGACGGCAACACCATAATCTTGCTCATATTCCACGACCGTAACGCCATGGCTGCGCAGTTTCGCTTTTTTCCATGCCCGGGCATCAGCAGACATATGAACTGTCACCTTAAAGCCAATGCGGGCGCTCATAATGCCGATTGATAACCCCAGATTTCCGGTTGAGCCCACAGCAATGCTGTATTGGCTAAAGAACTGTTTAAACTCCGGAGAAAGCAGTTTGCTGTAGTCATCATCAAGCGTCAGCAACCCCGCTTCCAGAGCCAGTTTTTCTGCGTGTGCCAGGACTTCATAAATCCCGCCGCGTGCTTTTATGGAGCCGGAAATGGGCAAATGGCTATCTTTTTTCAGTAACAGTTGCCCGCTGATCGGTTGCTGATATTCTTTTTCCAGCCGTTTTTGCATAGCTGGAATGGCAACCAGTTCTGATTCAATAATCCCCCCAGTGGCAGCAGTTTCAGGAAATGCTTTTGCCAGATAGGGTGCAAAACGGGATAAGCGCGCATGGGCGTCCTGAACATCCTGTTCGGTCAGGCCAACATAAGGTAAACCTTCAGCCAATGAGGTCGTGCCAGGATTAAACCAGGTGGTTTCTTTAAGAGCAACCAGATCCTTTACCAACGGATACTGGGCGATGAGCGAGTTCATTTTAGCGTTTTCCATAGTACGTCTCTTTGCGCTTAGATGATAAATGACAGCAGGAATGTGCCCGCCAGAGCGACGACTGAAGCGATAAATGTCGCTGTCGTATAGTATTTAAATGTTTCATTGAGCGTAGCGCCGCAATATTGCTTCACTAGCCAGAAAAGCGAGTCCGTAACGATCGTGCAGCCAATTGCACCTGAACCGATAGCAATCGCAATAATTTCCGGGCTGATGTCGGGATA
>ERZ1023865.389-NODE-389-length-15597-cov-20.379230_pt1 | contig 15597 bp, 18 predicted proteins | sample MGYA00380389_ERZ1023865 | MGnify/ENA primary metagenome ERZ1023865 (study PRJEB33179, sample SAMN07449008) | human gut metagenome | biome: Human-gut; feature: Human associated habitat; material: Faeces | host: Homo sapiens | place: India: Bhopal | collected... | reverse complement strand
GCCGGGGACAACGATGCCGTGGAATCCAGAGTACTGATCAGAGACGAAGTTGTACCAGGTGATGCCACGTCCGGAACCAAAATATTTTCTGTTAGGTCCTGAATTGACGGTTTTCACCGGCGTGACAAAGCGCATGCCATCAGCTGAAGCCACTTCGCCACCACCCCAGCGGCCAGCAAGCTCCAGTGTGGACTGAAAATCAACCAGGCGGGCATTGGCGCTGACCAGCGTTTCTGCCCGGAGGTAATTCTGTTTTACCCAGCTAAGCCGGTGGCGCGTCAGCGCCGGTATATTGTGCTTTATCAGCGGTTCCAGCCCGATATTGCAGGCCTCTGCCATCAGGACCGCGCACAGGCTGATGTGCAGATCCTGTGCCCGGGCCCCGGATTCACTGACATGCGTAAACTCACGTGTAAATCCCGTTCTGGCATCTATTTCAAGCAACAGTTCCGTCAAATCTACTGGCGGGAGTAGCAGCCTTACCCGACTGTTGAGACGATGCAACGATGTTGGCTCCTCCAGTTTCTCCAGGCTGCTGATAGTCAGGGAAGGATGTTTACCGTCATGGCAAATATGAACCTCCGCATTTCCTTCAAAGCGGGATGCGACGGTTTTCCAGGTTTCATCTAGCTGGACCGCCAACTGTTGCACGCCTTTATGTCCATCAGTGGGATGTCCCAGCGCCCGGCAAACGGGGACCCGCTGAGCCTGCCATTCTTCCCCCTGCAACAGCTTCTCGCGGGGATTTCCCCAGCGATCGCTGTTTTCGAGCCAGATGTCCCTTCGACGTAGTGCATCCTGAAGGCGCTCCAGCAGACAAAGCGAGTAACCGGCACGCTGTATCCGGCCCTCCGCATCGTATACCAGGCGTTTCCAGGGGCCGGTAATAATATGTTCAGGCGCATTGTCCAGGATGCGCTTTTTCGAGCAGTTCAGTTCGGTCAGATAATGAATGGCGGACAACGTATGTTCTCCGGCTGGCGCTGCCTGGAAATGCAGGTCGCGCAATACCGCCGGAAGAAAGCGCTTTACCCGCCCGTACTGCTCCACCATTTCGTCATGGAAATTGTTGTTCTGAGGCCGGGCCAGCTCATTTACCTTGCAGACGGATTCTGCCAGCCTGCTTTTCGGTATGCTGTTGAATATGGTCTCCCTCAGTTCAGCATCGTCAGCCTGTTCATCCAGCAACAATGAACATGCCCGCGCCAATATTAGCGCAGCACGATCAAGATCTTTAAGCGTCCTGAGCCGTTTTTTCTGCCCCGTTTTCTTCGCCGCACGAGTGATATCCAGTATCAGCATATCGAGCACATCAACGGCCTCATCCAGCGCCGCAGTCTCCTGCGCTTTAACGAATGCTGTGAGTACGGCCAGTTTTCTCTGCTGTGGCATTCGCGCGATATATTTTACCGACGCCATGCCTGCGTAACGGGCCAAATTACGCAGTTGTATAGCAGGCAGACCGGTAAAATTCAGTCGGGAAAATTCCAGGTTTCGCAGCCGGATATACCGCTCCAGCGCTTCGGTAAATGCCGGGCCGCTGACGGTGACCGGTCCCTTTTTCAGTTGCTCCAGCGGTGAAGTACGCTGCCCCTCAGGAATGTCCAGAAGCTCCGTCACGCGGGCGGTCTGCCAGCTGTCCGGCAACGCGGCCAGTTTCTTCCACAGCCGCTGATTTGCCCGTTCGCGTATTTCACTGACGAGACGTACAAGTGTGGTTGCTCCGGGCAGCAGGACCTTATTCTGAAGCAGCCACGCGGTGGCAAAATCAAACATCAGGCCGGGTCGCTCATTACTGAGCCATGCGCGGGTGTACAGCAGGCGCTTCAGGCGGAAAGACCAGGGAAAATCGCCAAATTCATGGTAACCGTAATATTCCTTAATCAGCGCAGTATGCTCTCTGAGGGTGGTAACCCGTTCTGCGTAGCGGGTAAGGACTTCTGGACGGCGAATATTAAGCTGCACCGCGACAAATTGCTGAACACCTGGCAGAACCCGGGTTAAGTCTGTCAGAAAGGTGCCCAGAAAACGGGCGGTGGTGAGCTGAAGCGCAATTCCCAGCCGGTTATGCCTTCCCCGCCGCTGGTTAATGAAGGCAAGATCCCGCTCATCAAGATGAAAATAGCGCGCCAGCTGCACGTCATTGGGTTCTGCAACATAGCGACCATAATTCAGTTCCTGCTCAGTGGTCAGAAAATCGACGGGCATACCGGCCTCCCTGCCTGATGGTCATGAATTAACAATTTCGCAACCGTCCGAAATATTATAAATTATCGGACATCGTAAAACGGCTACATATATATGTCTATTAAATCGTAAATTTGCAATAATAGACAGTAGTTGTCCGATATTCGATTTAAGGTACATTTTTATGCGACTTTTTGGTTACGCACGAGTTTCAACCAGTCAGCAGTCCCTTGATATTCAGATCAGGGCGCTCAAAGATGCAGGGGTAAAAGCTAACCGCATCTTTACCGACAAGGCATCCGGCAGTTCAACAGATCGGGAAGGGCTGGATTTGTTGCGGATGAAGGTAGAGGAAGGAGATGTCATTCTGGTGAAGAAACTCGACCGCCTTGGCCGCGACACTGCCGATATGATCCAACTGATAAAAGAATTTGACGCCCAGGGTGTTGCTATCCGATTCATGGATGATGGGATCAGCACCGATGGCGAAATGGGAAAAATGGTGGTCACTATTCTGTCTGCGGTGTCGCAGGCCGAACGACAGAGGATACTTGAGCGCACGAATGAAGGCAGGCAGGAAGCAAAACTGAAGGGCATCAGGTTCGGTCGCAAACGAGTTGTAGACAGGAGGAAAGTCTTGGAACTCTACAGTGAAGGTATGGGAGCGACAGAAATTTCACGCCAAGTAAGTGTTGCACGATCTACGGTATATAAAATTCTTTCTGAAGAGAGATGAAGGATCTGGATATAGAAGGCAATATTTTTAACTAAAAATGGATTAAATGTGAATTCAGTGTAACCTTTTGTTAAAAAATAAAACAATTTAATACCATGTGTGGTTGATATAATTGATTAATTTTAATTTAAAGGTTTGTTAAGAGAAAATTTGACATTGTCAAAAACAGAAAATTACGGCAAGAAAATACTGTTGGCCAACACACGATTCAGATGTCATAAGCATTAATTTTCCTTAAAAAGGAGTTCTTATGGAATTAAAAGCTAGTGAATTCGGTGTAGTTCTGTCAGTTGATGCTCTTAAACTGTCCCGACAGTCTCCATTAGGAATTGGTATCGGCGGCGGGGGCGGTGGCGGTGGCGGCGGAAGTAGTGGTGGCCAGGGCGGTGGTTGTGGCGGTTGCAGCAACGGTTGTAGTGGTGGAAACGGTGGCAGCGGTGGAAGTGGCTCGCATATCTGACGCGCTGGATTAACCGGTCAGGGGGCATGGTGCTCCCTGATATTCAAAAGGAATTAATATGTTGAATATTCTGCCATTTGAGATAATTTCCAGAAATACAAAAACCTTGCTCATCACCTACATTTCTTCGGTGGACATTTCCCATGAGGGAATGAAAAAAATCCTAGAGAGCCTGCATACCCAACGGGGTATTATTCCTGAATCCTACCTTGACGAACTACTGGATTATGAGTCTATTGACAAAGACAAAGGCAAAGAGTTTCTTGTAACAACTGGCGTGATAAACAAAACTAAAGCATCGTCTCTCTGGGAACATTCGGTCATAATAAGCGATGTTCCGCACCTTTTCAGGGACGTAGAGGACCAATGGAAAGCGGATGGAATTCTAGTTTCTCATGTCCAGGATGTACGAGAACTGGATTTTAATTTACCCGACTCGACGTTGATCTGGTTGCACTTTGAAAAATATGACCCAGAGATTATCAAGTCAGTGTACACTAAATTCGAGAAAAATAATGGCGTTGCATTCATACAAAGCTACTACCTCAAAGAATCGTTCAGAATAGATGGTGTATATTCGCCAATACTTGGAACACCTTGTCATTTTTGCCACATTGAGAGATGGCTGAACAGGGAAGAAAAAAGCTTCAGGCGCAATGAAATGTCTTGGGCAAATCTGCTTAAGTTAATGAAAAAACAAAAAATGTCGCTGCCAGCTCTGGCTTTAAGTGAGTCAGAACGAGGGTTCAGCCAGCATTTGATTAAACGGCGGCTTCAGGAACTGGTTGGCACCTCACTCGTTAAAAGTCATGTAGATACCTTCATGTCATCTGTGAGTACAGATTTAATTACCTGCGTTCTGAGTAAAGAGCCGGTAATTCACTGGCAGGCTTGTGGTTGCGTGGAGAGATAAAATGTCAAAACATGAACTCTCTTTGGTTGAAGTAACACATTACACTGACCCTGAAGTTCTGGATAATGTAAAGGATTTTCATATTAGAGGGAATTTTGCCTCCCTTCCCGAATTCTCTGAACGAACTTTTGTTTCAGCAGTACCGACGGCCCATCTTGATAAATTTGAAAATAAAGAAGTTCTTTTCAAACCGGGCTTCAGTTCAGCAGTGAACATCTCCCCCTCACTTCACTTCAGCAGGGAAAGATGTCCATCCGGAATTGGCTTTTGCGACAGAAATAGATGTTCTGTTCACACTATTGAAAAGCTGCTCGTTAATGCGTTCAGTTCTCCTGATCCAGCCTCCGTCAGGCGGCCTTACCCTTCAGGTGGTGCTCAGTACCCAGTTGAGGTTTTTTTATGCCGATTGTCTGAAAACACGGAAAACTGGCAGACCGGAACTAACGTTTATCACTACCTGCCACTAAGTCGGGCATTAGAACCGGTCGCTGCGTGTGATACCCAGGAGCTTTACCGAAGCTTGTCCGGTGGAGATGCAGAACGTCTCGGTAGACCCCATTTTGCACTTGTCTATTGCGTCATTTTTGAAAAAGCTTTATTCAAGTACCGGTACAGAGGTTACAGGATGGCCTTAATGGAAGCAGGTTCGATGTATCAGAATGCGGGATTGGTTGCAGATCAAATTGGGCTAAGAAACCGCGTATGGGCGGGATTTACTGATTCATACGTAGCAAAAACCATGAATGTTGACCAGAGGACTGCCGCACCGCTGATTGTTCAATTTTTTGGAGATGTCATCGATGATTAATGTCTACAGTCACCTGATGTCCGCATGGCCAGCCACAATGGTCATGAGCCCAAAGTTGAACAGAAAAATGCCCACCTTTTCTCAGGTATGGGACTACGAGAGAATTACACCAGCCAGTGCAGCTGGTGAAACACTGAAGTCAATACAGGGAGCCATAGGTGAATACTTTGAACGCCGCCATTTTTTTAATGAGATCGTAGCTGGCAGTGAAAAAACATTATACGAAATGATGGATCTGCCAGCCGCAGATGCTTTTACAGAAGCGTTTGTTCAGACTTCTTCGCTGACAGAGGATGCGGTCAGAACCCACAGATTCAAGACTACTCGCGCCTTCAATCTGTTTAGCCTGGAGAAACAAGAAATCCCAGCGGTCATTATTGCTCTCGACAATATAACAGCTGCTGATGACCTGAAATTTTACCCTGACAGAGATACATGCGGATGTAGCTTTCATGGTAATTTAAACGATGCTATGGACGGTGCCCTGTGCGAGTTTATGGAAAGACAGTCGTTACTGCTTTACTGGTTACAGGGAAAAGCAAACACTGAAATTTCTGGAGACGTCATAACAGGGATCAACTATATAGATGAAATTTTAGTAGCCCTCAGAGCTGAAGGTGAGCTCAGAATTTTCGATATCACCCTCCCCGGAGCGCCAGGACACGCAGTACTGACGCTTTATGGTACAACAAATAAATGTAGTCAGATAAAATATAGTACCGGGTTATCTTATGCCGGTAGTCTGAAAAAAGCCCTGTGTAAATCTGTAACGGAACTATGGCAATCATATATATGTATGCACAATTTCCTTATTGGTGGCTATACCGATGAGGATATCATTGACAGCTATCAGCGCCATTTTATGTCATGCAACAAATATGAGTCCTTCACTGATTTGTGCGAAAACACCAGGCTGCGGCATAAGGATGTCATATTGTCTCTTGAAAACAATACATTAGAAGATGATTTACTTAGCTACCTAGAAAAAATATCTAGTAATATTTTTGTTTACTATGCGAGAGAAAGAATTAGCGACCATCTTGTCTGGTATGCAAAAATAGTAAGTCCTGATTTTTTCCTTCATATGAACGGTTCAGGAGCACTAAATTTTAACAATAAACTATACTGTGCCGGAAACGGTATTAAACAAAGAGAATCTAAAATGGTTCCATTTCCATAAGGAAATATTGTGGCAACATTAAGAATGACGATTATTTTTTTAATGGAACAAATCAGAACTCCTTTTAGCATAATATGGACTATTATGTCTCCAACCGTGTTGTTCTTTTTTCTGCATTTCAATGAAATTGAACAGCATTTCGGTGATACATTATGGCTGAAGCATCAGATATCGTGGTTCGTAGGATATATTTCATTTTCTGTTGTTCTTTTTAATTACTGTCTGTATCTGACAGGCAGAAGAGAAAGTGGTTTTATTGCTACCTTCGTCCACAGTATAGAGGGCCGTTTGTTGTTTATTCGTTCTCAATTGATGGCTTCTCTTATCATGTCAGTTATGTATGTGTTATTTTTTATTACAGTCGTATTCATTGGATTCCAGGCGCGGCCAGACTATCAGACGGTTATATTAATTTTAAAAACTATATGCATAAATGTGATGATGATGATTTCACTGACGTTTATGGCATCATTCCGTGTGACTTTCCAGACAGCCAGCACTATCTATTCCGTGTTGATAACGGTGTGTATGGTTTTAGGGATCGTATCATTAAAATATAACGATGGACTAGTTTACTGGATTAATATCATAAATCCGATTGCCATATACTCCACACTTCTCCAGCCAGGCATTGAGTTATCGTACATCACTATTTTAGTCTATGGCCTCATGTTTATCATAAGTCTGATTTCAGCGCTGACCTTCAAAACAGAACCAGTGTGGAGTTCTCAATGACCATACCACTTTTAGAAATAAACTCCCTTAGCTTTTCATACAAAGGCCATCCTCCTGTATTCAATAATCTGTCGCTTGAAATAGAGCAGGGAGGACTGATAGGTCTGCTTGGTGAAAATGGGGCCGGGAAAACTACCCTCTTTAACATAATAAAAGGGGGAAGCGACAATTATGAAGGTTCTGTCAAACGTTACTTCACTGGTGGTGAAATGGTAAGTCTGCCTCAAGTGATAAATCTTTCCGGGACGCTTAGAAATGAGGAGGTTTTTGATCTAATTTGCTGTTTTAATAAATTGACCAAAAAGCAGGCGTGGGCAGAACTTAACAGTAAGTGGAATGATGATTTTTTTATCCGGTATGAAAAAATAAGACATAAAAGAACCTATACGGTAAGTTATGGTGAAAAACGATGGCTTATAATATCCCTGATGTTAACTCTCTGTAAGGATGCCCGTTTCTTTTTGCTGGATGAACCAACGGTTGGTATTGACATTCAATACAGAATGATGTTGTGGGATCTTATTAACGAAATTGCCGCTAATGGGAAAACTATTTTTTTCTCAACACATATATTTGATGAACTTACCAGAGGGTGTATTCCATTCTACATGTTGTCTAGGAATGGTATTAAGCACTATACTGATATGGATAATTTCATGCATGTAAACAACGAAAATACGCCAGAAAAGGCTTTTATCAAAGAAATTATGGGAGCTGAGGGTTGATTGATGGAGATTAATGGTAAAAAAATAACAAAAAGACAACTGAATGAAGCGAAAATATCGAATGCTAGCTACTATAATTGTATTTTTGAACGTATTCAACTAGACAATATAAACCTTCGCGATTGTGAGTTTGAAAATTGCCTGTTTATAAACTGCTCATTAAAAACCTTGAGTCTCGATTTTTTTAAACTTATTGATTGTGAGTTTAAAAATTGTTTACTGCAGGGTGTGAACGTCTCTGATATTATGTTCCCCTGTACGTTTTCTCTTGATAATTGCGAAATGAGATTTATTGACTTAGTCGGTTTGCGATTGCAGAAATCAAGTTTTTTATTTACAAAGTTCAGAGATTGTTTATTTGAAGAAACAGATCTCCGTAAATCTGATTTCACCGGCTCGGAATTTTATAATACCGAATTCAGGCATTGTGATTTATCTCGCTGTGACTTTTCATTGACTGATGGCCTTGATATAAATCATGAAATAAATAAGGTTTCTTCTATGAAAATCCCTCAGGATGCCGGTTTTAAAATCCTTAAAAGGATGGGGGTTATTATTTCATGATTCCGGTTGAGTATTAATAATTTACTCAGTGCGATATTTATTAAAGTTATTTCATATTTCAACTATCGTCATAATTAGCGATATTAAGAATAGTAATTAACAAACCTAGGTAAATTATAAAAGTATTTCCATGTGAGATAGGGGAAATCTTATGTATTTAAAATCATATAGTTAGGTTTTTTAACGTACGTTTTGCTTCCATTGACCCTCAACCCACTTAGTAGCCCCTAAAAAGGATCCATAAGAGATCCTTTTTAACAATTAAACCTTAACGTAAGTTTTCGTTCCACTGAGCGTCAGCCCCAAGTAAAAACATTTTAAATACAACATGTTAATACCATTATCGTACGTTTCCGTTCCGTTGGACCTCAAACCCCAACACTGAAAGGCGTTCTGCCCAGTTTCTCGGAAAGCGAGAAAAGATGATTGCCAATCTCTTCGTCCGGGACTGAATCGAGCGCATCACTCAGTAAGGTTTTTTCGTCTTCCTGCCAGGGATGACCGGCTCGCGGAAAACGCGGATCAGGCCGACGGTCTTTTTTCTCCCTTTTTTCCCGTCTGGCAACGGTCGACGCTTCGCTTTTTTCATGCTGACGCGTGCTTTCATGGCGCCGATGGCCGCCACGGCCCGCACCAGGGTTTCACGCTCCTGGCGGGTGAGCAGTGTCTTTATCCGTACCAGCCTGTTTTCACCCCGGGATGCGCCCTAAGCCAGCCAGGCGACGGAGACGCTACTGGTAGCCACTCAGGACAGCCGGGACATCATTGCCGCCGCCCAGCGTGCGCTTGCGCGCATCTGGCGTGACGGCTACCGGTACGCAAATGCCGGTATCATGCTGGCTGATCTTTCCGGTCTCGAGGCACAAATGCGCTCCCCGACCGGGCTGCGAAGCCCTGATGAATGCCGTCGATCGGATTAACCGCACCGGTAAGGGGCACGTGTTTTTTGCCGGCCAGGGGATTGATGTGGGTTTCGCGATGCGCAGGGAAATGCTGAGCCCGGAATACACGACAGGCTGGAACGCTCTGCCACGGGCAATCCTGAGATAAATGTGCGGAGAGAAGGTAATGTTCCTGCCATTTCTGCAGAATTGGCGTTTTACCGAATATCTGCCGAGGTAGCCCGGAACGTTTGACACATTTCAGTTAGTACCACGTACTAAAAAGGTTGATTTTAGTACGTGGTACTAGTACCATTGGCACCAGAAAGCTAAAGGAGCCAGAGGGATGAACTATCTGGAGTTTGTTGAAACCAGCGCTTTCAGTGGACTGCGTAAGGAACTCATGGATGATGATGAATTCCGCGAACTGCAGACCTATTTACTGGAAGCCCATGATCGGGGTGACACCATCAGTCATACCGGTGGATGCAGGAAGATTCGCTGGGGTCGCCCGGGGATGGGTAAGCGAGGTGGCGTCAGGGTGATTTACTACGTTCGTCTTGCCAGCGGCAGACTGTATCTGCTGCTGATATACCCGAAGAATGCGAAAGATGAGCTCAGCGAGAAAGAAAAAGCCGTTATGAAGGCATTAACACAGCAGCTGAAGTAATGGCGCCACTCAAATGGTGGCAGGCCTCTCCATAACGAGGAAAAATTTATGGAAAAGAAACTTTTTGATGCCCTGATCAGCAGCATGGAGGAAATGGTGGCCATTGAAAATGGCCAGATCCAGCCCGCTGCAGAACAGGTTCACCGCCATACACTGCCGGATGTGAAAGCCATTCGTAAACATGCCGGCATGAAACAGGCTGAATTTGCAGAAGTGGTGGGGGCCAGCGTTGACCTTGTTCGCAGCTGGGAACAGCAACGGCGTGTTCCGTCGGGTATTGCGCTGAAAATGCTCTGCCTCATCGAGCGTGAGCCTGCACTGATTAATACGTTGCGTGGTATTCACGTCTGAAAAAACAGGCCCTGTCAGCGCGACAGGGCCTGTTTTTATTTCTCAGAGATAAACTGTCCAGAAAATGGCGATGGCAGTAAAGAAAATCGCCATTTTAAACGATGCTCTGGTTTTTCTTTCCTCCGCAGAAATCATCGCGTGGAGTGCTTCTTTTTTGTCATGTATGGTTAAACCGTCAGGCAGCTCAGGCCATCTTTTCTGCAACTGCATGGTTTCCAGTTTCTTCAGTGAAAAATGATTATAAACCCCATATGCCCACAGCAGTAATGCTAGTCCCGGCGGCGTGATCTTAATGAATAAATCAAAATATCAGTTGCTTGATTCATCTGATTTCCTTTGTCTTTGTCAGGCAATACAGGACTATATAATAGAGGGGGCTGACGACGGACTGTCCTCCTTACCGGGGTGAATAGCCTTCTTCCGCCAGTGCTTTCATGAGCTGGTCGATACCATCCATCATCAGGTATGCCTCCGTATCTGACGTTGCCAGGCGGCGGCAGTCACTGAATCCCAGCCGCTTGACCAGCTGGGCGAGCGCCCAGGATTCACTGTGCGTCAGTTGCAGATTCACCGCAATGGGTTTTTTTGTGACGGATTTCGTCACTCAATGTCAGTCTTCTGTTCTGTCGTACCGGTGTGATCGGCGAGCTTGTAACGGGACCGCTGTTCGTCCATCCCGAAAGAATACCGCGTCAGCATCTCAAGGTCTTCCTTGTTCATCATACGCTGCTTCTCCTGCAGGTGCGCCATGACACTATTGATAATCTCCCGATCGTCCGGCCAGAAATACCCGCCGTTGCGTTCCGGATCGCGCTTACCCAACATTTCTGGGTGCCAGATATTTTTCCTGCCGCAGCGTTTTGTGATCAGCTGCGGATGACAGTCGTTCTCCTCAAATTCGTACTGCAGGCGTCCCCGGGCAACATCGTAACTCTTCACGAATATGTCGTTATTGGTATAGAAAATGTATAGCTGCTCCAGCATGGCGAAAAAGTTTCCCGGAGACATTCTGATGAGAAGAGCAGAGATCGGTCAGCCACCGGCTTAACCTGAGCCTGCTCTTATATCGTACTATTTCAGCCCAACGCTCAGGAGGTCGGTAATGCCATCATGTGGTACTTATTGCCATTGAAGTTAAAGAAACCGACGTCTTCGAACTGGTTGCGGGTATGAAACGCATACGAGCGCGGGTTCAGTACATTGACGAAGGTAACGATGACGGGATAACGCGCTGCGAACACCTTGCGCTGATACTCAAGCAGTATCTCGCCCACGCCCCGGCCACGATACTCTTCTGCGACGCAGATGGGGCCATACTGATATGAGCTAGCCGCATCCAGTTTTTTCCCCTGGTAGTGATATTCGTTGAGAATACCTGCCATGTATTTAAACATGGGCCAGGGGCTGAGAAATTCCCACGATCCACCAAGCAACAGGCCAATGACCTTGTCGCATGTACTATCAACCGCAATCACCACACCACTTTCGGCTGAACGCAGTTCATTTAACTGCTGCTCCGTCATATCGGTGGTGACAAATCCATTCGCCCGTTGCTCTCCCGAAAGATTTTTTGCGTGATAGCGCTCCAGCAGTTGTTTCACCTCTGGAATGTCAGAGTCTTGCGCCAGCCGCACGACGATATCTTCATTGACCATTGCCATTTCATACTCCTGTAAAATATTTTACTGAAAGCGTCACCATCATCGCACCTACGGTGACAAACAGAACTTTGCGAATGATTTCACCATTGGTTTTAATGGCATGCAGACTGCCAATGTGATTACCTGCCAGGCTGGCAATAATCATCGGAATGCCGATTAAATAAGCCATCTTACCGGCAATCGCAAAAGCAACAAACGCCCCTATATTGGATGCAAAATTAAATATTTTGCTGGTTGCGGACGCCTGCAGCAGTCCAAACTTATTAATAACCGTTAATGCAATGATGAAAAGGCTACCGGTCCCTGGGCCAAAAAAACCATCATAAAAACCCACGATAAAACACACTACAAAGATTGCCAGGAAGTTGGTCCTGGCGGAGTCGTCTGCGGACTCTTTAATTTTTCCCTTGATCGTTGCTGCGAGTAAACCAATCGGTAATAGCACAACGATGACGATCGATAAGGTCTCCACAGGCAGCAGTAATATCACCTTCGCCCCTACATAGGCTCCCGCCAGGGCAGAAATCAGTCCGGCAGGGATAACGCGCCATATTACGGACTTATTTTTAACAAAGTTCTTGATGGCGGCGATGGTGCCAATGGTACTGACCAGTTTCTCCTGTCCCAGCGCAAGCTGAGGTGGCAGGCCTGTCAGGATAAAGGCCGGAATTAACACCAGACCAGCCCCGCCGGCAATCGCATCAATATAGCCCGCGATGAATGATGCAATAACCAGCAGGATCACCCCGAGCACAAGGTAATGGGCAATAACGCTTCCCTCAATGAACATTGAGCTATTAATTAAATCTGACATTTATCGTACCGTTATATTGTGCGAAGGTGATGGAGACAAACAGAAGAATCGACAAGCTGCGTATCGGTGGGTCTGCGTTTCATAGCAAAAATCCGCAATAACCACCAGTCCGTGCCATCAAAACGAGGTTCAAAAGCATTTCTGGTATGCATTGTCCTTTGGTTTAAAAAAGTCACTGCATCCCCGGGCTCCAGCGGAACATTAAACCACAGGTCGTGTTCCAGAGTGATAAATCGCATTTTTTCCAGCGAGGCTTCGGCCTCGAGCGTCATACCCTGAGTGTTATGCCAGTCAAATCGCGAATACCAGACGCCTTTATCTTTAACAATAATCGGCACTCCCTCAATACTGGCTCCCTCTGTAAAGCTGGCTGGTCGCTTAATTTTAAACGAGGGGCTGGCAAGAATAGCAATATCCTTATCAGAAAGTTTATCCAGAATCTGATCCAGTTTTAACAGACTGGTATGCACGCCCTCTTCCTTCCTGAGGCACAATAGCGTCAGGGTATCAGGACAGCCGCCAAGCCTGTTAGAGGGTGCCTCCCCGGTAATATACAGGTCGGGATTATCAACATGAGGGTAAAAGTCATACTTAGCGCCCTGAGAACTTATTTTCTCTTCTGCCTGAAGCATCGGACAGACATGCCTTATAAGATGTCCTTCATTTTCTCCCTGATAGACTACGGGCCATAAGCCGGCCTGAAAATGTGCAGAAAGATAAGCACCATGCAACTCTGCATTTTTTGACTCTACATAATCAGCATAAGAAGGAACGACGGGGGTTTGGGTGATTTCTTGTGCATCAAATTGTGGCAATTTCCATATTACATAACAGTCCTCTTCAAGCCTTTTCCTGAATTCGTCTGTTGGTATGGGAAGCGCGTCTTTGATACGGTCTGCGATTGATAGTATAATTCCATTCTTCATAAACATACCCTGTCCTGAAGCTACCAGTGTAATAAGATTTATTCGCACTTTTTCTCTACATAACTCGTTAAGATATTTCCATTTCATTCTGAAAAGTGCGGATAATTTATAACGTAGATTTATTACCCTCTTCAAGATAGTGCTTAAAATCCAGACGAACTTTCTATGTGCAAACTCATTTACAAATCTTTAAATTTTAATTACACAATACTTACAAAATTTTATCCTGAAGAGTGTCAGGTGAATCAGTTAAGCAATACTTTGTCAATGATTAATTGATAATAATTTATCGATAAAGCAAATGGCATTCAGGAGTTGAGATCCACGCCGTTCCGCTTCAGATAATCACTGATGCTCAAACCGGACAAACGAATGTTATCCGAAATATCCCTGAACTGCTCCTCCCAGCCGTCCTGCAGCTCCCTGATTGCCGCGATCTGGAAAGCAACACTGAAAGGCGTTCTGCCCAGTTTCTCGGAAAGCCAGAAAAGATGCCTGTCAATCTCTTCGTCCGGTACCGAATCGAGCGCATCACTCAGTAAGGTTTTTTCGTCTTCCTGCCAGGGATGACCGGCTCGCGGAAAACGCGGATCAGGCTGGCGGTCTTTTTTCTCCCTTTTTTCCCGTCTGGCAACGGTCGGCGCATCGCCTTTTTTCAAGCCGACGCGCGCTTTCATGGCGCCGATAGCGGCGACGGCCAGCACCAGCGTTTCACGCTCCTGGCGCGTGAGCAGGCTGTCCTCGCAAATCAGGGTGTTCAGGTTATCGATCAGCTTATTCAGCCCGGGTTCAGTGACTTTCATTTTATGCTCCTGTTCCTTGTGTGGTGGCGATCAGTCCCGGCTCTCATTCACCTGGACGGTGACCGGCAGGCCTGCATCAAAACAGATCTGATACCAGCTGGCCACCTGCAGGGGATCGCCCTCTTTTATCCGGCGTATGCCGCCGGCATCCGTCAGCTGCAGACAGGTGGTACCGTCGAGACGGATCACGTAGGCCGCTTCCCGGAGGGTGTAATGGCCGTCATCCAGCTGCAGCTCCACCGCGTCACCGGCAGCCGTCTGGCGTAACGGCAGACGCCGGACGTCTGTCAGTCGTTTTCGTGCCGTTTCAGCCTCGCGTGCTTCCTGGAAGAGCGGTTCTGCAATGCAGCGACCGGCCTCCGTCAGCTCGACGGCCAGCTGCAGGTTCGGGGCGCGCAGGGTGCGCAGCCAGCCCGCGGCTTCCATGCGCCGGCAGGAGGCGCGCAGGTTCGGCCCGTACACCGGGGCGTCCCCGCCCTGCTCCAGCACCCGCTCGATATCCCGCGTCGCCACCGGTCCCGGCCGTTTCGCATCGAGGGCGGCCAGCACAATCAGCACCCGCCGCTGCAGCGGCGACGGACGTCGGGCTTTTTCCCGCATCATTGCCCCTCATCCCTCTCGGATATGAGCGTTTTTAGCCGTTTATAGTCTGCTTCGACCCGTGTTGTGGCCAGGCCCGTGTGTCCGCGCAGCGCCAGGAGATACCAGAAACGGAGGATGTCATGAGCCTTGTTCACTTCCCAGACATAATGGGTTCCAACCCTGTGAAAATCGCATTGCTTTATTTCCTCCTCTGCCATCTGCGTCATCTGCTCATAGCTGAGCGAAAACATCATTTCTTCATCCATCCTGCACGCTCCGTCTGATAATGTCCGGTTATGTTAAAAATCATATCATGTATGATTATTTCTGTATTCTTAAACATCATATCAGATACTGTTCTGTGGTTAACGCTAAATATCATATTCAGTATGATTTTATTCGTGTGATTCAATTATCATATCGCTTGCCGGTTTTCCGTCGCGCAGATCCGATTTCTGGCTGTTCCGGATCTGTTCCAGTCTGATTTTGGCCTACATGACAAAGCAGAACTAGGGTTCTACGCGGGTGCTATACAGGAGTTTTTCGGGTGATGCTGCCAACTTACTGATTTAGTGTATGATGGTGTTTTTGAGGTGCTCCA
>ERZ1023865.368-NODE-368-length-16750-cov-11.083199_pt1 | contig 16750 bp, 9 predicted proteins | sample MGYA00380389_ERZ1023865 | MGnify/ENA primary metagenome ERZ1023865 (study PRJEB33179, sample SAMN07449008) | human gut metagenome | biome: Human-gut; feature: Human associated habitat; material: Faeces | host: Homo sapiens | place: India: Bhopal | collected... | reverse complement strand
ACAACGGGGGTTCGGGTTGCATTTAACGGTATTGAGGATGCAGAAAATAATACTCTGTTGAAACTGGATGAGGGAAGCAATACGGCCTCCGGTTTAGGTATAGAAATACTGGACGGAAATATGCGTCCGGTGAAACTGAATGACCTTCATGCCGGGATGCAGTGGATCCCACTGGTACCAGAACAGAACAATATTTTGCCTTACTCCGCTCGTCTGAAGTCAACTCAGAAGTCCGTCAATCCGGGACTGGTGAGGGCTTCGGCAACCTTTACCCTTGAATTTCAATAATCAGAGTCAGATATGAAAAGACTTCACAAGAGGTTCCTGTTAGCTACGTTTTGCGCGTTATTCACAGCAACTCTCCAGGCCGTCGATGTCACTATCACTGTTAATGGTCGGGTAGTCGCTAAACCCTGCACTATTCAAACCAAAGAAGCTAACGTTAATCTCGGGGATCTTTATACGCGCAATCTGCAACAACCTGGTTCTGCATCTGGCTGGCACAATATTACTTTGTCATTAACCGATTGTCCGGTTGAAACAAGTGCAGTGACGGCAATCGTGACAGGTTCAACTGACAATACGGGTTATTACAAAAATGAAGGTACTGCCGAAAATATTCAGATAGAGCTGAGGGATGACCAGGATGCTGCGTTAAAAAATGGCGATAGCAAAACGGTTATTGTTGATGAGATCACTCGTAATGCACAGTTTCCACTTAAGGCAAGAGCTATCACGGTGAATGGAAACGCAAGCCAGGGAACGATCGAGGCGCTAATCAATGTGATCTACACCTGGCAATAACGTCGATTCGATTTTCTTAGCCTTCTTTTTAAATCAATTTTTAACCTTAGGATATATCATGGGTAAAACAATCAGTATAAAGGTCCTGTTCGGTATTTATCTTCTATTAATGGCAGGCAAAGTTTTTGCCTTCAGTTGTAATGTCGATGGCGGGTCAAGTATTGGAGCAGGTACAACCTCTGTTTATGTTAATCTCGACCCTGTAATACAGCCGGGCCAGAATCTGGTTGTAGACTTGTCTCAGCATATAAGTTGCTGGAATGATTACGGCGGCTGGTACGACACTGATCATATAAACCTGGTACAAGGCTCAGCTTTCGCAGGCTCCCTACAGTCATATAAAGGATCGCTGTACTGGAATAATGTGACCTACCCCTTCCCGTTGACGACAAATACCAACGTATTGGATATTGGTGATAAGACACCGATGCCATTACCGTTAAAACTCTATATTACCCCAGTTGGGGCGGCCGGTGGAGTTGTCATAAAAGCGGGGGAAGTCATTGCCCGTATTCATATGTATAAAATTGCAACATTAGGAAGCGGAAATCCGCGTAATTTTACGTGGAATATTATTTCAAATAACAATGTTGTTATGCCAACAGGCGGCTGCACCGTTGATAGTCGTAATGTCACCGTGGATCTCCCGGACTTTCCTGGAAGCGCAGAAATACCCCTTGGCGTATATTGCTCAAGCGAACAAAAGCTCTCATTTTATCTTTCGGGTGCCACCACTGACAGTAGCCGACAAGTGTTTGCTAACACAGCACCAGATGCAACAAAAGCATCGGGAGTGGGTGTCTCTCTGATGCGTAATGGAAAAATACTGGCTACGGGAGAAAATGTCTCCTTGGGGACAGTAAATAAAAGCAAAGTACCTCTGGGTTTAAGCGCAACCTATGGACAAACAGGAAACAAGGTTTCAGCCGGAACCGTCCAGTCAGTCATTGGTGTCACTTTTATCTATGAATAATTGTGATTTTGACCTTAGTCTATGCGCTCCATTCACGAAAATTGCGCGGATAATTATTTTGTGAAAGCTATTATCCTACACCTGTAAGAAAATCCGCGCACAATTGAAGCCAGAGTCTTATTTTTTATATTGAAAAATATGTTAATTTAAACACTATGAGAGATGATGCTTAACTTATCGTATTTAATCTATTGTTTAACGATAATAGATTAAAAATAGAAAGAGAGTAGTCCCCTACTCTTATATATCCATGTTGGCGATAATCCCTTTGTATGTACTGTGCATCATCGCTATTACAAATCCTAATAATTCATTTCCACACAGGATAAGTAGATGAAGAAAAAAATTGAATCCTACCAGGGTGCTGCCGGTGGTTGGGGTGCTGTTAAATCCGTAGCGAATGCAGTACGTAAGCAGATGGATATACGCCAGGATGTTATTGCCATGTTTGACATGAATAAGCCAGAGGGCTTTGACTGTCCGGGTTGTGCATGGCCAGATCCTAAGCACAGTGCGTCATTCGACATTTGTGAAAACGGCGCAAAAGCAATCGCCTGGGAAGTCACGGATAAGCAGGTAAACGCCTCTTTCTTTGCTGAGAATACGGTTCAATCATTACTTACCTGGGGAGACCACGAGCTTGAGGCTGCGGGGCGACTCACTCAGCCTTTGAAATATGATGCCGTCAGCGACTGTTACAAGCCATTAAGCTGGCAACAAGCTTTCGACGAAATTGGCGCACGCCTTCAAAGCTATAGTGATCCCAATCAGGTTGAATTCTATACTTCGGGCCGCACTTCCAATGAAGCTGCCTTTCTTTATCAGCTTTTTGCCCGTGAATACGGGAGCAATAACTTTCCCGACTGCTCCAACATGTGCCATGAACCGACAAGCGTGGGTTTGGCAGCGAGTATCGGTGTAGGTAAAGGGACCGTGTTGCTGGAAGACTTTGAGAAGTGCGATTTAGTCATTTGCATTGGGCATAACCCTGGTACAAACCACCCTCGCATGCTGACTTCGTTGCGCGCTTTAGTGAAACGGGGAGCGAAAATGATCGCCATCAATCCTCTACAGGAACGTGGCCTGGAGCGATTTACTGCACCGCAAAACCCGTTTGAAATGCTGACGAACTCTGAGACTCAGTTGGCCAGTGCCTACTATAACGTGCGCATTGGTGGTGATATGGCGTTGCTCAAGGGGATGATGCGCCTGTTAATTGAGCGCGATGATGCTGCAAGCGCCGCAGGTCGGCCCTCATTGCTGGATGACGAATTTATTCAAACGCATACCGTCGGCTTTGACGAGCTACGCCGTGACGTTCTCAATTCCGAGTGGAAAGATATCGAACGTATTTCTGGATTAAGTCAGACTCAAATCGCCGAACTGGCTGATGCATATGCCGCTGCCGAACGAACCATTATCTGTTACGGAATGGGGATCACTCAGCACGAACATGGTACCCAGAATGTACAGCAACTGGTCAATCTGCTGTTGATGAAAGGTAACATTGGCAAGCCTGGTGCGGGTATCTGCCCACTACGTGGCCACTCTAATGTACAGGGCGACCGAACCGTCGGTATCACCGAGAAACCGTCTGCAGAGTTTCTGGCTCGCCTGGGTGAGCGCTATGGCTTCACACCACCTCAAGCACCTGGACATGCTGCAATTGCCAGCATGCAAGCAATATGTACAGGGCAGGCTCGAGCATTGATCTGCATGGGGGGCAACTTTGCACTGGCAATGCCAGATCGGGAAGCGAGCGCTGTACCGTTAACGCAATTAGATCTGGCGGTACACGTAGCCACTAAGCTTAACCGCTCTCATCTGCTGACCGCACGGCATAGCTATATTCTGCCGGTTCTGGGACGTAGCGAGATTGACATGCAAAAAAGCGGTGCGCAGGCGGTAACCGTTGAGGATTCAATGTCGATGATTCATGCCTCGCGTGGCGTGTTAAAACCCGCCGGTGTAATGCTGAAATCAGAGTGTGCAGTGGTCGCGGGAATCGCGCAGGCAGCACTACCCCAGAGCGTGGTAGCCTGGGAGTATCTGGTGGAAGATTATGATCGCATTCGCAATGACATTGAAGCTGTGCTGCCAGAGTTCGCCGACTATAACCAGCGCATCCGTCATCCCGGTGGTTTTCACCTGATAAATGCAGCTGCTGAAAGGCGCTGGATGACGCCGTCAGGTAAGGCTAATTTCATTACCAGCAAAGGGCTGTTAGAAGATCCCTCTTCAGCGTTTAACAGTAAGCTGGTCATGGCGACAGTACGCAGCCACGATCAGTACAACACGACGATTTATGGTATGGATGATCGCTATCGAGGGGTATTCGGTCAACGAGATGTGGTCTTTATGAGTGCTAAACAAGCTAAAATTTGCCGTGTAAAAAACGGCGAAAGAGTTAATCTTATTGCGCTTACGCCAGACGGTAAGCGCAGCTCACGCCGCATGGATAGATTAAAAGTGGTCATTTACCCTATGGCTGACCGCTCACTAGTGACCTATTTTCCAGAATCGAATCACATGCTAACACTTGATAACCACGATCCATTAAGTGGCATTCCTGGCTATAAAAGTATTCCGGTTGAATTAGAACCATCAAATTAATGCCTCTTCTCATTTCTTCTGCTGTCATCCGCACAGCAGAAGAATCCCTCATTGACTATTATCGCGCAATTTGCTCACATGGATTAAATTAAACTACATACTATAAGATATAAACTTCTGCCTACAGCTGTAAGAAACTCCGTTCAGTACTGAAGCGCCAGTCCTATTTCCTCTTTTCTCCGGCCTGTTATATTAAGCATACTGATTAACGATGCTTAACGTTATTCGCTTAATAAACATATTTGAAATGCATGCGACCACAGTGAAAAACAAAATCACGCAAAGAGACAACTATAAAGAAATCATGTCTGTAATTGTGGTTGTCTTATTACTGACACTTACGTTGATAGCCATTTTTTCGGCAATTGATCAGCTGAGTATTTCAGAAATGGGTCGCATTGCAAGAGATCTTACACATTTCATTATCAATAGTTTGCAAGACTGAAAATAAACAGCAAATTATAAATATGAAATGTTAAAAAAGTATCGATAAAAACTTTATTGTTTTAAGGAGATAAAATGTCGCTCGTTTGTTCTGTTATATTTATTCATCATGCCTTCAACGCTAACATTTTAGATAAAGATTACGCCTTCTCTGACGGCGAGATCCTGATGGTAGATAACGCTGTTCGTACGCATTTTGAACCTTATGAGCGGCATTTTAAAGAGATCGGATTTACTGAAAATACCATTAAAAAATATCTACAATGCACTAACATCCAGACAGTGACGGTGCCTGTTCCTGCGAAGTTTTTACGTGCTTCAAATGTACCGACTGGATTGCTTAATGAAATGATTGCTTATCTCAACTCGGAAGAACGCAATCATCATAATTTTTCAGAACTTTTGCTTTTTTCTTGCCTGTCTATATTTGCCGCATGCAAAGGTTTCATTACACTATTAACTAACGGTGTGCTATCCGTTTCCGGGAAAGTGAGAAATATTGTCAACATGAAGCTGGCGCACCCATGGAAGCTGAAAGATATTTGTGACTGCCTGTACATCAGTGAAAGCCTGTTGAAGAAAAAACTAAAGCAAGAGCAAACGACATTCTCACAGATTCTATTAGATGCCAGAATGCAGCACGCAAAAAATTTGATACGCGTAGAAGGTTCAGTCAATAAAATTGCCGAACAATGTGGTTATGCCAGTACATCTTATTTTATTTATACGTTCCGCAAACATTTCGGCAACAGTCCGAAGAGAGTTTCTAAGGAGTACCGTTGTCAAAGTCACACGGGTATGAATACGGGCAACACGATGAGTGCTTTAGCTATTTGATTATTTGCTAACGAGTAGTCAACCACGCACGCTACGTAAGAATTATATGGGGCAGCCATTCCCTGCCCCGCGTTGTTTTTAGGCGATATATTTATTGAAATAAATAAGTGACATCCATCACATATTTATGCACTTGCATAACCTGTTGCATGATTATTTATGATCTCAATTCGGCATTCTGTCAGTAAAATGCAATAATTTATTAAATATCAATAAATTAGTTGTTTATCGGCGAGAAATTACTTAATAGAACAGAAAGTAATGTCAACGCTTTATGGACTGTTATTTCCCTTTTTTTAGCTAAATCTGCTATCTCTTTATGTGACTAACTTCACTTACATCCACTTATTTCTCTTCGTAAAATTACTTCGGAATTAAGTACAATAAGAAGAGGAACATTTATGAAGTCTGCATTAAAGAAAAGTGTCGTAAGTACCTCGATATCTTTGATACTGGCATCTGGTATGGCTGCATTTGCTGCTCATGCGGCAGATGATGTAAAGCTGAAAGCAACCAAAACAAACGTTGCTTTCTCAGACTTTACGCCGACTGAATACAGTACCAAAGGAAAGCCAAATATTATCGTACTAACCATGGATGATCTTGGTTATGGACAACTTCCTTTTGATAAGGGATCTTTTGACCCAAAAACAATGGAAAATCGTGAAGTTGTCGATACCTACAAAATAGGGATAGATAAAGCCATTGAAGCTGCACAAAAATCAACGCCGACGCTCCTTTCATTAATGGATGAAGGCGTACGGTTTACTAACGGCTATGTGGCACACGGTGTTTCCGGCCCCTCCCGTGCCGCAATAATGACCGGTCGAGCTCCCGCCCGCTTTGGTGTCTATTCCAATACCGATGCTCAGGATGGTATTCCGCTAACAGAAACTTTCTTGCCTGAATTATTCCAGAATCATGGTTATTACACTGCAGCAGTAGGTAAATGGCACTTGTCAAAAATCAGTAATGTGCCGGTACCGGAAGATAAACAAACGCGTGACTATCATGACAACTTCACCACATTTTCTGCGGAAGAATGGCAACCTCAAAACCGTGGCTTTGATTACTTTATGGGATTCCACGCTGCAGGAACGGCATATTACAACTCCCCTTCACTGTTCAAAAATCGTGAACGTGTCCCCGCAAAAGGTTATATCAGCGATCAGTTAACCGATGAGGCAATTGGCGTTGTTGATCGTGCCAAAACACTTGACCAGCCTTTTATGCTTTACCTGGCTTATAATGCTCCGCACCTGCCAAATGATAATCCTGCACCGGATCAATATCAGAAGCAATTTAATACCGGTAGTCAAACAGCAGATAACTACTACGCTTCCGTTTATTCTGTTGATCAGGGTGTAAAACGCATTCTCGAACAACTGAAGAAAAACGGACAGTATGACAATACAATTATTCTCTTTACCTCCGATAATGGTGCGGTTATCGATGGTCCTCTGCCGCTGAACGGGGCGCAAAAAGGCTATAAGAGTCAGACCTATCCTGGCGGTACTCACACCCCAATGTTTATGTGGTGGAAAGGAAAACTTCAACCCGGTAATTATGACAAGCTGATTTCCGCAATGGATTTCTACCCGACAGCTCTTGATGCAGCCGATATCAGCATTCCAAAAGACCTTAAGCTGGATGGCGTTTCCTTGCTGCCCTGGTTGCAAGATAAGAAACAAGGCGAGCCACATAAAAATCTGACCTGGATAACCTCTTATTCTCACTGGTTTGACGAGGAAAATATTCCATTCTGGGATAATTACCACAAATTTGTTCGCCATCAGTCAGACGATTACCCGCATAACCCCAACACTGAGGACTTAAGCCAATTCTCTTATACGGTGAGAAATAACGATTATTCGCTTGTCTATACAGTAGAAAACAATCAGTTAGGTCTCTACAAACTGACGGATCTACAGCAAAAAGATAACCTTGCCGCCGCCAATCCGCAGGTCGTTAAAGAGATGCAAGGCGTGGTAAGAGAGTTTATCGACAGCAGCCAGCCACCGCTTAGCGAGGTAAATCAGGAGAAGTTTAACAATATCAAGAAAGCACTAAGCGAAGCGAAATAACTAAACCTTCATGCGGCGGAATTTTCCGCCGCCTTATTGAGCGAGATAGCGATGCACGTTACAGCCAAGCCCTCCAGTTTTCAATGTAATCTCAAATGTGATTACTGTTTTTACCTTGAAAAAGAGTCGCAGTTTACTCATGAAAAATGGATGGATGACAGTACTCTGAAAGAGTTCATCAAACAATATATCGCAGCGTCTGGCAATCAGGTCTATTTTACCTGGCAAGGCGGTGAACCCACTCTGGCTGGCCTGGATTTTTTCCGTAAAGTTATTCACTATCAACAACGCTATGCAGGCCAAAAACGTATTTTTAATGCATTACAAACGAATGGCATTTTATTGAATAATGAATGGTGTGCCTTTCTCAAAGAACATGAATTTCTGGTTGGTATCTCGATCGATGGCCCCCAGGAGTTACATGACCGTTACAGACGCAGTAATTCAGGTAACGGTACTTTTGCAAAAGTGATAGCAGCCATCGAGCGTCTGAAATCATATCAAGTAGAGTTTAATACGTTAACCGTCATTAATAACGTTAATGTCCATTACCCTCTTGAGGTTTATCATTTTTTAAAATCTATCGGCAGTAAACATATGCAATTTATCGAATTGCTAGAAACCGGGACGCCGAATATTGATTTCAGTGGTCATAGTGAGAACACATTCCGTATCATTGATTTTTCTGTGCCTCCCACGGCTTATGGCAAGTTTATGTCAACCATTTTTATGCAATGGGTTAAAAACGATGTGGGTGAAATTTTCATTCGTCAGTTTGAAAGCTTTGTCAGCCGTTTTTTGGGGAATGGGCATACAAGTTGTATTTTCCAGGAGTCCTGCAAGGATAATCTGGTTGTTGAAAGTAATGGAGACATTTACGAATGCGACCATTTTGTCTATCCACAGTACAAAATTGGAAACATTAATAAATCTGAACTCAAAACGATGAACAGTGTACAACTGACAGCGCAAAAAAAACGGATTTCAGCGAAATGTCAGCAATGTGCATATAAACCTATCTGCAATGGCGGTTGTCCTAAGCATCGTATTACTAAAGTAAACAATGAGACTGTTTCTTATTTTTGCGAAGGTTATAAAATCCTTTTTTCAACCATGGTACCTTATATGAACGCCATGGTGGAGTTAGCTAAGAACAGAGTACCGCTTTACCACATTATGGATGTTGCAAAACAAATGGAGAATAATTAATAACGCTCTCTTTTAACTCCATTCTTAGCCTCCTTCTTATGACCTTAACAAGGCACCCGACATAAATTCCTGTCGGGTGTTTCGTCATCATCATCTTCCCTTGCGAAAATCCTGGCTTACGTGGTATGCATCAGGGCATTAGCAATATCCTTGATTATCAATAGCATAACCATAACCCCTGAAAATGAAATATTCCTTTATATTTCATATTGTTAAATGATACTTAAATAAATTTCATCAGTAAATCATTGCCATAGATAATCATTGGATGGCACAATCAATTTTCGCTAATGATAACCATTCCCATTACGTTTTGTATGTTGATAGCAAAGTATCTCTGTCTGCTGAAGCCCTTTTGGCTGCGTAAGAATAATAAAACTTCAGTGTTGTTAATCATTATTATCCTCGCAATGATCCTTGGCGTGGTTAAAATTCAGGTCTGGTTAAACGACTGGAATAATGATTTTTTCAATGCGCTAAGCCAGAAAGAAACCGATAAGCTTTGGCAGCTTGTCCTTTGGTTCCCTGCCCTGCTGGGGATCTTTGTATTAATATCCGTAAACAAAACATGGTTAATTAAACTACTGACTATTCGCTGGCGCGAATGGTTAACAGATTACTACCTTAATCGCTGGTTTGCAGATAAAAACTACTACTTCACGCAGATCTACGGCGAGCATAAAAATACAGATAACCCTGACCAACGTATCGCTGAAGACATTCTCTTACTGATCAGCAAAACGCTCAGTCTTTCATTTGGCTTCATCCAGTCACTTAGCATGCTGATCACCTTTACCGTTATTCTTTGGCAAAGCGCGGGTACGCTCTCATTCACTGTTGGTGGAACAGAATGGAATATCCAGGGGTATATGGTCTATACCGTCGTGCTCATTGTGATCGGTGGAACTTTATTTACCCATAAGGTGGGTAAACGTATTCGTCCGCTTAATGTGGAAAAACAACGTAGCGAAGCGACATTTCGAACTAATCTTGTGCAGCATAATAAGCAGGCAGAACTGATTGCGCTAAGCAATGCTGAGTCTCTACAACGCCAGGAGTTGCGCGACAATTTTCATACCATTAAAGAGAACTGGCATCGTTTAATGAATCGTCAGCGGTGGCTTGATTACTGGCAAAATATTTATTCGCGCTCGCTTAGCGTTCTTCCCTACTTTCTGTTATTGCCGCAGTTTATTAGCGGGCAGATCAATCTGGGCGGACTGATGAAATCGCGCCAGGCATTTATGCTAGTATCGAACAATTTAAGCTGGTTTATTTATAAATATGACGAACTTGCTGAACTGGCTGCGGTTATCGATCGCTTGTATGAGTTCCATCAACTCACTGAACAGCGCCCTACGAATAAGCCTAAAAATTGCCAACATGCGGTACAAGTGGCTAATGCGAGTATTCGTACGCCTGATAATAAGATCATATTAGAGAACTTGAACTTTCATGTTTCGCCAGGCAAATGGCTATTACTGAAAGGCTACTCTGGTGCGGGAAAAACCACACTGCTTAAAACATTATCCCACTGCTGGCCGTGGTTTAAAGGTGATATTTCTTCTCCTGCTGGCAGTTGGTATGTGTCACAAACACCGTTAATCAAAAGCGGCTTACTGAAAGAGATTATTTGTAAAGCACTTCCCCTGCCCGTAGACGATAAATCGTTGAGCGAAGTACTGCATCAGGTTGGTCTGGGGAAATTGGCTGCGCGTATTCATGACCACGATCGCTGGGGAGATATTCTTTCCAGCGGCGAAAAACAACGTATCGCCCTGGCACGATTAATTTTACGACGTCCGAAATGGATATTTCTTGACGAAACTACCTCTCATCTTGAGGAACAAGAGGCTATCCGCTTACTGCGTTTAGTGCGTGAAAAACTACCCACAAGCGGCGTCATTATGGTTACACATCAACCCGGTGTCTGGAACCTGGCCGATGATATTTGTGACATTAGCGCGGTTTTATAAAAACAATAAAAGCCCTGCTGTACGGAGATATAAATAAATGAAGCGAGTTCTTATTCCTGGCGTCATTTTATGTGGCGCTGATGTGGCGCAGGCCGTCGATGACAAAAACATGTACATGCATTTTTTTGAAGAGATGACGGTCTATGCTCCTGTCCCTGTACCCGTAAACGGCAACACGCATTACACCAGTGAAAGCATCGAGCGTTTACCGACCGGGAATGGCAATATCAGCGATCTGCTGAGAACCAACCCTGCGGTACGCATGGATTCAACGCAAAGTACCTCGTTGAACCAGGGAGATATTCGCCCGGAGAAAATCTCTATTCACGGTGCGTCGCCCTACCAGAATGCCTATTTGATTGATGGTATTAGTGCCACTAATAACCTGAACCCAGCGAATGAGTCCGATGCCAGTAGTGCAACCAATATTAGCGGGATGTCACAGGGGTATTATCTTGATGTCAGCTTACTGGACAATGTGACGCTTTATGACAGTTTTGTGCCGGTTGAATTTGGTCGCTTCAATGGCGGGGTAATTGATGCAAAGATCAAACGCTTCAACGCTGATGATAGCAGCGTGAAACTAAGTTATCGCACTACGCGTTCGGACTGGTTAACATCGCATATCGATGAGAATAACAAGAGCGCATTTAATCAAGGTTCTTCAGGAAGTACTTATTACTCTCCAGATTTTAAAAAGAACTTTTATACCTTGTCGTTTAATCAGGAACTCGCTGATAACTTTGGCGTTACCGCCGGTTTATCGCGCCGCCAGTCTGATATCACCCGCGCGGATTATGTTTCGAATGACGGCATTGTCGCCGGTCGGGCACAGTATAAAAACGTTATCGATACTGCATTGAGCAAATTTACCTGGTTTGCCAGCGACCGCTTTACCCACGATTTAACCTTAAAATATACCGGCTCCAGCCGTGATTATAATACCAGCACCTTCCCGCAGTCTGATCGCGAAATGGGTAATAAATCCTATGGTCTGGCATGGGATATGGATACGCAGCTCGCATGGGCCAAACTTCGTACCACCGTTGGTTGGGATCATATTAGTGATTATACCCGTCACGATCATGACATCTGGTACACCGAACTTTCATGTACATATGGTGATATTACAGGGCGTTGCACCCGTGGCGGATTAGGACACATTTCCCAGGCTGTAGATAATTACACCTTCAAAACACGCCTGGACTGGCAAAAATTCGCCGTGGGTAATGTTTCGCATCAACCCTACTTCGGCGCGGAATACATCTATTCCGATGCATGGACTGAACGCCATAACCAGTCTGAATCCTATGTGATTAATGCTGCCGGAAAGAAAACTAACCATACCATTTACCATAAAGGTAAAGGCAGCCTGGGAATTGACAACTACACACTGTATATGGCGGATCGCATTAGCTGGCGTAATGTGTCATTAATGCCCGGCGTGCGGTATGACTATGACAACTATCTGTCAAACCACAATATCTCCCCGCGCTTTATGACGGAATGGGATATTTTTGCTGATCAAACCTCAATGATTACCGCAGGTTATAACCGTTACTATGGTGGGAATATTCTTGATATGGGATTACGTGATATCCGCAATAGCTGGACGGAATCGGTATCAGGTAATAAAACTCTGACGCGTTATCAGGATTTGAAAACGCCTTATAACGATGAACTGGCAATGGGATTGCAGCAGAAAATCGGTAAGAACGTTATTGCGCGTGCAAACTATGTTTACCGTGAAGCGCATGATCAAATCAGCAAAAGCAGTCGTACCGACAGCGCGACTAAAACCACCATTACTGAATATAACAACGATGGCAAAACCAAAACGCATTCGTTCAACCTCAGTTTTGAGCTGGCCGAACCCCTGCATATCCGCCAGGTAGATATTAACCCACAAATTGTCTTTAGCTATATCAAGAGCAAGGGCAACTTGTCGTTAAACAATGGTTATGAGGAGAGCAATACCGGTGATAACCAGGTGGTTTATGACGGTAATCTGGTTTCTTACGATAGCGTTCCAGTGGCAGATTTTAATAACCCATTAAAGATCTCCTTAAACATGGATTTCACGCATCAACCGAGCGGGTTGGTGTGGGCGAATACGCTGGCCTGGCAAGAAGCGCGTAAAGCTCGCATTATCCTGGGTAAGACAAATGCGCAATACATCAGCGAATATTCAGATTACAAGCAGTATGTTGACGAAAAACTGGATAGCAGCCTGACCTGGGACACCCGCTTGTCCTGGACGCCACAATTTCTGAAACAACAAAACCTGACGATCAGTGCCGATATTCTCAATGTATTGGATAGCAAAACCGCTGTTGATACAACGAACACCGGTGTGGCGACCTACGCCAGTGGCCGTACTTTCTGGCTTGATGTCAGCATGAAATTTTAATAGTTCGGATTTTACTTAACCGGGTAAATTCGCCCGGTTTTCGCATGGAGATAATTATGAGAAACCTCTGTTTCTTACTGACGTTAGTGGCAACTCTGTTGCTCCCCGGGCGGCTGATTGCCGCCGCCTTACCGCAGGATGAAAAGTTAATTACCGGGCAACTGGGCAATGGCTTGCGATATATGATTTATCCGCATGCTCATCCAAAGGATCAGGTAAATTTATGGCTGCAAATTCATACCGGTTCATTGCAGGAAGAAGACAATGAGCGCGGCGTGGCTCATTTTGTAGAACATATGATGTTTAACGGCACAAAAACATGGCCGGGTAATAAAGTCATCGAAACATTTGAGTCAATGGGCCTGCGTTTTGGTCGCGATGTTAATGCCTATACCAGCTATGACGAAACGGTGTATCAGGTGAGTTTGCCGACTACGCAGAAACAAAATCTGCAACAAGTGATGGCAATCTTCAGTGAATGGAGTAATGCCGCAACCTTTGAAAAACTCGAAGTAGACGCTGAACGTGGCGTAATTACTGAGGAATGGCGTGCCCATCAGGATGCGAAATGGCGCACCTCTCAGGCGCGCCGCCCTTTCCTGCTGGCTAATACCCGTAATTTAGACCGTGAACCTATCGGCCTGATGGATACTGTCGCCACGGTCACACCGGCACAATTGCGCCAATTTTATCAACGCTGGTATCAACCAAATAATATGACCTTTATCGTGGTCGGCGATATCGACAGTAAAGAAGCGCTGGCGCTGATAAAGGATAATTTAAGTAAGCTTCCGGCTAACAAAGCAGCTGAAAATCGCGTCTGGCCGACAAAAGCCGAAAACCACCTGCGCTTTAATATCATTAATGATAAAGAAAACCGGGTGAACGGCATCGCACTCTATTATCGCCTGCCAATGGTACAAGTGAACGATGAGCAAAGCTTTGTCGAACAAGCTGAATGGAGCATGTTAGTTCAGCTGTTCAATCAACGTCTGCAGGAACGCATACAGTCGGGCGAGTTGAAGACTATTTCTGGCGGCACTGCGCGCAGCGTTAAAATTGCACCCGATTATCAGTCGCTGTTTTTCCGTGTAAATGCACGAGACGATAATATGCAGGATGCTGCGAATGCATTAATGGCAGAGTTGGCAACCATTGATCAGCATGGTTTTTCTGCTGAAGAACTCGATGATGTCAAATCTACCCGCCTCACCTGGCTGAAAAATGCGGTTGATCAGCAAGCTGAACGTGATTTACGTATGCTGACCAGTCGCCTGGCATCCAGCTCATTAAATAATACGCCGTTCTTGTCGCCGGAAGAGACATATCAACTTTCGAAACGTCTGTGGCAGCAAATTACCGTGCAAAGTCTGGCGGAAAAATGGCAGCAGTTAAGAAAGAACCAGGACGCATTTTGGGAGCAAATGGTAAACAATGAGCTTGCCGCCAAAAAAGCATTGTCTCCTGCGGCTATCCTGGCGCTGGAAAAAGAGTACGCCAACAAAAAGCTGGCGGCTTACATCTTCCCAGGCAGAAATTTATCGTTAACAGTAGACGCTGACCCACAGGCGGAAATTAGCAGCAAAGAAACGCTGGCTGAGAATCTGACATCATTAACACTTTCCAATGGTGCCAGGGTTATTCTGGCAAAATCCGCGGGTGAAGAGCAAAAGCTACAAATTACTGCCGTATCGAATAAAGGCGATTTAAGTTTCCCTGCGCAGCAAAAATCACTTATCGCGCTGGCAAATAAAGCAGTAAGCGGAAGCGGCGTTGGTGAGCTCTCCTCTTCCAGCTTGAAACGCTGGAGTGCGGAAAATTCGGTAACCATGAGCAGTAAAGTCAGTGGCATGAATACGTTGCTCTCCGTTAGCGCGCGGACTAATAACCCTGAACCTGGTTTTCAGTTGATTAACCAGCGAATCACCCACAGCACGATTAACGACAATATTTGGGCATCGCTACAAAATGCTCAAATTCAGGCGTTGAAAACGCTCGACCAGCGTCCAGCGGAGAAATTCGCCCAGCAGATGTATGAGACGCGCTATGCTGATGACCGCACGAAATTACTGCAAGAAAATCAGATTGTACAGTTTACTGCCGCAGATGCGCTGGCTGCCGATCGCCAGTTGTTTTCATCTCCAGCGGATATCACGTTTGTCATTGTCGGTAATGTCTCAGAAGACAAACTCGTGGCGTTAATTACGCGTTACTTAGGATCAATCAAACACTCTGATTCGCCATTAGCCGCAGGTAAACCATTAACTCGCGCGACGGACAACGCATCGGTTACTGTAAAAGAACAAAATGAACCTGTGGCACAGGTTTCACAGTGGAAGCGTTATGATTCCCGGACACCTGTTAATCTGGCGACGCGTATGGCGCTCGATGCTTTTAACGTCGCACTGGCAAAAGATCTACGTGTTAATATTCGTGAACAGGCATCTGGAGCATACAGCGTTTCTTCTCGCCTCTCGGTTGATCCTCAGGCCAAAGATATCAGTCATTTGCTGGCTTTTACTTGTCAACCAGAACGACATGATGAACTGTTAACGTTAGCGAATGAAGTGATGGTTAAGCGTCTGGCTAAAGGGATCAGTGAGCAAGAACTGAATGAATACCAGCAAAACGTTCAGCGCAGCCTCGATATCCAACAGCGTAGCGTTCAACAATTAGCGAACACTATTGTAAATAGTCTTATTCAATATGACGATCCTGCAGCATGGACTGAGCAGGAGCAATTGTTGAAACAAATGACGGTAGAGAATGTTAACACTGCCGTTAAACAATATCTTTCTCATCCGGTAAATACTTATACCGGAGTATTATTGCCAAAATAATAACAGCCCCGTCAACACATCGTTGGCGGGGATTTTAGCAATATTCGCTATTTTTATGTAATAATTTTATAAATGCGTTCAAAATAATAATCAAGTACTAATAGTGATATTTTAAGGTCTGATTTTTACGTGATAATTCAGGAGACACAGAATGCGCATAAAAATAACAGCATAAAACACCTTACCACCACCCAAGAATTTCATATTGTATTGTTTTTCAATGAAAAAATATTATTCGCGTAATATCTCACGATAAATAACATTAGGATTTTGTTATTTAAACACGAGTCCTTTGCACTTGCTTACTTTATCGATAAATCCTACTTTTTTAATGCGATCCAATCATTTTAAGGAGTTTAAAATGGATAAGAAGCAAGTAACGGATTTAAGGTCGGAACTACTCGATTCACGTTTTGGTGCGAAGTCTATTTCCACTATCGCAGAATCAAAACGTTTTCCGCTGCACGAAATGCGCGACGATGTCGCATTCCAGATTATCAATGACGAATTATATCTTGATGGCAACGCTCGTCAGAACCTGGCCACTTTCTGCCAGACCT
>ERZ1023865.349-NODE-349-length-18287-cov-10.072236_pt1 | contig 18287 bp, 24 predicted proteins | sample MGYA00380389_ERZ1023865 | MGnify/ENA primary metagenome ERZ1023865 (study PRJEB33179, sample SAMN07449008) | human gut metagenome | biome: Human-gut; feature: Human associated habitat; material: Faeces | host: Homo sapiens | place: India: Bhopal | collected... | reverse complement strand
ATTAGCACTGGCACTTGCAAACGAATTGGAAAGGAAAGCGAAACATGAAGCAGAGATGTAGAGTAATGATCCCGGCACAAGCACCGGAAACAAAGCAGAGCAGACTACTGTTCAAGAAAGAATGGGTATCCATTTTGGCAGATGCAGGGGAACGAGTTGGGGAGAATGAAGAAACATTCCATGAGGTGGAAGGGGAACTGATAGAGTTTCGGGAAACATCGGGAATTGTAGTTTTAAAGGGCGGCATCCTTGCGTCAGTTCCAATGTATCGAATTCAAATGTTAGAAGCGTAGGAGGAAAACAAAGTATGAGCAAATTATTTTTTGAAATGACAGAAACAGAAGCACAGTTACAGAATATTTTAAACAGTCTGGAATATGCGCAGTACCAGATGTCAACCGGGATCAACGGATACGGCAACGGCACTATGACAAGAGAAGAGCATCAAGAAACAGAGCGGAGCGTGCTGAGTTCGTTAGGGGTAGCTATGAGCGGTGTACAGAAGTTGATTGGAGAGTATGCGTCATTGGAAGAAGGAGAACTGCTGCCAGAAATGGAAAAGGCAGATAAGATTGTAGAACATCCGGTGTATGGTTCAGAGGATATGGAAGCGTTGAAACAGTGTACTTTGATTGATCTGGAAGATTGCATGACAAAAGACCGGGAGACCGGAGAAAAGGGAGAAGCTCTTTGCATGACGTTCCAGAACGAAGAAGGAAAGTATATTAATGTTTCGTATCTGGATGGACAGTTGAGTATCAGTAACCCGTACAGGAAATAAAAAAGAGCCTGCCGTCATCAGCAAGCCCGTTTCCGATATTCGATAATTTAATTATAAAGGGAGTGGGCTTGTGATGTCAATGAACATTGAAAATCAAATATGTGAACACCGGGCGAACACTGGGGAAACAGTTGTTGAACAGCGAGGGAACAACGAGCAGATCGTTGGCCAGATCCAGGCAGGAGAGAAGGAACAGGAGAACATGACACTGCTGTGGCAGCAGAACCAGAACTTTATCGCCATGATTGCAAGAAAGTATAGTTCCTGTGCGGAAATGGAAGATCTGGAGCAGGAGGGCTATATCGGACTGTATGAAGCAGTCAGGCATTATGATGCATCATCAGGAGTACCATTCATCAATTATGCTGCATTCTGGATTCGGCAGGTCATGCGCCGGTATATTGATAACTGTGGTAGAGTGGTTCGGATTCCAACACATGCAGTAGATAAGATACAGCGCTATAAGAAAATCAAAAGTGAGTATCAGAAGTATTACGGGAAAATACCTACAGACAGGGAAATGAGCGCCTTTATGGGGATGGATGAAGAAAGTCTCAAGAGCATAAAGAAAGCGGCAGCAATGGGGCAAATACGAAGTCTGGACGAGCCTATCAACAGTGACGGGGAAGATATCTATATCGGTGATACCATTGCATCAAAAGAAGATGTAGAAGCTGATGTGATTGATCGTATTGATTCAGACCGGATGAGCAGGGAGTTATGGACAGCAGTTGACAGACTTCCAGATCTGCAAGGAAAAGTATTGCGCTGCCGGTTCCTGGAAAAGAAAACCTATCAGCAGACAGGGGAAACGCTGGGAATTAGCGTGAGTGCAGTCAGACAACAGCAGAGCAAGGCAATGAGCTTACTGAGGAACAGAGGAAGAAATAAAGGGTTCATAGGATACCGGGAAGAGTTCTTGCCTGCTGCATCCATTCATCACGTAGGAGTCAGAAGTTTTCAGCACACTTGGACAAGCGAAGTAGAACGAGAAGCACTGAGCCTGTAATGGGCTATATATATGTTCTATAGCAAACGTGACTATTTCCTCAGCGAAGCAAATAAAATGGAAAATAGAGGGCAAATAGAACGCCACAGGGCTATTGCAGTGAATAGCATCCCCCCTCCCTTTGAGGTGGCAGCAGGATCATCGGAGAATCGGGAGAGAGGACTCTTTCCAATAGAGCGGATCTGTGAAAATAAATTTTCCTTAGACTTGTAGTAGAATTTGAAATGGGCGTAGGTACGGGAAAAGCCCGTAGAATAACTACTTTTTGAACATGGATGAAAAACAGGGATCAGCGGAAATAATCGGAAAACAGGGGTAAAAATGCTAACTTTTGCTAACCTTTTTCGTGAGTGCCAGATAGAATTGCTGCGTACTTGTGGGTATATAGCATAGCAAGTGTACCTGTGAGTACGGCTGTATTGGAGCCAAAATTGGATTGGTTGACCAAGCAAGATTCGTAGTGCCGGATGTCGGTTGAATCGACTCCCGGGATAGCGCAAGATTGCGCGCTCTACAACGCAAGAGAAGTGTTGAGATTTGTCAACCTTTAAAACTGAGCATTTCTGAGCAATTTCCTCACTTTTGAGGAGATCCAGACGCTGACGTAAATTTTAACGGGAGCAGAATTGCTCTGGTTACGCCCACAAGTGGGCGAATAGGGGTGTCCTCCATTTTGAGCAGACCTGCTGCCGTTTCCACACAACTGAGGAAAAGGACTGCTGAAAATTCAGCCGTACTATCTTCCTTATATCGGGGCGGAAGTTACTGTTAGTCACATCTAAATTAAAGAAATGGGGGCTTACCGGACGGGAACTGAGTACCTCAGAAAACCTCAGAAAATCTACTGAGCGCAATTTTGCGTTGAGTAAATCCAATCCTGCACCTGAAAGTACGGGTTCAGGTAAGCTCGGTTTTGAGCTGATCCGGTGAAAAAAATACAAGGATTCCTTAGAATTTAGGAGTCGATGAAGAAAGTAAAGGAGATAAATAAATGGGATTAAGCAGATATGAACAAGAAGTGATTATTAACTTTAATGCAGAGGATGGAGAAGCATCATTGTATACAGCCAATCCAGTATGGATTAGAAAAATGGACAAGATATTGCAACAGAATCCAGAGCAATTCAGATTAGGAAGAGTGGAACGGGTGAAAGGGACTATTGTGTCTAAAGAATATTTTTTCCCGAAAAGGTTCGTTACAATTCGGTCAAGAGATATTAAGCGAGAATTAACGGAAGAACAGCGGAAAGAAATTGCAGAACGGCTCAAGAAGTCGTCATAGAATCAATTCTGCGCTTTAAAACTCCATACAGGATAGAGAAAATTAGAGTTTAACTCCATCCAGCGAGGAAATGTTAGGGTGAATAGGTAAAATTGATTTTCCATTGAAATAATAGAGTAAATACAAACGGTTGGAAAATGGGATGCATTGGCAGCAGGGAATTGATACGTGAGTAAGAATATGCTATAATCTCGGCAGGGAAACCAAAGCCGGGCGGCTTACCCTCTTTTACGGAGGGGCAACCCTCCAGACGAAAGAAAGGAGGGCGATGCCAATGTGTGTTACATATACTGATCTGATTCAGTTGTTAATATTCATTGTTGCCCTTGTTAGTCTTTGTTATGAGATTTTCAAGGATAAACGAAAATAGCCGCCATTACTCGCAATAATGACGGCAGTTTAAAATAACAGCTTTTATTTTACCGGGTAAGCCGCTTGCGGTTTCCCTTTTTGTATCTTCAATATAGCACATCTGTATCAATTCTGCAAGATGATAGGTTACATTTTACATATCCTAAGAATATCCCGGCACTTTCGGCAGTCTAAAAAAGAGCATGGTTATATTTGTAATGCCCTAAAAGAGTATCAAGACATTTCGGACACCCTAAAAAGACCATTCATTGAAATCAATAGATAATTCTGGATAAATACCAGACGCTACAATATCTGAAAATGAATATTCTATAGTGTCTTCAGATTCAAAATTATAAACCGTGATTCGATTCTTATCACTGTCAACAATCCAGTATTCCCGGACGCCAGCAGTACGATATTTGAATAATTTGATATAGTAGTCCATTCTCCGACTGCTTGGTGAGACAATTTCAATGATCCAGTCAGGGGCACCGTTGCAGCCTTTTTCAGTGAGTTTATTCTGGTCACAAATAACAGCAATATCCGGCTCTACATAGTTTTTATCATCTTGATTGAGAAATACGGCAAATGGAGCAATATCAACTTCACAAGATCCGTTCCTGCTTTTGATGAAATTATTGATCACTGTAGAAAGTTCTACGGTGATGCGCTGATGTTTGCGGCTTGGCGGCGCCATCATATAGACTTGACCGTCAATCAGTTCTGCACGTTGTCCATCAGGCAGAGAATAGATGTATTCAGTGGTGTAATCTTGGTGCTGTTTCGGTAATGGCATGGCAATACTCCTTTCGTAATGAGTGTTTGCAGTTGCGGGGGGATTATTCAGAGTTACGTTCCATTCGTTTATCAATCTTTTAGTTGCTATATTTCTTCCCCAGTATCGTTCAAAGTGAAGCTGGCGTGATAAGTGCAATTGAGAGCGGTTGCAATTTGCATCAGTTCCTTTTCGCTAAAATTATCACGAGTCAATTTGTTTGATAAATTTTGTCGTGACTGTGAGGTTATTTCTGCTAATTCTCCGAGTGTCATATTTCGTCTTTTTAAAACAATTTTTATTTTTTCTCCCATACTGATTGACATATAGTGTCCTCCTTTGGCTTTTAATGTTATATGATAATTATACATTATAAAGTGTAAAATATCAAATAATAAATGAAAAAATAAATTTAAAAGTGTAAATAAAATATTGACAAAATACACTTTAAAGTGTATAATAAGACCATAAGATAAAGCAAGGCAAACGAACAGCCCGAAAAGCTGCGAAGCTGAAAGCCATATCCCTGTGAGCGTACCGATAGGAGGGCAATAGTCAGGAAGATGATTCAGCCGAATGCCTACAGTATCTTAAAGAAGGAGGAAGATCAATGAAATACGATTTGAAATCAATCATGTTAAGAGCATGGAAGAACTACAGAAAATATAAAGAACTCTCTTTTGCAGAGTGTTTACACAGGGCATGGATCACGGCAAAAGCGGAAAGCATCAACGCTGAACGCATTGAGAGAGCGAAAGCGGCAGCAGGCGTTGAGGAAGTAACAAAAACATGGAGTGAGTGGAAGAAAGCAGGCTATGAAGTAATACACGGTAGCAAAGCGTTGTTCGGAACAGAGCTGATCTGGGGGAGCAAGGGAGACGGAGCAATCTATAAAGCGAGCTTTTTTGGCCAGTCACAAGTACAGGAGGTAACAGCATGAGAAAGTTAAGAGAATGGATGAACCGGAAGAAAAGAGCGAAACACTTCAAAATGTATCAGCTTGAGCCGGTTTCAAATGTGATCCGGATTCAGCCAGACATACAGGTGATTTCAGTTGCAAGATAAGAAAAAGCCCATACAAGTGCGGCAACACTGTATGAGCAAATAACCCAGTACGAGGGGTTAAGTAGAGTATAACACGACTGCTGCCCCTTTGCAAGAGAAAGGATTGATACCAATGGAGAAGAAAGCTATGAACTTATACGAGAAAATTAAGAGAGAAAACTTGATGATTCCTGTTGCATTTAGAATGAAATTTGAACAGGCAGAAGATTTGTTAAACTATGCTCCAAGTGAATTTGATCTTGCTTTATCGTCATTCAGATTCGGATATATGCAAGCGCAGAGAGCAGAAAAAGTGAATAAGACTAAAGCGGAGAATAATCAGTTGCAGAGCCTTTTGTCGCAGTTAAGATCAGAAGATTATAAAATTAAACGCCAGATAGAGGCAATCTTATACAGATATCTGGAGAAACGGGACAGACTGCCAGTAAATCCAAAACAGCAGTATGATCGCAAGAAATCCATTATGGAAGCGGTTGATGAGATAGAGAACAAAGAGTATTTGGAACTTGTAGAGTGGTTCGCTAAGAAGTTAGCTGGTAAGGGGGTCGCGTAAGATGAAAGATGTATATGGAAATCCATTACCGCCTAATATTTACGAAGCGAACGAAACTATGAAAATGTTGGGAGATCGACCTGTGGTAGATAGTTTTTGGAGAAACACCGAAGTAAGAAAAGAAATTGAGGATATTGCGGAAGTGCATCCACGTTCTTTTACGATTGATGCGGCGGCAGATATATTTTCATTAGGCTATATACATGGCGAACGAGCAAGACGGATCAAAGGAAAAGGGCAGGAGCTAAGCGCATCAGCTGAATATAGAAAAAGATTCATTCTTGAAGAAATAGAGAAAATGAACGAGAAAAACATAGGTCTTATATATGCTTTCATGCTGGGACGGACGGGAAAAGCCCATTAGAATTAGTGACTACAAGAAATAACTGCCCTCTCCGGGAAGATGCGCCAACATCAGAACCGGAGCGGCAGTTGAAAGAGAGGTGAGAAAAATTGTATTGTGTAATTCAAGAAGTTGAGAGGAAAAGGAAGAATCAAAGCGGATATTCAAAAGAGCTGAAATCAGAATATATGCAGATGTCCATAAACGGACAGGACGAGAGCCACTACTGGCACCATTACAGCGAGGAGCGTTTTGAGAGAGACATCAAGAAAGCATACCGGATCACCATTCACGAAAGCTACCGGGAGAATGGGAAAGTGAAGAAAAAGCAGTTTGGGATTTGTACCGTTGATTATTATGATCTTGCTACAGACTGGTTTTGCCTGTATGACTGGGGAAATAGTAAAATAGAGACTGCTGCCAAAGAGCTGAACTGTTCAGAGGAAGAACTTTACACGTTGATTGAGAAGAAGCTAGAGCCGATACAGGAGCAGATCATAGCGGAATTTAAGCAGACAGAAGAATACAAGACGCATGAAGAGCATGAAAAGATCACGACTTTGCACGCTGCCAGAAAAGTAGAATTCAATGCAAAGTATAATCTGTCGGGAAATGAATATGACAAGTGTTATGACGTATTTGGCGTATTGCAGAACCCGGAGTATTTGAAGAAAATAGAAAAAGATTACGAAGCAAGGCAGAGATATGAGCAGGAAAGCCGTAGGTATTACGAAGAATATTACAATAACTACAATCAGGATTCAAGCAGTAGTTACGGCGGTTCGGTATCGAATACCTACAAGGAAGAAGATAAGGCAGTTTTGAAGCAGTTCTACCGGGAGTTATCCAAGAAATTTCATCCAGATGCGAACCCAGATACGGATACTTCACAGCAAATGCAGCTATTGAACCAGTTGAAACAGGAATGGGGACTGTAGTTATTTGAAAATGAAATGCAATACCTACAGAAAATAGGCGTGATACTAAGAAATGCTAAGGCAAAATGAGAACGGGACACACTCGGAAATACTCGGATGTTAAGAAATGTTAAGGCGAATAGGAGTATTCGGACATTTCGGACACCCTAAAAAGAGCATCCCAAGATTTCCGGGTCCCTAAAAAGGAGGTGAAGCCTATGGAACAGATCAGAACCATATACAGGGAAGTATTTAGCAAGTCACCTGCTGCCCTGGGAGCAGATCAAAAGCTCACAGAGGAAATAGAGAAGGAAATTGAAGAACGAAAAAGAAGAGCAGTACAAGCCCTCACAGAAGAGGAATGGACAGATCTGGTATTTGCCGGCAGCAGTTACGGGCAGATACAAGGATTTGAAAGCGGCTTTCAGTATGCTATGACATTGATGGCTGAAAGTCTATGCAATTAAAAAGCCCCACAGTGCGGCAACACTACGGGGCAAAAACCAAAATAACCCAATACATGAAATATAGGGCTACCATGATTATAGCGGTCATGTAGTCCTATTTCAATACGAACTGTTGTTCGTAGAGAGGAGACAATATGGCAGTTGACAAGAGAGGAAGAAAACTTCCAAAGGGAATAAGACAGCGTTATAACGATTTTGAGGGGCGTTTTATGTATCAAGGGGAAAGATACCTTGTACACGGGAGAACGGTCACAGAGACGCAGAAAGCAATGACAGAGTTAAGATATAAACTGGAACATGGATTGTATGTAGTAAAAGAGAAAATCACTCTGGATAAGTGGTTCGAAACATGGATTGACGAGTATAAAAGAAAACAGGTGAAAATAGGGACGTGTATTAGATATCAGGAAGTGTACGGGGATATAATCCAGAAGAGAATGGGAATGAAGTATATAAATGAGATCAGAGGGGAACATATACAAAAATTATATAATGAGCTTTCAGATCAGGGATATTCTAATGCAACAATAAAACTTGGAAGAGCTATTTTGAGCGGATGTTTAAAGCAGGCTGTAAAGAATAAACTAATAGAACGAAATCCTGTAGAAATTGCAGATTTGCCACGCCAAACAGAAAAGAAGGAAAGACAAGCAATGACAAGAGAACAGCAGGCCTTATTTATGGAATATGCAAAGGAGAGCTATTTACACAATTATTTTGAAGTGATGCTCCGGACAGGTATGAGAAGTGGTGAACTGCGAGGATTGATTTATGCCAGAGACATAGACAAGAAAAATAAGGTGATTCACGTACAGAGGACATTGAAATATGGGAACGTGCAAGGGTATAAAATACCACAGAATATGATCGTGAAAAAGGAATATCAGGAGAAAGTTGGAGCTACGTTTTTTACGGATGCACCAAAAACAGCGTCATCACGAAGGGATATACCGATGACGGCTGAAATAGAGCGTTGCTTGGATGCTCAACGTAGTTACTGGGGATTCAAAGTAGACTCACTGGACAGATTCTTGTTTTGTACAGAAACCGGTGATCCTTTGAGTAAAGAGCGTGTACAGTCAGAAATTAATCGTATAATAAAACGAATTCGAGAGGACGGGTATGATTTCCCACACATAACATCACACGTATTCCGGCATACTTTCGCGACAAGGGCAATTGAAGCAGGAATGCAACCGCAAGTATTAAAAACCATTCTGGGGCACAGTTCGCTTGCTATGACAATGGATCTGTACAGTCATGTATTGCCAGATACAAAAGCGCAGGAAATGGAGAAAATAGCAAACATATTTTAAGAGAGGGCAGCAGTTAGCTGCTCTTTTGCTAAGTTTGCACAGTCCAAAAAAGTACCAAAAAAGTACCAAATTGCCCAAATTATTATAAACTACCATAAATCGAAAATCCACATAAAGCCTTGATTTTACGCCTAAAATACAATAGGATAAACTATAGTAAATAGAATCAGTTAAAATTGCGGGTTCGGGAAAGGGTAATGAAAAAGGAGCGTGAAAGGATGAGTGAATTTTATAATTCTCTCGCAGAAAAAATGCAGAGTGGTTCCTGTGTTGTTATGACAGTATTAGAGGGAGAATCGGCAGGAAAGAAATTACTTGTGACAGAGCCGGTGGAGCAATATGAGGGACATGCAGTGTTTTGTGAGCGTGCAGGTTCTCAGCCCAGGCTGGTGATCTGCGGAGGCGGTCATGTGTCCATACCTATGATCCGGATGGGGAAAATGCTGGGATTTCAGGTGACGGTTCTTGAGGATCGTCCCAAATTTGCGGACAATGCAAGAGTGGCAGGCGCGGATGTGGTGATCTGCGATTCTTTTGAGCATGGACTTGAACGCATATCAGGAGGAGAAGATACATATTTTATTATTTTGACAAGAGGACACCGGTATGATGAAGTGTGTCTGGGAGCAATCGTAGAGAAGCCAAATGCTTATATTGGAATGATGGGCAGCCGCCGCAGAGTGGCGATCGTCAAAGAAGAGCTTTTTGAGCAGGGACATGAACGTGAGAAGCTGGATGAGGTGTACACACCGATTGGTCTGAAGATCGGCGCTGAGACACCGGAAGAAATTGCGGTGTCTGTTATGGCAGAAATCATTCAGGTGAAACATGAAAAAGCAGAAGGATGCGGATATTCCAAAGAATTGTTGGAGGCGCTGTGTGATGAGGACTGTAAAAAGCAGAAAAAAGTACTTGCAACGATCATTTCCAGAAAAGGATCTGCACCGAGAGGCGTGGGAACAAAAATGCTGATCCTGGAGGATGGAACACTGATCGACACGATCGGAGGCGGATGCGCGGAAAGTGATGTGATCACAAAAGCACTGCTGATGATGCGGGAAGAAAAAGTGCGGTTTCAGATTTGTATGGTGGATATGACAAGGGAAGCTGCAGAAGAGGAAGGGATGGTCTGCGGTGGACGGATTGAAGTAATGCTGGAACGAGTTTAGTATCCGTTACTGTTCACAGTAACTTCGTATACCGGATTCATTTTTCATGGAAGAGCTGTTGACATTCAAAATAGGGAATGTTAATATAAATTTAACATAGTGAAAGCAATAATTGTGCGAATTGCATAAAATGGTGCTTATATAGGTTCATAATTGGTTGGACGTATCTACCAGCTGCCGCAAACAGCTGACTATAAGCAGAGTGGGATGGGAAAGTCCCGGTCTGTAGTCGGGCGGAAAGAGTAGGAGGTCAGTCAATGAATGAACCTGTTTTTATATTAAAAGGGAATGTTGTATACAGCAAAAATAAAGATGAACTAAGGATCTTAAAGGATCACTATCTGATCAGCGAAAGCGGTCTGGTCAAGGGGGTTTTTGAGAAAGTGCCTCCAGAATATGCACAGGTATCGGTATCTGATTATGGGGAGTGTCTGATTATTCCGGGACTGACAGATCTGCATGTGCATGCTCCGCAGTATACATTCCGGGCAATGGGAATGGATATGGAGCTTTTGGAATGGCTGGAGACGAATACGTTTCCGGAGGAGGCAAAATATCAGGATCTGGAGTATGCCCGGCGTGCATATCGTATCTTTACTGACAATCTAAAGAGAAGTGTAACGACAAGAGCATGTATTTTTGGAACGATCCACAGAGACGCCACACTGCTTTTAATGGATCAGCTGGAACAAAGCGGACTGGTGACGTATGTGGGAAAAGTGAATATGGATCGCAACTGTCCGGATTATCTCAGAGAGGAATCGGCAGAAGAATCAGGGATTCAGACAGTGGAATGGATCAAGGATGTATTGCATAAAAAATATCAGAATACCATGCCGATTCTGACGCCAAGGTTTACACCGAGCTGCAGTGATGAACTGATGGAGAATTTAAAGAAAATTCAGATGTATTACCAGATTCCGGTACAGTCACACTTATCAGAAAATCCGGGAGAGATTGCCTGGGTGAAGGAGCTTTGCCCATGGTCGGAGTTTTACGGGGATGCTTATGACAGATTTGGATTGTTTGGGGCAGACTGCAAAACCGTAATGGCGCACTGTGTGTATTCCGGAAAAGAAGAGCGGCAGCGAATGAAAGAAAACGGAGTATTTATCGCCCATTGTCCGGAATCCAATATGAACTTGTCATCGGGGGTGGCGCCGGTTCGGACATTCCTGGAGGAAGGAATGCATGTGGGAATTGGAAGTGATGTGGCAGGGGGCTCCACAGAAAATCTGTTCAAAGCAATGGCGCTTGCAATTCAGGCTTCCAAGCTGCGCTGGAGGATGCAGGATGACAGTTTAAAACCACTGACATTGGAGGAAGTATTTTACATTGCCACAAAAGGCGGCGGTGAATTCTTTGGAAATGTGGGAAGCTTTGAACCGGGATTTGAACTGGATGCAGTTGTCCTGGATGACACAAGAATTGTGCATTCGCAAAATCTGGATGTGAGAGCACGTCTGGAGAGAATGATTTATCTGGCAGATGAGAGAGAAGTACGTGCGAAATACGTGCGAGGCAGAGAAATCTGTCTGCAATAAAAATTGGGAATGTCAAAATAAATTGCGGAGGTGACGTATCATGGAGGAAAGAGAACATGTGGTCGGCAAGAGTGTAACGAGAGTGGATGCTTTGGAAAAAGTGACCGGACGGGCAAAATATACGGAGGATCTGTGTGATAAAAGCGCTTATATTGCGCGGGTACTGCATGCGGATATCGCTCATGGAATCGTAAGATCAGTGGATACCAGTGAGGCGCAAAAACTTCCCGGGGTTGTAAAGATCGTGACTTGCTTTGATGTGCCGAAATATTATTTCCCGACCGCGGGACATCCGTGGTCTACGGATCCTGCACATCAGGATGTCAAAGACCGCCTGCTTTTAACGGAGCATGTGCGGTTTTACGGGGATGATGTGGCAGCAGTTGTTGCGGAGAATGAAGTGGCAGCAGCTCAGGCGCTGCGGCTGATCAAGGTGGAGTATGATCCCCTTCCGTTTGTGCTGGATGTACAAAAGGCAATGGAAGAGGACGCTCCGCAGCTTCATGAAAACTATCCGGGAAATGTATTGAAACACACTTCGCTCCACAAAGGGGATTTTGAAAAAGCAAAAGAAGAGCCGGGGCTGATCAAAGTGGAGGGCTGGTATCAGACACCGACCGTGCAGCATTGTCATATCGAGAATTTTATCTGTTATGCGTATATGGAACAGGGCAGGTACGTGATCGTCTCTTCTACGCAGATTCCTCATATCTGCAGGCGGGTTGTCGGGCAGGCGCTTGGAATCCCATGGGGAAATGTGCGAGTGATCAAGCCATACATAGGAGGCGGTTTTGGAAACAAGCAGGACATTCTATATGAACCATTGTGTGCATATCTGTCACAGACAGTCGGCGGGCGGCTTGTAAAGCTGGATGTGTCACGGGAAGAAACGTTTGTATGTAACCGGGTACGCCATGCTATCAGGACACATCTGATCTCTTATGTGCGTCCAAATGGTGAGATCGCTGCAAGAAAAGCGGAGTGCTTTTCCGATCAGGGGGCGTATGCATCTCATGGACACAGCATTGGAGCAAAGGCTCTTGGATCTTTCCCGCAGCTGTATCCGTGTGAGAACTTTGAGGGAGATGTGTACACGGTATTTACCAACAAACCGGTATCCGGAGCTATGCGCGGCTATGGAATTCCGCAGGCGATGTTTGCGATGGAAAGCCATACGGATGACATTGCGGTGAAACTTGGGATTCCACCGTATGAATATCGCTGGAAATATCTGATGCCAAAAGGATATACGGATGGATTTTCAAAAAATGTCAATTATTATGATACCTTCAGGGAATGCATGGAAAAAGGCAGTGTCAGTGTAGATTATGAGCGAAAACGTAGAGAATATGCACAACAAACCGGGGATATCCGCAAAGGAATCGGAATGGCGGCATTCTGGTACAATACCGGTGTCTGGCCGATTTCTCTGGAGACATCCTCCTGCCGTATGGTCATGAATCAGGACGGTTCGATTCAGGTGCAGGTAGGGGAGACGGAGATTGGACAGGGCGCAGATACTGCATTTGCGCAGATGGCGGCAGAGACACTGGGGATTCCGTTTGATATGGTTCATGTGATGACCATGCAGGATACGGATATCACACCGTTTGGTCTTGGAGCCTATGCGTCCAGGCAGACCTATATGGCTGGATTTTCCATTCGGCAGACAGCAGAGCTGTTAAAAAGTCATGTTTTGGATACGGCAGTGGAGATGACGCGGCAGATGAAAGAAAATCTGGATATTATAGATGGAAACATTGTGCGTACGACAGACGGCAGTGTTCTGATGTCATTGGGTGAGCTGGCAACAGAAAAACTCTACAGCCTGACTAACTGCGGACATCTCACGGCAGAGAGTACCTATCAGATCAAAAATAATGCCTACTCTTTCGGCTGTACCTTTGCGGAAGTAGAGGTAGATATTCCGGGATGCCGGGCCACACTGACGAATATCGTCAATGTACATGACTGCGGAAGGCTGATCAATCCGGCGCTGGCGGAAGCGCAGGTGCATGGAGGCATGAGTATGGGAATTGGATTCGGACTTTCCGAAGAGCTGAAATTTGATGAGAAAACGGGAAAACCTTTGAACAATAATCTTCTGGACTATAAGATGGCGACATTTGAAGATCATCCCGATCTGCACGGGGAGTTTGTGGAAAATTATGAGCCCACCAGTGCTTACGGAACGAAAGCTCTCGGAGAACCGCCGGTATGTTCGGTTGCGCCGGCAATCCGCAATGCGATTTTAAATGCAACCGGATCCGGGCTCAATGAGCTTCCGCTGAATCCGCACAGGCTGTTTGCAAAATTCCGGGAAGACGGATTGATTTAATGGGGAAAGGTCGTGAACGAATATGTATGATATCAAAGCGCTCTATGAAGCAGAAAATGTACAGGATGCCATCCGCCTTCTGACAGAGCATCCGCAGGCACAGATCATTGCAGGGGGAAGTGATGTGCTGGTCCAGATCCGTGAGGGAAAGCGGGCAGGAGTGGAACTTGTCAGTATTTATGGGCTGGATGAATTAAGAGGAGTGAGTCTGGAAGAAGATGAGACGCTCAGAATCGGATCACTCACCAGTTTTTCCCATATCACAAAAAATGAACTCATCCAGAAATATATTCCCGTCCTTGGGGAAGCGGTGGATATGGTGGGAGGTCCTCAGATCCGCAATATCGGGACTATCGGAGGAAACACATGTAATGGTGTGACTTCCGCAGATTCGGCATCTACGCTGTTTGCGTTGGATGCGATCATAGAACTGACAGGCCCGGAAGGCATCAGAAGACTTCCCATCCGAGAGTTTTATATCAAAGCCGGAAAAGTGGATATAAGACAGGGAGAGCTTCAGACCGGGATTTTGATTCCAAAACAATCATATCAGGGATACCGGGGACATTATATTAAATATGCCATGAGAAACGCCATGGATATCGCAACCCTCGGATGTTCTGCCAATGTAAAGCTTTCAGAAGATAAGACGGTGATAGAGGATGTCAGGATTGCGTATGGTGTGGCGGGACCGATCCCGATGCGTGCAGTCCATGCAGAAGAGGCAGGACGAGGAAAAGAAGTATCTGCACGGATACTGGAGGAGATTGCAGAGCAGGTGCTTTTTGATATCCATCCAAGAGACAGTTGGAGAGCCAGCAAGGCATTTCGGGAGCATATCGCAAGAGTTTTATGTCAGCGCGCTTTAAAAGAGGCGATTGTCAGGACAGGAGGTGTCATCCATGAGTGAGAAGCAGTATAAATTGGTAAAATGCACCATCAACGGAGAATACAGGGAGACCATGGTGGATGTCCGCGCATCACTGACGGATATGCTGAGAAATGATTATCGGCTGACCAGTGTAAAAAAAGGCTGTGAAGTCGGAGAATGCGGAGCCTGTAATGTGATCATTGACGGCGAGTGTTTTAACTCCTGTATTTATCTGGCAGTATGGGCAGACGGGAAAAATATCCGGACACTGGAGAGCCTTCTGGGACCGAATGGAGAGTTGTCAGATATCCAGCAGGCGTTTATTGATGAGACTGCGGTACAATGCGGATTCTGCACACCGGGAGTGATCATGAGTGCAGTGGAGATTTTAGAGTCAGGCAAAGAATATACAAGAGAAGAATTACGGAAACTTTTATCCGGACACCTGTGCCGCTGTACCGGATATGAAAACATTTTGAATGCGGTACAAAAGACCATGTACAAACGACTGGGAAAAACTGAAAATTAGGATTTAGGTGCTGTCGCATAAGTTCTTTTTGGAAATCTGGACACAATATCTGTAAAAAGAAAGGACAGATTATGAAAAAGAATATGGCTGGATTGATTCTGGTACTATTTGCGATAGCACTTTTTATGACCGGATGTGAGAAAAAAGCGCAGGAAAAAGAAGAAGCGCAGGAGGCGTCTGCCAGACAGCTGGTGATCCAGAAACAGACGCAGACAGAAATCGCAGAAAAAAAGATCGAAGAAAAAAGACGAGAGCTGCCCAAGCAGGCACAGATCGAAATGGAAGTGATCCTGCAGAAGCCGGAACTACCGACCGGGTGTGAAAGTGTTGCGCTGACCATGGTTTTGAAACAGAAAGGATATCCAATCGAAAAAACCACGATTGCAGAAGAATATCTGATCTACAATCGGGACAACTATGCATCCGGGTATGTGGGAGATCCCTCTACGTATGGAGGCGTGGGCATCTATCCGCCAGGACTTGTAAATACGGCAAACCGCTTTTTGAAACAGCGATATCAGCAGCATACAGCGTATGATGTCAGCAAGCTGAGTCTGGAGGAGCTGTTTCCGTATGTGGCAGCTGGAAATCCGGTGCTTTTGTGGCTGACATCAGATCTGGAAGATCCCTATTTTTCGAGCCAGAGTGTAGAGTATGGAGGGGATTCATATCGATGGTACTGGAATGAACACTGTGTGGTGCTTGGTGGATACAATCTGGAAAAGCAAAGCGTGACGTTGTTTGATCCCCTGAAGGGGAAAGTAGAGGAATCTCTTGAGCGGGTAGAGGAAATTTATGATCAGACAGGGAAATATGCAATGACGGTATACTAAAAAACATCTGTGGAGAACAAAAAATAAAGTTCTTCACAGATGTTTTTTTATGGTCTGCTGTGTGATTCAATATGATTTTTGATCGCTTCAAAACTTTCTTTGCTGATGATGTGTTCCATGCGGCAGGCATCTTCTGCGGCAATAGCTTCATCTACCCCAAGTTGTGTCAGCCATGCAGTCAGAAGCTTGTGACGCTCATAAATCATATCGGCAATGGCTTTTCCTGATTCGGTAAGATAGATAAATCCTTCCTTCGTAACCGTGATATGTTCTTTCTCACGAAGATTCTTCATGGCAACACTGACGCTGGATTTTTTGAATCCCAGTTCTTCAGCGATATCAACAGAGCGTACAACCGGACGTTTCTGACTTAAGATCAGAATCGTTTCCAGATAATTTTCTGCAGATTCGTTTGTCTTCAATGTATGCACCTCGTTTCTCGTTAAATTGTCTTTAGTATATCATATTTTAGAAGAGACGGCAAACACTATAATGTTATTGACAACTTATGAATGTTAGAATATACTAACTAATGAGAAAAAATAGTCAGTAACAGATTCAAAAGGAAAGGGGAGCGGACTGTGAATGATGTGAAAATGCAAAGAGAGATGATTTTGCAGAGATTGAAAGAGCAGGGATGCAGGATTACAAAGCAAAGATTGGCGCTCATTGACATCATTTTAGAAAATGAGTGCTCCAGCTGTAAAGAAATTTATTATAAAGCTGTCAGAATGGATGAGAAGATTGGGATTGCCACGGTATACAGAATAATAAATATGCTGGAAGAAATCGGAGCGATCAGCAGAAGAAACATGTATAAAGTAGAATGTCCCGGAGCTTGTCCGAAAGAAGATGCCTGCGTTGTTGTGTTGGATGATGAAAGCGTGTGCCGGATTTCTCCCCAGAAATGGAAAGCTATCGTAGAAGAGGGGCTGCAGGCATGCGGATATCTTCATGACCGGAAAGTGGTATCTATTTCTTTTAATCCGGAACAGTGCATGAAGGGCATGATCTGAGAGAAAACATAAAAAAGAGATTGACAAATGAAAGGGATAAGAGTAAACTGAATATTGTTAGAAATGCCTAACGTATAATAGTTTTAAAATATAAAAGTTAGTAGTGATTGGAAAGGAGAGATTATGATGCCTTTGACGATGGCAGCAGCAAACGAAATCAATTATATTAAGAAAGTCGGAGGAAACAGTGAAGTGAAACGTCACCTGGAAACTCTTGGATTTGTAGCCGGAGGAGAAGTGCGGGTGATTTCTCAGTTAAATGGAAATCTGATCGTAAGCATCAAAGATTCCAGAGTCGCGATCAGCAAAGAGATGGCAAACAAGATCATGGTCTAAAGGAGGAAGAGGGAAAATGAAGACATTGCGAAATATTGCCGTGGGTGAGACTGCAAAAGTGAAACGACTTCATGGCGAGGGGGCCTTAAAACGCCGTATCATGGATATGGGAATTACAAAAGGCAGCCAGGTTTATGTACGCAAGGTGGCTCCACTTGGTGATCCGGTCGAGATCACGATCCGCGGATATGAATTGTCTTTGCGAAAAGACGATGCGGATTGTATTGAGATGGAGTAAAGAAAGGAAAGGGAGAGAGTGATGGCGATTAAAATTGCTTTGGCAGGAAATCCAAACTGCGGAAAAACGACGATGTTCAATGCTCTGACAGGTGCCAATCAGTATGTTGGAAACTGGCCGGGAGTTACGGTGGAAAAGAAAGAAGGAAAATGTAAGGAAAATAAGGATGTAATTGTAACAGACCTTCCGGGAATTTACTCTTTGTCTCCATATACACTGGAGGAAGTGGTAAGCCGTGACTATTTATTAAAAGAAAAGCCGGAAGCGATCATCAATCTGGTGGATGCCACAAACATTGAACGAAATCTGTATCTGACAACACAGCTTTTAGAGCTTGGAATTCCGGTTGTAATTGCGCTGAATATGGCGGATCTGCTGGAAAAGAATAAAATCAGCATCGATACAAAAGCGTTGGAAAAAGAACTGGGATGTAAAGTAGTCAAAACTTCAGCCTTAAAGGGAACCGGAAATCGCGAAGTAGTGAAACTGAATCTTATACACATCTACGCGCCCACGACACCGATCAGTATATCCTAATCAGGCGTCTGCTT
>ERZ1023865.332-NODE-332-length-19228-cov-11.342461_pt1 | contig 19228 bp, 24 predicted proteins | sample MGYA00380389_ERZ1023865 | MGnify/ENA primary metagenome ERZ1023865 (study PRJEB33179, sample SAMN07449008) | human gut metagenome | biome: Human-gut; feature: Human associated habitat; material: Faeces | host: Homo sapiens | place: India: Bhopal | collected... | reverse complement strand
TAATGCAGCCTCCCCCCGACTGGCAGACACCGCTGAACGGGATTATTTCACCCTCAGAGAGAGGCTGATCACTATGCAAAAACAACTGGAAGGAACCCAGAAGTATATTAATGAGCAGTGCAGATAGCGCTGCCCATATCGATGGGCAACTCATGCAATTATTGTGAGCAATACACCCGCGCTTCCAGCGGAGTATAAATGCCTAAAGTAATAAAACCGAGCAATCCATTTACGAATGTTTGCTGGGTTTCTGTTTTAACCACATTTTCTGCGCCGCCACAAATTTTGGCTGCATCAACAGTTTTCTCCTGTCCAATTCCCGAAACGAAGAAATGATGGGTGATGGTTTCCTTTGGTGTTACTGCTGTCGGTTTGTTTCCAACAGTAAACGTCTGTTGAGCACATCCTGTAATAAGCATTGCCAGAGCGGCAGAAAACAACATTTTTTTCATCTTATTATCCTGCATTGTTAAAAACGGCAGAATCCTATGTGACAACAATTAAACGATAGTTAAATGGATTGATGAAAATTAAAACTATATAGGTGTACGGTCAGACTATTGGAGGTAGTCAGGATTTGAATGTCAGTCTGTTGTCGGCATTCTGGCAATGCAATTTGGATAAAGCGGGGATTAAAAAGATAGAGGCGAGCCGGTCAGGTAGAAATGAATCAGGCTCAAAGTGAAGCGGAAAAGGTCTGTGGTACAAGCTGATGCAGCCATAATTACAGCCTGATGATTTGTGGAATGAAACATGTTGAACCTCCTTAATTGATGTTATTCGAGTGATGAAGGCATTCTGTCCTTCTATAGTGTCCAGTAAATCAAACAGGAAACTTGTCCAACGTGTTGGACAAGCCTCTCCATTAGTGAGTTGTATTGATCACAACTCTACAAAGAATTCATTACTGGGTAGATGAAAATAGTTTCACGATGAATGGAGGAGGCTATGTCGGTGGCTTCTTCATTGGAGTACATATGCCATCACGAATCCCAAAAGCCTGCCGTGTTCGTGGCTGCCGCCATACCACCACAGACCCGTCAGGCTATTGTGAAAGCCACAAAAGCGAAGGCTGGAAGCAATACAAGCCAGGACAATCCCGTCATCAGCGCGGTTATGGTTCGAAGTGGGATGTTATCCGCGTGCGTGTGTTGAAGCGTGACAAAGGACTGTGCCAGTTGTGCCTGCGTGCCGGTGTGGTGCGTGAAGCGAAAACCGTTGATCACATCATCCCTAAAGCGCATGGCGGCTCTGATGCCGACAGTAATCTGCAGAGCCTGTGCTGGCCGTGTCATAAGGCGAAGACGGCCCGTGAACGGTTGAAGTGATAATAATTCTCAACTGCCTGAGGGGAGGGGCGGGTCAAATCCCTGCGGCCTGACGTCTTCCGGACTGCCCGCCCCATCGTTTTTTTATACCCGCGAAAAATGAAATTTAACCAGGAGTGCCGCATATGGCTGGAACGGCGGGGCGTTCCGGGCGTCGCCCCAAGCCAACGGCGCGCAAGGCGCTGGCCGGAAACCCCGGCAAGCGAGCCCTGAACAAAGATGAACCTGTTTTTACGCCCATCAAAGGTGTTGAGCCACCGGAGTGGTTCGCAGAAGAAGATCTCCCTCTCGCCACGATCATGTGGCAACTGACAACCAAAGAACTCTGCGGTCAGGGCCTGCTGTGCGTGACTGACCTGGCGGTACTTGAGCGGTGGTGCGTGGCCTATGAGTTCTGGCGACGTGCCGTGAAAAATATTGCCAGCCAGGGCAACACCATCACCGGTGCAATGGGCGGCAGGGTCAAAAACCCGGAGCTGACCGCCAAGAAAGAACAGGAGTCCGAGATGAGCAGCACGGGGGCAATGCTCGGACTCGACCCCAGCAGCCGCCAGCGTCTGATAGGCCTGGCGGGGCAGAAGAAAGCCACTAACCCGTTTCTGAAAATCATCGAATCATGAGCCGGAAATCTTACCCCAACGTAAATGCTGCCAATCAGTATGCCCGGGATGTCGTTCGCGGAAAGATTGTGGCCTGCCAGTTTGTGATTCAGGCCTGCCAGCGCCATCTTGATGACCTGATGGCGGAAAAAAGTAAGTCGTTTCGTTACCGCTTCGACAAGGACCTGGCTGAACGGGCCGCCAAATTTATTCAGCTGTTGCCGCACACCAAGGGTGAGTGGGCATTCAAGAGGATGCCCATCACGCTGGAGCCGTGGCAGCTCTTTGTGATCTGCTGTGCGTTTGGCTGGGTCAATAAAGGCTCCCGGCTGCGCCGCTTCCGGGAGGTGTATACCGAAATCCCCCGTAAGAACGGCAAATCGGCAATCTCTGCCGGTGTCGCCCTGTATTGTTTTGCCTGTGATAACGAGTTTGGCGCGGAAGTGTATTCCGGTGCCACGACAGAGAAACAGGCGTGGGAAGTCTTTCGCCCGGCGCGACTGATGTGTAAACGCACGCCCATGCTGACGGAAGCGTTCGGGATTGAGGTTAACGCCTCAAACATGAACCGTCCGGAGGATGGCGCGCGGTTTGAACCGCTGATCGGTAACCCCGGTGATGGATCATCACCCCACTGTGCGGTGGTGGATGAATATCACGAGCACGCCACCGATGCGCTTTACACCACGATGCTTACCGGGATGGGGGCGCGACGTCAGCCACTGATGTGGGCCATTACTACTGCCGGGTACAACATTGAGGGGCCGTGCTACGACAAGCGGCGGGAAGTCATCGAGATGCTCAACGGCTCGGTGCCCAACGATGAACTGTTCGGGATCATCTATACCGTTGATGAAGGTGACGACTGGACCGACCCGCAGGTGCTGGAAAAAGCCAATCCAAATATTGGCGTGTCGGTTTATCGCGAATTTTTGTTAAGTCAGCAGCAGCGTGCGAAAAATAACGCCCGTCTGGCAAACGTCTTTAAAACAAAACACCTCAATATCTGGGTGTCGGCGCGTTCGGCGTATTTCAACCTGGTGAGCTGGCAGAGCTGCGAGGATAAATCACTGACCCTTGAGCAGTTCGAGGGGCAGCCGTGCATTCTGGCCTTTGACCTGGCGCGTAAGCTGGATATGAACAGCATGGCGCGACTTTATACCCGCGAGATTGACGGTAAAACGCATTACTACAGTGTGGCCCCGCGTTTCTGGGTACCGTATGACACGGTGTACAGCGTCGAGAAAAATGAAGATCGCCGGACAGCCGAACGCTTTCAGAAATGGGTGGAAATGGGCGTCCTGACCGTTACCGATGGTGCAGAGGTGGATTATCGCTACATCCTCGAAGAGGCCAAAGCAGCGAACAAAATCAGCCCGGTCAGCGAGTCACCCATCGACCCCTTCGGGGCGACCGGGCTGTCACATGACCTTGCTGATGAAGACCTGAATCCCATCACCATCATTCAGAACTACACCAACATGTCCGACCCGATGAAAGAGCTGGAAGCGGCAATTGAATCGGGGCGCTTTCATCATGACGGCAATCCCATCATGACCTGGTGTATCGGCAACGTGGTCGGCAAAACCATTCCGGGTAACGATGATGTGGTGAAGCCCGTCAAAGAGCAGGCGGAAAACAAAATCGATGGTGCAGTTGCGCTGATTATGGCGGTTGGCAGAGCCATGCTGTATGAGAAAGAAGACACGCTGTCCGACCACATTGAGTCCTACGGGATCCGCTCGCTTTAACTGAGGTAATTATGATCATGCTGATTCTCGCGCCTCTGGTGGGCGTGCTGGGGGTGCTTTTGCTGGCGTATGGTGCCTGGCTGATTTATCCCCCGGCGGGGTTTGTTGTTGCCGGGGCGTTGTGCCTGTTCTGGTCGTGGCTGGTAGCGCAATATCTCGACCGTACACAGATGTCTGTTGGTGGAGGTAAATAGTGTTCTTTTCGGGATTATTTCAACGAAAAAGTGACGCACCGGTGACCACGCCAGCAGAGCTGGTGGATGCTATCGGGCTGTCATACGACACCTATACCGGAAAGCAGATCAGCAGCCAGAGGGCCATGCGACTGACGGCGGTTTTTTCCTGCGTCAGGGTGCTGGCGGAGTCGGTCGGGATGTTGCCCTGCAACCTGTATCACCTGAACGGCAGCCTGAAGCAGAGAGCCACTGGCGAACGTCTGCATAAGCTGATCTCCACGCATCCCAATGGCTATATGACGCCGCAGGAGTTCTGGGAGCTGGTGGTCACCTGTCTGTGCCTGCGGGGAAACTTTTACGCCTACAAAGTGAAAGCATTTGGCGAAGTGGCTGAACTGCTGCCCGTCGATCCCGGCTGTGTGGTACCGAAGCTTAACAGTAGCTGGGAGCCGGTCTATCAGGTCACATTCCCGGATGGCTCCACGGATGTACTGAGCCAGGAGGATATCTGGCATGTGCGCACGCTGACGCTGGACGGACTGGTGGGGCTGAATCCCATCGCCTATGCCCGCGAGGCAATATCGCTGGCGGCAGCGACCGAAGAGCACGGGGCCAGACTGTTCAGCAATGGCGCGGTGACGTCGGGTGTGTTGCGTACAGAGCAGACGCTGTCAGATCAGGCTTACGAGCGCCTGAAGAAAGATTTTGAGGAGCGTCACACCGGGCTTGGCAATGCTCACCGCCCGATGATCCTTGAGATGGGGCTGGACTGGAAGTCGATGGCGCTGAACGCCGAGGACAGCCAGTTCCTGGAAACCCGCAAGTTTCAACTTGAAGAAATCTGTCGTCTGTTCCGGGTACCGTTGCACATGGTGCAGAACACCGATCGCGCCACCTTCAACAATATCGAAGAACTGGGGCTCGGATTTATCAACTATTCACTGGTGCCGTATCTGACCCGCATCGAACAGCGGATCAACACCGGACTGGTACGAAAAAGTAAGCAGGGCGTTTATTACGCCAAATTTAACGCCGGGGCGTTACTGCGCGGGGATATGAAGTCCCGTTTTGAAGCCTACGCCACCGGGATTAACTGGGGAATTTACTCTCCCAATGACTGCCGCGACCTGGAAGATATGAATCCGCGTCCCGGTGGTGATGTCTATCTCACACCGATGAACATGACCACGAAACCCTCCGATGGCAGTAAAGCCGGTAAGCAGAAGGATAACGCCAATGCAGACGAAACAACGTCTTGATGTACCGCTGAGTCTGAAATCTGTCAGTGACTCCGGTGAGTTTGAAGGGTATGGCTCCGTCTTTGGTGTAAAGGACAGCCACGATGATGTGGTGATGTCCGGGGCATTTGCTGCTTCCCTGCGGGCGTGGAGTGACAGAAAAGCGTTACCTGCGCTGCTCTGGCAGCACCGCATGGATGAACCCATCGGTGTTTACACCGAAATGAAGGAAGACGATGTCGGGCTTTACGTCAGGGGACGGTTGCTTATTGATGATGATCCCCTCGCAAAACGCGCACATGCACACATGAAGGCCGGTTCGTTAACCGGCCTTTCTATTGGGTACGTCCTGAAAGACTGGGAATACGACCGGAGCAAAGAAGCCTTTCTGCTGAAAGAAATCGACCTCTGGGAAGTCAGCCTGGTGACGTTCCCGTCTAACGACGAGGCGCGGATCAGCGACGTCAAGAACGCACTGGCCCGCGGGGAAATCCCCGAACAGAAAAAAATCGAAAGAGTCCTGCGTGATGTCGGACTCTCCCGTACCCAGGCCAAAGCATTCATGGCCGGGGGCTATGGCGCACTGTCCCTGCGCGACGCTGAGGATGTGGGCTCTGCACTGAATGCACTGAAAAATCTGAACTTCTAATCAGGAGAAATACGATGGCGGTTGATATTAAAGATGTCGAACAGGTCGCGCAGGAGCTGCAGCAGAAGTTTGACGACTTCAAAGCAAAGAACGACAAGCGCGTGGATGCGATTGAGCAGGAAAAAGGCAAGCTTGCCGGGCAGGTGGAAACCCTGAACGGGAAACTCAGCGAGCTGGAAAACCTCAAAAGCGATCTTGAAAAAGAGCTGCTTGAGCTGAAACGTCCGGCAGGTGGTGCGCAAAATAAACTGGCCACCGAGCATAAAGAAGCGTTTGTGGGCTTCCTGCGTAAAGGCCGTGAAGATGGTCTGCGCGATCTGGAGCGCAAGGCATTACAGGTGGGCACCGATGAAGACGGTGGCTACGCCGTGCCGGAAGCGCTGGATCGCAACATTCTGACCCTGCTGAAAGATGAAGTGGTGATGCGCCAGGAAGCCACGGTGATCACCGTTGGTGGTTCCGACTACAAAAAACTGGTGAATCTGGGCGGCACGGCTTCCGGATGGGTTGGCGAGACTGACGCGCGCTCCCAGACTGCCACCTCAAAACTGGGCCTGATTGAACCTTTCATGGGGGAAATCTACGGTAACCCGCAGGCCACCCAGAAAATGCTGGATGATGCCTTTTTCAACGTGGAAGCATGGATCAACAGCGAGCTGGCAACCGAATTTGCCGAACAGGAAGAAATTGCCTTTACCACCGGCGATGGTACCAAGAAGCCGAAAGGGTTCCTGGCGTATGAATCCACGGATGAAACCGATAAGGTCCGGGCGTTCGGCAAACTTCAGCATATTGTATCCGGCGACGCGACGGCGGTGACCGCAGACGCCATTATCAAACTGATTTACACGCTGCGTAAGGCACACCGCACCGGCGCGAAGTTCATGATGAACAACAATAGCCTGTTTGCCATCCGTCTGCTGAAAGACAGCGAGGGTAACTATCTGTGGCGTCCGGGGCTGGAGCTGGGGCAGCCGTCCTCTCTGGCGGGTTACGGTATCGCTGAAAACGAACAGATGCCGGATATCGCCGCTGATGCGAAAGCCATTGCATTTGGTAACTTCAAACGGGGTTACACCATCGTTGACCGTATCGGCACCCGCATTCTGCGTGACCCGTACACCAATAAACCGTTTGTCGGTTTTTATACCACCAAGCGCACCGGCGGGATGCTGGTCGATTCGCAGGCCATCAAACTGCTGAAGATTGCAGCGGCGTAATCACTCAGGGGCGCGGAACCGCGCCCCCTGTTCTGACGGGTGAAGAATCATGATCCTGAAACAAGATCTGAAATGGTCACCGGACGGTATGCGTGTTGAGGTCATTCGGGCCGGTGAGTATGACGACGGGGCGCTTCCTGCCCGGGTGCAGGAGATTGCACTTCAGGCCGGGTTAGCAGAGCGCGGAATCAGTGCAAAAAGCAGTAAAGCGGCAAAAGAGAAAAAAGCCACGACCAGTAAAGAGGGCTGAGTATGCTTCTGACAATGGAAGAGATTAAAGCCCAACTCCGGCTGGATGAGGATTTCGATGCTGATGACCGCCATCTGCAACTGCTGGCCTGTGCGGCGCAAAAGCGGACGGAAACGTATCTGAACCGGAAGCTCTATGCACCGGATGAAACCATTCCGGACAGCGATCCAGACGGGCTGCACCTGCCGGATGATATTCGCCTGGGGATGCTGATGCTTATCAGCCATTTTTACGAAAACCGCTCGTCGGTTACGGAAGTGGAGAAACTCGACATGCCGCAGAGTTTTGGCTGGCTTGTCGGCCCGTACAGGTACTTTCCGCAATGAAAATTCGTCAGGCGCAGACCAGCGCAACCTACATTCTGCCGGACCCCGGTGAACTGAATAAACGCGTCCTGATCCGCCAGCGGGTGGATATGCCCGCGGATAACTTTGGTGTGGAGTCTCAATACCCGGTTACGTTCCGGACATGGGCGAAGGTTATCCAGACCAGTGCCACCACCTGGCAGGAAACCGCGCAGACCGGGGACGCCATCACCCATTACATCACCATTCGCTACCGCCGGGGGATCACTGCTGATTATGAGGTGGTCTGTGATGACAGTGTGTACCGGGTGAAACGTCAGCGCGATCTGAACGGGGCGCGGCGCTTTCTGCTGCTGGAGTGTACGGAGCTGGGCGAATATAGGCAGAGTCATGGAGGCAACAATGACGACTTCCTTTTTGCACGTTGATTTTCAGCAGCCCGCGGAGATGCGCTTTAACCGCGCCCGTGTCCGGCGGGCGTTTGTCACGATTGGTCAGCGTCATATGCGTGATGCCCGTCGGCTGGTGATGCGCCGTGCGCGGTCGGCACCGGGTGAAAACCCCGGTTATCAGACCGGACGCCTGGCACGTTCGATTGGGTATATGGTACCCAGAGCCAGTAAACATCGCCCTGGTTTTATGGCACGTATAGCCCCTAACCAGCGTAATGGAGAGGGAAACCGCCGTATCACCGGTGATTTTTATCCGGCTTTTTTATTCTATGGCGTGAGGCGAGGGGCAAAGCGTCGTCGCAGCCATCATCGTGGTGCATCCGGTGGCAGCGGCTGGCGACTGGCTCCACGTAATAACTTCATGGTGGAAACGCTTGAAAAGAACCGCAGCTGGACACGCTATTTTCTGGCGCGGGAATTACGTAAATCACTGAAGCCGGAGCGACGACGCAGATGAAACTGACGCCTGTTATTGCTGCGCTGCGTGCCCGCTGCCCGTATTTTGAAAACCGGGTGGCAGGCGCGGCACAGTTCAAAAATCTGCCGGAGGTCGGAAAGCTGAGACTCCCGGCGGCGTATGTGGTACCGGGTGATGACTCTCCGGGAGAAAACAAAAGCCAGACCGACTACTGGCAGGAGCTGAAAGAGGGTTTCTCCGTGGTTGTCATACTGAGTAACGGGCGTGATGAGCGCGGTCAGTTTGCCTCGTATGATGTGGTGGACGATGTCCGGCAGATGCTCTTTAAGGCCATGCTGGGCTGGAACCCGGAAGCGTGCGGTAACCCGATTACTTATGACGGCGGCACGCTGCTGGATCTGAATCGTCATGAGCTGATTTATCAGTTCGATTTTTCGGTCATCAGCGAGCTGACCGAAGACGATACCCGCCAGCAGGATGACCTGAACAGTCTGGATGAACTGCGAACGCTGGCGATTGATGTTGATTATCTCGATCCCGGTAACGGGCCTGACGGCGATATCGAACATCACACCGAAATAACCCTTCCTTCCTGAGAATCTTCATGTTTGTGAAACCTGTTAAAGGGCGGTCAGTTCCTGACCCTGCCCGCGGCGACCTTTTGCCCGCCGAGGGGCGAAATGTTGATGAGAACAACTACTGGCTGCGCCGTGAAGCAGCGGGTGATATCCGGCGCGTGAATAAAAAGGTGAATACCGATGACGATAAGCTTTAACACCATTCCGTCGAATACGCTGGTTCCGATTTTTTATGCGGAAATGGATAACTCGGCGGCGAATACTGCACAGGACAGCGGAGCATCGCTGCTGATTGGTCATGCCAATAACGGTGCAGAGATTGTTGCCAACAGTCTGGTGCTGATGCCATCGGCAGACTATGCACGCCAGATTTGTGGTGCGGGAAGTCAGCTGGCGCGTATGGTCGAGGCTTATCGCCAGACCGACCCGTTTGGTGAACTGTATGTGATTGCCGTTCCTGAATCCACGGGCGCGGCGGCAACAGTTACGCTGACGGTGACCGGCGCGGCAACCGAAACCGGCACGGTGAATGTTTATGTGGGACGTACCCGCGTGCAGGCACCGGTGACCAACGGCGATAACGTCGCGACGATTGCCAGCAGTATCCAGGATGCCATCAATGCCGTTCCGACCCTGCCGTTTACTGCCTCATCTTCGGCAGGCGTGGTCACACTGACCGCGCGTCATAAGGGGCTTTGCGGGAATGAAATTCCTGTCAGCCTCAATTACTACGGCTTTGGTGGGGGCGAAGTGCTGCCAGCGGGCGTACAGATTGCCGTGGCGACGGGTACCGCCGGAACGGGCGCTCCTGTTCTCACCGGCGCGGTGGCTGCAATGGCGGATGAGCCGTTTGATTATATCGGCCTGCCGTTCAACGACACAGCCTCCGTTAACACGCTGGTGACCGAGATGAACGATACCAGCGGTCGCTGGAGCTATGCGCGTCAGCTGTATGGTCATGTGTATACGGCAAAGATCGGCACGCTGTCAGAACTGGTGACCGCAGGTGACCAGTTTAACCAGCAGCACATTACCCTGGCGGGATACGAAAAAGAGACCCAGACGCCTGCCGACGAGCTGGCGGCAAGCCGTACCGCCCGCGCAGCGGTGTTTATTCGCAACGATCCGGCACGTCCCACGCAGACCGGTGAGCTGGTGGGTATGCTGCCTGCGCCGAAGGGGAAACGGTTCACGATGACCGAACAACAGACCCTGCTGTCTCATGGCGTGGCAACGGCGTATGTCGAAAGCGGGGTACTGCGCATTCAGCGTGATGTCACCACGTACAGGAAAAACGCTTACGGGGTTGCGGATAACAGCTACCTCGACAGTGAGACGCTGCATACCAGCGCGTATGTACTGCGCAAACTGAAATCCGTCATTACCAGTAAGTACGGGCGTCACAAGCTTGCCAGTGACGGTACCCGCTTTGGTCCCGGTCAGGCGATTGTCACCCCGGCGGTGATCAAAGGGGAACTGCTGGCAACCTACCGTCAGCTTGAGCGTGCGGGGATCGTGGAAAACTACGAACTGTTTAAGCAGTACCTGGTTGTGGAGCGTGATGCCAGCGATCCGAACCGCCTGAACACGCTGTTCCCGCCTGACTATGTTAACCAGTTGCGTGTCTTTGCCGTGGTTAACCAGTTCCGTCTTCAGTATTCAGAGGAGTCTGCATAATGGCCCGTATCGGGGGAACCTGTTATTTCAAAATTGACGGTCAGCAGCTATCGCTGACCGGCGGCATTGAGGTGCCCATGAACAGGACGGTCAATGATGACATCATCGGCCTGGACGGTTCAGTGGACCGCAAGGAAACTCACCGTGCGCCTTATGTCAAAGGGACCTTCAAGGTGCCGAAGAATTTTCCGGTGAGCAAAATCACCTCGTCTGATGAGATGACCATCACTGCCGAGCTGGCAAACGGTCAGGTCTATGTACTGTCGTCTGCCTGGCTGCACGGCGAAGCGAACCATAATGCCGAAGAAGGCACGGTCGATCTTGAGTTCCACGGTGAAGAAGGGGATTACCAGTAATGAAAGAGCTTGAGTTAAAGAAACCGATTACCGCTCATGGCGAGACACTCTCCGTACTGGAGTTTGATGAGCCCACCGGGAAAGATGTCCGCGAGCTGGGATATCCCTACCAGATGAATCAGGATGAGTCCGTCAGACTTCTGGCGCATGTGGTATCGAAATACATCGTGCGGCTGGCGAAAGTGCCGCAAAGCTCTGTCGACCAGATGTCTCCGGCAGACCTGAATGCAGCGGCGTGGCTTGTGGCCGGTTTTTTCCTCCAGGCCTGACGGCTGAATACCTCACTGATCGCTTCTTTGACTGCGCCAGTTACTGGCGCATTAATCCCTTCGAATTGCTGAATATGCCGATCAGTGAAATTCCCTTGCTGGTCAGTCAGGCAAACAGGATAGAGCAGGAGAAACGCACACATGGCTGAATTTGAGCTTAAGGCGTTGATCACCGGTGTCGACAGGCTTTCTCCCGCGCTGTCGAAAATGCAAAAGAAAATCCGGGGATTTAAACGCCAGGCGGAAGAAGCGTCACAGGGTGGGCTGGCGCTTGGTGGCGGACTGGCAGCGGGTCTGACGCTTTCCCTGAAATCTTATGCCGATCAGGAAAACGCCGCCACCGGGCTGAAAGTCGCCATGATGGATGCGAACGGCGAGGTTGGAAAGAGCTTTCAGGACATCAATAAACTGGCTATTGGCCTGGGTAACCAGCTACCCGGTACAACGGCTGATTTCCAGAACATGATGCAGATGCTGGTGCGTCAGGGGATCCCGGCAGAAAACATTCTTGGTGGTGTGGGTAAAGCGACAGCTTATCTTGCGGTACAACTGAAAAAAACACCGGAAGCGGCTGCTGAGTTTGCTGCAAAGATGCAGGATGCTACCGGAACGGCGTCAGAAGACATGATGGGGCTGTTCGACACTATCCAGAAGGCGTTTTATCTGGGCGTTGATGATACCAACATGTTGTCCTTCTTCACTAAAACCAGTTCTGTTCTGAAAATGGTGAATAAGGACGGTCTTCAGGCTGCACAGAGTCTTGCCCCCATCAGTGTCATGATGGATCAGATGGGGATGAACGGGGAGTCGGCAGGTAATGCCCTGCGAAAAGTTATCCAGTCCGGATTAAGCGTTAAGAAAATCAGGGACGTCAATAAAATCATGGCCCGCCAGAAACTCGGGGTACAGCTCGATTTTACTGATGGCAAAGGGAGTTTTGGCGGTCTTGATAACATGTTCAGGCAACTGGCAAAGCTGCGAAAACTGACCGACGTTAAGCGAACCGGTGTACTTAAGGCAATATTTGGTGATGATGCCGAAACCCTTCAGGTGGTCAATGCGCTGATCGATAAAGGAAAGGATGGCTACGATCAGATCCAGCAGAAGATGAATAAACAGGCCAGCCTGAATAAACGTGTTCAGGCTCAGCTTGGTACGCTGTCCAACCTGTGGGAGGCAATGACGGGGACCGCAACTAACGGCCTTGCGGCTATTGGCGGCGCATTTTCTGGTGACGCTAAAAATATCACGCAATGGCTGGGGGAGTTAGGGGAAAAATTCACGAAGTTTGCGGATGAAAATCCCCGGGTTATTCGCGGCGTCGTCGGGCTTGCTGCCGGTCTTGCGATTCTGAAACTGGGATTGATGGGCGTGGGCAGTGCCATCAGTATCGTCAGCAGGATCATGTCGATGACGCCGATTGGCATGATTGCGACGGCGATAGCCCTGGCTGCGGGATTAATTATCACTAACTGGGATGTTGTCGGACCTTATTTTAAGAAACTCTGGGAAACCATTAGTCCTTATTTTGAGGCTGGCTGGGAACTTCTGAAGAAGGTTTTTGCCTGGTCGCCGCTGGGGATGGTGATCAATAACTGGGGACCGGTTGTTAAGTGGTTTCAGGATATGTGGGATAAGCTGAAGCCGATTATTGAATGGTTTACCGACAGTTCCGGTGACACGGTCGATGCCATTAACTCGGCGCAGTGGGGCGCGGGTGCTTATGATGCTTATGGGACGGGAATACCGGCACGGGGATACACACCTTATCCGGCGGTAGATCCGGCTCAGTCAAACAACGCCTCCGATGCCACAGGCTCGAATCCCTTCATGATTAATAAAGCTACCGCGCCAAAAGTTGATGGTGAGATCAAGGTATCATTTATAAATATGCCACCAGGTATGCGGGTTACGGAAACACGCTCCAGTGGCATTGATATAAATCACGATGTTGGCTATACCCGATTTTGGTAGCCAGGATTCCCCTCACATGTATTGCTGGTTGTAAGTCATAAATAGAGTGATAGAATTAATGCACATTTAGAAAAATGTTAATAGGCGAAAAATGAAAGGCTATATCACAGCAAGTGTAATTCTTGGAGCAGCGGCTATTTTTTCATCTCTCATAATCTCTGGCAACATCTCCTTTAAAGATGAACATATTATTCAGTTATCTGGAGGAGCCATAAAACTTGGTGATGTTTATAAAGAAAATAAATTGATAAGTGCAAAGATTATTTTTCCAGATAATCAGGGTGAACAGATTCTTGTTGTCGACGGCAATCCTGAAAACTTTAAGGAGGATTTTCAGGAGAAATTAAATAAAGTAATAAAAACTTTAAATGCGTCAAAGAAAAAAGATGAAGAGAAAGTTAGCCTGGATAATTTAAGTGTTATTGAAGAGTCTAAACTAGAGCTCGTTTCTGCGGTGCGTTACTCTGCTCAGTATGTTCCTATGTTTACTCTGACGCTGGACAAAAAAGAAATTACCATGCCTAAAAATACGGTAATATTTCCATTTGCCAGCGATGAAACAGCTAAGTATTTAAATGAACAACAGCAAAAGTATAAAGATTCGTTGTTTCTGACTCGCTAATTAATAAAATTCATTACAAGGCCACCTTCTAATAGGTGGCTTTTTTATTTTCGGAGTGTATATGACGTGGAAAGACAGGCTTCAGGATGCGTCATTTCGAGGTGTGCCGTTTAAGGTTGAAGAAGAAAGTGCGGGAACCGGTCGCCGTGTGGAAACACATGAATACCCGAACCGCGACAATCCCTATACCGAAGATCTGGGAAAAGTCACTTTCCGCCCGTCCATCACAGCTTATGTGGTGGGAGATGACTGCTTTGACCAGCGCGATCGCCTGATTGAAGCGCTGAATAAACCCGGTCCCGGCACGCTTGTCCACCCGACATATGGTGAGCTGAAAGTCTGTGTTGACGGGGAAGTTCGGGTCAGCACATCGAAAAGTGAAGGGCGTATTGTCCGCTTTGACCTGAAGTTTGTCGAAGCAGGAGAACTCTCTTACCCCACATCAGGTGCGGCGACGGCGCAGACGCTGATGTCATCCTGTTCTGCACTGGATGACTGCATCAGTGACAGCTTCAGCGGTTTCAGTATCGATGGTGTGGCGGATTTCGTGCAGAACGACGTTATCGGTAATGCCAGCATAATGCTGGGGTATGTTTCTGATGCGATGAAAGTGGTGGATTCTGCCGTATCGGATGCCGCCAGGCTGTTGCAGGGGGATATCTCGGTACTTCTGCCGCCGCCATCGTCAGGCAAAAATTTCGTTGAGCAGGTGCAGAAAATGTGGCGTACCGGGAAACGCCTTTATGGTAACGCCAGCGACCTGGTCACCATGATCAAAACACTTTCCGGTGTCAGCCTCGGCAGCGATCTGCAACCGCGCGGCGTCTGGAAAACGGACAGTAAAACCACCGCCACGGCGACGCAGCAGCGTAACGTGGTTGCCAGCACCCTTCGTACGACCGCAATCAGCGAAGCGGCGTATGCCGTTACCCGATTGCCTGCGCCAACAACTTCCGCGGTGATGCAGAATGCCGCAGTGGGGCAGGCAACAACACCCGCGCAGAGCTCCGGCTGGCCTGCCGTCACGCATCCGGTGCTGAACAATGCACCGGCGGTGAAAAACACGGTTGACCTGCCAACGTGGGAAGAACTGACCGACATTCGCGACACACTGAATACGGCAATTGATAAGGAGTTGTCCCGTACAACCAGTGATGCGCTGTTTCTGGCGCTGCGCCGGGTGAAAGCAGATCTGAATGCGGATATCAACACGCGCCTTGAACAGTCTGCTCGGATCATTCAGCGCACGCCGGATGAGGTTTTACCCGCGCTGGTGCTGGCGGCGACCTGGTTTGATAACGCGGCGCGTGACGCGGACATTATCCGGCGTAATGCCATTACGCATCCCGGCTTTGTGCCGGTGATCCCTCTGAAGGTGCCAGTGCAATGAACGACAATGTCACGCTACGGGTAAATGGCCGGGAGTGGAATGGCTGGACATCGGTGCGCATCGGTGCCGGTATTGAACGGCTGGCGCGGGATTTCAGCGTGGAGATCACCCGCCAGTGGCCGGGAGATGAGGGTATCACCACGCTTCAGCCGCGCATTAAAAACGGTTCAAAAGTGGAGGTGCTGATTGGTGATGAGCTGGTGATCACCGGCTGGGTGGAGGCGACGCCCGTTCGTTACGATGCCCGTTCGGTCAGCACCGGTATTGCCGGACGCAGTCTGACCGCTGACCTGATTGACTGTGCAGCCGAACCGACACAGTTTAACGGACGATCGCTGGTACAGATTGCGCAGGCGCTTGCTGCGCCTTTCGGCATTGAGGTGGTGAACAACAGTGCGCCGTCGGGTGTTATTCCTGATGTCCAGCCTGATCACGGCGAAACGGTGATTGAGGTGATCAACAAAATACTCGGTCAGCAGCAGGCACTGGCTTACGACGACCCGCACGGCAGGCTGGTGATTGGCGGTATTGGCTCAACGCGGGCACATACTGCGCTGGTACTCGGGGAAAACATCCTTTCCTGCGATACGGAGAAGAGTATCCGGGAGCGGTTTTCAGTTTACCAGGTGGCGGGGCAGCGTGCCGGAAACGACGATGATTTCGGTGAGGCCACCACCACCGCGCTGCGAGCCCGCACAGAGGACGCATTTATTGCCCGTTACCGTCCGATGTATATCAGGCAGACAGGGCAGGCTACGGGGGCAGGCTGTATTGCCCGTGCGGACTTTGAAGCCCGACAACGGGCGGCGCGGACGGATGAAACCACCTATGTGGTGCAGGGCTGGCGACAGGGTAACGGTACGCTGTGGCAGCCCAACCAGCGGGTGATTGTCTTCGATCCGGTCTGTGGTTTCGACAATACCGAACTGCTTGTTTCGGAAGTCACGTTTACTCAGGACCAGAACGGCACCCTGACGGAAATCCGTGTCGGCCCACCTGATGCTTATCTGCCTGAACCCGAAGCCCCCGGCGCGCGGAAAAAGAAAAAAGCCAGAGTACAGGAGGACCCGTTCTGATGAGGACGATTGAAGCCATGCAGCGACAACTCCTCGGCCTGATTGGGCGGGCCGTGGTGAAAAGCATCAGTGCCGCCACGAAATGTCAGACCGTGGATGTGTCTCTGATTGCCGGTGAACCCAAAGCCGGGGTTGAACATCTTGAACCCTACGGTTTTACCGCAAGGGCAAACAGCGGTGCGGAAGCGGTGGTGTTGTTTCCGGATGGCGACCGTTCTCATGCGGTGGTTGTTACGGTGTCGGACCGACGCTACCGCCTGAAAGGGCTGCAGACGGGTGAGGTGGCTGTCTATGACGATCAGGGGCAGTCTGTGACGCTGACCCGGGAGGGGATCGTGGTGGACGGTGCAGGTAAAACGATCACGTTTCGCAATGCGCCCAGAGCACGTTTTGAAATGGACCTGGAAGTGACCGGACAGGTGAAAGACCTGTGCGACTCCGGCGGCACCACCATGTCAGCGATGCGGCTTGCCTATAACGGGCATCGTCACAGAGAGAACGGTCAGGGCAGTAACACCGACAAACCTGATAAAGCGATGGAGGCATGATGGAACTGTGGCTGACGGTGAACGGTAAACGCACCTGCGCCAGCGCACCGCTGGATCCGCTGACCCGCGCCGTGGTGATTTCCCTGTTCACCTGGCGGCGGGCGGAGCCTGATGACAATGCCGACGTCCCGATGGGATGGTGGGGGGATACCTGGCCTGCGGTACAGAATGACCGTTACGGCTCCCGACTGTGGCTGCTTCAGCGCAGCAAACTGACCAATCAGCTGGTGCTGACGGTAAGGGGGTATATCCGCGAATGCCTGCAATGGATGATTGATGACGGCGTGGTGTCCCGTATTGATCTGGATATCCGCCGCACCGGGATTAATGAACTGGGTAACAGTATCACTCTCTGGCGTCGTGACGGACCGGTAATGATTTCTTTTGATGATCTGTGGAGTGCGATAACGCATGGCGGACAGTGAATTTCAGCGCCCGACGCTGGCAGAAAATATCAGTATGCTCCGTAACGATTTATTCGCCAGGCTGGACGTCAGCGACACGCTCCGGCGCATGGATGAAGACGTGCGGGCAAAGGTGTATGCGGCGGCGCTGCATACGGTTTACGGGTACATCGATTATCTGGCAATGAACATGCTGCCTGACCTGTGCGATGAGTCCTGGCTGGCGCGACATGCTGCGATGAAACGGTGTCCGCGCAAGGGGGCCACGGCTGCCAGCGGGTATATGCGCTGGGAAGGTGTCAGCGATGGCCTGAAGGTGACCGCCGGGAGTGTTATTCAGCGCGATGACCTGGTTCAGTATACTGCAACTGCCGATGCAACCAGCTCCGGTGGTGTCCTGCGCGTGCCGATCGCCTGCTCAAATGCAGGCGCGGTCGGTAACGCTGACGACGGTACGGCATTAATCCTGGTCACGCCGGTGAATGGTCTGCCGTCTTCCGGTGTGGCTGACACCCTGACAGGCGGATTTGATACTGAAGAGCTGGAAACGTGGCGCGCCCGCGTCATTGAGCGGTATTACTGGACGCCGCAGGGCGGGGCTGACGGGGACTATGTCGTCTGGGCTAAAGAAGTGCCCGGCATTACCCGCGCATGGACATACCGTCACTGGATGGGAACGGGAACTGTCGGTGTGATGATTGCCAGCAGTGACCTGATTAATCCCATTCCGGAAGAATCAACGGAAACGGCGGCAAGACAACATATCGAGCCACTGGCCCCGGTGGCAGGCTCTGATTTGTATGTGTTCAGGCCGGTGGCACATACGGTGGATTTTCATATCCGCGTGACGCCGGACACACCGGAAATACGGGCTGCCATCACCGCGGAGTTGCGTTCGTTCCTGCTGCGTGATGGTTATCCGCAGGGAGAACTGAAGGTATCGCGTATCAGTGAGGCGATTTCCGGTGCGAACGGGGAATACAGCCATCAGTTGCTTGCACCGGCAGACAATATCTCCATTGCAAAAAATGAACTGGCGGTTCTGGGGACGATTTCATGGACGTGACAAACGATGATTACATCCGTCTGTTGTCGGCACTGTTGCCCCCCGGTCCGGCGTGGTCAGCCAGCGATCCGGCGATTGCCGGTGCGGCACCGTCATTAACCCGTGTTCATCAGCGTGCGGATGCCCTGATGCGGGAGCTGGATCCGCGCACCACCACTGAACTGATAAACCGCTGGGAGCGTCTGTGCGGTCTGCCGGATGAATGTATTCCCGCAGGGACACAGACCCTTCGTCAGCGTCAGCAACGGCTGGATGCGAAGGTTAACCTGGCGGGCAGCATCAACGAGAATTTTTATCTTGCACAGCTTGCTGCCCTGGGCAGACCAGATGCCAACATCACGCGATACGACAAAAGCACGTTCACCTGCTCATCGGCCTGTACTGACGCGGTGAATGCGCCGGAATGGCGGTATTACTGGCAGGTCAACATGCCAGCCGCCACAAACACCACCTGGATGACATGTGGCGATCCCTGTGATTCCGCGCTGCGTATCTGGGGCGACACCGTTGTCGAATGTGTGCTTAACAAACTCTGCCCGTCGCATACCTACGTAATTTTTAAATATCCGGAGTAATCCATGCATCGTATAGACACGAAAACCGCGCAGAAGGATAAGTTCGGCGCGGGTAAGAACGGTTTTACCCGTGGTAACCCCCAGACTGGCACACCTGCCACCGATCTGGATGATGACTACTTTGATATGTTGCAGGAAGAACTCTGCAGCGTGGTGGAGGCATCCGGTGCCAGCCTGGAGAAGGGGCGAAACGACCAGTTGCTTACCGCGCTTCGTGCTCTGCTGTTAAGCCGCAAGAATCCGTTTGGTGATATCAAATCGGATGGCACGGTGAAAACGGCTCTCGAAAACCTTGGTTTGGGAGAAG
>ERZ1023865.321-NODE-321-length-19918-cov-9.400644_pt1 | contig 19918 bp, 17 predicted proteins | sample MGYA00380389_ERZ1023865 | MGnify/ENA primary metagenome ERZ1023865 (study PRJEB33179, sample SAMN07449008) | human gut metagenome | biome: Human-gut; feature: Human associated habitat; material: Faeces | host: Homo sapiens | place: India: Bhopal | collected... | reverse complement strand
TGGTAGTAATTGACAGTGTAAAAGATCTGACAGGCAATTCAGGAAAACTGCTTGCTTATGTCGATGAAAGTATTCTGGCAGACTATGAAAAATTTGCAGCGATTACCAATGAATACCGTGATGATGCGGCAAAGGTCAACGATATTCTGGAAAATTTTGCGGTAAATGCAGAAACACTCAAAAATACCATGGCAGAAATGAATTCGGGTATCAGTGACATTTCAACGACGATTGACGAAAGCAGTCAGGGTGTCAATGATGCGGCAGACAGCGTCGGCGGTATTGTGGATTCTATCAATGATATTGAAAAAGATGCTGCAAAAAATACGGAAATCGGACAGAATCTTCAGAATTATGTCGAAGTGTTTAAAAAGTTCTAACGATTCAATATGAAAGCTTAGACTGTCAAATGGGGCGTGTGACTCCTTAAACGAAGAAATTAGAACCACCGGTAAGGCGGCAAAAAAGAGTGAGTATATTAAAACGTATTCACTCTTTTTTTATTGTCAGTGGCAAAGCAATATGATATAATTTTTAATTATAAGAAAAATTGCGTGAAAATATAGACAAAAAGGAAAGTATATGAAAAAAACATTGTCGGTGCTTATTAAAATCAGTTTTGCATTGGGCTGTGAAAATGATTTTGACACATTGTTTGCAAAGAAAGGCTATTCATCCATTCAGGAGGTTATTAATGAACAATTATAAAAGTTTACAGGTGTGGATGAATGATAAAAAAGTAGGTACGTTGGCAATGGCGGCAGGATATTCAGGAAATTGTAAATGAAGAACTAAAAGAATATATTTAAAATGCAGGACACAGAAAAGGAGAACAAACATGATGAATCCAGTAGCAATGATGAAATTAATGAATGCAAAAAATAAATTTACGGCAAACCATCCGAAATTTGCAGCGTTTTTAAAGGCAGTTTTTTCAAGAGGAATCGAAGAAGGAACGGTGATTGAAATAACCGTGCAAAGACCGGGCGAAGCACCGATAACATCGAATATTAAGGTGAAGGACAGCGATTTGGAACTGCTCCAGAGCTTAAAAGATATGGGAAACTAATTTAAAGCAGGAAATTAAAGGCAAAAAGATAAAGGATAAAAAGGGGGAGAAAAAATGGCAGTCATTGGCATTGATTTGGGAACAACAAACAGTCTGGCGGGCGTCTGGCAGGACGGAAAAGTAGTGCTGATTCCGAATGCATTTGGAGAGTATCTTACACCATCCGTTGTCGGCATCGGAAAAAATCAAGAGGTATTTGTGGGCAGTGTGGCAAAAGAAATGCTTGCAACACAGCCGTATGATACGTTCCGTGAATTTAAAAGAAATATGGGCACAAATTTTCTGTACGGAAACGGCAGAAAAAAATACCGTGCAGAAGAACTTTCGGCATTTGTATTAAGAAGATTAAAAGAAGATGCGGAAAAGTTTCTGGGCGAAGAAGTGACGGAAGCGGTTATCAGTGTGCCGGCGTATTTTGACGATAATAAGCGCAATGCCACAAAAAATGCAGGCAGACTTGCAGGATTAAAGGTAGAACGTCTGATTAATGAGCCGTCAGCGGTGGCATTAAAGCATCATACGGCAGAAAAAGGCGCAGAAAGCTTTATCGTGTTCGATTTCGGCGGCGGTACGTTAGATGTATCTTTGGTGGAAGCATTTGACAATGTCGTGGAAATACAGGCAGTTGCTGGAGATAATTATTTAGGCGGAAAAGATTTTAATGAAATCATTGCGCAGGATTTTTATGAGCAGAATCAGATTTCAGAAGCATATTTAACGAAAAATGAGCAGGAAAATGTTTTAAAAGAGGCAGAGGCGGTAAAAAAAGAACTGACCGATAAAAATGAAGCAGAGCGGCAGGTGTATATTAAAGGCGAAGCCTATACGCTGAAAATGACCAATCAGAGGCTGATCCATCTTTCAGCGGAGCTGTTTTCAAGAATGGCAAAACCAATCGCAAAGGTCATCAATATGGTGGGAATCGAATTAGAGGAACTCGACAAAGTCATATTGGTCGGTGGATCGTCCAAAATGCCCGTGGTACAGCAGTATATTAAAGGACTGCTTGGCGACAAAGTGCCTGTGGTACTGGAGGAAAATCCCGATGAGAGTGTAGCATACGGTGTCGGCATGGCAGCGGCGATTAAAGAACGCACCGGTGATATTAAAGATATGCTTTTAACGGATATCTGCCCGTTTTCGCTCGGTACGGAACTCTATGACGGCAGTTTTTCGCCGGTTATTGAGAAAAATGAAACACTGCCCTGCAAGCGGACGATGTATTACACAACGGTCCGTAACAATCAGATAACCATGACCTTTCCGATTTATCAGGGAGAAAATATAAAGGCATCGGACAATTTAAAAATTGGGGAAATAAACTTAAAAAGACTGCCGAAAGCACCGGAAGGAGAACAGGTTGTCAAGGTGACGTTTATTTATGACATCAATGGCATTTTAGATGTCAATATAGAGTCATCCGTTGAAAAAGTCCATAAAGTCATCGTCAATAAGCAAATCGGACTGTCGGAAAAAGAACTGGAAAAACGGGTGGAGCAGTTAGAAAAAATGCCGTTACACCCGTGGGAAAAAGAGGAGAACCGTCTGTTATTTGAAAAGGCGGAAAGACTGTATGAGCAGACGACACCAAAGAACCGTCAGGTTATTCAGGAGTGCCTGCGGTATTTTAAGGAACTTCTGATAAACACAAAAGGCAGAAAAGTACGGCAGGAATATGTACGCATTATGGCGATATTGGACTATATAGAGCAGAATCAGGTCGATTTCGGACCGTATGATGAAACGTTCTGGCAGAAAGAAGAGGAAGATACCGATGAATAAATCTATATGGGAATGGCTCGAAATTGAGCCGACAGGAGAAATTTCAGAGATTAGGGCGGCGTATGCCCGTCAGGTAAAAAAGTATCATCCTGAGGATACACCCGAAGAATTTGAGCAGCTTCAAAAAGCTTATAAAAGTGCGCTCAGACAGGCAAGAGCGGCAAAGCGGACGGAAACGGTGCCGCAGTCGGTACAGGAATCCCAAAAGTCCGGCAGTGGTTTTGAAAAACGGGATATGCCGGGATTTTTTGAAAATGCGGGAATGACAGAAGAACCGAATGTGCCGTCATGGGAAAATACAGGCAGTATGTCCGGTGTTACATCAGAACTGGGAGCAACACCGGATTTGGAAATTGCCGGTACGCCGGATGAAGTTGAATCTGAAATTGTATCTGATTCTGAATATGATTTTGCGGAAGTCGGAAAGGACGAACCGGAGCAGCAGTGCTTAAAAGAGATTGAATATATCATTATGAATCCGTATCTAAGAAACACGGAGGAAGCATGGAATATATTTTTTAACCGGGAACGGTATAGACAACTGTTTAAAAAGCAGGAATTCTGCGAAAAAATGCAGGACAGAATCTGCCGGATGTGGGGGCTGCAAAGAAAAACACTGTTTCTTATTGAACAGCAGTTTAAAGCAGAAGGCTATGAGCAACTGATAGAGAAAAAAGAGTGGAAGCAGAAAAAATCTTTTATAAGAAATTTACACATTATTTCCTATAAAAACAAAAAGACACAGAAACAAAAAAATTTAAACAAGCTGCTGGAGAACCAGACAAACGGGTTAGAAGATTATATGGATCTGTATATGAATTATACGTCTCAGAGCTACGGTGCGGTATACGAAGAATACCGGATTAACCGGTGCCAGTTTAAGCAGATGCTCATTTCCATAATAATATTGATTTTATTTATGATAATAGGTATCTGTGCGAACCGGTCCGTACAGAAAAGTGCAGCCCAAAAAAGGCAGGAACAGCAGCAGGAGCGTTACGTTGACGGGCTTAAAAAATCCGTAAAAGTACAAAAAAGTAACCAATAGAATAGATAAAAATATTATAAAAAATATAAAAAATGCACAAAAAACGTCGAAATTTTTCGGCGCTTTTTTTGAACTAAATAGTTGCATTTTATCGAAAGATGACTATAATAATGATTAAGAGATCAGTACTGTGAACAATAGAATATTTAAAGTAAGGAGGGAAAAGCTATGATTAGTTTTTTCATTTGTCTGCTTCTTTTAATCGGCGGTTATTTTGTCTATGGTAAGGTTGTAGAGAATACGTTTGCACCGGATGACAGAGAAACTCCTGCGGTAAAGATTAACGATGGTGTTGATTATGTAGTAATGCCGCAGTGGAAACTGTTTCTGGTACAGCTCCTCAATATTGCAGGCTTAGGACCAATCTTTGGTGCGATGCAGGGTGCTTTATGGGGACCGGTTGTATTCTTATGGATTACTTTCGGTACAATATTTGCCGGCGGTGTACATGATTATTTTTCAGGAATGCTTTCAGAAAGAAACGAAGGTGCTTCTATTTCAGAAGTCTGCGGTATCTATCTGGGCGGATTCATGAAGAATGTTATGAGAATCTTCAGTGTGGTTTTACTCGTTATGGTAGGTACCGTATTCGCAGTAGGACCGGCCGGATTAATTGTTACATTATTTAAGAACGGCAATGTATCAGGAATTGTTGCAAGTACAGAATTCTGGCTGTGGATTATTCTTGCATACTATTTCATTGCCACATTTATTTCAATTGATAAGATTATCGGACGTATTTATCCGGTATTCGGTGTCTGCTTAATCATCATGGCATTAGGTGTTATTATTGGCGTCTTTACACATTCAGATTATCAGATTCCTGAAATCTGGTCACACTTTACCAATATGCACCCGAAGGGAACACCAATCTGGAGCGTTATGTTTATCACCGTAGCGTGTGGTGCGATTTCCGGTTTCCATGCAACACAGTCACCACTGATGGCGCGTTGTATGAAGTCTGAAAAGCAGGGACATTTCGTATTCTATGGTGCGATGGTTGCAGAAGGTGTTATCGCATTAATCTGGGCAGCAGCAGGTTGTTCAATCTATGCAGTAACAGATGGTTTAAGTACTGGTTTAAGTGCCATTCTTGCAAATGGACAGTCCGCAGCAATTTACGATGTATGCTCTAAGACAATGGGCGGTGTCGGTGTTGCCCTTGCAATGATTGGTGTTATTGTATGCCCGATTACATCAGGTGATACAGCATTCAGAAGTGCAAGACTGGTTCTTGCAGACTGGTTTAAGGTTGACCAGTCTAAGTTTACAAAACGACTGATCTTATGTGTACCGCTTTTAGCAGTTGGTGCAGTTGTCGGACATCTGGATTATACAATCGTTTGGAGATATTTCAGCTGGACAAACCAGACACTCGCTATGATTGTATTGTGGACAGCAAGTATGTTCTTATTCAGAGAAAAGAAGAATTACTGGATTACCGTAGTACCGGCAACCTTTATGAGTGCCGTATCTATGACCTATTTCTTCTATGCACCGGAGTGCTTGAACCTCGGTACAACAGTAGCTTACCCGGCAGGTATCATTTTAGCAATTGTATTCTTTGGCATCTTCATGTATGCAACAAAGAAACAGCCAAAAGAAGCTGCATAACAGTAGGCATTTAGAAAATCTGTAAATGCATTTTACAGAGGTACATAAAAGATAAAATAATTTAGATTAAAGGGGATGCCACATGAAAATAGTTGAAAGCAGACGATGTTTCGTGTGGCTCCCCGTCTTTATTCTTTGGTGAAATAATAGAAAGGACACACCAAAGAAACAATGACTGAAGGAAGGGGCTGGTTGTATGTTGTGGAAACCACATTGTTTAGGAAAAGAATCGCTTGAAAAGGAAGAATTGGCGCAGGATAAAAAGCATTGTAGAAAGTTTGGACCATGCGGAGTGGGAGAAAAAGCGATTTATCTGAACAGTTTTTATTTTGAGAGAAGATATTACATTCCGCTCACTTCCGTAAAAAGAGTATTTAAAAGAGTTGCGATGAGCAAAGGCGGATTCACAGGAAAGGGATTATTTGCAACGATTCCGTATCTGGTTGTGGAATATGACAATGGCGAAGAAAAACAGTGCAATTTTAAATTTGAGGAAAATGTTGATTCTTTATTAGCCTATTTAAAACAGACACATCCTGAAATCCGGCTTCACAGCGCAGAAGCGGAAAAAAGACTGAAAGAAAAAGAACGTCTTGCAGCAAAGAAAAAAGCAAAGGTTCTGACAAAAGAAGCACAGGAGAATATTGCCGTATTAGAGAATTGTATGCAGTATCTGAATAAGAATGAAGAATTAAGTATTGCATTAAGTGCAGGGGCAAAAAGAAAAAGAGTGTATGACAGAAGTAATCCGGCATATAAATGGGTAGCACTCAGCATTACGCTGTTGGGAGCAGCGGCATTGCTGTATGGTATCTACGCATTGATTACACATGCTGGATTTGCAATGTATTTCCTGTTGTTTGGACTGGCTTCCATTTTCTTCTTTTCCAGTGCCAATGTTTTACCGACTGCAAGAAACAATAAAAAGTACATTGAAACACATTTGGAACAGGCTGTTGATGAAATGCAGCAGTACATCAGACAATATCCGGACTTTCCGGTTCCGGCATGGTATGCACATCCGGTCGTGTTAAAGAGAATGATTGATATTATGCAGGAAGGTCGTGCAACGACCATCGAAAAGGCACTTGAAGTTTTAAAGAGTGATTTAAAAGCATTAAATTCCAGCGTGGCAGTAGAGCAGGAAGAATATGATGAAGTTATGGCAATCAAGCCGATGTTTTTAATTCGTGAGTATCAGTAAAGTAAACTGACCATAAAACAAAAATAAACTGGCTATATAAATAAAATTCAAATTGGTACTTTTATAATTGCCAGTAAAAGCTTATTCTTATCCGAAGCAAAAGGAACGGAGGATGAGGATGATGAAAAAGTCAGGAAGTATTATTGAAGCAGCTGCAGGCGCTGTGATTTTTGTAATCGGTCTGGTATTGTGTTTTCACAATTATGTACAGAAGGGTAACACGGCATATGCAGTATCATTATTAGTTGCAATTGCAGGTGTGATTGTATTGATTGCGTGTATTTGTAATATCGTGTCCAAGGGAGAGCGTAAACCGGTTGATACAAAGGTATTGGCGCAGGCAGCGCTGTGTGCAGCATTATGTTATGTAGGTGCAACATTTATTAAAATTGATGTTCCGGTCGGAACAGAGAAAACAATGTTTCACTTCGGTAATGTCTTCTGTGTTTTAGCGGCATTGTTAATCGGTGGTGCATGGGGCGGTTTAGCCGGAGCAGTCGGTATGACAATCAGCGATTTGACAACGGCGTATGTAACGAGCGCACCAAAGACCTTTATTTTAAAGCTTTGTATCGGTCTGATTGTAGGATTTGTAGCACATAAGCTGTTCCATCTTTCAAAAGACCATTCAGCAAAGTATGTAACCGTTGCAACGATTGTATCAAGTGTATGCGGTATGGCATTTAATATTGTGGCAGACCCGGTTGTGGGATATTTTTATAAATCCTATCTGCTTGGTGTTCCGCAGGACCTTGCCAAGGCACTTGCAAAAATCGGTGCGATTACAACATCGGTTAATGCAGTCATAGCAGTGATTGTAGCAACGATTATTTATCTGGCATTACGTCCGGTAATGAAAAAGACAGGAATGCTTCGGGAATTGTAAAAAAGTTGGAAACTGACATAGAATTAAAAGAGGAACGATATGATAACAGATGAGGTAAAACTTTGATAGTATCATATCGTTCCTCTTGTTTTATACTGACTGTTTAGAATATAGAAAGTGCGTGATTAAAGCGGTTGCACGATAGGTTGTCCTTTAATTGTAATTAAGATAGTAGGTGTTCTTGCCCAGTTCTTTCGCCTGATACATCGCTGCATCAGCACCCTGTACCATATAGCTGTAATGCAGCTGACTGCCGTTTTCAGCAAAAATGCCGATACTGCAGGGAATAGACATTCGTTCACCGGTTTCTAAGTTTATAAGACCTTCCTGTAGTTTTTCAAAAACTGTACGGATTTCATTTTCAATAGTTGTCTTTGAATCGACTGCGGCAAGGCAGAAAAGAAATTCGTCACCACCGTTTCTGCCGACAATTCCGTCAATGTTTTCTTTTAAAATAGAGGCAACAAAGCGGATAACGCGGTCGCCTTCCTGATGTCCGTAGAGTGTATTATAGTCACGGAAATTGTCAATATCCAGAAAGCCGACGGCAATGCGGGTATGTGTGTCGTTTGCCTGTTCAATCATAGCATGTATTTTATTTTCAATGGCATTTTTATTGAAAAGCTGTGTCATCGGGTCTAACTGTGTTTTTTTGGTAAGATATCGTTGATATTCCTGCTGATGTACTTCATTGGCTTCAGCATAGGCTAATAGTGCATTAATTTTATTGGATAAATTACCAAGTTCATCATTTTTATCATACGGAATACGTAGTGCATAATTTTTTTGCAGCTGGACATTTTCAAGCGTGCCGGAAATCAGGTGTACCGGTTTGGTTATTTTTTTCGTAATCAGGTAATGTACCAGTAAAAGGACAACGGAAGTCCAAAGAACTGTTGTGCCAAGCAGGATGCGGTAGGCAGTTTTCATTTTCTGATAAGAACTTAAATCAATAGTAATAAAAATCATCCAGTCTGTGTAATGAACCGGTGCATAATATATCGCGTATTCATTTCCGGAAACGTTAAAATAAAATTGTCCGGAAGTGTTAGTATGATTGGTGCAGGATAAATGTTCAGTAATTTTCTGCCATATGGCGTTGTCATTGGCATCAGTCAATGAATCGGAAGTAGGTTCATCCGGATTGCCGGCAGTGATAAAAAAGTTATTGTTATCAATAAGATAGAGCAGCCCGTTTTCCCATAAAGTTGTATTGGAGCGGTAGTTGTCAAAGTATGAAGTCGGAATTTCTTCTACAACATAGCCAATTATGTTTTGTGTATTAAGGTCAAAAATACCGGAGTATGCAGCAACAACAGTAGTCATTTCACCATCAATTAACCGCTGGTAGGCATCGGAAATTATGAAATTGCCGTTTAAAGAGTCTGAATCAGCATGGGCAAAATAATCTGAAGTTGAAGCAGTAATATTTTCACTGGATGCAACAATGTTAAAATTGGTATCAATAATGAAAAGACTCTGTAAAAAATCACAATGGGTTTTTCGCTCCCATAACATATTATTAATATAGGAAATGGAATCATCATCTGAAATGCTGCCATCCAGACTGGAATGAACAGCATCCTGTATCATTTCATACTGGGTAATCATATCAATCGTATCTCTACGGGCTTCACAAAAACTCTCGATACTGGATATGGTAGATTCACTGATAAAGCGCAGATTTTCCTGCATCATGCTTTTAGTGTTTTTATTATTCTGTACAATCATGACAGAAGCAAAAATATAAAGCGGAATCAATGAAGCTGTCAGCAGGATAATATATAAAGTGTGTTTAATTTTCATATGAAATCCTTTCATTTGGTTTGCAATAAATAATAGTAATGATTATCAGATAATAGTATATTGGTACTATAATATAGTATTTTGGTAGGAATGTCAATGGAGAATACAGGAAATCATAAAACTTTAACAAATTAGATTTTATAAACAGTGTATGCAGTTTCAAAGAATGTCAATACTTATATCTTGAAAGAACGAATATACCGCAATTGCGGTAGGAATGGAGAGGAAAATGAGTAATAACATGGATTTGGGGTATGAGATGTTCTGCTATCAGTGCGAGCAGACGGCAAACGGAAAAGGCTGTACGAAAATGGGTGTCTGTGGAAAGACACCGGAAATCGCAAATTTGCAGGATTTGCTGATTTATCAGGCAAAGGGAATCTGCTGTTATGCAAAAAAATTATTGGAAACAGGGGAACATGCGCCTAAAGAAGTGGTGCGTTTTTTGGAAAACGTTCTTTTTACAACGCTTACAAATGTAAATTTTGATGCAGATGTACATGTGGAATTATTAAAGGTATCGCAAAACATTAAGGAAGAATTGCGGGAGCAGACAGAGGCAGAAATCAACCGCCCGGCAGCAGTTTATAATCTGCCGGAAACGAAAAGTGAAATGTTAAAAGATGCGCCGATGGCAGGAATTATGTATGACAAAGAACTTGACGAAGATATCCGTTCATTAAGACAGACGATTCTTTATGGATTAAAAGGCATCAGCGCATACGGACATCAGGCAAGAGAACTGGGATATTACAGCACACAGGTCGATGATTTTTATATTTACGGACTGGAAGCACTTACAGACGATGCGCTGACGGTGGAAGAATTAATTCGGATGACGATGCGTACCGGTGAAATGGCATTAGAGGTAATGAAACAGTTAGATGAAGCGAACACTAGCGTTTATGGCAATCCGTATCCGCATAAGGTGAGTGTTCGTAGAAAAAAAGGACCGTTTATCATCGTATCGGGACATGACTTTAAAGATTTGGAAATGCTGCTGGAACAGACCAAAGGCACAGGTATTAATATTTATACCCATGGGGAAATGCTGCCGGGTCACGGCTATGAAGGATTGAAAAAATATCCGCATCTGGTGGGCAATTTTGGCGGTGCATGGCAGGACCAGCAGAAAGAATTTGACAATCTGCCGGGCTGTATTTTAATGACAACAAATTGTCTGATGCGTCCGCGTGAGGGGTATAAGGACAGGATTTACAGCACCAATGTTGTCGGCTGGGAAGGAGTAAAGTATATTCCTAAAAAGGAAAACGGCGAAAAGGATTTTCATGAAATTATTGAACAGGCATTGGCACTAGGTGGATTTTCCGATGATGAAGAAGAAAAGGAAATTACAGTGGGTTTTGCACATCAGGCGGTGCTGACCTGTGCTGAAAAGATAGTAGAAGCCGTAAAGGACGGAACAATCCGCCATTTCTTTTTAATCGGCGGCTGTGACGGCGCAAGACCGGGAAGAAATTATTATACGGAATTTGCAAAAATGGTGCCGCAGGACTGTGTGATTCTGACACTGGCATGTGGAAAATACCGGTTTAATAAGCTGGACTTTGGTGAAATTGCCGGACTGCCGCGTCTGATGGACGTCGGACAGTGTAACGATGTTTATTCGGCGGTACGCATTGCCACTGCACTTGCCGATGCGTTTAATACCGATGTAAACGGACTGCCTCTTTCCATGATTGTGTCCTGGTATGAGCAGAAAGCAGTAGCGGATTTGCTCGCACTGTTAAGCCTTGGCGTCAGAAACATTTATTTAGGACCGACACTCCCTGCCTTTTTAAGCCCGAATGTATTGCAGTATCTGGTGGATACGTTTCATATCCGCGCAATCAGCAACGCGGAAGATGATATTAAGACGTGCCTGAAGCAGAATATTGCATAAAGCACTTAGAATTTTCGAGAGTTGTTTATATTATGGGAAATAAACAACTCTCAAAAAATCCTGTTATGGAAAGAGAACAACAGCCGGAAATTTTAAAATCCATATTAGATTAGGCTTCAAAAAAACAAAAAAATACAAAAAAAAATAAAAAATTTTATTGCATTTCAAACTAGATTGTGATATTTTTTAAACAATCTACTGAGAGACAATTATAAAGCTGGGGAATTTCGGTCGTTTCTGAGCTTTTTACAATGAAATTCAGTAAAAAAATTCATTCAAAAAACGAAAGAAAGGGAAACCATATGTCAAAGTTAAAAAAATGGATAGGTAATTTAAAAGTTGCAGCGAAATTGAAGGTATATCGGATGTCGGTATTAGTTATGACAGCGTTTTTCGTACTGGTGGCACTTGTATCGACATTAATGATTCGTTCGAATATACGTCATATTACGGAAGTGTGGTCTCCTTCACTTGAGTATCTGCAGGAATTAGAAACAATGACTGCTAAGTATAGAATCAAGCAGTATCAGCATCTTGTAGAATCAGATGCCGCAGCTATGGCTAAGTGTGAAAAAGAAAATGATAATATAGAAAGTCAGATTAAAGACGCGACAGCTAAGTTAGGTGAGATAATTAATTCAAATAAGAAAGCACAGCAAGGAAAAGCCGATTACGAAAAGGCAACTTCTGCGTGGGAAGAATACTTATCAACTTCAGATGAAGTATACAAATTGAGTAGAGATAATAAACAGGCTGAAGCAGCGAGGATTATGATCGGAAGTGCATATGAAAGCTATATGTCATTTGTAAAACAATTAAGTATATTACATGATGATTTCCAGGTGGAATTAGATAATGCGAAAACACTTGCCAACATCTGTACTATTATTATTATTATTGTCATTATTGTAACAGGAATCATGATTGCAGTAGTTGCAACAGTTATCGGAAAGATAATTACAGATTCAATAACAGAACCGGTACAGCAGATAGATGCAGCAGTTGCCAGTCTTAGAAAAGGTGAACTGTCTAATATAGAAATGCTTACTTACGAATCAGATGATGAGTTCGGAGATACAATAAGAATGCTGAAAGAAGCAATGAATATTCTTTCAGATTATGTCCGTGAGATTTCTCAGGAGGTTAAATTGATAGCTCAGGGTGATTTGACAAGAAATGGTGATGATATTACGCCGTTTCTGGGGGATTTTTCAGAATTGAAAGAATCACTTGTATATATTTTAAAACGATTTAACAGTACATTGTCAGAAATTAGCGGTATTGCTGAACAGGTTACACATAACGCAAAGGAAGTTGAAAGTGCATCAAAGTCTTTATCAGATGGTGCAACGGAACAGGCCGGAGTCATTCAGGAATTGAATGCAACAATAGATACAGTTGTTGACCTTGCTGTAGATACTGCAAAGGAAACAAAAAAGGCATCTGAACGTGTAAGAGCTTCTGCGAACAAAGCGAATGAAGAAAAGGAAAAAATGAATGTTCTGTTGACAGAGATGGAACATATTACAGAAATATCCAAGGAAATAGGTAATATTATTACAGATATTGAAGATATTGCTTCACAGACTAATTTGTTAGCTCTTAATGCTTCGATAGAAGCTGCCAGGGCAGGTGAGGCAGGTAAGGGCTTTGCGGTAGTAGCAGATCAGATAGGAAAACTTGCTGCAGACAGTGCTAAGTCAGCGGTAAATACAAGAGATTTAATAGATAAAACTTTAGTTGAAATTCAACGAGGAAATTCAGTTACAATTACAACGGCAGAAGCTTTCAATGAGATTATTTCGGACATGGATTCGTTTGCAGAAATGGCAGAGAATACAATGGAGAAAGCCAATGCACAGGCAGAGTCATTAGAGCAGGTCGGACAGGGAATTGAACAGCTTTCAGATGTTGTACAGAGTACAGCATCATCATCTGAAGAGAATACAGCAATTAGTGTTAATCTCTCAGAGAGTGCAGATAAGATGCATGATCGTATAAACAGATTTAAGTTATTCTAAAGGTTAAAAGAGAATTATAATGATATTGGGGCATAAAAGACCTGATTCCACTTATGAGCAGGTTCATGTGGGGTTAGGACTTTTAACTCTGGTATCTTATGATACGATTAGGAAAGAAAGGTTCTTGTTGTGAGTGAGAATATATTTAAGGTATTTGGTAAGCTGCCAAAAGAAACTTTATTAGAAATAATCGCAAAATGTATGGATGATTATCTATATGTATATGATTTGCAGAATAATACAATAGAATTTTCTGAATCGGCTGTGAACCGTTTTAAGATATCGGATAATGTTATGAATAATTTTACTAATGATGTTTTACAGTTGGTTTATGAAGAAGACCGTAAGATGCTCCAGGAGCACCTTACGGCTATATATGAAGGAAAAGAAAAGGTACATAATCTTCATTACAGATGGCTTGATAAAGAAGACATGCCGGTATGGATTAACTGCCGCGGTATAGTGATTGATGATTCACAAGGGAATGCACAATATCTGGTTGGCTGCATGAAAGAGACTGGCAATCAAAGAAGAGCAGATAATGTCACAGGATTGCTTGGAGGTCCTGAATTTAATGCCTATATGCGCTCGCAGAAGACACACATTTCTAAGGGATTTCTTATGCATATAGGAATAGATGATTTTGGAGCAATCAATAGTTCACGTGGAGCGGCTTACGGCAATTATATTCTGAAAGGTGTAGCTGACTGCATAAAAGAATGTCTTTCTGATAAACAGAAGATATATCATCTTGTAGCAGATCAGTATGTGATTGTTGATTTGGAACATTCTTCAGAGGAATATGCCGCAGAGCTTAAGAAGATGATTGATGCCAGACTTTACAAGTTTATAGTATCTGAAAAATATGAGGCTGTTTTTTCGATTTCTGTTGGTGTTGTGGATGCAGCAACAGCTTGTGAAGGCTACGAGGAGTGCCGCAAGAAATTTGCTTTTGTCCTTAAAAAAGCCAAAAAAATGGGAAAAAATGGATTCTATATATTTGATGAGAACGACTACGAGAGCTTTTTAAGAACAGGAAGGATAGTAGCGGAACTCCGTAATTCTGTTGTGAATGGATTCAACGGCTTTGAGGTGTATTACCAGCCAATTGTGGATTGCAGCTCAGAGAGGGTTATTGGTGCAGAGGCGCTTATGCGTTTCTCAATGACCTCTGAAGAAGGTACGGAGACAGTTTCACCAGTAGACTTCATCCCGTTACTGGAAGAAACCGGGTTAATTATCCCGGCAGGAAGATATATATTAGATGAAGCAGCGAAAACATGTTGTGAAATCCAGCAATATATTCCTGGTTTTAAGATGAATATAAATGTTTCATATGTTCAGATTATGCATGGCAATGTTGAAAGAGATATATTGGATGTGATTAAAAAATATGGTTTACAACCGGATTCAATATGTATTGAAATGACCGAAAGCGGATTTATGGATATGACACCGGCATTCTGTAAGTTCAGGAAAGCGTTGGATGAGAATCATATCAGCTTTGTAATTGATGATTTTGGCACAGGGTATTCTAATTTTCATTGCATACGCGACATGAATCCCAGCTATGTGAAAATGGATAGGGATTTTACTGCAAAGGCGATGAATGATGCAAGAGATTATGAATTGTATAAAAACATCATTCCGATGGTACATAGTATTAATGTCAGGATATGTGCAGAGGGCATTGAAAAAAAAGAATGGAGCCTTAAAATGAAAGAAATGCAGGTTGATTATTTACAGGGATACTATTATGGCAGACCCTGTGAAAAAGAACAGTTTATTCAACGATATAAATGTTCATAACAGCCGCAGGCTTTTTGACGGATCATCTGGTACACAAAAAAATTAAAAAAAATTAGCACTCACCTATTGACAATGCTAATAATAAGTGCTATAGTACAACTAGAACAAAGGAAAGGAACAAATAAAGAAATTGAATTTGTTTTAAAACATCCCGGTTCCAGAGTAACAGGTAAATGAGCAGCGATTTTAGAAAAGGAGAGATGACTTATGTTAATGCCTAGTATTTTTGGAGAAGATTTATTTAATGATGATTTTATGAATGGATTTAAGTTCCCGGATGTAGACAAGGTTCTATATGGTAAGCACGCTTCTAATGTTATGAAAACAGATGTCAGGGAAACGGAAAGCGGTTATGAAGTAGATATTGATTTGCCGGGCTTTAAGAAAGATGAAATCAGTGCCAGCCTTGAAAATGGCTATCTGACCATCAGTGCTTCTAAAGGTCTTGACAAAGATGAAGAAAAGAAAGACGGCAAATATATCCGCAAGGAGCGTTATGCCGGCGCAATGAGCAGAAGCTTCTTTGTTGGTGAAGACCTGACACAGGAAGATATCAAGGCAAAATACGAGGACGGTATCTTAAAACTTTCTGTTCCAAAGAAAGAAAAGGCACCGGTCAAGGGTGATAAGTATATTGCCATTGAAGGATAACCTGTAACTGCAAATTGTGATTGTACAACTTATAAGGCATTTTGATGAAATGTCAAAAATGCTGATAAATAACCCTATATAATAGGTAGAAAGACTCCACAGCCGGAGAAATTCATAGGCTGTGGAGTCTTTTTATTTAATACAAAACTGTCAGGGGCAAAAGCCTAAAATCATTGCGGTTGTCAGGTGCAAAATATAGTGGAAGATTATGAAAAATACGAACAAAAATATGTGATACATGCACAAAAAATTAAAAGAAATACATATAAAAATAGCAATTGCGCACAAAAATAAAATATGATATAATAATGGAAACTAAAAAATAAAAAATAGTTTCCAACAAAAGTACTACACAAAACACAAACGGAGAAGGAGGGAACGATGAAAGAAAGTATACAGGAACAAAAACTGCAGCAGAAGATTTTAGAGGGTACGATAGAAGCCTTTAATCAAAAGGGATTGAAATTCACCATGGATGACCTTGCAGGAATCCTCGGCATGAGCAAGAAAACCATATATACGGTCTTTTCAGACAAGACTTCACTGTTTCTTTCCATGGTTGATTACCTGTTTGATACGATAAAGGAAAGCGAGCGTGCCATATTGGAAAATGAAGCATTGTCCACAGTGGAGAAAATCAGGGCAATTCTCGGTGTCATGCCGGACAGCTATAAAGACATTAATTTTGCGAAGCTGTATCTGCTCAAGGAAAAATATCCTGAAATATACACAAGGGTAGAACAGCGGCTGGAAGGCGGCTGGGAAATGACGATGGGACTGCTGGAACAGGGAATAAAAGAAGGATGTATCCGTCCCGTGAATTTATCCATTTTTAAATTGATGATGGAAGCCGCACTGGAGCAGTTTTTCCAGCGTGATATTTTAGTCAACAGTGGACTTTCCTATACGGAAGGATTAAGCGAAGTGGTTGGCATTTTACTGGACGGAATCGAGAAAAAGGCATAGAAAGGGGCAAGGTTATGGAAGACAGATCAAAAATGATTTACGGCAATGAAATCGGCCGCAAGGCATACAGAAATGCCATTCATTCTAAGAAAAAATTTATCAAAAAATATGGCGATGATACCGGCACAAAATATCCGGTGCGGCTTCGTAAAAATGCGGTGCTTGGCGATACGCTTGGCATTGTCGATGTGCGTGTTGCCAAAAAGCACGGCACAGCCGGAGAGAAAAATCAAACGATACCGTTTGATACGGAAAAAGGCATTATTGTGGGAAATATCCGCATGGGCTTCGGTCATTACCGCATTTCCATGGCGATTGCTTCGGCGGCACATGCAATGGGCTATGTACCGTACTGGATGGATTTGAATTCTTATGAAGATACGACCTGTACAAAGGTTATCCGTGCGCAGAATGATTTATACTCACTGGGGTCAAGATTGTCCCAGAAAAGCCGTCTGTTTAACCGGTTTGTCTGGGAACCGATGAATTACGAGGGCTTTAGAAAGCTTTCTTACAATGCATCAGACCAGAAAAATGCGGAACTGATGGCAGCTGTATTTGCAAATGTGCCAAAAGAAATTCCGGTCATTGCCACACATGTATGGCCGGCGCAGGCGGCGGTGCATGCGGGCATGAAGCGTGTTATCAATGCCGTGCCGGATAACTGGCCAATGGCATTGCATTTGTCAGAGGGCAGTATTCATACGGTGCAGACGCATTTTGCCTACCAAGGCTACCGTATTTTAAACGGCATGGATAAAAACAAAGTGTTAAATCCAATGCCAAAGGACAGCCTTGTGTATACAGGCCACTACATTGACCATGAGCTGGTGCAGGGAATCGAAGAAGACTGTGCGGCAAGGCGGGCGCGCAAAATGCAGAAAAAACCGATGCGCTTTCTTTTGACGATTGGCGGTGCGGGTGCGCAGAAAGAAATTTTTGCGGAGATTATCCGTTATTTAATACCGCATATCAGGGACGGACGTGCTGCACTGTATGTCAATGTGGGCGATTATAAAAATGTATGGGAGCAGTTAAAGGCAGAAATTCCGCAGATGAAGACACTTTCTTGTGAACATTTTAACAACTGGGAGAATACAAAAAAGTTTGCAGAGGAAGCCCTGACGGGAGAAGTCACGGGAATCCACGGATTCTGGCATGAAAATATATTTGAAGCGGTTTACTGTACCAATCTTTTGATGAGAAGCTGTGATGTGCTGGTTACGAAACCGAGCGAACTGGCATTTTATCCGGTGCCGAAGCTGTTTATCAAGCGTGTCGGTGGACATGAACAGTGGGGTGCAGTCCATTCGGCAGAAATCGGTGACGGTACGCTGGAATGTCGTGACACCGGTCATACACTGCAAATGCTGGAGTTGTTTTTAAATGAAGAAACGCTGTTATTTCAGATGTGTAACTGCATTGAAGCCAATAAAAAAGCAGGCATATATGATGGGGCATACAAGGCGGTGGAACTGGCAGCCGCAGAAAGTAGGTAAGGTATGTTAAGTAAAAGGGAAATGGCTTCTTACGGACTGGGTGCCGTGGGAAAAGACATGGTTTATATGTTTTCGGCAAGTTATATTTTGTATTATTATCAGGATATTTTAGGCGTCAGTGCGATTGCAATGGGCATAATTTTAATGGCGGCGCGCGTGTTTGATGCGTTTAATGACCCGGTTATGGGGGTTATTGTGGCAAAGACAAGGACACGGTTCGGGAAGTTCCGTCCGTGGCTGTTTGTGGGAACGGCGCTCAATGCCATCGTGTTGTATCTGATGTTTGCGGCACCGCCTGCATTGGACGGCGGCGGGCTGGTAGCCTATGCGGCGGTTACATACATTTTATGGGGTGTGACCTATACCATGATGGATATTCCGTACTGGTCCATGATTCCGGCATTTACGCAGGGAGGAAAGGAACGTGAAAATCTTTCCACGCTCGCACGTTCCTGCGCCGGGGTAGGTTCTGCACTGGTAACGGTTATCACTATGCAGTGCGTCTACTTTTTCGGAAACGGCAATGAAAGAACGGGCTTTAAGTGGTTTGCCCTGATTTTATCCGTATTGTTTTTTGTATTCATTCTGATTACCTGTCTGAATATCAAAGAGAAATCAACGGTTGATGTCGATGCGCCGTCCATAAAGCAGATGTTTAAGGCATTACTGCAAAATGACCAGGCAATGACGGTTGTTATTACCATTGTGCTGATTAATATATCGGTATACATTACGTCCAATCTGGTGATTTACTTTTTTAAATATGATTTCGGCGGTGCGGACTGGTACAACGGCTATACGCTGTTTAATACCTTTGGCGGTGCAATACAGATATTGTCGATGATGATTCTGTTTCCGTTACTGCGTAAATTTTTAAATACAATCCGCATTTTTTACGTGAGCTTTGCAATGGCGATAGCAGGATATTTAGTGCTGCTGGTGCTTGTATTTACAACAATGTCCAATGTATTTATACTGTTTATTCCGGCATTTTTCATCTTTGCGGCAAACGGCATGTTACTGGTGCTTACAACCATTTTCCTTGCCAATACCGTGGATTATGGTGAATTAAAAAATAAGCGCAGGGACGAGAGCGTGATTTTTTCTATGCAGACATTTGTTGTAAAATTAGCTTCCGGTGTAGCGGCACTGGTTGTATCCGTGTGCCTGTCGCTGAGCCACTTAAGTCAGGATACGGCAGTTGTGGCGGGAGAAGCCGCACAGGCAGGCGGTTCGCTGGTCGGACTGCGTATGACAATGACGGTGCTTCCGATTGCAGGACTGTTACTTGCTGTGTTTTATTTTCATAAGAAATATATTCTGACAGAGAGTAAAATGGAGGAGATTAACAGTACATTGCGGGCTTAAAAGGTATATATAATAAAGAAAGGATTTCCGATATGATTACGATAGAAAAAAATCTGTATGCACTGCATACACGGCATACGTCTTATGTATTTTGTGTCATGGAGAGCGGACATCCGGAGCATTTGTATTATGGAAGGCGGATTCATGCACAGCAGACCGTAATGATGGAAAAAAGGGCATTTCTTCCGGGCAATACGATTGCGTATGACAGCAGTTTTGAAAATCTTTCATTGGAGGATTGCTGTCTTGAAATGTCATCTTACGGAAAAGGCGATATCCGTGAACCGTTTAT
>ERZ1023865.318-NODE-318-length-20011-cov-9.579024_pt1 | contig 20011 bp, 19 predicted proteins | sample MGYA00380389_ERZ1023865 | MGnify/ENA primary metagenome ERZ1023865 (study PRJEB33179, sample SAMN07449008) | human gut metagenome | biome: Human-gut; feature: Human associated habitat; material: Faeces | host: Homo sapiens | place: India: Bhopal | collected... | reverse complement strand
GCACAGAATATATCGCATTTTCCAGCATCCAGACTTCATCCGCGACTGCCAGCGCCAATGCACCTCCGCTTCCGCCTTCACCGATCACAACAGACAGAATCGGAACCTTCATGGATGACATTTCAAACAGGTTTCTTGCAATGGCTTCTCCCTGCCCCCGCTCTTCTGCCTCTATACCACAAAATGCCCCCGGTGTATCCACAAACAGAAGAATCGGCCGTTTAAATTTCTCGGCTTGCTTCATCAGACGAAGTGCTTTTCGATATCCTTCCGGAGACGGCATTCCAAAATGATGCGCTACATTTTCTTTGGTAGATTTTCCCTTTGCCTGTGCGATCACTGTAACTGGAATTCCCGCAAACCTCGCGATTCCACCAATGATTGCAGTATCATCTCCATAACAGCGGTCTCCATGAAACTCCAGAAAATCGGAAAAAAGTATACGGATATAATCCTGTCCTACAGGCCGGTCATTTTTTCTGGAAATTGTGACCCGTTCCCACGCATCTTTTTCCTGTACAGACTGCCGTTCTTTTTCCACTGTCTGTACAGGCTTTTGAATAACAGGATTTTGAGCGGTATGATGCATCTGCAGAATATTTTCAAGAACCGTTCTCATCTCTTTTCGCTCTACGATACGATCGATAAAGCCGTGTTCCAGTAAAAATTCAGAACGCTGAAAGCCTTTCGGCAGTCTTTCTCCAATGGTCTGTTCAATGACTCTCGGACCTGCAAATCCAATCAGCGCCTTCGGCTCTGCCAGGATTACATCTCCCAGCATTGCAAAGCTGGCAGTCACCCCGCCTGTGGTCGGATCTGTCAGCACCGAAACATAGAGAAGTCCCGCATCACTGTGCCGTTTTAATGCCGCTGCCGTTTTCGCCATCTGCATCAGAGATACAATTCCCTCCTGCATTCTGGCACCGCCGGAACAGGCAAATATAATCACCGGGAGCTGTTCCTTTGTGGCGCGTTCCACCGCTCTTGTGATCTTTTCTCCCACAACCTGTCCCATGCTCGCCATCAGAAACCGCCCGTCACACACCGCGATCACCGCCGGATTGCCCTCGATAGATGCTTTTCCGGTCACAACAGCTTCTGAAAGTCCGGTTTTTTCCTTCAGACTTTTTACCTTTTCCTCATATCCCCTAAACTCCAGCGGATTGACAAATTCCATGTCTTTCTCCCACTCTTCAAAGGAATCTTCATCCACAGTCATCCGGATTCTTTCATATGCGTGCACCCGGAAGTACCCCTGACATTTCGGACAGATATAGCCTGCACTTTTTACCTCTTCCGTCAGAATCGCAGCGCCGCATTTATTGCACTTCTTCAGAAGTCCTTCCGGAACTTCCGGCCGTTCGCTTTTCAGCGGAATATAACTTTTTCGATTTTTCTTAAACATATTCTGCAGTTTCATACACTTGCTTCCTTTTTACTGATTTTCCATTGTTTCAATAAATTCAATATCGGTATTTCCACTTACAAAATCGGGATGATGTAAAATGTCATACTGATAATCCACATTGGTCTGAATTCCCTCAATGATCACTTCACCCAATGCACTTCGCATTTTCAGAATTGCTTCTTCTCTGCTTTTGGCATGCACGATCAGCTTTGCCAGCATGGAATCGTAATACGGCGGCACTGTATATCCACTGTAGATCGCCGTATCAATCCGCACCCCTTTTCCGCCCGGCAGATAGACATCCGTGATAGTTCCCGGAGAAGGGCGGAAATTCTTTGCCGGATCCTCAGCATTGATTCTGCATTCAATAGCATGACCGTTTAAGGAAATGTCTTCCTGCGAAACTTTTAGCTTCTCTCCATCTGCGATCCGAATCTGCTCCTTAATCAGATCAATTCCCGTCACCCACTCTGTGACCGGATGCTCTACCTGAATCCGGGTATTCATTTCCATAAAATAAAAGGATCCGCTTTTCTCCAGCAGAAACTCAATCGTTCCCGCATTGGTATACCCTGCTGCCTTTGCCGCCCGCACAGCCGCCTCTCCCATTGCTTTACGCAGCTTCGGATTTAACGCCGAAGATGGAGATTCCTCGATCAGCTTCTGATGATTCCTCTGGATCGAACAGTCCCGTTCTCCCAGATGCACTACATTTCCATGCTTGTCTGCCAGAATCTGAAATTCAATATGACGCGGATGCTCGATAAAATGTTCAATATACATGGCATCATCACCAAAGGCATTTTTTGCCTCACTCTGAGCCGTCAGAAATGCTGACTCAAATTCTGCCTCTGAATATGCGGTACGCATTCCTTTCCCACCGCCTCCAAGTGCTGCTTTGATCATCACAGGATATCCCACTTCCCCGGCAATTCGTTTCCCGTGATCTGCTTCGTATATACATTCACTGCATCCGGGAATAACCGGTACATTGGCTGCTTCCATAGTCTGCCTGGCAATCGATTTATTTCCCAGTTTTTGAATCACAGAAGAAGACGGTCCGATAAAGATGATTCCACATTTTTCACAAAGCTCTGCAAATCTGCTGTTTTCTGACAGAAATCCAAATCCCGGATGGATCGCATCTGCACCGGATGTCAGCGTGGCACTTAATATATTTTCCATACTCAGATAGCTTTGTGCAGACGGCGCCGGACCGATACACACTGCCTCATCCGCCAGCTGTGTATGCAGTGCTTCTTTGTCTGCCTCTGAATAAACAGCCACAGTCAGAATGCCCATCTCCCGGCATGCCCGAATGATCCGGACTGCAATCTCACCTCTGTTTGCAATCAATATTTTTTCTATCATCTCTACTCACCTACCATAAATGTCAGCTGTGCACTGGCTACCACGTTTCCATTCACAGATGCCACTGCTTCCCCGACTCCTACCGGCCCTTTTCGTTTGATGATCTTTGTCTCCAGCTTCAGTTTGTCTCCCGGAAATACCATTCCTTTAAATCTGCAGTTCTGCACACCTCCGAAAAATGCGATCTTCCCCTGATTTTCCGGAACACTTAAGATCGCGACTGCACCGACCTGTGCCAGAGCCTCTAAAATAAGAACTCCCGGCATCACTGCTTTCTTTGGAAAGTGTCCCCGGAAGAATTCTTCCCGGTAAGTCACACACTTATATCCCACCGCAAATTCTCCGGGTTCAAAATCTTCAATCGCATCCACAAGTAAAAACGGATGTCTGTGAGGAATGATTTCCTGTATCTGTTCAATGTTCAATGCTTTCATATTCTGCACCTGCCTATCTCACGATAAAAAGCGGCTGTCCGTATTCTACCGGCGCTCCGTTTTCTACCAGTATTTCTTCTATCGTTCCGTCAAACTCACTTTCAATCTCATTCATCAGCTTCATTGCTTCCACGATTGCCAGAATCTTTCCTTTCTGTACCTGCTCTCCCACCTGTACAAACGGATCTGCATCCTCTGCCGGTGATGCATAGAAGGTTCCCACCAGCGGGGATTTGATCACATTTCCCGATTTTTTCTCCGAAGAATCCTGTGGCTGCTCTGATGCTCTGGCCGGCACAGACTCACTTTGCTCTGCAAGTCTGACTTCCCCTTTTTCTTTTTTTAAAGAAATCTTAAAGTCTCCCTCTTCATATTTGAATTCCCCGAGATTCGAGGATGAAACTGTCTGGATCAGTTCTACCAACTGCTCAAATTTCATATTATCTACACTACCCTTCATATTTTTTCAGCAACAGTGACGCATTGTGTCCTCCAAACCCGAGAGAATTCGTCAGCGCATATGTGATCTCTTTTTCAACCGGTGCGCCGATTGCATAATCCAGACTGCACTCTTCCTCTGTCTCTTTGGTTCCCATGGTCTGGTGGATGAATCCATCCTGGATACTTTTCACGCATGTAACAAATTCCACCCCGCCGGCTGCTCCCAGAAGATGTCCGATAATCGATTTTGTAGAATTGACAACAACCTGATCTGCCGCTGCTCCCAGTGCATACCGGATTGCTCTTGTCTCATACAGATCATTGTGATGGGTACTCGTTCCATGTGCATTGATGTAATCGATCTGCTCCGGCTGTGCGCCTGCCTCTTCCATCGCAAGCTTCATCGCCATCCCGGCTCCCTCTCCGTTTTCTGCCGGAGACGTAATATGGTACGCATCTCCCGTTGCCCCGTATCCGACAACTTCTGCATAAATTCTGGCTCCCCGCTTTTTCGCATGCTCCAGTTCTTCCAGCATTACGATCCCTGCTCCCTCCCCTAACACAAATCCATTTCTGTCTTTGTCAAAAGGAATGGAGGCTTTCTCTGGATCCTCAGAATCCGAAAGCGCGGTCAGCGCCGTAAATCCTGCCACGCCGCTTGGGCAGATACAGCTTTCTGCACCTCCTGCCACGCAGAGATCCAGATCTCCATATGCAATCGCACGAAATCCGTCTCCGATACAGTGGGTTCCTGATGCGCATGCTGTCACAACACTGGTACATTTTCCTTTGAATCCCAGCTGAATGGAAACATTTCCTGCTGCCATATTGGAAATCATCAGCGGAACCATCAGAGGATTCACTCTGGATGGCCCTTTCTGCAGAATTTTTTCGTAATTTGTCTCCACAGCCTGAAGGCTTCCGATTCCTGAACCAACGATCACCCCCGCCCGATACGGGTTCTCCTGGCTCATATCAATTTTCGCATCTTCAAAGGCTTCCTTTGCCGCGGCTACTGCATACTGAGCGAACGGCTCCATTCGCTTCGCTGCTTTGAAATCCATCCGCTCTTTTGCCGAAAATCCTTTCACCTCTGCCGCCAGTTTTACCTTGTATTCCGAAGTATCAAACTTTGTGATGGGACCGATTCCCACCTTTCCTTCACGCACACTGCTCCAGAACTCCTCCACTGTGTTTCCCACAGGTGTCACTGCTCCAAGCCCGGTCACTACCACTCTTCTTTTCATACTGTTCTCCTTTTCTACATTGCCATACCGCCATCCACATTCAATACCTGTCCGGTGATATATCCTGCTTTGTCTGATGCAAGAAACCAGACCGCTTCTGCCACATCTTCCGGATTTCCAAAACTCCCCAGCGGAATCTGACTTTTTGCATGATTCTGCACCTGTTCAGAAAGAACTTCTGTCATTTCTGTTTTGATAAATCCTGGAGCCACTGCATTGACTGTAATTCCTCTGGATGCGAGTTCTCTTGCCGCAGATTTGGTCAGCCCAATCACACCTGCTTTGGACGCACTGTAGTTTGCCTGCCCTGCATTTCCCAGAATACCGGATACCGAAGAAATATTGATGATCCGCCCTGACTTCTGACGAAGCATCTGCCTGGATGCAAACCGGATTCCGTTAAAGGTTCCCTTTAAATTCGTCTGAAGTACCGCATCATAATCGGATTCCGTCATTTTCATGAGCAGTCCGTCTCGCGTGATCCCTGCATTGTTAACCAGAATATCCAGTCTTCCATAAGTTTCTATCACATCTTTAAAAAATGCTTCACAGGCAGAAAAATCAGAAACATCACATCCATAGATTCCTGCATTTCCCCCTTGTTCTTTAATTGTTTGCTGCACCTGTTTTGCCTGTTCTTCATTGCCACGGTAATTGATGACAACAAAAACGCCCTCTTCTGCCAGTTTTTCTGCAATTGCTCTTCCTATTCCACGGGAAGCTCCTGTTACGACCGCCACTTTCTGTTCTAACATAATTCTTTTCCTGCTTTCTCAATATCTTCCCATGTGGAAACCTGATATACCTTCACATCACGGTTGATCTTCCGTAAAAATCCGGATAACGTACGTCCTGGTCCAATCTCTACAAAGGTATCCACACCCTGTCTAATCATCTCTTCCACACTCTGCTGCCAGCGAACCGGTGCTGCGATCTGCTGTATAAGCAATTCTTTTGTTTCCTCGATATCCGAAACATACCGCCCGGTCACATTCGTCACATACGGGATCTGAAGTGGTGAACATTCAATCTGATCCAGTACCTCTTTTAACTGTCCTGCCGCTTCCTGTAACATCGGAGAATGAAATGGACCACTGACGTTTAACGGAAGTACCCGTTTTGCTCCTGCATCCTTTAAAACTGCCCCTGCCTGCTCTACACTTTCTTTCCATCCGGTGATCACAATCTGCCCCGGGCAGTTATAGTTTGCAATACTCACTCCTTCAATTCCAGCGATCGCGGCTTCAATCTTTTCGGCATCCAGGCCAAGTACCGCAGCCATCGCGCCTTTTCCATCCGGAACGGCGTTCTGCATCAAAATGCCTCTCTTTCGAACTGCCAGGATCGCATCCTCGATCTGCATCCCTCCTGCCGAAGCAATGGCACAATATTCTCCCAGACTCAACCCTGCTGTTACATCCGGCTTCACACCGGCTTCACGCAGCACCTGCTCCATTGCCATACAGACCGTAACAAGTGCTGCCTGGGTATATTCCGTCTGATGAAGATTTTCATTTTCCTCAAAACACAAGGATTTCATATCCAGCTTCAGAAGCCCGGATGATCGGTCAATGATATTTCTCGCAATCTCGCTATGTTCGTAAAAATCTTTTCCCATTCCGGCTGTCTGCGCTCCCTGTCCGGGAAACATAAATGCTATTTTACTCATGCTTGGAAACTCCTTTTAACAATTTTTCTGCCTGCTCGGTGAGATTCTGTATGATCTCCTCACAGGAAAGTATCTCTTTTACCATTGCCGCAGACTGGCCTGCCTTCACACTTCCATTTGTCACATCTCCGGCCACAACCGCTTTTCTAAGCCCCCCAAGCGTCAAAAGCTCCAGTTCTTCAAACGGAACCCCCGCCTGTTCTTTTTCCAGGTATATTTTTGTCATCTGATTGCGAAGCGCACGAACCGGATGCCCAGTGCTTCGTCCGGTGACTCTGGAATCAATATCTCTGGCTTTTATAATACAGTTTTTATAGTTTTCGTGAACCTGTGCTTCTCTGGATGCCACAAACCTGGTACCAATCTGTACCCCTTCTGCTCCCAGCATGAATGCCGCAGCCATCCCCCGTCCGTCTGCAATTCCACCGGCCGCAATGACCGGTACATTCACCGCATCGACTACCTGAGGTACCAGCACCATGGTCGTATTCTCGCCGATATGCCCGCCTGCTTCTGTGCCTTCTGCCACCAGTGCATCTGCTCCGCACCGCTCCATCCGCTTCGCAAGGGCAACAGACGCAACCACCGGAATCACTTTGATTCCAGCCTCTTTCCAGAGACTCATATATTTTTCCGGCGAACCCGCTCCCGTTGTCACAACCGGAACTTTTTCTTCTGCCACCAGCTCTGCCACTTCTTTCGCATAAGGGCTTATCAGCATAATATTGACGCCAAACGGCTTGTCGGTTCTTCTTTTCACTTCCTGAATCTGAGCGCGCACCCACTCGGCAGGCGCACTGGCTGCTCCGATGATCCCAAGCCCTCCGGCATTAGAAACTGCCGCTGCCAGATGACTCTCCGCAACCCAGGCCATACCTCCCTGTACAACAGGAGATTCAATCCCCAAAAGTGTGGTAATCTTTGTCTTCATGCCAGTATCCTTCCTTCTATTTGTGTGCTTCCAGATATTTTACAACGTCTCCTACTGTCTGAATCTGCTCCAGATCTTCCGACGGAATCTCTACCTCAAATGCTTCTTCAAACGCCATCACCATTTCAAACAGATCCAGAGAATCTGCTCCCAGATCTTCTTTAAAGGATGTCTCCTCTGTAATTGTTCCTGCGTCTGCTCCTAATGATTCTGCTGTAATTTCTTTGATTTTTTCTAACATAATTTTCTTCCTTTCTTTTACCATTCCAATAGACTTCCCGCCCAGGAAAGTCCTGCTCCAAATCCGGCAAGCACCAGCTTATCTCCCTTTTTGAGCAATCCTTTTTTGTTCCACTCATCCAGAAGAATGGGAATACTTGCCGCTGAGGTGTTTCCGTATTCCTGCAGGTTCATGGGAAATCTCGAAATATCCACTCCGGTCCGCTTTGCCGCAGCCTCAATGATCCTTCTGTTCGCCTGATGTAAAAAGAAATACGAAATTTCTTCTTTTTGGATCCGGGCTTTTTCAAGCAGCTCTTCCACAATTTCCGGCACCCTCCTGACTGCAAATTTAAATACGCTTTGTCCGTCCATCTGAATGTACGCTGCCTTTGCTTCATCCGGATGATCCCAGTTTTTTCTGTGCCGGCTGCATCCTGTCAGAACATCTCCTTTTGCGCCGTCCGAATGCGCAGCCTGCACAAACAGACCTCCCTTCGATTCGCGAAGCACCACAGCTCCGGCCCCGTCCCCGAACAAAATGCAGGTACTTCTGTCACTCCAGTCCACCATATGTGACATACTGTCCACACCGATCACCAGCACTGTCCTGTAAATTCCTGCCTGAATGTACGCCTGTGCAGTCTGAAGCGCAAACAAAAATCCACTGCACGCCGCATTCAGATCAAATCCCGCCGCATGCTCTGCATGAATCTCTCTTTGTACCTCACATGCCGTGCATGGAAAAACGTTCTCGGGTGTGGAGGTTGCCACCAGGATCAGATCCACATCCTCCGCCGGGATGTCTGACTGTGCAAGTGCTCTTTTCGCCGCCTCTGCCGCCATATACGAAGTCGTCTCATTCTCTGCAAGATGTCTTCTTGCAATTCCCGTCCGCTCGCGAATCCAGGCGTCATTCGTATCCACCAGATTTGCCAGCTCGTCATTTTCTACAATTCTGGCCGGCACATAGGAGCCGGTTCCGCATATTCTTCCTGTCATCTTTCTTCTCCATTATTTTTGTTTCAAAATATTTTTACTTTAAAATACTTTGATAGTCAAACTATATCACAAAAAATAAATTTGTCAATCCTGTTTTTTCATTTTTAACAGTAACCAATAAACTGTCACTCTCCCCTTTTCAAATTGAAAACAATTGTAATATTTCCACGCATACCGTATAATAGCCCTTGGTATTTTCTGCGCATTGCAAGCAACTCTTGCTTGCTAAAAAACGGCAATTCATTTACATTGATTACAAATTCAAGCGAAACAAGAAGAGCAAAAATGAATCTAATTTCTATTGCCATTGGCGGAATCTTCCTTTGCTTTGGAATCTCCTGTATTTTTCTAAAAGCTGTGTCAGTAGAATATATTGATACACAGGGGATTTTACATGAAAACTTTTTCTTACTGCCTGTTGGATTTTTATGTTTATTCTGCGGTTTTATCACATTTCTTACAATCGGCATAAGAAATATCTTCTGCAGAATAAAAAAGAAATTTTGTTCTTAGATACAGGAAGGCTGTGACTCCAAACAAGTCACAGCCTTATTACGTTAAAATCTTTCTTCCTAATCCGATCCATACACCCATACACTTCCAGTTCATAAATTCTGACTGCAATATCGGATCCCTGGGTCGGTTTTTCAATGGTTGCTCCATCTTGCACACAAAAATTTTTTGCCCTATAATAAAATGTAAACATTTTCAGGAAGGGGATTTATATGAATTCGATACAAAAAGAAAATCCGCTGGGTTATGAAAAACTGCCAAGGCTGCTGAAATCTTTTGCAGTCCCAAGCATTATCGCAATGCTTGTCAGTTCTTTGTATAACATCGTAGACCAGGTATTTATCGGCCAGGGAGTCGGCTATCTCGGTAATGCAGCTACTAATGTTGCGTTTCCTCTGACCACCATCTCTCTTGCCATCGCACTTCTGATCGGCATCGGAAGCGCTTCACTGTTTTCCCTGAATCTGGGAGCCGGCGAAAAAGAGGACGCCGTACAGGTCGTAGGGACTGCATTTACAATGATGCTTGTCTTTGGTGTGATCTACGCCGTACTGATCGAGATTTTTCTCGTTCCGCTGCTCACCGCATTCGGTGCAACAGCTGAAATCATGCCATATGCCAAAGAATACACCCGGATCACCGCAATCGGTATGCCGTTTCTGATTGTCAACAATGGGATGAGCAACCTCGCCCGGGCAGACGGAAGTCCGAAATTTTCCATGACCTGTATGCTGATCGGTGCGATCATTAACACCATACTGGATCCGGTCTTTATTTTTATCTTTAAACTGGGAGTTGCAGGTGCTGCGTGGGCAACGATCATCGGACAGATTGTATCCTGTCTGGTTGCCGTCAGCTATTTAAAGCGATTCCGAAATGTGGAACTAAAAGCGCATTATTTCCGGCTTCACAGAAAGCTTTGTTTAAAAATCGCTTCCCTCGGCATGAGCAACAGTTTAAATCAGGTAGCGCTCACATTTGTACAGATCGTACTGAATAATTCACTGACCTATTATGGAGCACTTTCTCCTTACGGAAAAGAAATCCCGCTGGCAGCTTGTGGAATTGTTATGAAAACAAATGCGATCCTGCTGGCAGTCATCATCGGGATCTCTCAGGGCTCCCAGCCAATCATCGGGTTCAACTACGGTGCAAAACAGTATGATCGTGTCCGCGGCGTTTATAAACTGGCAATTCAGTGTAATCTGGTCATATCTCTGATTGGATTTCTTTTGTTCCAGCTGTGTCCACGCCAGATTATCTCCCTGTTCGGAACGGGAGATGCTCTTTATTTTGAGTTTGCCGTCAAATTTATGCGGATTTTCCTGTTTATGGTCCTCTTAAACGGCGTACAGTTATTATCATCCAATTTCTTTGCCGCAATCGGAAAACCAGTCAAAGGAATGCTGCTCTCCCTCACCCGTCAGGTTTTCTTCCTGATACCGCTGCTTTTCATTCTTCCGCTGTTTTTGGGAATCGACGGAATTATGTATGCGGGACCGGTAGCTGATGCCATTGCGTTCCTTACTTCTGTGTTCTTGATTTCACGCGAAATGAAGAAGATGAAACTGGCAGAAATAGCTAAATAATATGAATAATTCAAAAAAATAAAAAAATTTAGATTTTTTTGAATTTAGGGGTTTACAAATCGATTCCACTATGGTATTATACATCTTGTCAGGCGGACAGCCGACAAGAAACGCGGAAGTGGCGGAATGGCAGACGCGCTAGATTCAGGTTCTAGTGGGAGTTAATCCTGTGAGAGTTCAAGTCTCTTCTTCCGCACTGGATGAAAGACATTCGAGAGATCGAATGTCTTTTTTGTAATTTACCAATTTACTATTTTTCAATCTTTCCACTTCATCTCACATTGTACCTTCTATTATTTTATGATATTCTAAAAAAGAACATATGATATTAATTTTTCTCAATATGAATGGATGTGAATAATCATGACTACACGCAATTTTTATTGCGGAATCTGGAGTCTGTGCCTGATCCTGATTTTATGCCAAAAACCACTCCCCGCTTTTTTCGTTACAGCAGGAAATATCATCGGCGTCGTGATCGGACAATTCCTCGGTGATTTAATCCAGACAGAGAATATCAAAAAAAATCACAGATACTATGAATCCACAACAAATCTATGAACTGTACAATCATCCCGGAGTACCTCTGTGGCTGCTTGTCATCGTACTTTTTCTTATACTCGGTTTGATTACTGACTTATTTTTCAACAAATTTCATAAAAAGAGGGTATCACACGATCATCAAATCTGATGCTCGTGTGATACCCTCGCTCTCTATGTGCTCCTCTATTCTATCACAAACTCATAGACAATATCCTTTTGTGCACTGATGCGATACGGATCTTCCACATCACTGCCCCAACTGTCAATACCACCTACTCCACGTACTGATCCGCAGATGCAGACTACGGTTCTCCGCGGCAATGGAAGTTCTTCCTGATGCGTTGCATTTTCCAGCTCTTCTGCCGTATATGGGAGACAGGAAAATCCAAACTTTTCGCCGCATGCACGAAACGTAAGGCCGAATGTTTCTTCTGACGTATCCGAATTATTCAGCGTATCCTTTCGATATACCGTAACACATTCTGTCTCCATATGCATCCCGCATTCCTGGGGAACCAGATATGGCGTGACCGGAAGACCTTCCACTTCAATTGCCTGCTCTGCCCCTTCAAAACTTAAGATCACCCTTTTTCCGATCAAGGCTTCCTCCAGATCAAAAAAACGGACATAAGAACCTGTGGGATTATAAGAAGCTTCGCTGAACATCCCCTCTCCGATATGATTGCACGTCCCCGCAGGTCGGCGATATTCATGTCCTTCCCAGGGATACATGGTGTTGATATAATGAATTTTGTCATATCCCGCCAGCTCTATATGCTGCGGAACCTGAATTTCATCAAATTCAGAAATATCATAGTCATTTTCATAAAAGGAAACCGGACGTTTTTTTGCATTCACTGAATATTGGAATTTCCAGATTCCATTCAATGACTGTTTTAATGTTTCCTGTTTGTCCTGATACGATTTTTCACTTTCAAAAAATCTGTGGTCACTGTTTTCATCATAATCTCAATGGTCTGATTAGTCAATAACCTCTCCTCCTGTCCCTTCATCCAAAAAAGAACCCCGTCTCCGGGATTCTTCTTCCACTTTTATTCTAAATATAGCCGCCGTATCCTCCGCCGTTGTAACCTCCACAGCACAAGCCGCTTCCGCCGCAGCACAGATTGCACATCATATTTGCAATACACAGCTTCATACACCAGTCTCCGCCTACAGAACTTGGATATCCATACATACTCTGTCTCTGCTGATACCAGCCTCCGCCGCCCTGCAGCCGCTGCAGAAGCATCTGATACTGCATGTTCTGCGGCTCCAGCCGGACTGCTTCTTTTGCATGTTCCAGCGCCGTCACGTTATTGCCCACACCGGAGTTCGCCGATGCACTGTAGAAATACCACAGCGCTCCACGCTCTTTGATACTGTTTAATACATTGAGCGCCTCCGTATAATGTCCGCTCTGAATATAGTTTGCAGCCGCTCTTAAGTACTGGCTGTTCTCATCCCCGGCATCTGTTCTCTGCTGATTCTGATACCAGCCGCCATATCCCGCACTGCTTCCCGCTCCGGAGAAATATCCACGGGAACGCTCATCCATGATCTGCTGATATGCCTGCTGTACTTCTTTAAACTTCACTTCCGCTTCTTCTTTCAGCGGATTATTAATATTGGCATCCGGATGATACTTTCTGCTCAGTGCCCGGTACGCCTTTTTGATTTCTTCGTCAGAAGCATCTTGTGATACTCCCAACACATGATATGGATCTGTCATTGTCCTTTGTCTGCTCCCCTTTATGTTCTATCCCTTTATGTAATCTCAGCTCTTCTTGATAAATGTTGTCCCGCACTTCGGACAGCGGATCTCTATCTTTCCTTTGCCTCTCGGAATCCGGATTTTCTGCTTGCATCCCGGACAGGTATAGATATGATAATCCTTTCTCTGCGCCATCAGATTTTTCTGACTTTTGAAAAATCCGCGTATCTTCGCTGTCTTGTTCAGGAATCTTACGTTCTCATCATAACGCTTTCTCACATTTCTGGAAAACATCCGGAAATATGCATAAATGAGACATCCCCAGCCAAGCAGGTAAAATACCATTCCTATCACATGGTCTCCTGAAAAGACAGGTGCAAAAAATGCCAGAACCAATCCCAACACCAGCAAAACCTTGCCGAGCGTATCCAACACTCCGTATCGTCCCTGCATAAATCTCATAAATTTTTCTTTCATTGTATCGATTACCGCCTTTTCTTAAATATAGAAAACATTGTCTCTCGTTTTTATCCGGCTGTCAATAAAGCAATCCTTAAATTACTATAAACTTTATGGCAGCCGGTTGTTTCTTAAGATTCTGTATCCTGATTCAGCATATTCTTACACTTCTCATTTTCCACAAGATACACGATCTTTGAATCGGAAAGCATCACATACCGGTTTCCGTTTCCGTCCTCTTTTCCAAAATACAATGTCACGGTCTTTTCTTTCTTATTATTTGTATATGTCACGGTTTCCGTTGTCCGGCTCTGCTCATCCAGTCCGTACTTACTCAAGTCGTTCTCTTCCACGGAATAGTCAGCTGCATCCTTCAATGTAAGGACTCCAAGCCCTCCCGCGATTGTTGCCATACTCTTGGCATCATCGTCATTCTCTGAACTGTACTCTGTTTTCTCTGTGCCCTGACTGATGACAACCTTTTTCAGATTACCGCTTCCAATCGTAGGGAATGTATCAAGCTGTGCCATGTCTTCCATACTGTACTGAAGATCTTCAATAACACCGGTGCTCACCGTATAGATTTCTTTTTTCTCATTCAATGTCAGATAATAAGAGTCTCCTGTTACATTTCCGAAATATAATGTTGTCTCATTGCCGTCCTGATCGGTGAGAACTACCGTATATGCCGGATCCTCCAGACCATATGCTTCCAGAGAATCCCCATCTTCCAGCTTTCGGTCTGCCTCAAGCTTCCGGAATGTTTTTTCCATCTTTTTCGGATAGCTTTGAGCCAGCGGAAAATCTTTGTCATTCTTGTCGTACCATGTACCGTCTTCTTTTACAAGCTGGATTTCTCCATTTCCCACGTCAAACTGAATCTCAGAAAGCTTTCCTAAATCTGTGACATAGATTTTTTTTGCCTCTTCTTCCTTCTGCTTGCTTTTTTCCTGATTCTTTCCGATCACAACCACGCCTGCATAGACCACGAACAGTACTGCAAGCACAAGCAGCAGGATCAGTAAAGGATTTCTTTTTTTCTTCATTGTCCGCCTCTCTCCTTTTGGTTTTCTATGCTTTTCTACGCTTCATCCAAACTGCAAATCCTGACAGAAGAATTCCAAGCGGAAGGATAAAGATCACAAGAAGACTAAGAAGTCCTGCATGCTGCATCGTATTGTAGACCGGTGTCAGACTTTTCGCTTCGATCGACAGATCCTTCGCCCCGTCAAAATTCGCAGCCACTGCATTCATAAACAGTTTTGTATTTTCAAGCTGCGGGAATGTATCTGTAATCTCCGAAGCAATCAGACTTCCTGCGCTGATCACGGTAAACCGGGAGGAATCTTCCACTGCCACGGCGCCAAGCACATAGCTTCCTGCCTGACTCTGACTGTCTTCTGTGACTGCATACGCATTATCTGATGTAGTCATAAAGGATGTCGTAGAAATACTGTCACGCTCCGGATCTGTCAAGGTCATTCCGTGTGTATTCAGAAGCAGAACCATCTGCGATTCCATTCCGTCTGTCAGATCGCCTGATGCAGTCAGCTGCGGGAAGAAGCAATAGTAATTATTCTGATAGCTTCTCTGTGTATCTGCAATATAACCGTCTGCAGCTTCCATTCCGTATGTTTTCATGATCGATGCAAGATTCGGAAGCTCTGTGCTGTTCGTATCTCCCAAAAGAAGCATCATCTTACCGCCGTCTTTTAAATATGACTCCACGGAATTTTTCTCATCTGCAGTAAGATCCGAGGTCGGAGCATACATCAGAAGCAATTCGCAGTCATCCGGAATTTCCGGATTCATGACCGTGTTTAATCCTTCCAGCGTATAATTATTTTTATCCATCAGATCCTGAATTGTAGAAGACAATGTCGTCTCGCCATGTCCGGATGTCTGATAAATTTTGCGTACCACATCACTCGTTACGTAATTCACCGCACTGCTTAACTGTCCTTCTCCGTCAAATTTCGTCTCCGATGCACTTCCTGTGTAATAGTAGGAAGACATATCCGTAACAATGATATCACTGAAAGAAACTACTTTTTTCTTTCCGGTATCCTGGCATGAGACTACAATACTGTTTTCGGACGCATCATTTTCTGTCAATGCCGAAGGATGCAGCACCGGATCGATCCATTCCACAGAAATTTTAGAAGACAATGCCGAATACTTACTTAAAAATGTAACGATTCTTTCATCGGCCTCTTCTTTGTTTGCCAACACTGTAAATTTCACTTTGTGATCCATGTTCTTGAGCAGCTTTTTGCTGGTCTTGGAAATCTCATAAATTTTTGTACTGCTGACATCCAGATTTTTATATTTTTCCGGAATCTGTCCTGCGATCAGATTGACGATCACGATGATCGCAATGACCAAAGCCGTGATTCCCACACTGTATGAACCATTTCTGGACTCTGACGATCTGAATAAATTCTTAATTTTCTGCATATCTCGCTCCTCCTAACTCCAACGCCTTTTCTGAATTGTCTGTATCGTCAGAAATACAAATATGATCAGTATCGATACATACAGAAGCAATCCGCTGACATCCACAATATTGCTGGACGAAATATTCATAAAGACATCCGCAAGAGCAATCCGTCCCAGGAGTTTCGTCAAAAGATTCTCATACAGACTGGATTTCACAAAATATACGATCAGCGCCGCCGCAATTCCCACTGCTTCAATTCCGGCCGCAAGCATCCAGTTTTTCGTCATATGATAAATATAAACAACGATCAGTGTCAGGATCAAAAGGATTCCGATCATTCCGCTGAGCGCCGAGCCTGGCAGAAAAGACAAGATTCCGTCCCACAAATACAACAAAAGCAAAATTCCGAACGTACTGATAAATGCAATGATCTGGCTCTCTGTCAGAGACGACATAAACATCCCGATCGCCAGATACACACATCCCAACAGGAAGAATACCGCAATGGAGCTGTAATCTACCAGAAGATATGCCGTTCCCTGCAGTTTGATCAAAAGCGGGAACAGGCAGAAGATCACATTCGGAACTGCCAGTACTGTCACCATGGCGAAATATTTGCCAAGCACTACTTTTGTCAGACTTACCGGCGCTGTCAAAAGCAGCTGATCTGTTTTTGTTTTCCGCTCTTCAGAAAAACTCCGCATCGTCAGAAGCGGGATCCCGACCAGAAATACGATCAGGGAGCCTGAGAGTGTGTAGGAGAAGTAAGGATACCCCGCATTCAGATTGTATGCCATAAAATAAATTCCCGTAAACATCACCAGAAACGCAATAAATACGCACCCTGTCATGGAATGAAAATAGGACTTCAGTTCTCGTTTATAAATTGCCAGCATTTGTCCGTTCCTCCTCTCCGACTGCATCGTTTTGTGTCAGTTCCAAAAATACTTCTTCCAGGCTTATCCTTGAAGTCTGCAACTCCAACAGAGGACATTCATTTTTTGCAAACGCAAAGAAAAGCGCTTCCCGGATATCACATCCGCCTTCCGTCTGTATTCTGGCACTGCATGTTTTGTCCGCCCGTTCCTGGGTATGGATATTACTGATATGCTCTACATTTAACAATATCGCCCGAACCTCGGCTGCACTGGCTTTTGCCAGAATCTCCACAGTTTCGGTTCCGCTCATCTTTTCCTCCAGTCTGTCCGGTGTATCACTTGCCACCAGTTTTCCCTTGGATATGATCAGAATGTAATCGCACACTTCCCGTATCTCAGCCAGAATATGCGAGCTTAAAATAACGGTATGTTTTTTTGCAAGTTCCCGGATCAGCTCACGGATCTCAATGATCTGCTTCGGATCCAGACCGACTGTCGGTTCATCCAGAATGATGATCTCCGGAAATCCGAGGATTGCCTGTGCAAGCCCCACTCTCTGCCGGTATCCTTTGGACAGATTGCGGATCAGACGCAGCTTTACATCCTCAAGTTTTGCCATTTGAATCACCTCATCGATGGCAGACTCTCTCTGCTGTTTCGGAATCCCTTTTAGTTCTGCAGCAAATTCCAGATATTCCATCACCTGCATATCCACATAAAGCGGCGGTATTTCCGGCAGATATCCGATGTGCTTTTTTGCCTCATTTGGCTCCTTTAAAATATCATGTCCGTCAATCAGTACTTCTCCCTCTGTGGCTCCAAGATACCCCGTCATAATATTTATCGTGGTAGACTTTCCTGCCCCGTTTGGACCTAAAAAACCATAGACCTGCCCTTTTTCAATCTTGAAATTCAGGTGGTCTATGGCCATATGATTTCCGTATTTTTTCACAAGGTTCTTTACTTCTATCAAAATCTCGTCCTCCTACTCCCTGCTTTTTACAGGATTTCCCTGTTTTATAAGATAAGACGATACCAGAACTTTGTGAAGTTTTTGTGTTATAACTGTGATATAGTTTTGTACTTTATTTATGCCTGTTTTCTTTCCTATTTTTCTGCAAAAATCTGACATCGCCCAGCATGACTGCTGCCAGGATCAGACAGATGCCCCATTTCTCAGGTCTGATCTGTGACTGTTTCTCCTCCGGGATTTCTTCCACTTTCACGGCGGTTCCGTCTACCTGACTTTTGGGCATATTTCTTTCATACCCTGTAATCTGCGCCCGCACAATTTCGGAGATCAGATCCTGTCCTGCCTGATCCGGATGCAGTCCGTCCTTCTGGACATGCTTTGTCACCTGTGAATTCGCCAGATCTGCAATCTGATATCCGTACTCGCTGCTTCGCTTTTCCAGAATCCGGTTCATATTCCCGATGATATCCTCCACGACCTGATTCATCGTTCCCGGAAGCTCCATTTGTTTCACCGGATTGTAAATGTTGGTCACTACGATCTGTGCCTCTTCTTTTTTACAGGAAGAAATGGTATCCATAGCCTCTATCCACTGTGTCTCAAATTCCTGATAATCCCAGTTTCCCAGAGCATCAATGATGCGAAAGACTAAAAGCGGATTACTTTTCACATGCTCTGTCACTTCTTTGAGCGCCTCATCCGCACTTTTAAATTTTGTATCCGTATTCAAAATTTCCTGTGCGGTCTTCTTAAATTCATTCAGAAGATCATTGGATCCCATTGTGATCAAAATCACATCTGCCCCGGAAAGACTATCCTGCACTTCCTGCCCTTTCAACACCTTTTCGTTGAATTCTCGAGTGGCAAGTCCGTTTTTCGCATAATTCTGATACAAATATGATTTTCCTGCTCCCTGTGCGATTTCTTCTGCCACAGTCTGTCCATAACAGTAAAGCTCGGGTTTGTTTGCTCCGCAATATCCTTTTGCGATACTGTCACCCAACACTACAATCTGGATCGGCTCCGATGTGGCCTCTTTTGCATAGCTGCATGTCCCAAACACACTCAGAAAACAGACCGCTGCCAGAGCCACTGCCCTGACTGCTGTTTTTCTCATGTCGATCACTTCCTGTCTTTTATTCCATGAAATTCCACTTTACATGACTTCCATGCTCTGTTTTTTTTACTTCCAGCTGCCATTCGATCTGCTCTTTTAATTCATTGACATGTGAAATAATTCCCACAAGTCCTTTTTCTCCCGCCAGTTCTTTCAAAATCTGGATCGCCCGTTCTCTTGCCATGTCATCCAGAGATCCAAATCCCTCATCTACAAACATCGTCTCCAGACTCACTGCGCCCGCTGTATTTTGTACAATGTCCGCCAGCCCCAGTGCCATGGAAAGAGATGCCATAAACGATTCTCCCCCGGAAAGAGTTTTTACATCCCGCACCGAGTCATTGACCAGGTCATAAACATCCAGATCAAGTCCTGCCTGCGCCTGACTGCTCAGGCTTCCGATATCCCGGCACTGCAGGATAAATTCCTGTCCGGTCATTCTTGCCAGGCGCACATTCGCCGCATGAATGATCTGCCGGAAATACTGGCGCTGCACATAAGTCTCGAAGTCCAGCTTCACGCTTCCGCTTAGATTTCCATTGGCCGTACGGCTTAGATTCCCCATCATTTCGTATTGGCTGCGCAGCTTTTCGGCATCTGAAAAATCACAAATCAACGCTTTCCTTGCTCTCCGGTTGATCTCATTTCTTGTATGCAGCATCATACTTTCCTCTCTGCCAAGGCGCAGTTTTTCACGAATGATCGTCAGTTCTTGTTCCAGCTTCTCGATCGGTGCGATCTGTTTCCCCTCTGTCTGCTGTTTTAATGTCTCATACCGGGACGATACTTCTAAAAGAGCGGTTTCATACTTCTTTAAATTGGCTTCTCTCGCCTCCCGGCTTTTGATCCACTGCTTTGCCTGCTCGTACTCCTCTTGACTTTGAAAGTTCTGTTTTTGAAACTCTTTCCGAAAATATTCTTCCTCGTCTTTGACTTTCTTATTCCAGAGGATCAGCTGGGATTTTTTGCTTTCTGCCTGTCCCAGAATCCGGCTTTTCTCCTGCGTCAGCTTCTGATAATGATCCTGTGCATTTTTGAACGAAGACTGGAGTTTTTTTAAATC
>ERZ1023865.316-NODE-316-length-20083-cov-65.013581_pt1 | contig 20083 bp, 19 predicted proteins | sample MGYA00380389_ERZ1023865 | MGnify/ENA primary metagenome ERZ1023865 (study PRJEB33179, sample SAMN07449008) | human gut metagenome | biome: Human-gut; feature: Human associated habitat; material: Faeces | host: Homo sapiens | place: India: Bhopal | collected... | reverse complement strand
CATTATCATTTCATACAAAGCTTAAAACTCGCTACGCTCAGACAGTTAAGCAAAAAACGTATTCAATGATAATGTTTTTCAATAATCTTATGATTACCGCTAAATTTTATAATGCGGAAGAAGTAACATAATAATAACCAAATATCCCTCACGTTAGCAAATTTTGCGGTAGCCGTAGGCTATTGGCAAGGATAAAACCATGACTATGAATTTAGCTCTACTGTTTGAGCGAAGCGAGTTTAGAGCGTTATAGTCATGATTTTATAATTGACAAAGAAAAATTGGTATCGGGAGGTAGAGTTCTTTTGTTACTTTTCTTGCTCATGAAAGAAAAGTAAGTATAAAATAGGGTATTTATTCATTTCTTTGGTGGCAAAGAAACGAACCAAAGAAATCACCCGCTCACGCACTTTTTACTTTGACAAAGATAAAAATATATCAACAACGTTCTAAACTCGCAAGGCTCAAACAGTAGAACTAAAATCGTAGCTATATTTTTATCTTTGCCAATAGCTAAAGCTATCGTAAAAAGATGCTAAAATGCGGGAAAAAGTTTGGTGTTATTAAAGATTTTTTTCATAGCATAAAGTGTGTTAGTTCATTTTTTAGTCATAAAGAAAATGAACTCAAAAAGTTAGCAGATAAAATAAGCCCTTACATTAATTATTTTGTAATGACTTTATTAATTATAAATTATTTACTTTTATTATACATATCATAAACTTTCTCTTCAAAATCTTTTTAAGAGTTAGCAAATGAATAAGGTTCATATTCTCCATAGGCAGAAGGTTTATTAATTGTTACTAATTGAATATTATCATAACCTATTACAGAAAGAATTTTCTTTTTTAAATCTACTAATTTTTTACCATGATTAGTTTGCAGGGCAATAGAACCAATACTATTAAAATCTTTAGCTATTAGATAACACATAAGATGAAACCTCCTTAAATATTGTTTTATTTAGATTTATGAGTAGTTGGTTCTATATAGTAATCGGTATAAATTATTAATTCATCATGAATTTTTAATGTAATAATAATAGCTAAACGTAAAAAACGAAAATAGTTAATATAGTGAATATATTCATCACTAGAAAATGGTTGAGTATGTGCATATTTGTTTCGTAAATCTAAGCCATTATTAAATTTTGCTTTATTTAAATAAAAGTTAAAATAATCGCTTTCAGGTGTAGAGAGTAGGGTAGACTTTGAACATAGAAAACCTTTAGCTATAAATTCATCAATAATATATTTTCCTTTGGTAGATAGATACCAATAGGGAATATATTCATTGTAGTATAAGTCCTTTAGTATAGCCAATTTTATATGATTAAATACTATTTGTTGTGTAGACTGCTCAAGAGATAAAATATTGTATTTAATTAAATCATCAATTATAGATAGGTGAAAATCTTCAAAGTCATAATAAAAAACATCTTCTGTAGTTAAAAATTCAAATAAATTTTTGTAAAATTTATTTGAATTTTTTTTATGATTTAAAGTCGTTTGGTCTGAACATAGATAATATAAAATATTTTTCATAATATCATTGTTGATATATATATATTTCTTTTTTAGTAATGAAGGAATATTTTCATATTGCAATGGTTCTGAAGCTAATTCTAATAATTTGTGATTAATTTCATGATATTGTACATATAATTTAAATTGTTTAAGAACACCTTCTATTGCAGGCATAATAGAAGAACATTTTTCTAATATTGTAGAATTTGAAGATGGCATTTTTATATGAAATCCATCTATTGAAAAAGTATTTTTAATATACGTATTAAAGATGTAGTCAAGAATATCTTCTAAACGGATATTATGTTGTAATAGAAAATTATAATAAATTCTTAATGTAGAAAAAGATTCGTTGTCTTTAAGACAAAATAAAGAATTGTCATGGTAAAAATATGGAGGATAATTGTTCATAGTTAATTCAAGAATAGATATTTGATTAATTTTTGTAACTAATGAACATCTATCTAGTATATCTACGAAATCAAATAAGTAAATAAAATTGTTTAAAATATCTAAAGGTTGAAGGGATTTTTCTAACCATTCTTTACTATAATAAATATTAAATTGTCCATTTGATAAATCTAATTGTTTGGGAAAAGATTGTTTTTTTATTCCTATTGTTACGCTAAATTGAATAATATTTTTATTAGATTTAAAGAGATTTTTTTCAAGTGTTTCTATTTTTTCTTGAGCTTTTAATTTCATCATAGGAGAAATGTTTAATGTATCTTTATTACTTTTAAAATAGAGAATTGAATATAAATAACCAAATTCTTCTGCAATATCTATATAATTATCAATTATAGTTTTTTTATTATTTTCGGATAAACTTGTAGGAATAAAAATATTAGATTTATTGTATTCAAATTTATCTAATAATATAGATATAGATAAAGTAGGATTTTGTAACATTTTTTCTGTTAAAATTTTATCAAATTTTTTTACTAGATTTTGTCTATAAAGTATTATTGAAAATAGGTTATTATCAGATGCAATTAAATGTGATATTGCTTCACTATTAGACTGATTTACATAATGACGTATATCTAATATTTCCCAAAAATCATCACGATATAGAACATCTAATTTGGAATAATTTTCATAAAAATTATTATTTGTTAGGGCTTTGTTAAAAAATAGAGCTATTTGTTTGTTAGCTATTTGTTTAAAAGATGATAAGGAATTTTTTATATCTGAGGGAAAAGATATACTTTTGTCATCAATATATTTTATAATATTATAAAATTCAATAATATCATTTATATCTGAATAAGTTTTTTCTTTATCAAAAGTATTAGATATAAAGTTAGGTATATTTTCTGCATAGTAATAATGACATAAGTCATTTGATGGATAATATTTTATACGAGTTTCCATAATAGGTTCTCCTTTATAATATTAAGAAAAATAATTATAAGTAAGGTAATATATTATAAAAAATAAAACTCAAATATCCCTCACGTTAGCAAATTTTGCGGTAGCCGTAGGCTATTGGCAAGGATAAAACCATGACTATGAATTTAGCTCTACTGTTTGAGCGAAGCGAGTTTAGAGCGTTATAGTCATGATTTTATAATTGACAAAGAAAAATTGGTATCGGGAGGTAGAGTTCTTTTGTTACTTTTCTTGCTCATGAAAGAAAAGTAAGTATAAAATAGGGTATTTATTCATTTCTTTGGTGGCAAAGAAACGAACTAAAGAAAGCCACCGCAGATAAAATTTTAGCTTTGAAAAAAATTATCATTTCATACAAAGCTTAAAACTCGCTACGCTCAAACAGTTAAGCAAAAACCGTATTCAATGATAATGTTTTTCAATAATCTTACGATTACCGCTAAATTTTATAATGCGGAAGAAGTAACGTATTATTTATTGTGGGGTAGATATTCTTGGAGATTTTGTAAAAATAATTGAGCTGGTTTGGTGAGTATTTGATGTTTTTTCCAGACTAAATCAATTTGTGCTTCAAGTGGTGGATATAGTGGTTTGAAGCATAAATTAGTGCCGTTTGTATTTACTAGATTAGCAAGGCAAAGGGCTGAGCCTAGATTTTCTTGAACCATGATAGAGGCGTTATAGATTAAGTTATAGTTAGCAACTATATTTAATTGAGTGAAATTTTGATTGAGCCAGCCTGCTATTTTATTGCTGACCATCGTTTGACCTGAACATATTAAGGGGATATTTAAAATATCGGAAGATGTTATATATTCTTTATCAGCAAGAGGAGAATTTTTTAACAGTAATAGTCCCCAAATGTCTTTTACAGGCAAAGTGATAAAATTATATTTTTGTTTATCATGGGCATCAATCAATAAGCCAAAATCTAAGATACCTTTATCTAGTTGTTCGATTACAGTATCAGCATTGCCACTAAAGATATGATAATGTATATCTTTATGTGTTTTTTTTATTTTAGTCATAGTTTTGGCTAGAAATTTAAAAGCATTTGTTTCTGCACAGCCGATATATATATCACCACTGACGATTTCATGAGAATTTTTCAGAGCATTAATCGTTTTTGCTTGTAATAAAATTATTTCTTTGGCTTTGTTATATAAAAATAGACCTTCGGAAGTCAAAGTAATTTTGCGATTGGAGCGGATAAATAATTTACAATTTAGTTCTTTTTCTAAATCCATTAATTGGCGAGATAAAGTGGGCTGTGTTATATGCAAAACTTGAGAAGCTTTTAAAATATTTTCTTCTTCAACTACAGTTACAAAATATTTTAAAACACGTATATCCATAAAAACCTCCAGATTTTAGTATTAAAAAATATAGATGAATTATATTATATTTTATTATGCTTAAAAAGTATAGTTGACTATTAAATATAAGTATTTGATATAGTAGAAATGGTAAATTATAATAAAAGCAAAGAAAAAATTATTTATTAATCTAAAAAAGAGAGTAAATATAAAGGTGGGTTAGTGATGAACTTTAAGAAAAATTTAAAAATAGTTAGAGCAATTACCATGTGTTTGGCACTAGGGACAATGGGTTGCATAAATATGAATATGGTATTAGCAAGTGATAATTTGCAAGCACCAAAAAGTGCCTTCGATAAAAATTATAAACCAGATATGTCAAGAGGTGCAGATAATTTTTATCAAAGTGATAAAGTAAATATGCAAAAAGTTGAATTTAAAAATCAATATAATATGACAGTTGTGGGCAATTTGTTCGTACCTAAAAATTTAGCGCAGAATGAAAAAGCTCCAGCTATTATCGTAGGACCCCCTATGGGAGCGGTGAAAGAACAATCGGCAAATTTATATGCTACAAAAATGGCAGAACAAGGTTTTGTAACTTTAGCTATGGATTTATCTTTCTGGGGAGAAAGTGAAGGTCTGCCAAGAAATAGCGTATCTCCTGATATTTATGCAGAAGATTTCAGTGCAGCAGTTGACTATTTAGGTACACGTGATTTTGTGGATAAAGATAGAATTGGTGTTATTGGTATCTGTGGTAGTGGTAGTTTTGCTATCAGCGAAGCAAAAATTGATTCTCGTTTAAAAGCTATAGCTACTGTTAGTATGTATGATATGGGTACAGCTACTAGAAGTGCTTTAGGTCATAGCCAAAGCGTAGAACAGAGAAAAGAAATCATCAAAGAAGCGTCTAATCAGCGTTATAGTGAATTTTTAGGGCAAGAACGCAAATATACAAGTGGTACAGCTGATAAATTGAGTGAAAATCCTTCTGATATTGAAAAAGAATTTTATGATTTTTATCGTACTACAAGAGGATATAGTGCAAATACAACAACACACCCAACACTTACAAGTAATGTGAAATTCATGAATTTCTATCCATTCAATGATATCGAAACAATTTCTCCAAGACCATTGTTATTTATCGCTGGCGAAGATGCTCATTCTAAAGAATTTAGTGAAGATGCTTATAAATTAGCAGCAGAGCCAAAAGAATTATATATTGTACCGAATGCAGGTCATGTGGATTTATATGATAGAACAGATGTAATTCCATTTGCAAAACTAACAGAGTTTTTTAAAGATAATTTATAAGAAATAAAAAATTTACTTAAAAGAATTTTAAAGTAATTAAGTATTTAACGTAGTATTTGTTAGTGAGAAAGAGAAGTAGTGTTACTTCTCTTTTTTATTGGTAAGTGAAATTGGAAGTAATTTTTAATCAAAAATAATATAAATAAAAGGGAGCGATAAAAGATGAAATTATGTATGAAAATAATATTATGCTGTTATTTAATTTTGATGATGTCTGTTAGTGCATTGGCAAAAGATATATCAGATACAGAAGCAAGAACAGATAAAGAATTATTACCAGCATTAAAACAAAGTAGTGAGATGGATTTTGCTAAAACTGGTGTGCAAGGATATAAGGATTTATTCAATAATTTAGTTGGTTCTAAGGATTTGCCAAAAGATGAAAATGTAAATGTATATGATGTATATGTAGAAAATCCTGATAGTGATAAGGATTTACGTTTGCGCATTTATAAGCCAGTGAATAAACAAGATAATTTAGCTGGCATTTTGTGGATACATGGTGGTGGATATTTATTTGGTGTGCCTGAGCAAGATGAGATGCAAAGTATTCGCTTTGCTAAAGAAGTGGGTGCAGTAGTTGTAGCTGTAGATTATAGATTAGCGCCTGAAAATAAATATCCAGCTAGTTTAAATGACTGTTATACAGCTTTAGGTTATTTATTTAAAAATGCAGATAAATTAGGTGTAGATAAGGAGAGAATTGCTGTAGCTGGTGCTAGTGCAGGTGGCGGATTATGTGCAGCTACTGCTTTAATGGCTAGGGATAAAGGCGAATATAAATTAGCTTTTCAAATGCCTCTTTATCCAATGATTGACGATAGATTTCAGACACCAGCAAGTCAAGAAAATATAGATTTGCGAGTTTGGAATAATGTAGCTAATAAATACGCATGGCATGCCTATATTGGTGATTTAGCAGGAACAGATGAAGTGTCTTATTATATGGCTCCAGCTAGAGCAAAAGATTTGACAGGTTTGCCACCAGCATATTCTTGTGTAGGTAATTTAGACCCATTTAGAGATGATACTATAAATTATATGGCAAGATTAGCTCAAGCAGGTGTGCCAGCAGAATTACATGTTTATCCAGGAGCGTATCATGCTTTTGAAGTGATTGCACCTGATACACAATATGCAAAAGATGTAGTCAATGAATATGTAAAAGTTTTAAATAAAGCTTTAAATAAATAAAATAGTTTATTGATATTTTCAAGATGTATTTAGGAGCGAAATTATGACTAAAAATAATTTAATCGTATTTATTTTGACTATAGGCGTATTTAGTATCTTAAATACGGAGATGGGTGTCATTGGTATATTGCCAATAGTTGCAAGTACTTATAATATAGAAATATCTGTGGCGGGTTTATTAGTTAGCTTATTTGCTTTAGCAGTAGCTGTATCTGGCCCGATATTACCTTTATTATTATCTAAATATAATCGCAAAACGATTATGATAATATCTTTGGGAACTTTTTTTATCTGTAATGTGATATCTGCCTTTGCAGGAAGTTTTTGGCTTGTATTAGTGGCAAGAGTAGTGCCTGCATTTTTACACCCTGTATATGTTTCATTATCCTTTGCTATAGCTTCTTCATCTGTATCAGAAAAAGAAGCACCTAAGGCAGTAGCAAAAGTAATGGTTGGTGTTTCAGCTGGTATGGTGCTTGGTGTACCAGTTATGAGTTATATTGCCAATTTATTTTCTTTAGAAATAGCTATGCTGGCTTTTGCTTTGGTGAATTTAATCGCTTTAGCATTGACAATAATATATGTGCCATCTATGCCAGTTAAAGAAAAAATGTCTTATGGCTCTCAGCTCAAAATTTTAAAAGATATTAATTTATGGTGGGCTTTGATAGCTGTAATTTTATTAAATGGCGCAAATTTTGGTGTATATAGTTATTTAGCCGACTATTTAGAAAGAGTATCGCTATTATCCACAGAATTTGTGAGCATTACACTTTTGATTTTTGGTTTAGCAAATATTTTAGGCAATGTTATTGCTGGTAGATTATTAAGCCAAAGACCACTTTCATTTGTAGGGATATATCCATTTTTGTTGACAGTATTATTTTTAGTAATGCTATTTTTAGGCAATATGGGCTTTGTAATTATGGGTATAGTCTTAATTTGGGGAATACTTGTGGGCTGTGCTGCAAATATTAATCAGTATTGGATAACAAGAGTGGCATCTAATGTACCTGATTTTGCTAATGCTTTATTTTTAGTAGCTACAAATGTAGGTACTTGTATAGCAGCTTTTGTATGTGGTATTTTCATTGATGAATTTGGTATAAATAATGTAGTTTTAGGTGGTATTTTATTCACTGTATTGAGTATAGGTTTCTTCTTTGCAGGAATAAAAAAATCACCAAAGGAGAAAATGTTAAAAGTAAATAAAGCAGTATAAAAAAATCCTCTATAGTTAAATGAATTATTCATCACTAACTATAGAGGATTTTTTATATATTTAGGAGCATGTCATACCAGACAACGCCACCATGTGTAGATTTAGAAATACCTAAATTTTGAAATCCAAATTGTTCATAAAATGGAATAAGTTGATGTTTACAGCATAAAATAATTCCAGTGCGTTTTTCTTTTTGAGCCTTTTCAATAAGATTTTTCATTAATTTAGTTGCAATGCCTAAATGTTGATAAGATGGCAATACATCAATACCAAAGATTGTTTGATACTTTCCTTGAGGTTGATGAAGTTTAGCATTTGTATACATTTCATCAGTAATAGTTTCTTCATCAGTTACCATACCATTGACAAAACCTATAATTTCATTGTCATCATGTTTATGAATTTTGGCTACTAAGAAATGATTAGGAAATACATCAAATCTGGATTTTAAAGTATTTAAACTAGCACTTTCTTGGGATGAAAAACATATTTGCTCAATATCTGCAAGCGTTATTAAATCATCAGATGTTGCAGTAGTAATAGATATCATAAAAACCCCATCACATCATTTATTATTTTGCTCATTAAAGAGAGCTTTTAATTTTTTTTTGCGTTTTTTCTTGAAAGAATTGGAATAACGTTCTTCTTCACTGAAGATACAACCACAATAAGGTTGACGATATAATTCTAAATCAATGCTTGTTTGTGTTCCTTCAGCAAATCCTGGTCGAAAATCTTCATAGAAGAAAGGAATACCTACCGCTTGAGAAATTTTTTGAGCGACATCTTTCATCATTTCATGGTTTTGATAAGGACTGACAAATAAAGTTGATGAGAATGCATCAAAATTATTTTCTTTAGCATAGATTGCTGTTTGATGAAGTCGCCAAGCATAACACATACGGCAGCGTCGATTATCTAAATTAAGACCATCTGTATTTTTTTCGATAGTTAAAGCACGTTGTAAAAAATCTCGTAATTGATAATTTGTATCTACGATAAGTTTTAAATCAACTTTTTGTGCATATTCTTGTGCAGTTGTTAAACGGTGCTTAAATTCTTTATAAGGATGAATATTAGGATTAAAAAAATATCCTGTAATATCATGACCTTCTGAGCGAAGTTTTGGCACTGGATAACAAGCGCATGGACCACAACACATATGAAGTAATATATTCATTTATAAACTCCCTAAATAAATATAAATTATTCCGTTTTTGTCAAACCAAGATGTTCATAACCAAGCTTGGTAACAACTCGCCCTCTAGGAGTGCGATTGATAAAGCCTAATTGAAGTAAATAAGGCTCATAAACATCACCGATAGTATCTGTTTCTTCGCTTACTGCTGCAGCTAATGTTTCAAGACCGACAGGGCCACCACCGAATTTATTAATCATAGTGAGTAAAATATTGCGGTCAATATGGTCAAGTCCCATTTTATCAATTTCAAGCATAGCTAGAGCTGTATCTGCGATTTCATCAGTGATGATACCGTCGCCTTTTATTTGAGCGAAATCACGAACTCGTTTTAAAAGGCGATTAGCTACTCGAGGTGTTCCACGAGAGCGACGTGCGATTTCCAAAGCTCCTCTATCTTCGATAGGTATATTTAAGATTTCAGCGGAGCGCTTGATAATAAAAACTAATGATTCAGGCGTGTAATATTCTAAGCGAGAAATAACACCAAAGCGATCACGTAGTGGAGAGGCTAAGGCACCAGCCTTAGTAGTCGCTCCAATGAGTGTAAATGGTGCAATGTCAAGACGAATAGAGCGAGCGCTTGGCCCTTTACCGATGATGATATCCAAGGCAAAATCTTCCATAGCGGAATATAAAACTTCTTCTACGCTATGAGAAAGACGGTGAATTTCATCAATGAATAATACATCTTTTTCGGTGAGATTCGTAAGTAGTGCTGCTAAATCTCCAGAGCGCTCAATAGCTGGCCCAGAAGTTACACGGAAGTTTACTCCCATTTCATTAGCGATAATATTAGCAAGTGTAGTTTTACCGAGTCCAGGAGGTCCGTATAAAAGTACATGGTCAAGAGCTTCATTGCGATTTAAAGCTGCTTGAATGAAAATAGATAAATTATCTTTGACTTTATCTTGTCCTATATATTCTTGTAATTTCTTAGGGCGTAGGGAATACTGCCAATTATCAATATCCATCTCGCCACCAGAAACTATGCGTTCATTAAAGTCTTCCATTAAATAAAATTTGCCTCCATAAATAAAATTTTAAAAGATTATTTTATAAGTGGTTTATTTAAAAAATCTCGACCAAAGACTTTAATTGTATAGTAAAAACCAATGAGGAAAGGTATATATTCAGCGATTAAGCGCCATGTAACAGCTACAATACCGACAGTACCTTCTGGCAACATAGAGTTAAACAATAATATAAAGCCACCTTCGGCGATACCAGAACCTCCTGGCGTTGGAGAAAAGTAAAGTAAGATATTTAAAATTATCATACGTCCCATGGCTAAGACACCATCAAAATCATCAGTTAAACTAAACATTAAAATTGGTACGATAGCATAGATAAAAAGTAAACTTAAGCCCGACGTAATATAGACTTTAAGCATTTTTAAAGGAGAAGCTAATAAAAGTTTTATAGCTAATTTATTATCTCGATAAAAAGAAAGAAATGCTTTTGCTTTTTTGTAAGAAAGTCGACGAACAAATTTAATTACTAGATAATCTAAGTAATTATGCTTGAAACACCAAATCAACATTAAAATGACTAAAAAAGCTAAACTAGAGATAATCATTAAAGTTTCATCAGAAATCCATGGAATTATGCCTGCATCGTGCATGAAAATGAATGGCATGCACATGATTAAAAACATAATGGATAAAATTGTGCGGACAATGACAATTATAGTGGCTTTTCCGACAGGTATTTCAGCATGACGTAAAAAGAGTACTTGAGCAATTGCACCACCGCTGAAACCAGGTGTTAGCAGTGCTAAGAAATAATTGCCAAATACTACATGTAATGCTTGTGAAAATGAGATTTTTTCGTTGGAGATATTAACTAACTGGACAAGTCTTAAACCATCTAAAAATAAACCAAAGCTAATGGAAATCAACGCTGCGATTATTGCTAGAGGATTGAACTGTGTCAAACTAGATAAAGTATTAATATCCACTGTGAAATAAATGACTCCAGCAGAAATCACAGATACGAAAAAAATTAAGACACAAAGTCTTTTATGGAATTTGTTCATTAATATAAACCTCATTAATATGGGATAATTTGATAATCATTATGTTATATTGTACCATTTTTTTAGATGAAGTGTAAAGCAAAGCAATAAATACTAATCTAATAAATAGATGGTAAATGTTGAGTAAAAAATAAAAGGACAAGCACTTATTAAAAATAAATGCTTGCCTATAATTTATCTTTTAGCTTGATTTTTGATGCGATTTACAGGGATATTAGCTAATAATGCAACAGAATTATCATCATTTTCTAGCGAAATTTCCATTTCATTTTTATTTATATCCATGTAATGAGAAATTACCTCAATTATATCGTTTTTTAAAGCTTGCATAACTTCAGGAGAAATATTAGCACGGTCATGAATTAATACGACTTTTAATCTATCTTTAGCAATTTCTTTAGATGTTTTTTGATTTCTATTTAATAATTTCATTACAACCTCAAACATAATATTATGCTCTCCTTAATTAAAATAATTTTTTTAATCTATCAAAGAAAGACTCTTTAGTGCGGAAAGTCATAAATGGAACATCTTCACCACAAAGACGTCTAGTTATATTTTGATAAGCTATACCAGCTTGAGATTTTGTATTAGCGATTACAGGTTCACCACGGTTAGTAGAAGATACGACCATTTCATCATCTGGAATTTGACCGATACATTTTATAGCTAAGATATCGTTGATATCATCAAGGTCTAGCATTTCACCTTTAGCTACCATATCAGGACGAATTCTGTTGACGATTAATAAGATATTTTCTTTATCAGCGCGGTTCAATTCACCAATAATTTTATCGGCATCACGAACAGCAGAGATTTCAGGCATAGTAACAACTAAAGCAATATCAGCAGCGGCTACAGCTGTTTTGAAACCTTGTTCAATACCAGCAGGGCAGTCAATCAAGATGAAATCAAAATCTGCACTCATTTCTGCACATAAAGCGACAACTTGTTCAGGAGATACGGCGAGTTTATCTTTTGTCTGAGATGTAGGCAATAAGAATAATGTCTCATATTTTTTATGGCGAACAAGGGCTTTTTTGTAAGGAATTTTACCAGATGTTACATCTACTAAATCATACATAATGCGATTTTCTAAACCTAATAATAAGTCAAGATTGCGAAGCCCTGTATCTGTATCAATAAGTGCGACTTTATATCCTTTCATAGCAAGACCAGCACCTATATTGGCTGTAGTAGTAGTTTTGCCTACACCACCTTTACCAGAAGTAATAACAATGATTTTACAATTTGTATTAGTTTGGGTCATATAAGATTACTGTTGCCTTTTTGCACTACAAGACAAACAGAAAAGCACCTCTCTTTACAATTATATACTTTGTGCAAATTAATTTTCTCGATTGAATGGTTCTAGGATAATGGTATTATCATAGATAATAGCTTTTTCAGGAGTTGATGATTTTTTATTATCAGTAATGTTTTCACTATTATCTGGTGCTCTAGCAATTAAATGTGCTATGCGTATTTGCAGTGGCGATAATTTATCAGCAATTATATAAGAATTAATATCGCCATAGGCTCCAGCATAGACAATGCCACGACAATGACCATGAATATCAATATTTCCACCAGCTATGATTTTAGCACCAGGATTGACATTTCCTTCAATGACGATAGAGCCTTTAGAAAAAATTTCTTCGCCTCCACGTACAGTGCGTTTGATGATTAATGGTGGATTTTGTGCTGAACAATGTTGGTTTGTAGCTGTCTTATCAACAGCTACAATTTTTAAATTTAATTGATATTGTTTTAAGATATCAGCTAAGATATTTTGCTCTTCTTGAGAGAATTTATCATCTTTGAGCAATATAGTAGTATTAGCTTCAAAAAAATTGGAACAAGAAGCTAATTTTTTACTTAATGCTTCTTTAATTTGATTGAAATTAGCTTTTTTTGTTATGACTAAAATTAAGCCATCATTAGAACCTTTAAACGTTATTAATTCATTCATATAATCACTTCATTTTATTATTATTGTTGTGCAGGAGCTGGTTGATTTTCTGGAGTTTTCGGCTTATCTAAACCAAAAGCAGCACTTAGAATTTTATATCCAATAGGTACGGCAGAAGTAGCACCATAACCTGCATTTTCTACGATAACAGCTACAGCAATATTAGGATTATCAAATGGACCGTAGGCTACAAACCAACCATGTTCACGACCATGAGAGTTTTCGGCAGTACCTGTTTTACCAGCAATTGGTACAGGAAAGTCTTTAAACATGGCAGCTGCTGTACCGACAGTACTAACTTCATGTAGACCTTCTTGAACAAGACTGATAACAGATGGATCGATATTTAAATTACGTTCAAGTACTGGATCAAAATGTTTAATTACCGTACCATCTGGAGCAATGATATCTTTTACTAAATATGGGCGATATTTTTTACCACCATTAGCAGCTTCACTCATAACTAAAGCCATTTGTAATGGTGTAGCAAGTGTGAACCCTTGACCTATAGAAGCGTCAAATGTTTCAGCAAGATACCAATCTTCATCAAATACCTTACGTTTGTATTCAGGGCAAGCAACATTACCTACTGCTTCATATGGTAAGTCTATACCTGTTTTTTCACCAATACCAAAGATACGAGCCCATTTTGCTAATCTATCAATGCCTAGACGATTACCCATTTCATAGAAATAAACGTTATCAGAATGGGCTAAGGCTTGTTCAAAATTAATATAACCTAAAGCTTCGCCATCAGCGTTTGTTTTTGGGATTATCCAGTGCTGACCAGAGTCAAAAATCAATTCATCAGGGGTAACTACTTTTTCCATCAAGGCAGCAGTACCTGTGATGATTTTGAAAGTAGAACCAGGAGGATATTCACCAGTCACAGCTTTATTATCAAGAGGATAATATGGATTATTATTTATAGCATTCCAATCTTTAGTAGAAATACCAAGAGCAAATAAATTTGGATCATAAGTTGGACGACTAACCATGGCTAATACTTCGCCGGTTTGAGGATTTAAAACAACAGCGGCAGCAGCCTGAGCATTGATGCCAGACATTACTTCGTCCATGGCTTTTTCTGTAGCTTCTTGAAGATTATGGTCAATAGTCAAAGTAAGACTTGCACCACTTATAGGATTTTTCATGCCTAGACGTTGAACAGGGCGACCTGTAACATCAACTTCAACTTGTTCGCCACCAGGAATACCACGAAGATATTTATCATAATGTTTTTCAAGACCGAATTTACCAATGATATCACCTAACTTATAGGAATCATCACCAGCTTTTTTCTTATCTTCAAGTTCACTATCGCTGATTTCACTTACATAACCGAGAGCATGAGCTCCTTCGTATTTATAGATATAATTACGTACAGGTTTTGTATCGATAAATACACCTGGATATAAATCTTGTTGTTCTTCAATGATAGTTACTATTTCAGGTGGTACATCTATTTTTAAGGTAACAGGGTCAAAACCAGAGTGATGAGCAATTTTTTCATTTATTTCATCAACACTGATATTTAATAAAGTAGCCAAACGAGCCACTACTTCAGGAGATACAGGCTCTAAAGATGGCAATAATTCTACAGTAAAAGCAGGTCGATTATTTACTAATTGTACACCATTGCGGTCATAGATAATGCCTCGAGGTGCAGACGTGGAAACAAGACGAATGCGGTTACCATCTGCTAATTTAGAAAAATATTCGCCTTGATAGATTTGTAAATAAACTAATCGACTAATGAGTGCAACAACTATAAGTGTTACAATAGCAGCTAAAATTTTTAAACGTTTATCAAGAAATTTCAACTTTAATTTACTCCTATAATAAATTAAGACACCCTTAGGTGTCTTAAAGTCATTTAATATCGTATAGATATAAAAATATGCTTACCTAAAAGTTAATATAATTATATCATACTCTTTTAGATTTTTTATAAATTATTTATGATTGTGAGCTATTCATCACTCTAAAATTAATTTCTAACCTAAGGTTAGAATTGCTCAGATCTTTTTATCCAATATTGAAGTTTAGCGTCGATTTTAACAACGATAAAATATACAGGATAAGCAAATACTAGATTATAGATAAGAGCGATAATCATATTGTTTATGACAAGCCAGATATTATAACTATAACCTAATAAAAAGATGAATAAAGCAATGATAAAATAATTTAAAAAAGTAGAAAATACACTAGCTACAATAGGTAAAAATATATTTTCTTTGTAGATTAGTTGAGATATCTTATGGATTAAGATACAGATGATAACAAGACTTAGAGTATGAATACCAAGGAATGTACCAGAAGCTAAATCTTGAAATAATCCTGCACAAAATCCATATAAAATAGCATATTTATCATAAATAATGCTAAAGAAAATAACTAATAATAAGATTAAATCTACAGAAATTCCATCATAAGCAATAATGTTAAAAACAGATGATTGTAGAATATAGGCAATGAATATTAATAAAAAACATGGTATTACTGTTTTCATTTTGTATCACCTGTAGTAGGTTGAGCTGGAGTTTGAGCATTTGCTTGAGCTGGTGCTGTAGGAGCTGGAGTTGCAGCAGGTTGAGCTACTTCACGATGGTTAATGATAACAGCAACATTTTCAAGTTTTTGAAAATCTACACAAGGGTATAAAGTTGCATATTGTAATAATCCACCAGAATCATTTTTTATAGCAGCTACAGAGCCGATAGGAATTCCTTTTGGATAGATACCACCAAAACCAGAAGTGATGATAGTATCGCCTTCTACGATATTAGCGTTTTGTGGGATATTAGTCATATTGATTGCTGAATTGGAATCAGCAGAACCTTTGACTATACCAGCTACTCGAGAATCAGCACGTTGAACAATAGAACCAACAGCAGAGCGAGGGTCAGTGATAAGTTCAACTTCAGAATAAGAAGCATAAGCTTCATGAATATTACCTACAAGACCATCAGGAGTAATGACAGTCATATTTTTTTGTACACCATCATCTGTACCACGATTGATAATGATATGACTGCTCCAAGTAGCACTATCACGACCAATAACGTTGGCAGGTAATAAATCAAATTGCAAATTAGCTTTTTTATAATTTAATAATTGACGCAGATTAGCATTTTCTGCTTCAAGCTCAGCTGTACGAGCAACCTTGAGTTTTAAATCATCGTTTTGAGCTTTTAATTCTCTATTTTGGTCGTAAACATAAAATACATCATAGACATAGTTACGAAAATCATTACATTTACTTGAAACTGCGCTAGTAACAGATTGAAATGGTGCTAAAACGTTTACAACAATAGAATTAGCAAGTGGTGCATTAAATCTACCAATAGCAGCAAAAAAGAGAATACAAATTATGCTTATAATGATAAATAAGACGATTAATGAACGTTTAGAGGGTGATTTCATTATTTATTCAACTTCTTATCACTAATAATTACATTGTTTAAGAGATTGATATTTTCTAAAGATTTACCAGTACCTTCACCAACACAAGATAATGGGTCTTCAGCAATGATTACAGGCATACCTGTTTCTTGAGAAAGTAATTTATCTAAATTGTGTAATAAAGCACCGCCACCAGTTAGCATGATACCACGGTCTAAGATATCAGCAGCAAGTTCAGGTGGTGTTCTTTCAAGTGTTACTTTTACAACATCAACAATTTTCTTAACTGGTTCTTTCAAAGCTTCAGTGATTTCTTCAGCATGAATTTTTAATGTTTTTGGCAAGCCACTAACGAGGTCACGACCACGGATTTCAAAATCTTTTTCCATGTCATCACTAACCATAGCATTACCGATAGACATTTTGATTTCTTCAGCAGTACGTTCACCAATCATGAGGCTGTATTTACGTTTTATATATTGAATGATAGCAGTGTCTAAAGCGTCACCAGCAACACGAAGAGAACAGCTTGTAACAATACCACCAAGGGATATAACAGCGATTTCTGTAGTACCACCACCGATATCAACTACCATACTACCAGTAGCTTCTTCAACAGGTAGACCAGCACCAATAGCAGCAGCCATAGGTTCTTCAATTAAATATGCTTCTCTAGCACCTGCTTGAATAGCAGCATCTATAACAGCACGTTTTTCTACTTCAGTTACACCAGATGGTACACCTACAACAACACGTGGTTTGCTAAAGGAAGAACCATTTCTAGCTTTATTGATAAAGTATTTTAACATTGCTTGAGTAACTTCAAAATCAGCAATTACGCCATCTTTCATTGGGCGAATAGCTACGATATTGCCTGGAGTACGACCAATCATGCCTTTGGCATCAGAACCAACAGCAAGAACTGCTCCTGTATCCTTTCTAATAGCAACAACAGATGGTTCTCTAAGCACAATACCTTTTCCTTTTAAATGCACAAGGGTATTGGCTGTTCCTAAATCGATACCGATATCTTGGGAAAAACCACCAAATAAATTCCACTTCATGTTAAAACATTCTCCCTTCAATTTTATAACAATCTGACTACTTATTTTATCATACCTTGTTGTTTTAAGCTAGTAAATTTATTATCTCCAACAATAATATGATCTAAAATTTCTATATCAAGTATTTTACTGCCTGCTATTAGCTTTTTTGTTATATGAATATCTTCCATACTTGGGCTAGGATCGCCACTAGGGTGATTGTGTACAAGTATCATAGATGAAGCAAAATGATTGATAGCACAGCGAAAAACTTCACGAGGGTGAACTATAGAAGCATTTAAGCTTCCTATAGAAATATCTGGAAAAGCAATGATTTGATTTTTAGTATCTAAAAGTAAAATGGCAAAGTGTTCTTTTTTCTCATAGCGAAGTCTAGGCATTACATAATTTACTACATCTAAAGGTCTTTTTATTGCCAATTTTTGTGCAGAAGGTTTTTTTGCTAGACGTAAGCCTAATTCAATAGCAGCTAATAGCGTAGTAACTTTAGCAAGCCCTAAACCTTTTATGGAAATCAATTCTTTTGGTGAAGAATTCACAAGAGAAGCCAAACCATCTTCTTTGTATTTAGCTAAAATTTCTTGAGATAATTCAAATACAGATTTTTTTCGTGTACCAGAATGTAATAATATAGCTAATAATTCAACATTGCTTAAAGCTTTAGCTCCAAGAGTTAAAAGTTTTTCGCGGGGTCGTTCTTCATCAGGTAAATCTTTGATACTTGTGCTCATAAATCAACATCAGCTTTTTTACATAAATTATATAAACAATTTAAAGGTAAACCTACTACATTAAAATAACAGCCATTGATTTTTTCAATAAAAATAGAAGCTAATCCTTGAATAGCATAAGCTCCTGCTTTATCTTGTGGCTCTTTTGTTTTAATATAATTTAAAATTTCCTCATCAGATAAATTTTTCATGGTAACATCAGTAGTGCAAACATCAGAAAATATTTTTCCATTTTTTATCAATGCGATACCAGTGCAAACTTGATGTGTTTTTCCTGAAAGATTTTTGAGCATACAAAAAGCATCATTATCATCTTTAGGTTTACCATAAATTTTGTTGTCTAAGGCAACTACAGTGTCGGAACCTAAAATTATTTCATCTTTATGATGGTTATCAATGCTGGCTTTTGCTTTTAAAATAGCATTTTGCATGACTAATTTTTGTGGATTGGGTTCATCGCGAAAAGTGAGTTCTTCACAACTGCTAGGACGACAAACGAATTTGCAACCGATTTGTGCTAATAACTCTTTACGACGCGGTGAAGATGAAGCTAAGATTAACATAAAAAATCCCTTCTATAAGTAATTTTGTTTATTAATATGCTTTTACATATGAATACTAATCATACGATATAAGATAACTATTGTATTAGGATTTATATAAAAATAAAAAATAGCATATTATGAATGGTTAAGTTCATTATAGCAGAGAATATAAAGCTTTTCATCTAATTTTACTAAATTTTAATTTTGCATAATATTAAAATTAAACTGTATAAATATTCTGATTATCTATAATATTGGCTTGACTGAAACACAACCTCAATGGTATAATTCTGGATATAACTTGCAAATTTTGGAAATCGTTGTTATTTTCACAGAGGAGATAGTGCGATGGAGATAAATAATAGTAAAGAATTAGAAGAAAAAATTAAATGTCTAGATAAAATGACTGATGAAGAAATTGTAATGCAGATAAAAGAAAAGCATGATGATGTCGCACTAGATTATATCATAAAAAAATATCGCAATTTAGTTAGAGTAAAGGCAAGAGCGTATTTTTTAATTGGTGCTGATAGAGAAGATATCATTCAAGAAGGAATGATAGGACTATATAAAGGTGTTCGAGATTTTCGCAGTGATAAATTATCTTCATTTAGAGCATTTGCCGAAATGTGTATTACACGACAGATTATAACGGCAGTAAAGACAGCTACAAGACAAAAACATATACCATTAAATTCATATGTATCGCTAAATAAACCAATTTATGATGAAGAATCAGACCGTACCTTGCTAGATATAATTTCTGGCTCTGTTGTTATTGACCCTGAAGAGATGATGATTCATCGTGAAGAATTCTTAGATATTGAAGATAAGATGGAAAAATTATTAAGTGATTTAGAATGGAAAGTCTTAATTGCATATCTTGATGGTAAATCTTATCAAGAAATTGCTGTAGAATTACATAGACATGTAAAATCAATTGATAATGCGCTACAAAGAGTAAAGAGAAAACTAGAAAAATATGTAGACGGTCATGGTAACATAGACATAAAAGGTAGTATGAGTGATTTTGGTTCTGTAGGTAAATATTTAAGAGATATGTATTAATTAAAAAGCTGTAATTTTTAAGTTTTTATGCTTGAACTGCACCCCAAAAGTTGGACACAAAACAACTTTTGGAGGTGCAGTTTTTT
>ERZ1023865.307-NODE-307-length-20587-cov-13.639587_pt1 | contig 20587 bp, 28 predicted proteins | sample MGYA00380389_ERZ1023865 | MGnify/ENA primary metagenome ERZ1023865 (study PRJEB33179, sample SAMN07449008) | human gut metagenome | biome: Human-gut; feature: Human associated habitat; material: Faeces | host: Homo sapiens | place: India: Bhopal | collected... | reverse complement strand
GATAAAGGCGGGCCGACCCGCTGGGGCATCACGCAAACCACCGCCCGTGCACATGGCTACACCGGTGATATGCGGAACCTGCCCAGGGAAACAGCAAAGCAAATCCTGCTGAGCGATTACTGGACTGGCCCCCGGTTCGACCAGGTGGCGAGTTTGTCTACGTTACTGGCAGATGAGCTTTGCGACACTGGCGTGAACATGGGGCCATCTGTCGCCAGTAAGTTTTTCCAGCGCTGGCTCACTGCTCTAAACATGCGCGGAAAGCTATACCCCGATCTGATCCCGGATGGCGCCATTGGCCCCCGAACTATCACTGCGCTTAAGGGATATCTTTCAGCCCGCGGGAAAGAGGGTGAGCAAGTTCTTTTGCGCGCGCTGAACTGCAGCCAGGGTGCCCGATATCTCGAACTGGCGGAGGGCCGCGAAGCCAACGAGGATTTTCTCTACGGCTGGGTTAAGGAGCGTGTCCTGTGAAGATGATCATTTTCGCTTTGCTCGTGCTGGTGGCTGTGCTCGTTCTGTTACTTCTGCGCAGATATACCCGGCTGGAGTTCGTAGGCCATGCCAACCTGCTGCTGAAAACGTGGTCTGTAAAGCTGGGAGCTATCGGCGCGCTGGTTGGTGTATGGGCGCAGTCATTCCCGGATGCTGCGCTGCGCGCCTGGGCGATGCTGCCGCCAGATATCAAAAATATTCTGCCGCCAAACATCGTTGCATTGATTAGCCCTGCGCTGGTGGTGCTGGCCGTGCTATCGCAATACGTACGCCAGCCAGTATTGAAAGCTAAGGCCGACGAACTGAAGGAGCCGCAGCAATGAGCTACGAAATTATTGCTGGGCTGGTGGTCGTCATCCTGGGCGCTATCGCTGGCGCGTTTGGCATTGGTCATGCTCGCGGGACCAGTAAGGCAGAAGTCAAAGCCGAGCTGCAGCGTATCGAAGAGAATGCCGCCGCCACCATCGCCGCGGCAGAACGTAAGGCGGAAGTCACGAAGGAGGCAAGCGATGTACAGCAAACCGTTAGCCATATGCCTGATGACGATGTTGATCGGGAGCTGCGCGAAAAGTTTACCCGCCCCGGTAGTCGTTGATACGGCCTGCAGCTGGGTACGGATCATCTACCTTACTGACCATGATATCGACGTGCTGGATAAGCAGACCAAGCGCGACATTCTGGCGCACAACAAATCTGTACTGGCCAATTGCCCGAAATGCTTCAGAGGTAAACCATGCTTTTCTATGTAGATAAAGAGTATCCGAAAGAAACCTGTTTTATGAAACGAGTGTTGATGCGTCACTCATCAGAAGATGGTCTTTATCATCTCGAACTGGTTGAGCTTGCTGACGACCGCCGGACTCTGGGGTTTGAGGTTAACAATACTGATAAAGGCGGCTCACGTGGACTTACTTCTATAACTGCTGGCTTTAACAGCTTTGTTGAAGCGCGCGAATACTTTCTGACCTGCACAAAACTGGAGCGGCTTCCTGACCACCATGAAGTCAAAGGAGCGGTAGATATTGAGAAAAGGAACACGCCGGATGCACGAAGCGTATTCCTTAGTAACCTTGATGCCGAAATTACTCAGGCTTATTCATCATTGACAGAGCTTTTGAATATACGTCGTGACGCGACCTCCTCCTACTAGGTGCTGCTGCTGGTTTAAGGGTGTTTAGTTCATTCACGGCCTTTGTGAATTTAGCCTTCACTTTACTGGCGCTATCTGTAGGCATCTCGCTGAAGAGGCAGGATATAGCGATAGATAGCACTTCGGTCTCACCTTTGAGCGATTCCAACTCCTCGACGATTTTCTGAAAAAGTCTCTGATTATCAACGGACATAAAAGCTCCCTACTTTGCTGTGTGGAAACTCAAAGATAAGCGAGTGTTACTTTTTGCAACATCCTGATATTCGATCAGTGCCGCTACCGTGCGGCTTCGATAATGCTCCCCACATCGCACAGAGGTAAGACATGTCAGAGATCACCGCATCCGAGCAAATCCGCCTGGATATCATCAAGAAAGTTAACTACGACACTGCAGCGGCCAAGCTGGCCATTGACTGGGTTGGTGATAGCAATCTGAAAGCTGAGCTATTCGCTGACTCTTTTGATCGTGTCTTCACTGAAAGTGAGATTGTCTCGAAGACCCGCAAGGCCATCCAGGAAGCGACTGAGGCGCTGGCGCTGTTTGATACCATCGCAGAACAGGCGAGCTAAGGCATTACAGCAGGCATTCACTGAGTGCCTGTGATAATGTCCTTGTTAATTTTAACGCGAGGATTGAGCTAATGCTTTGGACTTCAGTGAAATTTAAAATGCCTGAAACTACGAAAATGACGTCGTGGTTTATCGTTAATACAGCGAAGGGGGTTGGTGTCACAACTTACTCACCACTGAACGGTTTCTCAAAAACAGTCTTCATAGATAACGAAACACATCACGATTTAGAGGTTACTCATTGGATGCCGCTGCCTCATCCGCCTGAGAGTTAATAATTCGAACTCAAAATGGATTAGTTTTCCCACCTCACTCAAGCCACTGGCATTTGCCGGTGGCTTTTTCATTGGAGGCTGTATGCGCCTGACAGTTCTCGACGACGATCCGGGTGAACGCATCGAACCCGGTCGCGAGCGTATCACGGTGTACCTCGATAGTGTTGAGGTGAAGCACGTCTTCTCGGCTGATAGCGATAAAGGCGAAGTGATTGCCGCCGTGCTTGATAGCCGGGGTTACCTCACTGCTGAGAACGGCGAGGTTAAGCGCGAGACTCTGTTCGGTCACGTGAGGATAGAGCGATGCCCGCGCTGATACCCCGCGCTTGCCGCAAGCGTGGATGCCCTGGCACCACCACTGACCGTTCGGGATATTGCGAGAAGCATCGCAATGAGGGATGGCAGCAGCACCAGCAGGGCAAGAGCAGGCATGAGCGCGGCTATGGTAGCCAATGGGATATCAGACGTGCGCGCATCCTAAAGCGTGACAATCATCTGTGTCAGAACTGTTTGCGCAACGGTCGTGCGGTAGCAGCTAAGACCGTGGACCATATCAAGGCTAAGGCTCATGGGGGTACCGATGATGATTCAAATCTTGAAAGCCTGTGCTGGCCCTGTCACAGAACGAAAACCGGCCGTGAGCGCTTCAAATGATATCAATTCCCATTTGGATGGCGACAGGGAGGGGGCGGGTCAAATCCCTGACGGCAAAGGCCCAAAGGACCGCCGCCTCAGTCAATTTTTTATACCCGCGAAAAATGAAATTTAACCAGGAGTAACGCTTATGGCTGGAACGGCGGGGCGTTCCGGGCGTAGACCAAAGCCAACGGCGCGCAAGGAGCTGGCCGGAAACCCCGGCAAGCGAGCCCTGAATAAAGAAGAACCAGTATTCACCCCCATCAATGGCGTAGCACCTCCGGACTGGTTTGCAGAAGAGGAACTCCCGTTAGCATCCATCATGTGGGAGCTGACGACCAAAGAATTATGCGGACAGGGCTTGCTCTGCGTGACCGATCTTGCAGTACTGGAGCGCTGGTGCGTTGCCTATGAGTTCTGGCGCAGGGCGGTAAAAAATATAGCTGTTGATGGTTTATCCATCACTGGCGCAATGGGCGGGAAAATTAAAAACCCTGAACTTACGGCTAAAAAAGAACAGGAATCGGAAATGAGTTCTACCGGTTCAATGTTGGGGCTGGACCCCAGCAGCCGACAGCGCCTGGTCGGTCTGGCCGGGAAGAAAAAGAACGAAAACCCATTCCTGAAGATGATCACGCCATGAGCCGAAAAGCCTATCCAAACGTTAACGCTGCAAATCAGTACGCAAGGCATGTTGTCGCCGGAAAGATTCCGGCATGCCAGTATGTCATTGATGCCTGCCAGCGACATATCGACGATTTGTCAAAATCGCAGGGAAAGAAATTTCGATACCGCTTTGATAAAGACCTTGCTGAGCGTGCCGCACGGTTTATTCAACTTCTCCCGCACACCAAAGGTGAATGGGCATTTAAAAGGATGCCTATTACCCTTGAACCCTGGCAATTATTTATTATTTGCTGCGCTTTTGGATGGGTTCATAAAGGCAGCAGGCTGCGCCGATTCAGAGAGGTCTATACAGAAATCCCCAGGAAAAACGGGAAGTCAGCGATAAGCGCCGGTGTGGCGCTTTTTTGTTTCACCTGTGATGGTGAATTTGGTGCGGAGGTGTATTCCGGTGCAACCACTGAAAAGCAGGCATGGGAAGTATTTCGACCTGCGCGGCTGATGTGCAAACGCACGCCACTACTCGTTGAAGCCTTTGGAATAGAGGTTAACGCCAAGAACCTTAGCCGTCCTGAAGATGGCGCCAGATTTGAACCGCTGATCGGTAATCCTGGTGACGGGCAGTCACCGCATTGCGCTATTGTTGATGAATATCACGAGCACGAAAGCGATGCGCTGTATACCACAATGATCACCGGCATGGGGGCCCGCAGACAGCCGATTATGTGGGCTATAACCACTGCTGGTTATAACATTGAGGGGCCTTGCTACGATAAGCGTCGTGAAGTTATCGAAATGCTGAACGGAACCGTGCCGAATGATGAGCTTTTTGGCGTCATTTACACCGTTGATGAGGGTGATGACTGGACCGATCCCGCTGTTCTTCACAAAGCCAATCCCAATATGGGGGTGTCGGTTTACTCGGATTTCCTCTTAAGCCAGCAAAGCAGGGCCAAAAATAATCCCCGCATGGCCGGGATATTCAAAACGAAACACCTGAATATCTGGGTCGCCGCACGTGCTGCTTATTTCAACCTGTTAAGCTGGCGAAAATGTGAGGATGAGACGCTCACCATTGAGCAGTTTGAAGGACAGCCCTGCATTCTGTCTTTTGACCTTGCGCGCAAGCTGGATATGAACTCTATGGTTCGGCTATTTACCCGTGAAATAGATGGGAAACGGCATTATTACTGTATATCTCCGCGCTTCTATGTTCCGTATGACACCGTATACAGCAACGATGTTGACGATCACCGCACCGCTGAGCGTTACCGTAAATGGGTTGAAGCAGGATATATCACCGTGACTGATGGTGCGGAAATTGATTACCGAGTAATACTTGAAGATGCCAAGCGTGATAATCAGCAAACTCCGGTTGAACAAAGCCCAATTGACCCGCACGGTGCAACAAACCTTTCTCATCAGCTTGCTGATGAACAGCTCAACCCTATAACCATTATCCAGAACTACACCAACATGTCTGACCCGATGAAAGAGCTTGAGGCCGCTGTAGAGTCCGGTCGATTTCATCATGACGGTAATCCGATAATGACCTGGTGTATTTCAAACGTGGTGGGTAAGCACCTGCCTGGAAATGATGATGTTGTTCGGCCAATTAAAGAGCAAAACGAAAATAAAATAGATGGGGCTGTTGCTCTGATTATGGCGATTGGACGGGCAATGTTATTTGAAAAGGAAGAAACCCTTTCAAATCATCTCGAAAGCTATGGCGTGCGCTCACTTTAAGAGGCAATTATGATCCTGATGATACTCGCGCCACTTGTTGGTGTGCTGGGGGCTATTCTGCTCTCATTCGGTGCCTGGGTTATTTACCCCCCTGCTGGCTACATTACTGGCGGTATTCTGTGCCTGCTCTGGTCATGGCTTGTATCCCGCTCCCTTTCCGGTAACTGGAAAATTGAATCCGGGGAGGGTGGCTAATGTTTTTTCCCGGAATGTTTACGAAAAGCACCGCATCGGTCACGACGCCAGCGGAACTGGCGGAAGCTGTAGGGATGACTTACGACACCTACACTGGAAAGCGCGTTAGCAGCCAGAAAGCGATGCGACTTACAGCAGTCTTTGGTTGCATAAGAGTTCTGGCTGAGTCTATGGGGATGCTTCCCTGCAACCTGTACAAAATCACTGGTAACAGCAAGCAAAAAGCGACCTCTGAAAGGCTGCATAAATTACTGACCATGAAGCCAAATGACTATATGACCCCCCAGGAGTTCTGGGAGCTGGTCATTGTGTGTCTTTGCCTGCGCGGTAATTTTTATGCCTACAAGGTCAAAGCGCTGGGTGAAGTGGTCGAGCTTTTACCCATTGATCCGGGCTGCGTTGACCCTAAGCTTAACAGTCAGTGGCAACCGGTATATCAGGTCACGTTCCCTGATGGTTCTACGGATGTGCTGGGTCAGGATGATATCTGGCACGTCAGGACGTTGACCTTTGACGGGCTGGTGGGCCTGAACCCAATCGCATACGCAAGGGAGGCCATTTCTTTGGGTATGGCGACAGAAGAACACGGCGCCCGATTGTTCGCAAATGGCGCGGTCACTTCTGGCGTTCTCCGTACTGAGCAAACGCTGACTGATGCAGCCTATGAACGGCTGAGAAAAGATTTTGAAGATCGCCACCTTGGGCTCAGCAATGCGCATCGTCCGATGATTCTTGAAATGGGTCTTGACTGGAAGTCGATGGGACTCAACGCCGAAGACAGCCAGTTTCTTGAGACCAGAAAATTTCAGCTGGAGGAAGTCTGCCGCCTGTACAGGGTGCCGATGCATATGGTGCAGAACACTGACCGCGCCACCTTCAACAATATTGAAAACCTTGGCATTGGCTTCATCAACTATTCACTCGTTCCGTACATGACCCGTATTGAGCAGCGAATCAACGTGGGGCTGGTGAAGGAATCGAAGCAGGGCACCTATTATGCCAAGTTTAATGCCGGTGCTTTGCTGCGTGGGGATATGAAATCAAGATTTGAATCGTATTCAACCGGTATTAACTGGGGCATTTACTCACCAAATGACTGCCGTGAACTGGAGGATATGAACCCACGCTCTGGCGGTGACGTTTATCTGACGCCGATGAATATGACGACCAAACCGTCTGACAGCAATAAGAGCAAAATAACCGAGGAACAACATGATGCCGATGACTAAACAGCGGCTGGATATTCCGCTGAAGCTAAAGTCTGTCAGCGACAGCGGGGAATTTGAAGGCTATGGCTCTGTGTTTGGCGTTAAGGACAGTTACGACGATGTAGTTGTTCCCGGCGCTTTCAGTAAATCGCTTCAGTCATGGCGGGAGAAAAACGCGCTGCCAGCTATGCTCTGGCAGCATCAGATGGATGAACCTATCGGTGTTTATACCGAAATGAAAGAGGATGACGTCGGCTTATATGTCAAAGGCCGGTTACTCATTGATGATGATCCTCTTTCAAAGCGAGCGCATGCCCACATGAAGGCCGGTTCTTTAACCGGCCTTTCTATTGGTTACATGCTAAAAGACTGGGAATACGACCGTGAGAAAGGCGTGTTTCTCCTAAAGGAAATCGACCTTTGGGAGGTCAGTCCCGTAACGTTTCCGTCGAATGACGAGGCGCGGGTCAGCGATGTTAAAAGCGCGTTTGCCCGTGGCGAAACACCATCCCAGAAAAGTATTGAACGGGTCCTGCGCGATGTTGGGCTCTCCCGCACCCAGGCCAAAGCATTCATGGCCGGGGGCTATGGCAACCTCTCTCAGCGTGACGCTGATGGTGTGGATGCCGCACTGGATGCACTGAAAAACATCAAATTTTAATCAGGAGTTGAATTATGGCAGTCGAAATTAAAGACGTTGAGCAGGTCGCGCAGGATTTGCAGCAAAAATTCGATGATTTTAAAGCGAAAAATGATAAGCGCATTGAAGCTATCGAAGCTGAAAAAGGCAAGCTGGCCGGAGAAGTTGAAACACTTAACGGCAAGCTGACCGAGCTGGATCAGCTTAAAACCGCGCTGGAGGATGAGCTTAAACAGGTTAAACGTCCAGCTGGTGGCACTCAAAGCAAGGCCGCAACCGAGCACAAAACCGCTTTCATCGACTTTATGCGCAAGGGTAAGGATGACGGATTGCGTGATCTGGAGCGTAAAGCCCTGCAGGTTGGCGTGGATGAAGACGGCGGATATGCTGTCCCAGAAGAGCTGGACCGCACCATTCTTAATCTTCTGAAAGATGAAGTAGTGATGCGCCAGGAGGCCACAACTATCACTGTTGGCGGTGCCAACTATAAAAAGCTGGTTAACCTTGGCGGCACCGCTTCCGGCTGGGTCGGTGAAACCGATCCCCGTCCGGCTACTGATGCGTCTAAACTCGGTCAGATTGAACCGTTCATGGGTGAAATCTACGGAAACCCTCAGGCAACCCAAACGATGCTGGATGATGCCTTCTTCAATGTAGAGGACTGGATCAACAGCGAACTGGCGGTTGAGTTCTCCGAACAGGAAGAAATCGCTTTTACCAACGGTAACGGTACGAAAAAACCGAAAGGCTTCCTGGCCTACGCCTCCACTCTGGAGGACGATAAAACCCGTGCCTTTGGCACGCTGCAGCACATTCTTTCCGGTGCGGCGGCGGGTGTGACTGCCGATGCGATTATCAAACTGGTCTACACCCTGCGCAAGGTTCATCGCAACGGTGCTAAATTCATGATGAACAACAACAGCCTGTTTGCCGTTCGCATTCTGAAGGACTCCGAGGGTAACTATCTCTGGCGTCCGGGCCTTGAGCTGGGCCAACCCTCTTCTCTGGCAGGTTATGGTGTTGCTGAGAATGAGCAAATGCCGGATATCGCAGCAGATGCGAAAGCCATTGCGTTCGGTAACTTTAAACGTGGCTATACCATCGTTGATCGTATTGGTACCCGCATCCTCCGCGATCCGTACACCAACAAACCATTCGTTGGTTTCTACACCACCAAACGTACCGGCGGAATGCTTGCCGATTCTCAGGCCATCAAACTGCTGCAGATCGGTGCTGGCGCATAATCTGATGGGGCTTCGGCCCCATTCTTATGGAGGTCATTATGCTGCTGAAAAAAGACCTGAAATGGTCACCTGATGGCATTCAGATCATAAACATTCCCGCCGGTGAATATGAGTCTGGATCACTTCCTGAGCGCGCTCTTGAGGTTGCTGCTCAAATGGGGATTCTTGACGGCACTGAACAACCGGAAACTGAAACAACTGTTAAGCCTAAAGTCGGTAATAAGCGGGGTGAAGGCAAATGAAGCCCTCTGTAAATGAGCTTCGTTACCAGTGCCGTATCGACAGCGATGACGATACAGAGGATGTGATGTTAACTCTCTACCTCAATGCCTCCTTGAAGCACGCTGAAAAAATCACAAATTGCCGTCTTTATGATAACGCTGTTCCAGACGACCCTGACGGGTTGGTAATCGAGGACGATATCAAACTGGCCCTGATGCTGTTGGTTTCGCACTGGTATGAAAACCGGGAGCCTGTTAGTAGCGACAGCGTTAATACTATTCCGTTCGGCGTTAAATCAATTCTGGAACAGCATCGAAAAATTCCTGGGACGTAGGGGGACTTATGCAGGCAGGGCGATTACGGCACCGGGTCACCATTCAAAACTTCACAACCTCCAGAACGCCTTCAGGTCAGCCGGTTGAAAAATGGGAAGATGGGAAAACCATCTGGGCCGAGGTTAAGGGTATAAGCGGTCGTGAACTTTTAGCCGCTGGCGCTGAGCGTGCCGATGCCACCATTCGAGTCTGGGTGCGTTTTCGTACAGATATCTCAGCTTCTTCCCGCCTGAAAGTACGCACCGGCCCGTTTAAAGGTGCCGTTCTTAACGTTACCGGCCCTCCGGTTCCGGATATCAAAGGTACCCGGCTGGAAATTCTCTGCAAACAGGGGACCGAAAAATGATTGATGTGAATCTGGATTTTTCCGGGTTGCAGGATATTGCCCGCGATCTGCAAACGCTCAGCAAGGCCGAAAATAATAAAGTTCTCCGGGAGTCGACCCGTGCTGGTGCCGAATTGCTCCGCGAGGAGGTGATTGATCGCGCTCCTGAGAAAACCGGCAAACTGAAGAAAAACGTTGTTGTCGTCACCCAGAAAAGCCGCCGTCGAGGTGAAATCTCATCGGGGGTGCATATTCGTGGCGTTAACCCGCGAACGGGGAACAGCGACAATACAATGAAGGCCAGCAACAAGCGGAATGCGTTTTACTGGCGCTTCGTGGAGTTGGGAACATCTACAGCGCCTGCACATCCGTTTGTTCGCCCAGCTTTTGATACCCGCATGGAAGAAGCTACGCAGGTGGCGATGCAGCGGATGAATCAGGCTATCGATGAGGTGTTATCAAAATGACAGAGGATGATCTCTATGACCTGCTGTCGACGCTGGCAGACGGGCGGGTTTATCCGTATGTGGTGCCGCTAGGCAGCGACGGACTTCCTGCAGTTTCCACTCCCTATGTCATTTTCTCGATACCGACTGATGTTGCCGGGGATGTTTTCTGCGGCCAGGCAGAGTCGACACTGCGCATTCAGGTTGATGTATGGGCTGAAACGAATGACGAAGCCAGAGCGTTACGCCTGGACGCCCTGGCTCGCCTGCAGGTACTTTCACCTGTCGAGGTGACAAAAATTCCTGGCTACGACACGACAACCCATCTTCATCGGGCAACCCTCGAAATAACGGTCATTGCCTGACAAAAACCAATCCAATCCGACCGCCACTGGCGGTTTTTTCATTTATGGAGGCTGCGATGTCAGCACTATTTGAACGTGCCCAAAAAACGGTAGTAATGATTACCTCTGTGCCGGTCACCGAGGCAGAGCTGGATACCGCAACCTGGTTAAACCTGAGTTGCACTATCAAACAGGCAAGCTTTACCGCTGGTCAGAAAAACGATATTGACGTGACAACGCTCTGTTCGGATGAAACGGAAAATATCAACGGCCTTCCTGCTCCGTCTGAAATGTCACTTTCCGGTAACTTCTACCGCAACCCGGCGCAGGATGCACTTCGTGCCGCATATGATAACGACGGGGTTTATGGGTTTAAGGTTATTTTCCCGTCTGGTAATGGATTCCTGATGCGCGCTGAGGTACGACAGCACACCTGGGATTCTCAAACCAATGGCGTGGTTGCTGCAACGTTCTCGCTGCGTCTGAAAGGTAAACCCACCAATATTAACGCCCCAGGAGTCCTGTCCTTTGCTACTGACCTTCCGGCGTCCCAAACGGTCGCGGCAGGAAGCGCCCTGACCATGGGCGTGGTCGTCCAGGGCGGTACGGCACCTTATACCTACGCCTGGAAAAAGGGCACCTCGACGGTCAGCGGCCAGACCAGCGCAACGTTTACGAAAGCCAGCGCTGTATCCGGTGATGCCGGGGTTTATTCCTGCGTGGTTACTGATGCCGATGGCACTGTGATCACTTCTTCTGATTGCACCGTCACCATCAATTAACGGAGCGCCGGGAGACCGGCGATAAAATTAATGTCAAAACCGAGTCTTAAAGCACTGGCACTGGCACCGATGGCGGGCTTTCGTAAAAAAGAAGTCTCCGTTCCGGAGTGGGATAACGCCAAAGTCATCATTCGTGAGCCATCAGCAGAAGCCTGGATTCGCTGGCAGGGCATTGCCAGCCCGGAACCACCCAAACTACCGGAAGGGCAGGAGCCCCAGGAGGCACCAGAACTGACCCCTTCAGAACGAGCCTTCCGCACGATGCGGGCCGACGTCACGCTTTTCATCGATATTTTGCTGGATACCGACCTGCATCCCGTCTTTACTGTCGATGACACCGAACAGGTTGAAGCGATCTATGGCCCTGTGCATTCCCGGCTGTTGAAGCAGGCACTTGATCTCATTCGTGACGCGGATGATGCTAAAGCAAAGTAAAAATGCCTGGCATGCAGTTCCTGATGGCGCTGGCGCTCCGGATGGGCCGCACGCTGGGCGAACTGCGACAAACAATGACGGTTGGCGAATTCAGGATGTGGGCTGAGTACGACCGTATCAGCCCAATCGGCGATATTCGCGGCGATATCCTCAATGCTCAGCTGGTATCTGCGGTTTACGGAGCGCAGGGCGGTAAAGTCACCATTGAAGATGCTCAGCTTCAGTGGAGCACAGAAGAGATTGAGGTAAACGACCGCGGCGATCCCTTTGCAGGGCTGGAAGCGGCGCTGCTGGCTGCGTCAGCATAGCCAGTAATAATTCGTGTGGATGCCACTCATAACAGGTGTTATGTTGTTTTTTTTGACACACGGAGTGCTTTAAATGACTACTACTGGCTGGATATTATTATTTGTTTTTGCTCGCCTTATTGATCTTGTTATCTGGTATTTCCTGAACAGAGGAAGCGTAAGAGCTAATGATCAGATCGCTATGCTTAAAGAAATCTCTGAAAAGCAAAGTGCTCAAATTGATCTTCTGATTGCACTTGCTCATAAAAAAGAGGAACCAGAAAAAGATTATCTGGAAGAAGCAAGGAAAAAAGCTGGTTTAATTTAATAATATTGAAATCATAAAAAAGCCCCACAATGTGGGGTTTTTTGTTTCTGAGGAAATGAAATGGCAACCCTGCGTGAACTTATCATTAAAGTCTCTGCTAACTCTCAGTCATTCCAGACCGAGATAGCCCGCGCGTCACGTATGGGGGCTGATTATTATAAGACAATGCAGAATGGCGGCAGGCAGGCTGCGGCTTCAGTTCGGGAAACTCGCCGTTCTATTGCTGAGCTAACTGACCAGATGGAGTCAGCAAAGGCTACCGCACTGGGGTTAACCGGGGCATTTGCTGGTGCTTTTGCTACGGGGCATTTAATAGCCCTGGCTGATGAATGGAATTCAGTAAACGCCCGCCTAAAACAGGCATCTCAATCAACTGATGATTTTACCAGCTCTCAAAAACAGCTGATGGATATCAGTCAGAAAACGGGTACATCTTTTTCTGACAACGCTAATTTATTTTCCCGTTCAGCAGCCTCAATGCGGGAATATGGTTACAGCTCCAGCCAGGTGCTGGATATTACTGAGGCTATTTCTACTGGTTTAAAACTTTCTGGCGCGAATGCTCAGGAGTCCAGTTCGGTCATCACTCAGTTTAGCCAGGCTCTGGCGCAGGGCGTGCTGAGAGGTGAAGAATTCAATGCCGTCAACGAGAGCGGCGACAGGGTTATACGGGCGCTTGCGGCAGGGATGGGGGTTGCGCGTAAAGACCTTAAATCTATGGCGGATCAGGGGCAGTTAACCATTGATAAAGTAGTGCCAGCCCTCATCAGCCAGCTTGGTAAGCTACGGAATGAATATGGTGAATTGCCGCAGACAGTTTCATCGTCGGCAACAAAAGTTGAAAACGCTTTTATGCAATGGGTCGGTGGAGCTAATGAAGCTAGTGGCGCGACAAATACCTTAACCGGATTACTTGATGGCGTAGCCAACAATATTGATCAGGTCGCCACTGCTGCCGGAGCGCTTGTTGCCGTTGGTGCAGCCCGATATTTGGGAAATATGGCTCTTGGTGCCAGCTCTGCAACGGCTGGGATTATCAATGCTGCAAAAAGTGAAGTAGCTTTAGCTGAAGCCCAGGTCAGAGGGACGCAGGTTTCGACAGCTCGCGCGCGTGCTGCAGTTTATCGTGCTCAGCAGGCACTAGCAGCGGCGCGGGGTACAGACGCGCAGGCCGCCGCAGAAAAACGGCTCTCACTGGCGCAGGAGTCACTTAACCGTAATATTCAGGCCAGAGTATCCGCTCAGACTGCGCTGAACTCGGTTACTGCTGTAGGTTCCCGGCTCATGGGTGGAGCATTAAGCCTCGTTGGCGGTATTCCAGGGCTGGTTTTGCTTGGTGCCGGTGCCTGGTACACGATGTACCAGAATCAGGAACAGGCCAGATTATCCGCTCAGGAATATGCAAACACCATTGATGCAGTCCGTGAAAAGACAAAATCAATGTCCCTGCCCGAAGTTTCTGATAATGAGACCAAAACCCGTCAGGCGCTGGAGGAGCAAAACCGTCTTGTTGATGCACAGGCATCAAAAGTAAAAAGCCTGAAGGAAGAGATCGCGGGCTATCAGTATGTTCTGTCCAACCCCGGGCCGACAACCAGTGGCGGTTTCATGATAAACCACCTTACTTCGGTTGAAACGGTCACCCGTAGTCTGGAAGAAGCGACTTCCGCTCTGGCCGTTGAACAGGAGAGGCTGACTCAGATGCAGGCTAAGTCTGAGTCGATCCAGTCGGTACTGGAAGGGATAGAGAACAGGCGAATAGCATTAATCCGGCAGCAGGCCGCAGAACAGAATTCAGCATATCAATCGTTATTAATGATGAACGGTGAGCATACTGAATTTAACCGTTTGCTGGGTCTCGGAAATAATCTCCTCATGGCCCGGCAGGGGCTGGTAAACGCACCACTACGCTTACCGCAGGTAGACCTCACAACCCAGCAAACGGCTGCACTTGAAAAAAGCCGTCGTGATCTGGCGCTTTCAAAACTCAAAGGTGAGGACAAAGAGCGCGCACGACTGGGTTATGCTGCGGATGACCTGGGGTTAACTAACGACCCACAGTTTCAGACCGGACGGCAGGAGTTGATTAATAACGGCCTGAATGAATGGAGAAACAACCAGGAAAATAAACCCAAGCCAAAAGGAAGGCATGGGAAAACCGAGGCGGAGAAAACCGAAGATACCTATACCCGGCTGATTAAACAGCAACGGGAGCAAATTGCTCTTTCCAGCCAAAACACTGAACTGGCAAAGATGAAATATCAGGTTACTCAGGGGGAATTATCTTCGCTTGAAAAATCCAAAAAGGAAACGTTGCTGCACAATGCGGCGCTTATTGATCAGAAAAATATCGCTGAACAGTTAAAAACATTCCGCGAAGGTCTGGCCGACAGTAATGCTGCCGCCCGGGAAAGGGGGAATATCGATTTCCTCGGCGCGGGACAGGGGGATAAAGCCCGTGACCGAATGAAGGAAATGGCGGATATTCGTGCTGATTTTCTCAGGCAGCAGCGTGACTTACAGCGTGATTTCAGTCGTGGGCAGATTTCCGAAGACCTGTATAAAAAGCAAACGGAAGCGCTTAAAACAGCGCTTGCCGAACGCCTGGATATTCAGGAGGAGTATTACAAAAAAACCGATGAACAGCAGTCAGACTGGCGCGCGGGGATCAGCGATTCCCTGATGAACTATGCCGATCAGGCTTCTGATCTGAGTTCAATGGCTGCCACTGCAACCAGCGAGATTCTGGATGCCACCACTAACTCTATCTCCAACAACCTGACAAACGTCCTGACAGGCGCTGCTTCGTTTAAAGATGGGATGTCGAATATTTTTTCTTCCCTGGGCGAAACGGTGATTAAGACGCTGATCCAGATGGCAACACAGGCGTTGATCACTAAAGCGATTATGGCGTCATTTGGCGGCGGAGCGGGTGGGTTGTTCGGTAGTCTTTTTGGCGGTGCCAGCGGTGCGGCAAGTAGTGGTACCGCTATTCAAAGCGCGGGAGCTAATTTTTCATTTAACGCTCTCGGAGGCGTTTACGATTCTCCGTCACTTTCTGCCTACAGCAATGGTGTTTACAGCACTCCCCAATATTTTGCGTTTGCGAAAGGTGCGGGTGTATTCGGCGAGGCCGGGCCGGAAGCCATCATGCCGCTTACCCGTGGTGCTGATGGTTCGCTGGGGGTCAAAGCTGTTGGGCGGGAATCGCCGGCGGTACAGAACGCTGCGAAGCAGATCCAGGCACAGCCACGAATTGCTGTCAGCGTAGATGCCAGAAGTACGTTCACCGGTAAACCGGATGACATAACGATGCAGGCAATTGAGCGAAGGAATGACGCTCTGGAACAGCGGATAGTTAACACCTTAACCGCCGAAGTAAATAACCCCCAGAAGAAATTCGGTCGGGCTATTTATTCAAATCTCCAATCTAAAAAACCAAGATAGACCTGCCCGGAGGGAATATTCATGGCAGATATTTTCTACCCGGATGAATACCTGCCCATGCCGCTTATGGACGGGTACGGGTTTAAGCCCATATCACCTTTACTGCGAACGGAGATGACGTCCGGTCGCGCTCAACAACGAAGGCGATATACCTCAACACCCACCCAGGCATCAGTTAAATGGATCTTTAAAACTGATGCTCTGGCGCAGGTGTTTGAGGCGTTTTTCAGGGATGCGCTTAAAGATGGCCAGTCCTGGTTCTATCTGAAACTCCAGACTCCAATAGGGGTAAAGCCCTATAAAGCCAGGTTCGTGGATATTTACGAAGGGCCGACGCTGGTCGCGCCAAAATACTGGCAGTACAGCGCAACGCTGGAATTATGGGAGCGCCCGTTACCGCCTTCTGGTTGGGGAAATTACCCAGAATGGCTGGCGGGCCAGTCGTTACTGGATATTGCGCTAAACAGAGAGTGGCCGAAGCATGACAATTCTTGAGCGGCTATATGCCAGCAGCGGATCGGAGGTTATTCACGATACGCTGCAGATATCGGCAGGAGATGATAACTACTGGCTAACCAGTGGCTGGGATGACGTTTCAGTGACGCTGGAAAATGGTCAGCCGGTGACGTTTGATGCCAGCGCGATAGATATCGCCTTACCAGCCAGGAACGCCGACGGGACGCAGGATTTAAAGTTTGCTATCAGCAATATTGACGGACGGGTTTCTGAGGCGATCGATAAAATCCTGGATGAAATGAAATCAGCCACGCTGACATTCCGGCGGTACATTTCATCCGATCTGTCTGCTCCGGCATCATCACCATATACGCTCGATATCAAATCCGGCTCATGGACGCCGACAGCAGTTCAGGTCACGGCAGGCTATATGAATGTCCTCAAAACAGCCTGGCCCCGTAAACGTTACAACCTCGCCGAGCATCCGGGCTTACGTTACTAACCTGAGGCAAATATGTTTAATCCTGATAAATACCGTTCTGTTAAATGGCAGAAGGGCGGTAGAGCCTACCCGCTACTCGACTGCTTCGGCATTGTGAATGAAATACGCAGCGACCTGGGGCTACCTGAATGGCCGGATTTTGCAGGTGTGACCAAAGACGGCGGGGGCCTCGACCGGGAGGCGAGAAAGCTGATGCTTTCGCTGAAGCGTTGTGACCCCTGTGAAGGTGCCGGAGTGGCCTGCTATTCGGGCTCAACAGTTTCCCATGTCGGGATCGTTGTGATGCTCGATAACCAGCTACAGGTCGCGGAATGTAATCCAGGCTCGGGGGTTACGTTTCTGCCACTGGCACGATTTATCCGCCGCTTTAACCGCGTGGAGTTCTGGCAATGACGATAAAGTTTTACCCGTCCCGGCTACCGGGTGAACCCCTTGAAACGCACGAGCATGGTGTGCTGACGCTGCATGAGTGGTTGAGCAGAAATGTCCCGAGCTATTCACAGGATAAAACTCATCCTGTCGTGATCGAGTTGAACGGCCAGGCAGTTCCCCCGGCAGAATGGCCGTTATGTTTGTTGCGGCCAGACAGCGATGTGCGGATATATCCCATTCCGTATGGCACGGGTCTTGAAATTGCCGCGTGGGTTTCTGTGGCCGTATCCATTGCGTCTACGGCCTATGCATTATTCTTTGCCCCAAAACCAGAGCTGGGCGGTTTTTCATCCAGTAACGCTTCATCGCTGGATCTGAATCCGGCTAAAGCCAATACAGCGAAGCTTGGCGATCCCGTTAGGGAGGCTTTTGGGCGAAACCGGATTTACCCTGATTACCTGGTGCAGCCGGTAACGCGATTCGACCCTGCTGATCCCACCAGGATGACGGTCGAAATGTTTGTCTGCCTTGGATATGGGCGTTTCTCCTATACCGGTGGAGATTTTCGGGTAGGAGAAACTCCGGCGTTGACCTTAGGCGAGGGCTTTTCATATACCAGCTATGGGCCCGGCGATAATGTGGCCGGGGATCGTCGCAGTGAGATATGGTTCAACTCAACGGAAGTTGGGGGAACGTCGAGCGGCAGCGGCCTCGATATGGCTCAGACTGCCCCTGAAGCCAGTGATATCGTTGCTGATGCCATGACCGTCAGCGGTGCCTCTGTCTCGTTTTCTGGCCTCGATGTCGATGATGATAATGATGAAGACGAGGATGAGAACAAACTTCCTCCTGGCTGGATCGCCGGTGCAATTGTCACCCTGAAAGCGCCAGTGAATTATCAGGTATCCATCGAGGGCGGTTTTAACGTTCTGACAGGCGACGTCGTGTCAGAGATTGCGCCATTCAGCGGAATGCCTGTCACCCTAACGTTTAACGGTACTGACTATGACCTGCAGATCGCCACGTATACCCCTCACCAGGACGCCGTTCCGGGAATAGGGGGAGCGACTGCGGTATTACGCGCCAGTGCCTCGCCGTCAACGTATGACTTTACGACAACCAGCCAGACCTTTGCTCTGACCTGGCAGGGTATCACCTATACCATATCTCTGGTCGCCAACTACGGCACAATGTCTGGCTTGCTCGCAGCGATTAACGGCGGGTTGAATGGTTCTGGGCTCATTGCTCAGGATGATGGCGGCGTGATACGTATCGTGGAGATCTCCAGCCCCTGGCGTGGCGGTTCCATTACGTCATCATTCCTGCCTGCGTCAGTATTTGGCGACAGCCCGGTATTTACAGCTGGTACAGCATCCAGCGGCGGAAGCCCTGCGGTAACAGCCAACGTGACGCTGGCATACGATTCTGGCACTGCCTTTTCCGGATTGCCGGAAGGCACTCAGCGGATTTCCCTGGCGCACCGTGGCAACGAATACCAGATAGCGTCTACTGATGGTCCCTCTGCGACCGTACAGCGTGTGGTTAACGGTGTCGTTGACAGCACCTGGTCAGGCTTTATGACCCGTACCGTCGTGGATTTTGCCGCGTCTGGTATTAACGATAATGAAACCTGGCTCGGCCCCTTTCTGGCCTGCCCGCAAAATGAAGTTGTGGATGCCTTCGAGGTCAACTTTGCTTTCCCAAACGGAATTTGCGGGTTCCAGAACAACGGGAATAAGCGGGTCCGCCATGTCGAGTATGAAATCCAGTATCGCGTTTATGGTTCCGGATCAGGGTGGACGAGTAAGCCAGGTGTTTACGCGCTTAAAAACATTAATGGCCTCGGCTTTACGGAGCGTTTTGATCTGTCCTCTCCCGGGCTGGTGGAGGTTCGATGCCGCCGCCGTAACGAGCAGGGGAGCAACAACGCGAGAGACAGCATGTTCTGGCAGGCGCTCAGAGGTCGTTTGCTTTCCCGTCCGACCTCCTACGCTGGGATATCAACAATAGGGATCACGGTTGAAACCGGCGGCCAGCTGGCGGCGCAGTCAGACAAGCGTGTGAGTGTTGTCGCCACGCGGAATTATGATGGCGGTGGTGACAGGACAATCAGCGGTGCGTTCCTGCATCTTGCCCGCAGTCTGGGATATCGCGACGACCAGATAGACATTGCGGCGCTCAGTACGCTGGAGGCGACCTACTGGACGCCAAGGGGCGAATATTTTGATCACCAGGCAAGCAGTGACAGCACGTCAGCAAAGGATATTTTCGACAAAATAGCCGAGGCTGGCATGGGGTATTTTCTGCTGTCTGATGGGTTGCTTTCTGTCGGGAGAGAGGGCGTCAAAAGCTGGACAGGTATCATTACTCCTCAGGATACCGTCGAGGAAATGCAGACGTCATTCAGGGTCCCGTCGGAGGATGATTTTGATGGCGTGGATGTGAAATATATCAACCCTGTGACCTGGGCGGAGGAAACCGTACAGTGCCGGACGCCGGAAAATCCTTTTCCGCGCAAAACGGAGGCATACACCATTGATGTTGCCATGACTGCAGATCGCGCCTGGCGTATCGGGATGCGTCGGTTAATGAAATATCTCCACCAACGCCGAACGTATACGGCTACGACTTCGATGCTGGGATGGTGTCATGACTTCGGTGATCACATCATTTTGTCCGACGACATTCCAACCGGGAAAACCCAAAGTTGCCTGATTGACGCGATGATTTACGACTTCCTGGAAATTACGCTGCACGTCACGGAGCCACTGGACTGGAGCTACGCGAATCCTCGCTGCTGGATACAGTTTCAGGACGGTCGACCATCATCGCGAATGCTCACGCCGCAACGGGTAGATGATTTCACGCTGACGGTGCCGTACAACGACGACCTGCATCCCGGCGACTGGATTATGGACGACCCAGATATTGATCTGCCGAAGTTATTGTTCTGCGACAGTGAAAAGGGTGCGCGGCATGGGATAGTCCAGGAGGTTGCCCCATCGGGTGACAGCAACTGTCAGATTACTGCACCTGAATATAAAGAAATTTTCTACCAGTACGACGACGCCACATACCCCGGCGACGTCGCTTAATACCAAAAAATCCCTTTCAACTTTTCTTTCGCTCAAACCCTCGTTTGGGCGAAGCCTCTTTTTGGAGCAAAAAAACATGGCCTTTAACCCGGAGCTGGGGAGCACGTCTCCCGCTGTGCTGCTCGATAACGCCAAACGTCTTGATGAACTGGCCAATGGGCCCGCTGCCACTGTTTCCGATCGTGCAGGCCAACCGCTGGATTCCTGGCGCCAGATGATGGCGAAAAATGAAGCCCTCACGGAGGCAACCCGCCAGAATCTTATCCCCCTGAGTCGTCAGTACATGACGCTGTCAGAGGCGCAGGCTGATATCGCGAATATCCCGGATGGCAGCGCAACGTATGTGCGCAGCGCGGATGGAAGTTCGTTGGCCGATGAGTACATCAACAACGCCGGTACGCTGGAGGCTACGGGCCGCAAAATGGGCG
>ERZ1023865.259-NODE-259-length-24060-cov-11.819079_pt1 | contig 24060 bp, 24 predicted proteins | sample MGYA00380389_ERZ1023865 | MGnify/ENA primary metagenome ERZ1023865 (study PRJEB33179, sample SAMN07449008) | human gut metagenome | biome: Human-gut; feature: Human associated habitat; material: Faeces | host: Homo sapiens | place: India: Bhopal | collected... | reverse complement strand
AAAGATAAAGGAATCAAAGCATCATTCCAAGAAAGCACAGTTCTATCAGGCTAATGTAGGAGATTCTCCTGGAAAGAAAAAATCACGTTTGAAGATTGGTGAAGGGGAATCTATGAAAACTTTCTTGGAATGCTGCTTTGCTTCCTTTTTCTTTCTTGCCTCTTCATAAGAAAACTTTTTGGCTTTTTCTTTCTGTTTCTGATGGCGGAAATTGACTCCATCCGTATCCATCTGGTTCAATTTCTCCATATCTTTGTCATTTTTCACAGAAGCACCAGTTTCCTCATAAGCAAACTTCAAACGTTGTTTTTGTTTTGGCTTTTTGCTGCCACCGGTCTGATTTCTCCGGCTGTCTCCCCTGTTTTCTGATAGATCAGCACGTTTATCTTTCAGTCTCCCTAACTGTCCGACTTCGGATTTTTCTGCAAGTCTGGATTCTTTTCCGACTTCAGCACGGATTCTTTTTCTATTTTGCTGTTTACTACTCTGTCCAAAATCCTCACTTTGCTTCTCTGTCCGTATCAGTTCCGGTGCATCTCTGGATTTTTGCACAGAGGGACGAATATTTTTCCCACTCCGTTCAGACTGGCGGGGAGACTTATCCACAAGGTATTCTTCTTTTTCCCCCTGTTTTCTTCCCATCTGCACATCACTGGCACGGTTACTGACACGAACAGAAGATTTATCTGTCAGGTTTTCTTCCACCAGACCATCCTTGGTCATCTTTTGGACTTTCTTGTCCCTGACTTTCATTCTCTGTTCTGCCACTACTTACTCCTCCTTCTTCGGATACCCTTTCCCTGCCTGTAATAAGCAGAGAAAAGCGATGCCGAAAACAGCACCGCCACTAAAAGTTAATACATATGAAATTGCTCGTAACATTGTTTTCTCCTTTGATTTAACCTGCTTCGGAAGTCTCCTCTAAGCGGGTTGTCATGATTTTATAGAGGGAATTCTTCGGGAATCTGTCTACAAATGGGATAATGACATTTCCATAGAACAAAAGTCCTTCCCCCTCATTACTGTTGGTTACATAGGACAGCTGGGTTGGTGAGATATTCAGCTGTTTTGCCAGAATCTGCCTGTCTCCGGATGCCTGATTGAGCATATAAATAAAATCTGAATTTTCAAATATATTCTCTATCTCCCTGGAAGACAATAAATCCTTGATATTCTGGGTTATTCCAGTTGGAATACCACCCCATTTACGAAATCTCTTCCATATCTCCACACTATAAGCTGCGGTCTGCTCTTCCTTCAAAAGAAGATGGAACTCATCCACATAATATCTGGTGGACTTATGGGCAGAACGGTTCGTCGTTACCCTGTTCCAGACCTGATCCTGGATTACAAGCATCCCGATTTTTTTCAGCTGCTTACCAAGTTCCTTGATGTCAAAGCATACAATGCGGTTATTGATATCCACGTTTGTCTGATGATTAAACACATTCAAAGAACCTGTAACATAAATCTCCAATGATGTGGCCAGTCGCTGTGCTTCCGGCTCTTCCTGTTTTCTCAGAAGATTATATAAATCCTCCAGGATTGGCATCTTCTCAGGTACTGGATCGGCAAGGTATTCCTGATATACTAACCGCACACAACGGTCAATAATGGTCTTTTCTACCGGCTCCAATCCATTCTTTCCTCCAACAATCAGTTCACACAAAGACAGAATAAAATCTGCTTTTAATGACAGTGGATTGTCTTCCTCGGAATAATTCAGATTCAGATCCATCGGATTGATATACTGGTCAGATACCGGTGAAACCCGAACCACCTGCCCATGCAGTGCCTGCACAAGTGCCGAATATTCGGCTTCTGGATCACAGACAATGATATCGTCTTCCGTGATCAGGAAACAGTTGGTAATCTCCCTTTTTGCAGAGAACGATTTACCGGAACCCGGTGTACCAAGAATCAGTCCATTCGGGTTCTTCAAACGTTTCCGATCAACCATGATCATGTTGTTGGATAATGCATTCAATCCATAATAAAGAGCTTCCCCTTCCTGAAACAGTTCCTGTGTCGTAAATGGCACGAAGATCGCTGTTGAAGATGTGGTAAGTCCTCTCTGGATTTCAATCCGATTGACTCCCAGTGGAATACAGGACATAAGTGCAGCTTCCTGCTGATAATCCAGCTGTTTTAAAGAACAGTTATATTTCTGTGCGATTCCCTGCACCTGGAAAATATTGTTATCCAACTTCTGACGCTTCTTTGCGGTATTCATTACCAGAACCGTTACAAGGAACATCCTCTCATTTCTGGACTGCAGATCTTCCAACAGGTTCTTCGCCTCTTCTCCATAAGTCACAAGGTCCGATGGAAGCACGTCCATATCATAACCGGAACGTACTGCCCGCTTTTGCTCTTCAATCTTCATCTTATCCAAATCTGAAATCTTGCTCTTGATCATTTTGATTGCTGAACTCTGATCAATGGACTGGATATGAATGTTGACATTGATGCTGTCATCCACATCCAGAAAGTCTGCTAGCATCCGGTCTGTCAGCTCCGGTGCAAGAATCTGCAGGTAACTCACACTTCCCATCGTTCTTCCCATCAAAAATGTCTGATTCTTGGAAAAGTTAAAGGAAGTCGGTGCAATAAAATCTTTGGTCTTTAATCCTGTTTCCGGAAGCATCTTATACTGGAACTTAAATGGTTCGATCCGATCCTGGTTGAACACATGATACAGAATCTCCAGCCTTTCCAGACCATTTAGTGAATGTGCCTGTGCACCCAGAATCTTAAAATTATTTAAGATATCTGTTTCAATTCTTTCAAGCCTCGGTCTTGCCACCTTCAGGCTTTCTGCTTCGATTCCAAAAGTGATATACTTTGTCTTCACCAGACCATTATTTCCTTTGGAAAGCTGATTTTTCAGCATAGTACGGTACTCTTCACGAATGGCATTGAAGTCATCGTTCTGATCCGGAATATCAATACTTTTCTCAAATTCTGCCACATCCACCTGCTGATTGATAAAGGACAGCTGCACACTGATGGAAGAATCAAAGTAATTTAAGAAATCACAGTAATTTTCAAATATCGTGGTCTTATCCTCATTTAAAGCAAGCTGATAGTTGATGTCATAAAACTGAATCGTCTTGGAGAAAAAGGTCTTTGTCACCTGGCAGATACCATCCTGCAGCATCCGAATATACGGAATACTCTGCTGTGCAGTTGTAGGAATATTTTTCTGTTTCCTACGATCCCGTTCCTGCTTCTTTCTACGCTTTTCCTGTTCTCTTTCTTTTCTGCTTTTTTTGTTTCTTCTTTCCTGACGGTTTCTTTTTTCCGCCAGGGACAGACGCTCCTGCTGAGCCTCCTGCTTTGTCTTTTTTGCCATCCGGCACACCCTCCTTTTTCACAAGGGTGGAAATCTCCTGATAAAAATTTTCTGTCTTATATGGTCTTACTGCCGGACAGATAAACTTCTGTCGAATGATATTTGCCACCACTTTTTCAAAGGGAAGACCGTCTTTTTCATACATTGCCATGAAGAAAAACGGAAGCATGATCGTTACCATCAGGATGGCTGCGATACTGGAACCGATTGGTTTTCTCATGACCAGATAAAACGGAATTCCCACAACTGCGGCAAGTGAAAAGAAAATCAGCTGCCGCTTTGTCAGATTTAACGCTACTTTTGTTTTGACCTTGGTAAGGTCTTTTGGTACTGGTACATACGCCATGGTATGCGCTCCTTTCCTGCCCGTTAATGGGCATTGAATATTGATTTGCTAAGGCTTCCGGTCTTGAATAATGAAAATGCAAGAATCACGGTATAAGCCGCTACTGAAAACATTGCTGCATGAAGGTCACTGGATATGGTCATTGCATTTACTAAAACTGCATAAATTCCCACACAGACCATCATGAAGAATCCCTGAAATGCCAGTGCGAACAAGCCTTTTAAATAGTTGTTTCCGATATTGCCCCATTCCTTATTGGTCATGGTGGCAAACGGAATTGGTGCTATGGAAGTATAAAGGTAAATTTCTATCATTCTTCCGTACAAAATTACCGTAATGATAATTGACAGAATGTGCATGGTAACACTGATCAACATCGTTTCCATGGATAGCAGGAACAAATCCCCTAACTCCATATCCTCCAGGGCATCCACAATCCGTGAAATTGCTTCTGTTGCATCCACCGCAGTGTTTCCTGATATCACCCCGGCGGCATTGTTGACCACATGTTGGCCAACGTCAAAGACCGCCATCGTGATATTGAACGTATTTGTCACCAGATAAATGGCTACATACGCTTTGAAGATCCAGAGGAAAATGTTATAAGTCTCAAATTCATGGAAATTGTTTTTTTGTGTTACCATCGTGATCAATTCATAGCACAGGACAAAGGTGATGATCAGTCCCGCAATGGGGACAATCACCGTTTGGGATATATTCTGAATCAGATTAAAAATCCCTGCATTCCATCCCTGCGGTGTCTGTCCCACCTGCCCGGCTATGGTTCCCACCTGCTCATTGACAGACGTGAACATGTTATCCAAACTTGACTTAATAAGCCCGATCAGGATATCCTTTATCGCTTCCGTAATTCTCTCAATGATGGTGTTCATCTACCACTCCTCTTAAGAGAACAATGTTGCCAGCTGTGGAATCAGGGTAGTTCCCAGCAGCATGATTCCGGCACCAGCCATCAGCTGTTTGATGCCCTGGCTCTTAGCACCGGGATTGTCATTTCCATATCCTTCCAGAAGGTTTACGACACCCCACACGCCAAGACCTGCGCCGATTGCGACTACAAGAGTTTTTAAAGTTGTAATTGCACTGCTAAAAAATGCCATATACATTCACCAAAACTGACTTTTTTCAGGTGTTTACGGGAATGAAAAAACACCGACTAAAAAGCCGGCGCACCCAATGTCAGTTATTCCTTTCCTCATTATTTTTCGTTCATTCCCAAGGTTACTCCGACAGTTCTACGTGAATCACTTCCACCTCTTCTTCGGGTTTCGGTGTGTACTGCGGATTTAACTCTTTCTCTACTTTGTATCGGTTTTTCTCGTTTTCATCTGCAAGATACCGATAATTTTTGTGTTTCGTGATATCATATTTGTCCGAAAAGAATGGTCTGGCACCACGAATCTGCAGGATACATTTTCCTCCATCCATGACTGCAATCTCATCTTCCGTCATCAGCTGTTTGCCAGTTTTCTGATAATTCAATCCAAAAGACTTCTGATTACTCCTCGTCTCCGAAGTGTTATACAGGTCAATGGTTTCCTTACCAAGAAGCTCACTCATTTCCTTTAAAGTAGTTTTCTCTTTTCCTCCAAGAAATAGTGTGGTATCACAGTTACCCAGAATAGTATCCGCACTATCCTTATACATTGCCTTTAGCTGACTCTGTGACTGCAAAATAATAGAAGCAGAGATTTCCCTGCTTCGGATGGTTGCGATTAGCTTGTCAAACTGTGGAATCTGCCCGATGTTGGCAAACTCATCAGCGATGACACGCACATGAACTGGCAGTCTTCCACCATACTCATCATCTGCCTTGTCGCAAAGCAGATTGAAAAGCTGTGACTGTAACATGGCAATCACAAAATTAAAGGTTGTATCTGTATCGGACATAATCAAAAACAAGGCTGTCTTCCTGTCCCCGATCTTATCCAGTTCCATTTCATCATAAGACATGATCTCACGAAGTTCTGCTATATCAAATGGTGCCAGCCTCGCACCACAGGAAATAAGAATACTTTTGGCAGTTTTGCCAGAGACGAAAAGTCAAGGACTTTTTAATCAAATTCGCAAAAATGCCACAAAAAAGTGCCAGAAGCACTTTCATGCTCCTGACACTCAGGCGGGTGGGGTTACTTTTCCCCGGCAAGGATTTTTTCACAAACGGTCTGGTATTCCGGCAGCCGTTCAAGGAAGGGGTTCCAGCGCCGCTTTATCTCGGCCAGTTCCAGAGGATCGGCGGTCTGTTCAGTGTGGTCGTTGCCGGTCATCTGTAACACATCCATCGATACTTCGGAAAACAGTATCCGGGCAAGCTGCTCGGCGGTATAGACGATTACATTCTCCGCAATATACCGTTTCTCCGCGCCGATTTTTAGCAGCAGATAGCCCAGCTTGTCAGACCAGAGCCATTCCAGATACAGGCTTTCCCGGATATAGTCGGCAAACACCGCGTAAACCCTCTCAATCTCTTTCTTTTCCGTTTCTTCGTACAGCATTTTCATGTCCTCCTTGGCTAAAGTTTTGGTGTGTACCATCATCAGTTTAACACAAGGCGGCTGGCTTTATCAGCCGGTCACATCTGCTGTATCTCGTTTTTGAGCATACGCTTGATTTTGTCGCTCATGGTTTCAGTGCTGGTATTGCTGAAATGGACGCGCACTTTGTAGGTGGTCTTGCCGATTTTCTTTACCAGCGCAGGGGCGTCCTCCGGCGCTCTGGCCGGGGTGGTGTCTGCGGTCTGCATGGTGCGGGTTTCTTCGCTCATGGCGCTCCTTTCTCCGGGCGGGGCTGCTCCGTCCGGCAAAAAATTACTCATGCTTACGGTTTACAATGTCTTTCGCCGCCTGCTTGGTGGCTCCGGCGTTTTCCTCCCGGAAGTTCTTTCCTGCAAAGAGGATCGGGGCGCACCGATCCAGGATACGGTCATAGATACGGGCGTGGGCCAGGTCAGGCGGGTTCTTGAGTTCGGCCAGCTTCAGGTTGGTGGTGATTATCATGGGCCTGCGGCTGCGGTAGCGGCTGTCAATGACGAAAAACATCTGCTCCATCGCATACTCGGTACTGCGCTCCACACCCAAATCGTCAATGATAAGCAGGTCGTACTCGTCAAAGCTGGCGATAAAGTCGGCCCTGTCCTCGGAAAACATTCCCGTCAGACGGTTCAGGATGGTGGGAAAGTTCGTCATCAGCACCGGCACATCCCGGTCAAGCAGGGCGTTGGCGATACAACCGGCGAAAAAGGACTTGCCAGTTCCCACATCCCCAAACAGAAGCAGGCCGGTGTTGTTCCTGTATGCCTCCTTCCAGTTCTCCACATAGGCGCGGGCCTTGTCCATCAGGGGATTTTGGCCGTTGTCGTTGGCAAAGGTGTAGTCGTACAGATAGCGGTCTTGCAGGCCCTGGGCCTTCCGGCGCTTGATACGCTCCATGCGGCGCTGCCGTTCCTCGGCGGCCTTGCGCTGTTCCTCGGCCTCCCGCTGGCACTGGCAGATACAGCGGGGCATGAAGTAGCCCGGTTTTCCAAAGCATGGCACAACGGTCTGCCTCTGGCCGCCGCACTTTTTACAGTGAATAAGGCCGTCTGCCGGGTCTATGTACTCGTCCCCGGCCAGTTCCATACCGGCGGCTGCCTTGTCGATCAGCGCCCGGATTTCTGCGGTAATCTCTATCATACGGTTTCATCCTCCTCTACGCTGTAATCACGGTTGCGGGTGGGCGGGGCCGCCTTGTTCGCGTCCTCACCGGCCCAGCGCCGGATGGTGGCGGCATGGCTCTGATACCGCTTACCGGTAGAGGCCATGTATTCGGACAGCTTTTCGATGTACTGGCCCCATACAGTGGGAAAACTGGCCTGCAAGTCTGCCAGTTCCTCGTCCGTCAGGAAAACATTCTGGTAACGGCCATAGGCGCGGGCGCTCTCACTCTCTCTATTCTCTATACTCTTATCTCTAATATCTAATCTCTTATCTCTAATCTCTGGTGGACAAATGTCCCCCTGGCTATATGGTGGACAAATGTCCGCCCCGCCGGATGGGAGCAGTTTTTGACGCTTCAATCGCATACGCTCTTTCTTTTTCCGTTCCCCCTCGGTAGAGGATTGGCCGATCAGCAGTTGGATGTCGGTCATGTAGTAGGCCCCATCGGTCAAAATCTCCACAAGGCCAAATTCAAGGAACACCTTCAAGGCCCGTTCCACCGTCCCCACCTGATGGCGGGTAAAGGTGGCGATGGTCTGGGGCGTGTGGGGCAGATGGTCATTGAGCATGAGGATACCGCCGCTTTTGAGTGACATGAGGTACATTTTCAGCAGCAGATTGGAGTACAGCAGGCCATCCTGCATACTCTCCAAAATAACCATCGTTTCGCTGTTGTAGAAGTTTTCTTTCAGCTTGAGGTAGTAATATTTTCGATTGTCTGACATAGGCTTCCTCCTTGGGGTTTATTTCAGGGGTCTGTATGCCTTTAGAGGGCCGTTTTGGGGGCCAGAGGATAAATCTATCAGGCCCCCAGCGACACCCTCGAAAAAAGCCTTGATTTACAAGGGGTTTTCAGCCCCTAAAGCGTGACATTTCTCCCTTTGTTTCCGCTTGCGCTGGGCGGCCTTGATACGCTTCATGCGTCCGGCACATTCCGGGCAGTATTTGGCCCGGTTGGAGCCGGGGGTGAACAGCGCCCCGCAGACGGCGCACCGTTTGGCGTCCAGGCGGTGGAACAGGGCCGTTTCCAGTTCTCTGTCCAGCGGCAGCACCGCCGCCCGAAACCACCGGCACAACAGGGAGTAGGAAATGGACTGGACGCAGACACATTCCTCCCCATCATCCAGCGCGATACAGTGGCCGCCGTCATAGTTGCAGCACTCATGTACCAGCCGCCGCGCTCTGCGGTACTGGCGGTAGTCCATGACGGGGACGGGTTCAGGCTTGCTTTTTTTCATGCTGGCACTTCCCACACCCGCCGCAGTTGCCACAGCCCTGGCAGGCATGGGCCTCCGGCTCCGGGCCGGTGGGCGCGTCTGCCGATTCCGGCTGCAAGAGGGCAAGGGGCAGGCGGATATTCAGGTGGATAGTGACGGGCAAAATAATTTGCTTCATACAGTGACCTCCTTCAATGAATTTACTGTTAAATATTCGTGCAAAGTATTGTTTTCTTCGTGCAAATGGCATATACTAAAAGTACCAGCAGAAAGGGGTTGATGATATGGCTGGAAATACCACAAACATCAGCATCCGCATGGACGCGGATTTGAAGGCACAGGCCGACGCCCTGTTTGCGGAACTCGGCATGAATTTATCCACGGCGTTCAACATCTTCGTGCGCCAGTCGCTTCGTGAGGGCGGCATTCCCTTTGAGGTGAAGCTGGAACAGCCCAACAAGGAAACGATTGCTGCCATGCTGGAAGCGGAAAGGATTGCAAAAGACCCGTCTGTAAAGGGATACAATGACCTTGACGAGTTGTTTGCCGACCTGAAAAGATGAAAGAAACCAAATATACCGTCAAGTACACGACCAGTTTCAAAAAAGACTACAAACGAGCCATCAAGCGTGGCTTGAAGATCGAACTGCTGGAGCAGGTCGTAGCATTGCTGGCAATGGGCGAACCGCTGCCGGATAAAAACCGCGATCACGATTTGTCCGGCGATTGGGTGGGCCATCGGGAATGTCACATTCTCCCGGACTGGCTGCTCATTTACCGTATCGAGGATGATGTGCTGGTGCTGACGCTTGCCCGCACCGGGTCGCACAGCGACTTGTTCGGCAAATAAACCATCTGCCGCCGTATGGGGAAACCTGTACGGCGGTTTTTCTGTGTGCAAAAGGGTGTCGTGAAACGCGGTAGCCCTTACCGTTCCGGCCCCCGGTCATGGGACTTCTCCTGTTCCTGGCGAGCCAGTTGGTCGGCGGCCTTGCGGAGCCGTTCAACAGCTTTCAGTTCCTCCCGCATGGCTTTCATGTCGATGGTGTCCACCTGCTTCTGGGCGGTCAACAGGTCGATCTCGCGCTGCCATGCCTTGGGGGTGATTTCCTCGCTGCTGTCTTTCAGTTCTTTCAGATACCGGGCTGCTGCGTCATACAGGATCAGTTCCCGGCTGTGGCGCTGCTCGAACAGTTCCCGCTTCTCCGGCTTTACTTTGGCAAGCTGTTTGTGGATGGACTTGTACTGGTTGTACTGCGCCCACATCTCCCCGCGTTCGGTAAGAATGGCAATCCGGCGCTCAGCCTTGACGATTTTTCCCCGCAGGTCATAGTAACGGCTGTTCATATCAGAGATTTTTTCATGGAGCTGCTGCATAGACTGGATGCCGTTTGCCTGCAAAAAGCTGAATAGTGCGGCGCTTTCCTGCAAAGCCCGGATTTTGCCGGTACGGGTGCGGGGAGTGTTCAGCTGCTGCCCGGCCTCCCACAAGGCGGTCAAGCTGCTTTGCTGCGTTTGTGGTTTTTCCGCTTCGGCTTTTGACCAGCGATAAAGACGGGTAATGCGGGCTTTAATTTCTTTCAGCAGTTTGTTGTCGGCGGCGATCTGCCGGTTTACCTCTCCCTTGTCGGTGCGGATACCGCGCTTTTCCATTTGGCTGGCAGCTGGCCCCAGATGGACAGAGGGGATTTTATCAATGCCCTGCCGCTTGTAGCTGCGGTGGTCAATGCGCTCCGGTCTACCGGCAGATTCCAGCGCCCGGTTGGTGTAGGCTGCCCACGCTGCCCTCCAAATCTCCACATTTCCTTTATCGTTCCAGTCGGTTGTATCCTCCCGATGATTTTTCCAGCCGCCTTTCCCATCCGGGATGCGCTGGCCGTTCTCATTCAGATCGTATGCCTTGCGGCATTTTGCGCCCCACTGTCCGTTTTCTTTCAGAGGTCGAAGCGTCAGCATGATATGGACATGAGGGTTGCCGGTTCCCTTGTCATGGATAGCAAAGTCGGCGCACATCCCCTTGTCCACAAAGTTGTCCTTCACATAGGCCCGGACAAGGGCAAGCTGCTGTTCTCTGGACAGTTCGCGGGGCAGAGCTGCTTCGATCTCGCGGGCAAGCTGGCTGTCCCTTGCTTTCTCGATTTGCTCCACGCTGTTCCAGAGGGTGGAGCGGTCTGCAAACTCTGGCGGGGCGTGGGCAGGCAGCATGATCTCCGCATGGACAATGCCGCCTTTCCGGGTGTAGTCGTGGGTCATTCCATCCCATTCATTTGTCAGCTTGGTTCCGCTGCGGTAAGCAGCTGCGGCAACAGCAGAACGGCCTGCGCTGCGCTTGATAATACTGACGGGGATATGACAGAAATCTATGGGGAACACCTCCTTTCGGTAAGGGGTATTTAGGCTCCGTGGAGCCGGACAGACGCGAAGCGGGTGTCTGGCTGCGCGGGGCGCACAAGGGGTTTGGGGAGTGTAGCGCCCCATCGCGCTCGGAGAGCGCAACAGCCCCCGGCAGGGCGCACGACACCGGCAACGGTGTATAAGTGCGCCCTTGTAAACAAGGGACTTACGGCTTGTCCCCGGATTTCGGCAGTTTTGCGGCCAGTTCTGCCGCCCCCGGAAGATGGGACAGGGCAATCAGGAACGCTTTGACCTCTACGCCGGGAAGGTCGGGGGCCAGAGGGAAAATGCCCTCCAAAACGGCCCCACGCTCAATCAGGCGGCGGGTGCGGGCCTTGCGTTCCTCGTTGCGCTGCTTGTTCTCCAAAATCTTCTGGCGGTTCTCAAGCTGCTGGATCTCCTTCAGGACTTTCTCCCGTTCTTCTTTTTGGGGGTGGGCTGTATTTTTTTCGTTCATGTCATGCACCTCTTTTCTTTGGAAATACTCATAGATTGACCGTCCATTTCTGACACGCAAAGTACCGGCGCAGCCTCCGCAGTGCGGCATGGATGGATTTTCCCGCCTGTGATGGTGTGATACCCTCCATTGCGGCAATGTCTTTCACTTTCATACCCAATATATAGCGGGCGTGGACACGGCGAGCCTGTATGGGGGACAGGGAAGAAATGGCTTCGTACAATCGCCGGATCAGTTCTTCGTATTCGGCTAATTCTTCTTTTTCTATCAGATGATCCTCCGGCGATGGCTGCGCCCAGCCGATAGCAGCATTTTCGATTCCGTCGTTACAATCGAGGGAGTAAAACGCCTTATAGCGGAACATCTTGCGCTCTCTGGCGGCCTCGGCTCTCTTATCCAGAAGAAACGCTTCGACGATCTCATCGGACACCTCCACAAAAATGTCCTCTTTGCAAAATGGATAATATTGTTTGAGATTGATGGTCTGCATAGGCACGCCCTCACTCTGTTTGAAAAAGGTCATCATAGCAACAGCGCATATTCCGCAGCCCCCGGTGGATGGCAACGCTGACCTTACTGCTATGGATACCCTCTCTCCGGGCGATTTCCGGCTGCTTGATACCGGCAATGTAGTAGGCGTGAACACGGCGGGCCTGTGTCGGAGTGGCATGAGCCAGAGCCACCGGAAGAGCTGCAATCAGGTATAGGCGGGTGGTCATTTCTTCTCGTTCCAGCAAAATATCTTCCGGCGATCTGCTGTGTTCCAGTGCGTAATTTTCCAGCCAGCTGTATGCGTCCAGAGAGTAGTAGGCGCGGTGGTAGACTTTCCGACGCTCATAGTTCTCCATCTCCCGCTTGGCCTGATACATCGCTGCCCACACCTCGTCCGTAACATCCACAAACTCGTCATGCCGGTAGTGGGGATACATCCACCGCAGATTGATTGTTTTCATAGGCTTACCTCCTGAAAATCGGAGAGGCGGGCAGCTTGTCCGCTGTCCGCCCCTCGCTGAGATAAGGGAAATAATCCCTTTCACTTGGTAGCCAGAAAACAGGTCATTCGTTAAGCCTGTTTTCAAAGAAATTTATAAATTTTTTTCTGACCGCCTCCACACTTTGATACACAGCCACTTTAGAGCAGCCGCACAGCACACCGATCTCTGCAAGGCTCAGCCCGTCAAGCGCATAGAGCAGGAACCGGCGGCGCTGGGCCTCGGTACAGGTGTCCAGAACCGCCATCAGCTCATGCAGCGTTTCCATGCGGCAAAGGTATTCCTCCGGCGTTTCGCCGTAGACCCCTACACCCTCGGTGGTAATGATGTACTCGTCAAACTCCCGGCCATCCCAATGACGCCGCTGTTCATGGAACAGGTTCTCCGTTTTGTGATCTGCTCGGTCAAGAAATTCATAGACTTCCAGCGTGACCTCCACAGCCACAGCTTGTCCGTTATAATTGATGGTAACTTCCATCTGCCTTTCCTCCATTCAGATTTTTTTGGTAAATCTGAATGGGGGCGGCGGAGAACGGCACTGGGGCCAGGGTTCGGGCCATGCTGGCCCGATGTTACGGCCCCACAGGTATGAAAAAACGCCCGGACAGCAGAAAGCTATTCGAGCGCAAAAACTCCAATATTCACTTACAGAATGACAATTTTCGCACTGGCTGCCAGACGGGGCCTGTTCGTTGACTGGGCTTTTTTTGACGGTAGTGAAATATCGTCTGAATTTGCCAGCGGTCAATGTGCTTCATGGCGGTTCCCTCCTAAAGCCGCCGTGTCAGCGTGTAGTCGTCACTCCTTTGTTGAGGGCATAAGGAACGGCGGCCTTGATGTTACTCAAAACCGCCGCAGTACCCGGAAAATCCATTTTGGGCGCACAAAGCTGCCTGCCCTGCAACGGTTTTTTTCTTTCCCCGTCTTGCGGGGCAGGATAGCTTGGCGTATTTAGTTTAGTCTTGCTCCTGTGCAGCTGCCTCCTTCAGCCGCGAAAAGCTCTCGTCGCTGATGATGTGTTCAATCCGGCAGGCGTCGGCCTCCGCAGTCTTGGGGTCAACGCCTGCGGCGATAAGCTGCTCAGTAAAGAAGCAGTGACGCTTATAGATTTTTTCGGCAACTTCCCGGCCCACATCGGTCAGATGGAGAAAGTGATCTTCGTCCATTGTGAGAAAGCCGCCGTCCCGCAAGGTAGCCACTGCATGGCACACGCTGGGCTTTGACACCTCCATGTGCCGGGCCACATCTACGGAGCGTACCATACCGAGTTTCTTTTGGAGAACAAGGATAGTTTCCAGGTAATCCTCCCCGGACGCATGAAGTTTCATCTGAACCTCCTTTACTGAGCCAGCTTCCAGCCGATGGCCTCCTGTCTGGCCGATACAAAATCGGCATACAGGCCTTTTTGCTGGATCAGCTCCGCATGAGTGCCGCGCTGGACGATATGAGCGTTGTCCAGTACAAGGATCTGATCGGCGTTGCGGACGGTTTTCAGACGGTGGGCAATCATGATGATGGTCTTGTCATGGGTCAATGCCTCGATAGCCCGCTGCAATTCATCCTCATTCTCCGGGTCAACGCTGCTTGTTGCCTCGTCCAAAATGATGATGGGTGCATTTTTCAGCATGGCGCGGGCGATAGAAATACGCTGTTTCTCGCCGCCGGACAAAGTACCGCCGCCCTCGCCAATCACAGTGTCATAACCCTCCGGCAGAGCGGAAATAAAGTCATGGCAGCAAGCCTTTTTCGCCGCCTCGACTACCTGCTCATGGGTGGCGTCCGGGCAGCCAAACTTGATATTGTTCTCAATCGTATCTGCAAAGAGGTACACGCTCTGAAACACCATCGAGATATTCTTCATGAGGCTGTCCAGTTTGAAATCCCGTACATCCGTACCGCCTATGGTAATCTTCCCGGCGTTCACATCCCAAAAGCGGGCAATCAGATTGCACATCGTTGTCTTACCTGCCCCGGAAGGGCCTACAATGGCCGTAGTCGTTTTTTCAGGGATAGAAAAACTAACATGGTCTAAAATCTTTCGCGTTGAATAGGAAAAATCCACATTATCAAAGACGATATTTGTGTCCTGCGGCGTAATATCTGTACCCTTTTCGTCCATGACTGGCGTATTATCCACAGAATTTGCGGTATCAATCGAAGATGCCAGCATCTGCAACATCGTAATCTGACTACCAGCGCTTTCAAGATTGTTGAACACAGTGAAGGACAGAACAACAAAAAGGATGCCATACACAAAAGAAAATGCGTTGATAGTATAAAGATAAATGGACAGTATCAGTAAAATCGTGCTAAAAATCCGCACTATAAGCTGTTGCAGCGCAATGTAAGGAGCTACTGCATAAACCAGCTTCAAATTGCCTTTGTTGCTATCCCAAATAGCAGCAGCAATAGATTGGGAACTATCCTTTTCAAAACCAAAGGATTTTACCACACCCATGCCTTGGATGTATTCCAAAACAGCTTCTACTAATCCCCTCTGTGCGCTCTGCCTTTTTTCTGCTGTGGAAGTCGATTTTCGAGTAGCTGCTTCTGTCACCAGCAGGTAGCAGACAACACCAACCAAAGCGACAAGTCCAAGCTGCCAATTAAAAAGAAGCAGGAACAGAATAAGAACAACAGAATTGAAGAAGCCTCCAATCATATTGACTAATGCCACGGGTGCTGAACTTTCTACATCCCCTAATGTCGTGGTTACAATGCCGGTTATCGTGCCGATATTATTCTTGTTGAAGTAGCCCATCGGAATATAGCGGAGGCGATCACCAATCGAAATACGCTTATCAGCTACCATGCCATATCCTACTACCGTCTGCTCATTCATGGAAAAGAAGGATGAGAAAATCCGTCCGGCGATGGAAAGCATCATCATACCCAGCGCCAGCCATACAGAAGTAAGACTGTGGTTATCCGAAGCTAAAGCGTCTACAATGAAGTAGAGCGCTCCAAACTGAAATGACGCAAAAATACCGTTAAGAAAGGAAAAGAACAATGATTTTTTCAAAAGCCCTTTCCGATTGCCTGCAAATGCAAATATTTTCTTTAATGTGCCAAGCATGAAACCACCTCCTTACGCTTCATCTCTTGCACCAATGTGCGCCTGCCACATATCCTTGTAAAGCGGACAATGAGCCAGTAATTGTTCATGGGTGCCTTGTGCTTCAATATTTCCTGCATTGACTACCACAATGTTATCTGCGCCTGTGATTGTAGAAAGCCTATGGGCAATTACAATCAGTGTCTTTCCGGCAGTTAATGCAGAAATTGCTTTCTGGACGATTGCTTCATTCTCTGGATCAATGAAAGCTGTTGCCTCGTCTAAAATCACGATGGGAGCGTCTTTCAGCATAGCGCGGGCAATGGCAATTCGCTGGCGCTCACCGCCGGAAAGTTGGGAGCCGCTGCTGCCGACAATCGTTTCATAACCTTTATCCAGTCCACGAATAAAGCTGTCACAGCCGCTTCGGATTGCTGCTTTTTCAACTTCTTGATCAGATGCGCCTGGTTTTCCCATACGGATATTTTCACGGATACTGCGGTTAAACAGGTAGTTGTCCTGGGATACATAGGAAATTTGTTCCGAAAGCTGTGACAACGGAACCTCTGTCAGCTCATGACCACCCAAAGTAATGCTGCCGCTGGTAACATCCCAATACCCGGCAATTAGTTTTGCAATCGTAGACTTGCCGGAACCGGAAGGCCCCACAAAGGCGGTCATCGTTCCGGGGCGGATGGAAAGATTTATGCCATGCAAAACTTCCTGCTGTTTATCATAAGAAAAAGATACATTCTTGAGTTCAATTTCTAAATCACCAAACGCAACCGGCTTATTGGCATGGTGAAGTTCTTCGGCATTTAAGATACTGTCGATTTCCTCTGTATTTTTTCCCAGCATAGCCAAAGAGCCGGTGAAAGAAAAAGCCTCCATGATTGGCCCCACAAGTCCAAGGGAAAAGATAACCGCCGCCATAAAGGTCACGGTTTCCAAACTGCCGGAAAGCCAAAGAACCATACCGCCTGGAAGAACGCTTAAAAGTACGGATGGGATCACTGCATTATAAGAACACATGGTTTTCTGACTGTTAGCCATCCATTTTATGTAGTAATCTGCATTGCCCCGGACAGCATCCGCATATTTCTCATAGGAACCTGCCGACTGGCTGAATGCTTTGACTACCTCAATACCGCCGATATACTCTACAACAGCGTCGGCCATTTTCTTGCTGGCGGCCATTGCACCTGCGCCTTCTGTGGCATAGTTCCGCATACCGATGGACATAATGACCAACCCGATAAACAGGGTTGCCAGGGAAAGGAGCGCCATCCGCCAATCCAAAACGAACAGGTACACAATGATAAACAGCGGCACCAACATATTTGAGGTCATTTCCGGCAGGAGATGGGCAAACGGCACTTCCATACCTTCTATCCGGTCAACAATAATGCTTTTATAGTGGCCGGATGGGGTGTCCAAAATCGTTCCCATTGGAACCTTTGCGAGTTTTTCCACAACACGCTCCCGCAGATCCCGCAGCGTACTATACGCCGCATTATGGGAAATTACTGTTGACAGGTTTGAAAAAAGCACCTTCCCGCAATATCCGGTCAAAGCCACAAGACATACAGGCAGATATGCAGAGAAGGCTGTCTCTCCTGCGAACATTTTAGAAATGACATTAACAACACAAAAATACGGTATCATCTGGCAGGCCACACCGAAAATTGCCAGGATAATACTGAAAACAAATTTGCCGTGATGAGCCTTCCCCCAGCTCCAAAGAGTGCCGAGGGGAGAACCCTTTTTCTGTTCTTTCACAACTTATCAACCTCCTTCTTTAGAAATATTAGTCAACTTCCTGTGCCCACCCATCAGTGATTCGGATAATTCTATCACAGCATAAAGCAATCAGCTCCGGGTCATGGGTCGATACAAATATAGTCTTTCCTTCAGCCGCCAGTCTTTTCAAAAGTTCCGCAACCTCACGCATGTGGCGGTAGTCCAGTCCAGATGTCGGCTCATCGAAAAGTAAAATCTGCGCATGTGCTGCAATCGCAGACGCAATCGCCACCCGCTGCTTTTGTCCTCCCGACAAAGCCATCGGATGTTTTTCCTTGTATTCATCCAGGTCAAGGCTTTCTAAAATTTTTTCAGCTGCCTTTTCATCTGGGTGTTCCATTGACAAAAGCACTTCGGAGAGAACACTATTTGTAAATAGCTGATGGTTTACATCCTGCATAACCATGTAGCAAATTTTTGTCAACTGCCGTCCATGATATGTTCTGCCTGATACTTTGACAGTCCCTATACAGGTCTTTTCTAATCCGCATAAGCAGCGAAGAAAGGTTGATTTTCCAGAGCCGTTATCCCCGATCACTCCAACGATTTTTCCTTTTTCAATTTGAAGATGTGGTATCCGTAAATCGCAGATTTCTTCATTTTCTGGCGTCAGCTTTTTCTTTACGAAAAAATATTTTCGCGGCGTGTAGGTGAAATAGAAATCCGTAAGGCACAACAGTTTATCTTCGTCAATGCCCGTTTTCATATTTCTCTGGTCTGCGGGATTTTCATCGCTTGACTTTGAAATATCAGAAATATCAGAAAATTGCCGGATATAGCGTTCCTCCAATGTAATAGGACGCAGTTCATAAGATTTCAATTCCTTTTCTGTAAGCTGAGAAAATTCCTTCCTTGTCCATTCATTGACAATACGACCTTTTTCTATATAGACTGACCGGTCAATAATATCTTTCAGATACCATAAGCGGTGTTCTGAAATAATGATCGTCTTTCCTTGAGATTTCCAAAGCTGCATAGCATCACGCAGATCGCAGATTGCCGACCAATCCAGATTTGAAGATGGCTCATCCAAAATGATGATGTCCGGCAAGAGAGCCGCCACCGATGCACAGGCAATCTTTTGTTTTTCGCCACCAGACAAATCGAAAAGGCTGCGTCCCAAAAGGTAATTTAGATTTAACTCCCGGACTACCTGCTTTTTTCGGGATAAAATTTCCGGCTTTGGCAAGCCGATGTTTTCAGGCCCAAAGACCACTTCTCCGTCTGTGTCTACGGAAAAGAATTGGCTGCGGGGATTTTGGAAAACAGACCCGACAATTCCGGCCAGATTATAAAGTTCCTGCTGCTTGATGTCTAACCCATTCACATAAACATCCCCGGTAAGTTCTCCCTTGAAAAAATGGGGGATAAGGCCGTTGATAAGTCTCGTCACAGTTGTTTTACCACAGCCTGATGCACCGCACAAAAGAATACATTCTCCGTCTGCAACAGACAGATTAAAATCAGAAAGCCCCGCCTGGTCTAATCCTGAATAATGAAAATTTACATTTTTTATCTCAATCATACTATCCCACTTCCACTCATACCGAAAGGTAAATATACAAAATTGACAACACGAAAGTTACTGCAATTATCACATAATCTTTGCTATGTAACCCAATCTCACAAACATTCGTCCTTTTTACTGGGGCACCAAGACCTCTGGTAACTGCCGCCGCTGATAGCTCGTCGCCAATACTGATACAGGAAAACAGCAGAGGAACTAGGCGATATTCAAGCATTTTCGTTACCTTGCCTCCACCAAAGGCAATTCCTCTCATGCGCATAGCATCACGGATTGACCTGTATTCTTCTGATAATGTAGGGAAAAAGCGCATCATTACAGCAATAGAAATCGTAAGTCCTTGTGGCAGACTCATGCGGTTCATAGCAGCCATAAATTCACTGATTTTTGTTGTTGAAATGCAGTACCAGACCATAATTATCGTTGGTGCAAACTGCGTAATCATGTAGCATAGAAACAGTATTAACATACCCGCTATGCCTCCTATGTTTTCCTGTGTAATTTCCATAAGCCATGTGGCCAAAATGAAAAGAACAGTAAACCTTGCACCTACATGGAGTTTTCCTTCCAAGCAGACCAGGACCACAGGAATATAGGTCATGATGGCCCGGACAATATAAGCCGTGCCATCCGTTACATCAATCATCACAACAACAGAAAACAAAATCAGCAAAAGCAGTTTTGTTCGTGGATCAAGATGGAATCGGATATTGAGGCTTTTTCTATATCCATTTTCCATTTATACAATTCCCGCCTTTTCAAAATTCTTCCGTACAACGGCCTTGCCAATAAACGCACCGATTACTCCACACACAAAGCAGAGCAAAATAATGACTGGATATGTAGCTGGTGTTACGAGTGTAAACAGCATATCGGCAAAAGAAGCATCAAATCCGCCTTCAATCAGACTTTGCTTATAAGAATCTGCCGTAAGTACAAGAGGGAGATAGCTTGCGCTAACCCAAAGATTGAATACGCCGCAACTGATAACGGTTTTTTTCCAGCTTTTATATTTCCCGGACTTGGCAATCAAATCTGCAATCACTCCTGCCGCAATACAAATAGGTGCGCCAAGAAAGCCCATGCCAAAGATAAACAACAGGATTGCAACAATAACCGATGTTATTGTAAGCATCCCAAATTTTTCGATCCGCGCATAATAAAGCATCATCGGAATACCTGTGACAATCGGGATGAGAACCGCATAACCGGCAACGATAAACGGGGACAGAAATCCGAGATACATGATAACCATCTGCACAACCCACAGGATTGCGGTAAATATACCAATGGTGATGAAATCTCTTGCCTTTAGTTTCTTTTCATTCATGAGAATGTCCTCCTAACCTTTTGTTGTGGTTAGACTTCGCTAACCACAATGAAGTATAACATACCTGGCTTCTGTACTTCTATCCCTATATCAGTATTTTAGCCCCATATAGCAACGAGTTTTCAACTTGACAAGAAATCAAAATAAGACGATAATAGTTGTGACGATTCCATATCACAAGAAATAGTAGCTGAAAAAGGGGCGGTGTAATGGGTGAAGTATTAAATCAAATGCTTGAAAACTATTTGGTTTCATCGAATGTGCAGTTGCAAAAAGGGCCAGATAGCTTGTCATTTACAATCAATTCGGCAGAGGGCATCAGTAAAACAACCCTTTTTAATATTCTGCCATACATGCACCTGATTTTCTTTGATATTCACGCTCGGTCTTTGCCGGGAGAAATCGCAGAAAATGCTGTGTATCACCCAATGCAATTTAATTATTGTGTAGGTGGCCGGATTGAGATGCTTTTGGATGATAATTCTTATATTTATCTCAAAGAAAAAGATTTTTGCATCAGCAGGCAGACCTCGCAAAGCGAATCTTATTTCCCTACGAAGTATTATCACGGTATCACCATGTATTTTGACCCTGATTTTTTCACAGAAGCCAACTCCAATATGGATAATCTTTTCAATTTGAACTTATCGCAACTGTCAGAAATCTATTTTGAAAAGAAGGATACATACATCGCAGAAGCCAGCAGCGAAATGGGTAAAATTCTTGAGCGGTTATGGCAGCTCTATGAAATACCATCTCCTTTCCACATGAAACTTTGTGTCTTAGAGTTGCTACATCTGCTATTAGATGCAAGAAATGTTGTCCAGGAAAAAACTCTCACCTTCTATACCAGCATACAAGTAGAAATTGCAAAAAAGGCAGAACAGATATTAACTGCTGATTTGAAACAGCATATTCCCATGAAGCAGATTGCACAGCAATTCGGCGTTAGTGAAACAAGCCTGAAAAACTATTTCCGTGGAGTGTATGGGAAAAATGTTTCTGATTATCTGCGCGATTTGCGTATGGGCATAGCAGAAAAGTTATTGACCGAAACCAAATTGCCTATATCCGAAATCGCTTCACAAATTGGATATACAAAACAGGGGAAGTTTGCCGAGGTATTCCGTCAACAATTTCAGATGAACCCGCTGGAATATCGGCGCTCAAAAAAATTAAAAAATATTTAGGTAGGAGCTGAGAAATCTCTTTCGAGATAATGTCTCGGCTCCTGCCTGTGTTCAAAACTATGTATAAATCAATTCCTGAAAAATAACTTTCTCCGCCTGCGCTTTCAGCGTGTTCATCAGCTCCACCCAGCGCATGGGGTCACGGGCTTTCAGTTCCTCGGTGACGCCTGCCGCCTCCATCATACGGGGCAGCATGGCGTCCATTCGTTCATGCGCCGCCCGGTCAATCTCCAACAGGTGCGGGTACAGCTTTTCGCTCAAAATCAAGCTGCTGTAAAGGCCGGGCCGGTGTTCCTTCAGGTAGCGTCGCCGCATACGGCCATACTTGCCGATGGGGGCCTCCGGCTGCTCGGAAAGTTTCAGGTCGGGGATGTAGTAATCCCCGCAGCGGGTGTAAGTCAATTCGTTCATGTTCGTCCTCCTTTGCAATGTGATGGTTAAACTGCGGCGCTGGCCGGTAAGGTGGCCTTGCGCGGCTCCTGTCTGGGTAACCGGCTGATGGTGGTAAAAATGCCTTTCTCCATGTCCTCAGCCCGGATCGCGGCCTTTGCCGCCTCCACTTGGGCCTTGCGTTTGGCGGTGTAGCGTTCTTCCCATTCCTTCTGCTTGCCGTTTGCCTTACGGCGTAAGTAGTTCTGGTGAAGCCGGTCTTTGCGCTCCTCCTTCTTCCGCAGTTCTTCCTGTTCCTCCGGGGTCAGGGGAACCGGCTGCAAGGCGGGCGGGATATACCGGCCCACAAAATTGAAATAGATTTCAACCTCCTGCGTGGTGTCCTGGCTGCCTTTGCGGGCGCGTTCGTGGACGAGGATTTTCTCTACAAACTCGTTGAGCATGGTGTTTGTCAGCGTGTCAAAATTCTCGTACTTATCAATCAGGGCTATAAATTTCTCCGCTGATTTCTGGCTCTGCTCATAGCCGGTAACAGCCTTTTCCAGCTCTGCAATTTCAATCTCAAGTGCGTCCTGCTCTTTGGCATACTGTGCATCAAGCGCCTTATATCGTGCATCCGGCAGCTTGCCGAGGGCGTTGTCCTCATAGATTTTGCAAATCAGTTTTTCCAGTTCTCCGGCTCTCTTTTGAGCAGCGGCCAGACGCCTGCGCTTTTTCGCTATATCGGCACTCTGTTGGGCAACCTGCGTCTCCTGAACAGTGTGAATAAATTCCGTCCGGTCATTTTTGGAATATTCAGCAATAGCCCGGAGCGTGTCGGAAACCAATGTCAGAACAGCACTCTCATTGATACGGTGTTGTGTAGGGCATAGTGTCCCACACGGAACTTTGGTATAATTGGAACAGGTATATTGAGAAATCCTCTTGCCATTGTTGGTGCGGTGGACATACATCTTGCCGCCGCAATCGGCACAATAGAGCAAGCCTGTGAGGGGAGCCGCTTCGCCCCAGCCGTTTGGATAACGCCGTACATTGCTACGGATTTTCTGCGCCAGATCAAAGGTCTGCTGGTCGATAATGGCTTCATGGGTATTCTCAAAGATCGTCCACTCGTCCTCAGAAACATAGTGGCTTTTCTTGTCCTTAAAGTGCTTGCGGGTCTTGAAATTGATGGTGTGCCCTAAATACTCTCGCTTTTTCAAGATGTTCACAATGGTAGATGATCCCCATCCATAGGGGTCTTTGACCGGCTTTGAACGGTTCACACCTTCGTTGAAGCGGGCAAGGTGTACGACAGGAATTTCAATCCAGTCTGCGGACAACTTGCAAGCGATCTGATAAGGCCCATATCCCTCCAGCGTGAGGGAAAAGATACGGCGTACCACTTCGGCGGCTTCCTCATCTACCAGCCAATGTTCCCGATTTTCATCCCACAAGTAGCCGTAAATCACGGTGCCTGTCAGGTGCTTACCGCTCATGCCTTTTGACTTAAACACAGAGCGGATTTTCCGGCTGGTGTCGCGGGCGTAAAACTCATTCATGATATTGCGGAAGGGCGTAAAATCATCGTCGCCTTTCAGACTGTCCACACCGTCGTTGATGGCAATCAGACGAACGCCTCGCTGCCGCAAAACTTCCATAACTTGACCGACCTTCAGATAGTCGCGTCCTAACCGGCTCATGTCCTTGATGACGATTGCCTCTACACGCCCTGCCTCCACTTCCTCCATCATCGCCAAAAATCCGGGGCGGTCAAAACGGGTGCCTGAGATACCATCATCGGTAAAGTGCGTAGGGTTGGGCAGCCCATTCCGGCGGGCAAAATCCTCTAACATCTGTTTTTGGTTGGATATGGAGTTGCTCTCGCCCTGTAACTCATCGTCCCGGCTCAGGCGCTCGTACAGTGGGGTAATTTTTTCATTTCTCATGGCTGTACCTCCTGAAACAAAAATGCTCTAAGTGATTGCTTCACTAACCATGACAAAATCATGATTAAGAAGTCACTTAGAGCATATATCACCAGCCGCCATTTTGTATTTTTTATACTGTCTGACTGCAAAGTGCTGCGGATCTCTTTCTTCCAGTTCCTGGAACATCATATCCACTGGATTCTGGTAAGTTTCATCCTCTTCACGGGTTTCGCTTTCATTCAAAAGATCCAGAAGGGTATTCAGATTCTTTTCCTCTTCATCTCCTTCATACCAGATAAAAGCAATCAATGCCGTGTACAACAGCTTCTCTGCTTGTGTCGATAGGTAAGCCTTTGATGTAATCTCCAGCTTTTCCCCCGACT